>ERZ1292640.3828-Hain-H43-02um-R1-3828-length-11636-cov-5_pt1 | contig 11089 bp, 9 predicted proteins | sample MGYA00564404_ERZ1292640 | MGnify/ENA primary metagenome ERZ1292640 (study PRJEB36523, sample SAMEA6512636) | groundwater metagenome | collected 2019-01-08 | study: AquaDiva: Metagenomics assemblies of 32 groundwater samples | reverse complement strand
CCTCCACCCGGATATGCGCCCCGTACGGAACGGTGTATTTTGCGCGGCTCCGACCCTGGTCATCGAGCACATGAATCTCTCCGTTGCGGTTCATGACGACCAGGCCGCCGGACCTGCTTTTCACCGTGTGGAGATTCACAAACCGGATGATCCCGTCATGTCTGGCTTCCAGCGTGGAATGCTCCTCGAATTTCGCCGTTCCACCGATATGGAAGGTCCTCATGGTCAGCTGGGTTCCGGGCTCGCCGATGGACTGGGCCGCAATGATGCCGACCGCTTCGCCGATATTCACGAGCCTACCGCGGGAAAGATCGCGGCCGTAACACATGGCGCAGACACCGTGTTTCGACTTGCAGGTCAGAACAGACCGGATATTGACCTTTTCGATGCCGGCGTCATCGATCTTCTTCGCCAGGTTTTCATCGATTTCCTGATTGGCCTTCACCAGAATCTCACCGGGCGAATAGGGTTTCTGGATATCCTCCAGGACAACCCTTCCCAGGACGCGCTCACCGGCCGTCTCGATGATTTCCCCGCCTTCCATCAGGGCGGAAACATAGATGCCGTCGATCGTCCCGCAGTCATCCTCGGTGATGATGCAATCCTGGGCGACATCGACGAGCCGGCGGGTCAAATATCCGGAGTTGGCTGTCTTCAATGCCGTGTCGGCAAGACCTTTCCGGGCGCCGTGGGTGGAGATGAAGTACTCAAGCACCGTCAGACCCTCCCGGAAATTCGCCCGAATCGGGGTCTCGATGATCTCGCCGGACGGTTTCGCCATCAACCCCCTCATCCCGGCCAGCTGTCTGATCTGAACGGCGCTGCCCCTGGCGCCGGAATCGGCCATCATATAGATGGGATTGAAGCTCTCGCCCCTCCTTCTGGCCCCGTTCGGCCCGACCTTCTCGTCGGTCCCGATCCCGACGAGCATTTCCGCAGCGATCTTCTCCGTCGCCTGGGCCCAGATGTCGATCACCTTGTTGTACCGCTCGCCGTTTGTGATCAGGCCTTCCATGTACTGCTTCTGAATCCCCAGCACATCCTTGTCGGCCTTGGCGACGATCTCCTTTTTCTTTTCCGGAATGACCATGTTATGGATCGCAATCGAAACACCGGATTGGGTGGCATATTTGAAACCGATGTCCTTCAGGCGGTCCGCAAGCAGAACGGTCGTTTTATCCCCGCAGGACCGGTAGCAGTGGTTGATGAGGTTGGCCAACTCCTTCTTGTTCATGACCTTGTTGATCGCATCGAAAGATATGACATCAGGAATGATTTCATAAAGCACGATCCGGCCCACGGTGGTCTCTTTGAGTTCCCCTTCGATGCGGACCTTGATTTTCGCGTGCAGATTCACGGCCTGGGCATCCAATGCGGACCGGACCTCCCCGGGGTCGGAAAAGACCATCCCTTCGCCTTTGACGTCGCTTTGCGACCTCGTCAGGTAATAGATCCCCAGAACGATATCCTGGCTGGGAATGATGATCGGCATCCCGTTTGCCGGGGAAAGGATATTGTTGGTCGACATCATCAGAACCCTGGCTTCTGTCTGCGCCTCGATGGACAGGGGCACATGAACGGCCATCTGATCGCCGTCGAAATCGGCGTTGAAAGCCGTGCAAACCAGCGGATGCAACTGGATCGCTTTTCCCTCTATCAGCAACGGTTCGAATGCCTGAAGCCCAAGCCGGTGGAGGGTCGGCGCCCGGTTCAGCATGACGGGGTATTCGCGGACAACCTCGTCGAGGGCGTCCCAGACTTCGGCCGTCTCCTTTTCCACCATCTTCTTCGCGCTTTTGACTGTCGTCACATATCCCTTTTCCTGGAGACGCCTGTAGATGAAGGGTTTGAAGAGCTCCAGGGCCATCTTCTTGGGGAGACCGCATTGATGAAGTCTCAGGTCGGGACCGACCGTAATGACCGAACGTCCAGAATAATCAACCCTCTTGCCAAGAAGATTCTGACGAAACCGGCCCTGTTTTCCTTTGAGCATATCCGAGAGAGAGCGGAGCGGGCGCTTGTTCGTCCCAGTAATGGCTCGCCCCCGCCGACCGTTGTCGAACAGGACATCCACCGCTTCCTGGAGCATCCGCTTCTCGTTGCGGATGATGATCTCGGGGGCATTGAGCTCTTGCAGACGCTTCAGGCGATTGTTCCGGTTGATGACACGCCGATAGAGATCATTAAGGTCGGAGGTGGCAAATCGTCCGCCGTCCAGAGGAACCAGAGGACGCAGATCCGGCGGTATCACGGGAAGTACGGTCAGAACCATCCACTCCGGTTTATTGCCCGACTTCCGCAAGGCCTCGACCACCTTTAATCTCTTGATGTACTTTTTCCGCTTCGTCTCCGAAACGGATGCCTTAAGCTCCGAACGGAGCTCATCGTCCAGTTTATCAAGGTCCACCTCCTCTAAGAGGACGCGCACGGCCTCTGCGCCGATGCCGGCATCGAAGGCGTTAGGACCGTACTGATCACAAAGGTCGCTATATTCCTCATCCGACAGGAGGCCCTTTTTCTTCAGAGGGGTATTCTTGGGATCGAGCACGATCCACGACTCGAAATAGAGAACCTTCTCCAGTTCCTTCAAGGTCATATCGAGGACATTCCCGATCCGGCTGGGAAGGCTCTTGAGGAACCAGATATGGGCGACCGGCGTCGCCAGGGTGATGTGTCCCATTCGCTCCCGGCGGACCTTGGACTGGATAACCTCCACGCCGCATTTCTCGCAGACTACGCCCCGGTGTTTCATCCGTTTGTAGCGACCGCACAGGCACTCGTAGTCCTTTACCGGACCGAAGATTTTCGCGCAGAAAAGCCCGTCCCGTTCCGGCTTGAAGGTCCTGTAGTTGATCGTCTCAGGTTTTTTGACCTCTCCATGCGACCAGGAAAGAATCTTTCCCGGAGAGGCAATGGACATTTTAATCGCATTGAACCTGATGGGATCCTTCGGTTTTTCAAAATAACTAAAAACGTCTTCCACGGATGATATCTCCTAAGTATTGACACAGAAGCGAGGCCACGAGTCCCGGCCCCACGTTACTACTCCTCTTCGATCATCTCCACGTCCAGGCAAAGGCTCTGCAACTCCTTCACCAGGACATTGAAGGATTCTGGCAGGCCCGGTTCCGAAGTGTGCTCGCCTTTGACGATGGCTTCATAGATCCTCGTCCTGCCATACACGTCATCGGATTTGACGGTCAGGAACTCCTGCAGCGAGTAAGCGGCGCCGTATGCCTCCATGGCCCAGACTTCCATCTCGCCCAGCCTCTGTCCCCCGAACTGGGCCTTGCCACCTAAAGGCTGCTGGGTCACCAGGGAATAGGGACCGATGGACCGGGCATGAATCTTGTTGTCGACAAGGTGGTGGAGTTTCAGCATATAGATCATGCCTACGGTGATTTCCTGATCGAAGGGTTCCCCGGTCCGTCCGTCAAACAGTGTGGTCTGACCGGTCTCCGGGAGACCGCTGACCTTGAGCATGTTCTTGATCTCTTTTTCATCGGCGCCGTCAAAAACAGGCGTCTCGACCAAAATACCCCTTTTCAGCCGGCTGACGAACTGCCGTATCTCTTCCTCGCTGGCGCCGTCGATGAACCGGTCAAACTCGGGAGAGGAATAGACTTCCTTCAGCTCCTTTTTCAGGGGCCCCAACCCGTAATGCTTTTCCGCAAGGGCGTTGATCTTCTCCCCCATGCCTCTCGCAGCCCAGCCCAGGTGCGTCTCCAGAATCTGCCCCACATTCATCCGCGAGGGAACCCCAAGGGGATTCAGGACAATGTCCACCGGCGTACCATCCTTGAAATAGGGCATATCCTCCTCGGGAAGGATCCGGGAAAGCACGCCCTTGTTGCCGTGGCGGCCGGCCATTTTATCGCCGACAGAAAGTTTTCGTTTAATGGCGATGTAGACTTTGACCAGTTTGATCACCCCCGGGGGCAATTCGTCACCGGCCTTGAGCTTTTCGATCTTTCCCGCAAAATAGGCCTCCACGAACTCCTTTTTCCGGGAGAGATTCTCATACAGGATGCCGATTCTGGACTCCACTTCTTCCTCGCTGTCCAGGGCTATCTCCCGCCAGAGGTCAAAGGGGATCCTTGCCAGGACCTCATCGGTGATGATTTCACCCTTCTTCAGGAGGATCCGTTTCTTCTTGGGATCGGATACCTTGGAGGCCGACATCTTTCCAATCAGCATGCCAGCAATCTGCTTCCTGACACCCTCGGCAATGATCCGGATCTCGTCATCCCTGTCCTTGTACAGGAACGAAACGGCTTCGTCCTCGATATACTGGGAACGACTGTCGCGCTCTGTCCCTTTCCGGGCAAAGATCTTGGCGTCGATGATCGTACCTTCCACGCCGGGCGGAACACGCAGGGACGTATCGCGGACATCACTGGCCTTTTCCCCGAAGATCGCCCGCAGAAGTTTCTCTTCGGACGAGAGCTGCGTTTCCCCTTTGGGGGTTATCTTTCCGACCAGGATGTCTCCGGACTTCACCGCCACGCCCATACGGACGATCCCGCTGTCGTCCAGGTTTCTCAGGGCCTCTTCGCCCAAATTCGGAATATCCCGGGTGATCTCTTCCTTGCCGAGCTTGGTGTCCCGGGCCATGGTTTCGAATTCCTCGATATGGATCGAGGTATAGATATCATCCTTGACGATCCTCTCGCTGACCAGGATGGAATCTTCGTAGTTGTAGCCTCCCCAGGACATGAAGGCAACCATCACGTTTCTTCCCAGGGCCAGTTCCCCCCTGTCCGTGGCGGGTCCGTCCGCGATGATCTCTCCCTTATTGACCTTCTGTTCTTTGCTCACAATGGGCTTCTGATTGAAACAGGTATCCTGGTTGGACCGCTGATACTTAATCAGGTTATAGATATCCACCCCTGTATCGAGCCCTTCCCTTTCGGGAGCATCGCATTTGACGACGATCCGCGCGGCATCCACGCTTTCCACCACGCCGGACCGTCTAGCGACAACGACCGCGCCGGAGTCTCTCGCCACAACGGATTCCATTCCCGTGCCCACCAGGGGCACCTCGGGTTTCATCAGGGGCACCGCCTGCCTCTGCATGTTGGATCCCATCAGGGCACGGTTGGCATCGTCATGTTCGAGAAACGGGATCAGGGTCGCCGCCACGCTGACCAGCTGATTGGGGGAGACATCCATCATGTTGACCTCCGTCGGCACAACGGAGAGGAAATCGCCACCTTTCCTGGCCGAGATAAGCCCCCCGATAAATTTCCCGTTCTTATCCAGGGGTCTGTCGGCCTGGGCAATGATCAGGTTTTCTTCCTCTATGGCGGTCAGATAGCGGATCTCATCGAGCACCCTGCCCTGGTTCACGACGCGGTAAGGCGTTTCAATGAAACCGAAGGTATTGACTCTGGCAAAGGTGCTCAGTGATACGATCAGGCCGATATTGGGCCTTCCGGGGTTTCTACCGGACAGATGCGGCCGTAATGGGTGGGATGCACGTCACGCACCTCAAATCCCGCCCTTTCGCGCGTCAGGCCTCCCGGCCCGAGAGCCGACAATCTTCGCTTATGCGTGATCTCAGACAGGGGATTGGTCTGATCCATGAATCGAGACAGCTGGCTGCTGCCGAAAAACTCATTCACAACGGCCGAGACCGGCTTGGCGTTGATGAGATCGTGCGGCATCATGGTTTCAATGTCCTGAAGGCTCATCTTCTCCTTGATGGCACGCTCCATACGGACCAGGCCGATCCGGTACTGGTTTTCGATCAGCTCCCCAACCGAACGGACACGGCGGTTCCCCAAATGGTCGATGTCGTCCACGCTGCAATCACTCGAGCCGTTCTTCAGGTCGATCAGATACTTGACAGATGCCAGGATATCCTCGTTGCGCAACACGGTCACGCTTGTCGGAACATCCAGATGGAGTTTGTAATTCATCTTCGCCCGCCCCACATCGGATAGATCATAGCTATCCGGCTCAAAAAAGAGGCTGGCGAAGAATTTCTGGGCCGTCTCCGGCGTGGGGGGGTTGCTCGGCCTGAGCCTGCGATAGATCTCGATAATGGCATCCGCCGCCGTCTCTATCCGATCCATGAGGAGCGTATCCCGAATGGAGGCGTTCTCGCGATCTTCATCAAGCCGGATGAACTGAAACGAGGCGATCCCCTTCTCCCGCAAGAGCTGCAGCCCCTCCGCGGTCAATTCTTCATTGCACTTCATCAGGATCTCGCCGGTCTGCGGATCCAGAACATCGGCAGAGAGTATCCTGCCGATGATATCCTCATCGCTTATCGGTATCCTGGTGATCGAGGACTCCGCTATTTTCTTCAGGTGGGGTTTGGAGATCTTTCTCCCCTTCTTGACGACGACATCTCCCCCTTTCGTCACGACATCTGCAGGGGCCTTTTCCCCGATGAGGGAATCATTGACGGATATGTAGAGACGGTCGTCATCCAGCAGGATCTGTTCGATATCGTAAAAATAGCTCAGGATGAATTGCGTCGAGTTTCCCATTGCCTTCAGCAGGATCGTCACCGGCATCTTCCGCCGGCGATCGATCCTGACATAGAGAAGGTCCTTGGAATCGAACTCTAGATCAAGCCAGGACCCGCGGATCGGGATGATCCGGGCCGAATAGATCAGCTTTCCGCTGGCCAGGGTTTTTCCCCTGTCATGGTCGAAAAAGATGCCAGGTGAACGGTGCAGCTGGCTGACGATCACCCTCTCCGTACCGTTGACGATGAAGGTGCCGTTCTCGGTCATCAGGGGGATTTCCCCAAAGTAGATTTCCTGTTCCTTAATGTCCCGGATGGGTTTCGGTTTCGTATTCCGATCGGTATCAAAAACGACCAGGCGGACCACGATCTTCAGCGGCGCCGCATAGGTCATCCCCTTCTGGATGCACTCCTGCATATCATAGCGGACATTGCCGATCCTGTAACTGACGAACTCGAGGGAACATTTTCCACTGAAATCGAAAATGGGAAAGACGCTGTTGAAAGCGCCCAGCAGACCATAGTTCCCCCTCTTATCCGGAGCGATCTCCTGCTGAAGAAATTTCCGGTAGGAATCGGTCTGGATATCGATCAGGTCGGGGATATCCAATATCTTCCTGATACGACCAAAATTCTTTCTAAACTCGCCCATAGCATCCTTTCGGCTTTAAACCGGCAGCGATCTCTAATTTTCACCAATACAAACGAGCAAAAAGAACCCCATTCAACCTGTCTTTCTGCAATGCGGTGCAGCCAACCTGTTGTTTATCGGGGTTCTGATCCTTGCCGTTCTCTTTTTTAAACGTCTATTTATTTTATCTCAACCGTGCCGCCGACCTCTTCGATCTTCTTCTTGATATCGGCTGCCTCGTCCTTGGAAACGCCCTCTTTAATCGGTTTGGGAACTCCGTCCACCATGTCCTTGGCCTCCTTAAGTCCCAGCCCCGTGATCGCCCTGACCACCTTGATCACCTGGATCTTCTGATCGCCGAATCCCGTAAGGATCGCATCAAACTCGGTCTTTTCCTCGACCGGCGCCGCCTGTGCCGACCCCGCGGCAGCGGCAGCCACGGCAACCGGCGCCGCAGCAGTCACGCCAAATCTCTGCTCCAGCTCCTTCACCAGTTCCGAAAGTTCAAGAACAGTCATCCCTTCAATGAATTTTACAACATCCTCTTTGGTCATCTCGTTTGCCATTTTTCTATTCCTTCCTGTATGTAATTTTTAGTTTGCTGACGCCTTTTTCTCTCGATAGGCATCGAGTACCCCTACAAGATTCCTCGGGACACCGCTCAACACATTCACGAGAGATGCCTGCACCCCGACCATCAGGGAAAGCAACTGCCCGATCAGCACCTCTCGACTCGGCAACTCGGCGAGTATCGTGAGCTGTTCCCTGCTGAGGAATTTGCCATTCATCATGGCTGCCTTGATCTCAAGATTGGCATTCTTTTTGGCAAAATCAACGAGCGCCTTGGTGGTTTCGACCACGTTACCCCGCGTAATGGCCACTGCCAGGGGGCCCCGGAAATATTCTTCCAGCGCGCTAAAATCGGTTTCACGGGACGCGATGGTCAGCAGAGTATTTTTCACGACCCTCAGTTCCGTGTTTGATTTGCGCAGGGCAACCCTCAGCGCCGTCATCTTCGCCACGTCCATTCCGATGTATCCGGTCAGAACGGCCAACTTGAAATCTTTCAGTTTTTCGTGGAGTTCAGCAGCAACCTGCTCCTTTGTTCTCCGATCCAATCCTCAACCTCCTTTCCTCATCTGATCCGTTTCGGGCGCCTTCCGAAAGAAAGCCCCATTGAAAGTCAGAGAACAGAGCACCATACAGGATGATTCCGATGACCTGAAAGGCCACATCTCAGTCTCGGCAGGCCGACCGCTTTCGTTTAAACTCCCTGTACCTGCTGTCTCAGACCCATTTTCATTATCTAACCGGCCACCTGAGGCCGGAAAAGCTAAACACTCCGCACAGAGAGAGGATCCACCTTCATCCCGGGACCCATTACGGACGAAAGCGCAATGCTCCTGATATAAATGCCTTTGCTCGACGCGGGTTTCAATTTGGTGATCATTTCCAGCAAGGCGAGAAAATTGACCGTCAATTTTTCCGCCCCGAATGAAATCTTGCCGATGGGGCAATGCACAATACCCGCTTTTTCCACACGGAATTCGACCTTGCCGGCCTTAAGCTCCTGAACGGTCCTGGCCACATCGAAGGTCACTGTTCCCACCTTCGGGTTCGGCATCAGTCCGCGGGGACCGAGGATCTTCCCCAGCTTGCCCACGCTTCCCATCATATCCGGCGTGGCGATCACCCGGTCAAATTCAAGCCAGCCGCCCTTGATCTTCTCGATCACCTCGTCCGACCCGACCACATCGGCGCCGGCTTCCAGGGCCTCCTTCTCCTTCTCGCCCTTGGCAAAAACGAGCACCCGGACCGATTTTCCCAGCCCATTGGGCAGAACCACGGAGCCGCGCACCATCTGGTCCGCATGCGCCGGATTCACGCCGAGCCGGACGGCGGCATCGACCGTTTCATCGAATTTCGCCCTCGCGGTCCCGACGACCAGTTCCATCGCCTCCTGGATGGTATAGCGCTTCGCCGTTTCTACCCTTTTCCTTGCTTCTAAGTACTTCTTCCCTCTCTTTGACATGACAAACCCTCAAATGGAAGCCAACCCCCGGGGACCGGGCTTCCCCGAAATGATCACGTTAAGACACCCGCCAACCCATAACCCGGTGTTCTGCCGGAATCGCCCCGGGGCATCATCCCGTGATTTCAATCCCCATGGATCTCGCCGTTCCCGCAACGATCCTGATCGCGCCCTCAATATCCACAGCATTGAGGTCATTGTACTTCAGTTCCGCAATTTCCTTGACCTGCTTGACCGTCACAGTCCCCACCTTATCGCGCTTGGGATCTCCTGCACCTTTGGCGATCTTTGCGGCCTGCTTCAACAGTACGGAAGCCGGGGGGGTTTTGGTCACGAATGTAAACGACCTGTCAGCGTAAACCGTGATGACGACCGGGATGACCATCCCCTCCTGGTTCTGCGTCATGGCGTTGTAGGCCTTGCAGAACTCCATGATGTTCACGCCGTGCTGACCGAGAGCAGGTCCGATCGGCGGTGAAGGGGTGGCCTTACCCGCCTTGATCTGCAGTTTTATATTTGCAATAACTTTTTTTGCCATTCTGATCACCCTGTCTGAAATTTAAGGTTGAAGACCAAGGATAAGGGGAAAATGCTTCCTCCTCGACCAGGCGCCTTATTTCTTATCAATTCTGCATAACCTGAATGAAATCCAGCTCCACCGGCGTCGATCGGCCGAAGATGCTGACAATCACCCGCAGCTTCCCCTTCTCCGGCTTCACCTCATCGATGATCCCGTCAAAATTGGTAAAGGGGCCATCAATGATCCGCACGTGATCACCCACATCGAATTTGAACTTCGGTTTGGGTTTCAGCGTCCCTTCATCGATCCTGGTTCTGAGGACATCAACATCCTTGTCGGGAATCGGCGAAGGCTTGTCCTTGCTGCCGATGAAACCGGTCACCTTGGGCGTATCCTTCACGATGTGCCAGGTGTCGTCGTCCAGCTCCATCCGGACAAGGATATAGCCGGGAAAGAATTTCCGCTTTGAGGTCTTTTTCTCGCCTGAGACCAGTTCGACAATGTCCTCTTCGGGTATCAATATATCCGAGAAAAAGGCCTGCTTCCCCGCCGTTTCGATCCTCTCCTGGAGCGAAAGCTTCACCCGGTTTTCGAAACCCGAATACGTATGGACGACGTACCACCTGAAAGCCATGTCGTTAACCCAGTACAAGCTTGACGATCTTCGTCAGCCCGAAGTCAACAATCCCCAGGAATACGGACACAATGATCACCACAATGATGACGACCGATGTAGAGGCAAGGGTCTGCTTGGGCGTCGGCCATGTAACTTTTTTCAGTTCCACTTTCGAGCCCGCCAGAAACTGCCTCACCTTTTCTGCAATAACCTTTATCCTGTCCATCCTGAAATCCCTGATCACCCCGCACCTGAAGACTTCGTAAAAAGCCTTTAGTCTCCTGTCCGCGCTACGCATCATCCTTTCGACAGTTTCAGGGCAGGCGCCATGTCAGTCACGGTGAGCTTTTCGAACCATGTGCACCCTGCCTATGAAGCCTGTTCTGAAGACGTCCCCGATTCGGGACTTTCCGGCTTCCTGCGAGAGCCGCACATCCCGTACAGATCTCAAAAATGGCAGGCCAGGAGGGACTCGAACCCCCAGCATCCGGATTTGGAGTCCGGCGCTCTAGCCATTAGAGCTACTGGCCTGTCCGGTCGATCACAGCAGCACCTCTCGCGATTACTTCGTTTCCCGGTGCAACTTATGGGACCTGCAGAACTTGCAGTATTTTTTCATCTCCAGCCGATTCTGCATGGTTCTTTTATTCTTGGTCGTCGTGTAGTTCCGCTGCTTGCAGTCCGTACAGGCCAAGGTAATGATATTTCTCATGACAAACCCACCTTCTTACATCAATGGAGCCCACGACCAGGATTGAACTGGTGACCTCATCCTTACCAAGGATGTGCTCTACCGACTGAGCTACGTGGGC
>ERZ1292640.4165-Hain-H43-02um-R1-4165-length-11093-cov-5_pt1 | contig 11093 bp, 12 predicted proteins | sample MGYA00564404_ERZ1292640 | MGnify/ENA primary metagenome ERZ1292640 (study PRJEB36523, sample SAMEA6512636) | groundwater metagenome | collected 2019-01-08 | study: AquaDiva: Metagenomics assemblies of 32 groundwater samples | reverse complement strand
TTTTCCACCGCGCTAATTAAAGAATTATAGTGTCATAATTAAATGATTTGACATGCATAGTAATATTTGTCGCATTCTATGACCCCCCGAATTCAAGAAATAATTGCAACTTAATTATTAATAATGTATTAAAATATAAGTATTATGAATAAAAATATTAAAGGTCAAAAACAAAAGAAAAAAGAATTAAAAATTTCCTACTACTTTGCTCATCCTTATTGTTCTTACGAAAGAGGTTCAAATGAAAATACCAACGGATTAAGCAGTATAGTAATACATATATTATAACATGTTTTTTAATTATTCTTCGGACGGTACTGGAAAGCTTCTAGGATGTGGTTTAGGGTGATTTTGGGAGAATTTTCTAGGTCGACAATTGTTTGAGAGATTTTAATTATTCGCTTTACCTCGGCGGACTCCCAAAATTTTTATTTTTGCGATTATTGTGATAAAATAATTTTTATGAAACGATTTGCTTTTATTGATGTGCAAAATACTGAAACAACAACATTGAAAGTGTTGAAATTTGCGCTTGACCACGAAAAATTATTTTCCTACCTCAAAGACAAATGGAAATGTGAAAAAATATTTTTCTATCCAGGCATACAACACGGTGATGATACTCGTGGAGAAATATTTTCAAAACTTACAGGGCTTGGTGCAATCGTGCGACCAAAATACTTTTTCACATACAAAAATGAGGACAAAATTGTGAGCGCTAACTGTCCAAAATGTGGCACTGAAGTAACGCAGAGAATAGAAACAGGATATTCATGGAAATGTAATTGTGATGTTGAACTTACTGCAGATGTCCTTGATCATGCAGATAAAGATACCGAACTATTTCTATTCTCCGGTGATGGTGATTTTGAATTCCTAATTCAGAAAGTTATTTCAAAAGGTTGTAAGGTTTCTATTGTCTCTAGCGGAAAAAGAGTTCCAAAAGGGCCAAGGTATTCCACTTCGAGATTATCTACAAAATTAAGAAAACTTACTCAAGCCAGCGGTTCACCAGTTAAATTTATCGAAATAGATAACTTGAAATTTCAGATCAAAAAAGAAGCCTAGAAAAGGAAAAAGCCGCGAAGCGCGACTTTTTCTAAGGATACTTTAAGTATATATTAGTAGTAGTTTTTGTCAAATCCACTTTGTGGATAACTAATTACTAAACTCCGCAAGTTGAACTTACAAATTTTAATTATTCTTCGGACGGTACTGGAAAGCTTCTAGGGTGTGGTTTGTGGTAATTTCGGGAGAATTTTCTAGGTCGGCAATTGTTTGAGAAATTTTAATTATTCTATGATAAGCACGCGCAGAAAGAGATAATTTTTCCGCATTTTGATCTAGTAAATTTCTAACATTTTCTTTTAATTGAACAATACTGGATAAATCTCTTACATCCATTTCGCTATTGGTATTAATTTCACGATTAAATTTTTTAAAACGATTTTTTTGAATTTCACGCGCTTTAATAATTCTTGATTTTATTTTTTCATTTTTTTCGCCACCCGCAATTCCACCTAATTTTTTATAATCAACTTGTCCAACCGAAACCCAAAGATCAATTCTATCAACAATCGGCCCAGATAATTTTCTTTTATATCTAACTAAATCAAGTGGTCTACATATGCAAGCTTTTATTTTTGAATTAAGATTTCCGCAAGGGCAAGGGTTCATCGCGGCGATTAAAATAAAATTGGATGGAAAAATTGCAGAACCTTTTGCTCGTGAAATTGAAACAGTATTATCTTCAAGTGGCTGACGCAAAGATTCAATAACTTTTTTATCAAATTCTGGAAATTCATCTAAAAATAAAACTCCGCGATGTGCTAAGGTTACTTCTCCAGGTTTTGGATAAGTTCCTCCGCCAACAATTGAAACATAAGAAGCTGTGTGGTGCGGGGCACGAAATGGCGCAAAACATATTAATTCTCCGTTAGCTAAACCGGCAACCGAATAAATTCCGGTTGTTTCTAAAATTTGTTCTAAATCTAAATCGGGTAATAAATTGGAAAAAGCGCGCGCTAACATAGTTTTTCCAGTTCCGGGTGGGCCATACATTGCAATATTATGTCCACCAGCTGCAGCAATTTCTAAACCGCGTTTAGCGCTTTCTTGTCCACGAATTTCAGAAAAATCTGCTCCACTTTTTCTTTTTTGAATATCTGTGGCGTTAAGCTGGGACTTGATCTTAGTAAGTGGTTGTGGAGTTATTTTTAAAAATTCTGGTGAATTTCCTAAAGTACGTGGAGAATTAGCACCTATAGCTTTACTAAAATTTTCCAAATCATCAAAGCTAACAGAACTTGCAGAACCTTTCACTGGTATTTTTTTTCCACCTAAATGTTCAACTATTTCTTTTAAATTATTTACTCCAAAAACTTTTATTCCGTCCACTAAAGCTGCTTCAACTGCATTCTCTTTTGGTAAATAAATTTCTTCAAAACCTTTTTTCTTAGCTTCTTGAGTAAGTGGTAATGCACCACGAATTGCTCTTAATCTTCCATCAAGTCCGAGTTCACCCAAAAAAATTTTTTTAGGAGAACTAAATTTCAAATCTTTTGCTGCCAACATATAAGCAAGGGCGATAGCTAAATCAAAAAATGAACCCTCTTTTTTAAGATCTGCGGGTGAAAGAGAAACTACAATTTTCTGATTTTTTTCTTTTGGAGATTTAAAACCGGAATTTTTAATTGCCGAACTCACCCGATCTTTTGATTCAGCAACTGATTTATCAGGCAAACCAACAATACTAAAATTATGCAAGCCCCGCGACAAATCAACTTCAACTGTTACGATTTTTCCAGAAAGTAAATTTATTTGCGCGGAGTAAACTTTTGCAAAAGCCATATATGTTTAAATTATTCTTTGCATTCTTTGCAGGTTTGAGCTGCAGGATTAGCTAACATGCGAAGTTCTTCAATTTCTTTTTTACAAATTTTACATAAACCAAAATTTTTATTATCTAAATTTTTAAGCGCTAAAAGAATATCATTTAATCTTTTCTCTAAAATAGTAACCATTGAACTCCGCGCCTCAAACTCCTCAAACCTATCAGCCATATCATTTGGATCTGATTCCGGAACATCAATAACTTCTGGAACAGCTTCCCATTTATTATTTTCAGAATTAAATTGGCTAATATCTTTCAACTGACCAATTAAAATAGCCCTTTCTTCCTCTAATTTTTCTTTTATTATCTTTTTATTTAACATACTTATATTGTAGCATAAATAATATAAAAAATAAATGCAACTGTTGCACTATTTTTTTAAGATATTATAATGATAGTGAATTACAAAAAGTTTCGTTTTAAAAGGTCTGACCTTAAGAATTCAAAAAGGTCAGACCTTGGGAAACGAAATTTAATATATATATGACAAAAATCATAAAAATAATATACGAAGATGAAAATATTTTGGCAATAAATAAACCTTCCGGTATTTTGGTGCATTCAGATGGTAAGTCCCAGCTTAACGCCACAGAAAAAAATAAAGAGAAAACTATTGTGGATTGGCTAATAAAATATTTAGAAAAAAAATATCCAGAAATAAAAAATGTAGGCGAGCAGATTTTGAGAAGTCCAGTTTTCGGGAAGTCTGACTTATCCGGTACTCCGGGAAGTCCGACTTATCCGAAAACGACTTATCCGAAAATGATTCGCCCAGGTATAGTCCACCGTTTAGACAAAGAAACTTCTGGAGTACTTCTAATAGCAAAAAATCAAAAAGCTTTTAATTTTTTAAAAAAACAATTTGCTAATTCAGAAATAAAAAAAACTTATATTGCAGTTATTTCTGGACATCCCAAAAATGATCAAGGAATTATTGATAAACCAATTGGTCGAAGTCCAAAAGATTTTCGTCGCCGACTTTCGGGTCGTGGATCAATTGGAACTTTGCGTGAAGCAGTTACAGAATACAAAATTATAAAAAAATTTTTCTCTAAGTCCCAGCTTAACGCCACAGGAATAGAACCCTTTAGTTTAGTAGAAATTTTTCCAAAAACTGGCCGAATGCATCAAATTCGTGTTCATATGAAATTTATAAATTATCCAATTGCTTGTGATTCTCTTTATAACCCAAACAGCCCATGCCCAGAAAATTTTTCTCGTTTAGGTTTGCATGCAAAATCTATAGAGTTTAAAAATTTGGGTGGAAAAAAAATAAAAATAGAAGCACCAGCGCCGAAAGAGTTTAAGAATATTTAAGGTTATTATGATATAAATGAAGTGAGTTTCTTTAAAAATCTTGGATATGTAATGGGTATTATGGTTTAGTCACATAGTGCACTAAGTACCAATTGTAAATCATCATTATTTTTTTTAACTTCAACGCAAGGATATTTATATTTTTCAATTTCTAATTTTAATTTGTGACCAAACGATAGTACCCATTCAATTTCTTTTTCTTTTATACTATCAGGGTATGTATTAGCATCGCCCCACAAGCCACGAGTAAATATCGCATTACGAATTTTTTTAGCGTCTTCATTAATTAAAAAAATAAATTTAAGATCTTTGTCGTTTGCAAAATCCTTAGCTATTAAGTGGGGTAAAATATTTACGCCCTCTATTACAAAACCATCTTTCCATGTATAGTTTTGTTTAATGAATTTTCTAATTCCTGGCCAAACTTCTTCGCTTTGTTCAAATTCCATGGTTACAATTTGTTTCGCGGAAAATTTGGTTAAAAATTCTTCAGCGGTATATTTTCCTGTACTAAAAAGTTTTGGGTATTTGTCCCGACTAGCAACAAGACGCATAATCTCTCTTATTTGATCGGTAGAAATCCATGGAATATTAAAATGTTTAGCTACCAAATTGGCCATGGTAGATTTACCTGTTGTTGGTGCACCACCTATTAAAATAATTTTTCTAGTCATAATTTTAATTTAAAAAAAATTTAATTTTATTTTATTATTATTAATAATCTATTTATGATTTATTGTAACATATTATACTCTAAATTAGACTTTATCGTTCACTTATATTAATTTTACTATCCAAAAGTTTAAATACGTCATAGTTTCCTTTTACAAGAGGGTACATTGATTTACTAAAAGGTTTATGGTAATCTCTAATTAGAAAGAGTTAGAAATTTTAATAAAAGGAGGTGTAAATGGAAAGATCTTTGATAATGCTAAAACCAGATGCATTTGAACGAAATCTCGTTAAAGTCATTGAGGATATGGTACTTAGTAGAAACCTTTGTATCATAAATAAAAAAACCATCTTTTTAAATCGATGGGATGTGCTTAAGTTGTGGCCAGAATTTTGTACTCTATGGAGTTGGCTAACTAGCCAACAGTATTATTTAGGGTACGAACTTCAGGTTTGGGAAGTTAAGGGTAGCGATGCTATTAACAAAATCAAGGAGCTGAAGATTTCCCTGCGTACAATTTATTGTGATCCCGGCGAGAAAATTCGATTGCTTATTCACGCACCAGATAGCATAAAGGATTTTGAAAGGGAGAAAGATATATTCTTTAAACTTCCCTCAAAACTCAAGGAGGCAGATTTTTAATCTAATGTTGTTTTTATTATACTTTTAGTATAATATTTTAACCACAAGAAAGAAGGTGTAAATTGAGTATTGAACAAGAGACCACAAGTCATGGCTGGGAAATTAAAGCAGATTTAATGAAGACCACCAATCATATTCTTCCCAAGGAAAATATTGGTTCCAATCTTCACTATCCAGATAATCGATCAATGCTTTCTCCTGTTGAACAAGTTAATCGGTTGAAAGTAATCTTTCCTGGATTGCGAGGTGATGGGTTTAATTTATTACCATCAAGTAATTTAGATGTTGACGGTATCTTAGTAGTTCCAAATTTATCAAAAATTGGTTGGTCTGACGAAGAGGCAATGGAAAAAGTTTTTCAGCTTCTTATGGCAGCCAGAGCAAATTTTTTAAATTGCCGAGAAACGGAATTATGTCCTACGTATTTCCGCCTTCTCAAAAGAACAGCTAGGGCATTAGAGACATTAAAGTCTAACGGGGCAGACTTTTTTGCTTTCCCTGTACAGCTTGGTCGTCGTTATCTTGGCAAATCAGCAAGGAGTGCCCATATAGATCTTGCTCAAAATGAGTTTGGTTTAGGGCCTTTAGAAATCGCTTTGTTTTTGCTTACTCACCCAAATTGGTTGAGTAGTGCCGAAGATCTTGGCATAGATTGTATCGGATGTGAATATGCACCATATGGACACGGATTTTTTAGATACATACTTTTCTTCTACTTTAAGAAGTATTTAAAGTTTGAAGAGAGATGGTCTAATTGTCCAGATATTCATTTTGGTCCAGCGACAGGGTTTCTTCTGTAACTTAATAATGGGGTTGCTGTCAACAACCCCATTAAAAATTTTTTATGAATAAAATTAAAAATTTAATTTTTGATATTGGTGGAGTACTTATTTTTCAATCAGAAAGTTGTTTGGATGTAAATGATCATGCCTTAAAATTAGTTCCAGGAACAACTAAAATAATTGTTGACGATTGTTTTAAACAACGCACGGTTGATGGAAATTTTAATGAAAAAGAATATTTTATGGAAATGTATTCTAATTTAATAAATTGGGAAAAATACCAGAATATTGTAAGTCATCTTCTTTCTAAGGAAGAACTCAATAAAGATTTAGTGGATTGGATAGATAAAAATAAGGGTAATAATTTTAGAGTATATGCGCTTAGTAATAATACTATTGCTTTAAATGATGTTTTGAGAAAAAAATTTAAGCTAAAAGTTTTTGATCGAATATTTAGTTCGGCAGAAATCGGATTGGTTAAACCAGATCCAAAACTTTTTAAATATGTTTTAGATGAAATTAGTGCTAATCCAGAAGACTGTCTTTTTATAGATAATACTGAGCAACACATAAAAGCCGCAAATGCTCTTGGCTTTAAGGGAATTTTATTTAAAAATAACAGAGATTTTTTCTCTAAAATAGATTCTTTTAACATACTATGATTTCTTCTTTTAGATTCGGGTGGATTGATTATTTTCAAAAGAAAAATATTTTAATACGGATTACCCAGTTTTTATTTGGGATTTTATTTTTACATTCTCGTCAAATTGCTTATTGTCTTTTTCGTATGGTTTCATTTAAAAAAAATGATAAGATTTTAGATCTTGGGTGTGGAGATGGTTGTTTTAGTAATTGGATATCTTATAATGGAGGCATACAGGTAACAGGGATCGATTTATTAGATAATCGCATTAGTAATGCTCGTGCAACATCTATGCGTTATAATATGTCTTGTAAATATAATAATCTTGATATTGAATCGGTAGTTTTTGCACCAAATTCATTTTCAAAAATATTAATTATTGATGTTTTGGAACATATTAAAAATCCAAAAGATATTCTGCGTAGATGCTATAATTGGATTTCTTCTAGGGGAATAATTTTTATAAGTGTTCCTAAAAAAAAGCAAAAAAGATGGTTAAAAATAAAAAATAGTGATTTTTTTAGTTATGGTGACGATGAACACAAACATGATGGATTTGAAGAAAAAGAAATACTTAATTGGTTGAATGAAATTGGATTTACCATAATCAAGTCAAAAGAAATTTTTTATTCAATTTATCAAATTATTTGGGAACTCCTAGAACCAATTAGAATAAAATACCCTAATCTATATAGATTTCTAGTACCATTTGTATACCCCCTAATCATACTAGATAGAGTAATTCCTATTGGGCCTGGAAATGGTCTTATTGTAGTTGCACAAAAATTATAAATTATGAAAGAAAAACAAAAAATTGCCATAGTAACTTGGTTTTTTCCAAAAATTTCTGAAACATTTATTTTGAATCAAATTGTTTTTTTGATAGATAATGGATATGAGATTAAAATTTTTGCAGCTAGAGATGCAACAAAGAATATACCTAAAGAGGACTTATATGTAGAGGAAAAAATTCATCCAGCACTAATACAGTATAATCTTCTTAAAAAAACTACTTATGTACCTGTAGGCAATTTATCAAAAATTCTAACCATGGAAGCTCAAGCCGGAAAAATAAATATTATTTATTTTCAGTTTTCTGATCTAGCATCTCTTGTTTTAAAAGATGGTGCAATACATATTCCAGTTATTACTGTAATACATGACATACCAAAGATTACAATAAAGAATCAAAAATTATTAAAAAATAAATTTTATAATGCATTTCAAAATGCAACATTTGTATTAGCGATATCAGATTTTGCAAAAAATAAGATTATTAAATTAGGGTGTTCACCTTTGAAAATCATTATCCATCCCATGGGAGTCAACAATAATATCTTTTCATTTAAGGCAAGAAAATTTCCATTACATAAGTTATGTTTTACGATGGTTGGTCGGTTTGTTCCTAAAAAAGGTTTTGATATTGGGATTCGCGCAATTGAGAAGTTTAAAAAGCAAAACCAAAATCTAAAAATCTCAGTTAATCTTATAGGGGATGGGTATTTACGATCCAAATTAGAGATTTTAGTTAATAAACTTGGGCTTCAAAAAGAAGTTACATTTTTAGGGAAAATTGATCAGCTTGCAGTTGTTAATATTTTAAAAGATACCGATATATTTCTTTGTCCTAGTAAAACAGATTCTCAAGGTGAACAAGAAGGGCTTCCTGTGTCATTGATTGAAGCAAGTTTCATGGGTATACCAATTGTCACGACTTCTAATGCTGCTATACCTGAGCTTGCCTCAATAAATAAGTCTATTGTATTGGTTCCTGAGGGGTCGGTTGTTGGACTTGTTGATGGCATAAATAAAGTTTTTAAATATCATAGTTTATATCTACGATTAATTAATCAATATTATAAAAACTTAGTAGAACATTATGATATAAATGTCTTGGGAATAAACTTAATAAATATTTTTGATTACGCGATAAAAATTAATATTTTACGCGATACACAAGAAGGGTTTTCGTCTAATCGTAAAATAAAATAATAAAAATTAAACATTAAGAATTATTATAATTCTAAAAATAAAAATATGGTAAAATCAATATCGTTACCCAACAATCCATTTATAAGTATAGTTATTCCAGCAATGGATTTAAAAGTGATTCGAGCCATAAACTCTATTCTACGCATTAAATCATCGTTTTCTTTTGAAATAATTGTTATTTTTAATAACTGTGATTATAAAGTTGTCGAACGTATTATTAAGATTTTTTATACACAAAAAAATACTGGAATATTAAAAATTGTTTACTTAACCAGGAGCACTATTGGTGGGGCTAGAAATGCCGGAATAAAAATAGCAACTGGTAATTATATCATCCATATGGATAGTGATTGTGAGGTGCGAAATGATTATTTAAAAAATATTTCTTTTGTTACCCAAAAAGAATTTTTAGTAGCAAGAGGCGATGTATTATTTTTTAGTAGTGATAATTTTCTTGACATAGCTAACTGTAAATTAAGGGATTTTATATATAAAACGCAAAAAAAAATTTGCTATACGCCAAATCTTATCATAAATATAAAGCTTCATAAAAACGGTTTTATTTTTGATGATAAAAATTTACACGGGGAGGATACAGAACTAAGTATTCGATTTGAACGTCAAGCAATTTATCCGATTTTTTTGCCAGAAGTTATAATGTTTCATAAAGACGAATTAAAAACTTTAGATATAATTAAGAAATATTTTTATTATGGAATTGCACGAGCGTATCGTTTTAAAAAATGGAATAGGAAGATTGTTAAATATAAATTTTATCAACAACTTTTTGGTGAAATAAATATATGTTCATTAAAAAACATAAAACCTATAATTCGTTTAGGAATATTATTTCTTTATTTTTGCCGCAACATGGGTGTGATATATGCATGTATTACGCATGTATTTTCTAATGACGGTGATAATAAAATAAGTGAATTATCTAGCGGCAAACCGGTTAATATAAAGAAAATTTAAAGTAAAAGTAAAAATTCTTTGTCTCTATCAAAACGAAAAAACAAAAACTTTAAGCAAAACCAAAAAACACCCGAGGGTGTTTTTTGGGGCACTTATGTTGTTTATTGAAAATAATAAGAATCACTTTCAACACTCACTACAGTAAGTATAGCATACTTGAAATTAAAATGCAAGTGTATTAATATAGGACAGTAGGTATTGGATAGTTACTCTAGCTACTGTGGCGTTAAGCTGGGACATTTATAGCTGGAGAGGAAAGTCCGAACACATCTGGTTTAGTCCAGAAAGGTAGTGGGTAATTCCCATCCATAGTGATATGGAGGTGCGAACAGAGACGTCCTGAGGTGCAAATCTCAAGATTTCCTTACTGTTTTACAGTTAGGAAAAGTTTTATAGTAATATAAAATATGAAACGGCTAAATCCTTACCCGTGTGCAAGATCGTGCTATTCAGTTTTAACTGAATGGAGAATCGCTTGAGTCTAATAGTAATATTAGACCTAGATAAATTGCTATCAAAAACAGAATTCGGCTTACGGATACCTACAAAAAATTAAAAATCTTCCACTAAAATGGAAGATTTTTAATTTATTCTTTACACTATCCTGACGATCGTCAGTATAGTGTAAATATTAAATTTATACTTGCCAGTTTTTTAAAAATTGGTTTTTGAATTCAAAAAAAGTTTCGTCTAGGATTGATTGGCGGATTTTTTTTACTAAATTTATTATAAAATATAAATTATGAATTGAAATTAAAGTTGCACCAAGCATTTCTTTGCCATGAAAAAGGTGAGCTAAATATGCTTTGGTGTAATTTTTGCAAGTGTAGCATTGACAATTTGTGTCAAAATTTCCCGAGGTCGAACCTTTTTTAAATTCCCAAGGTTCGACCTCTGGAAATGGCGCAGATGCCGCAGAAAAATCATTTTTATATTTAGCATTTAAAATATTTATTTTTCCATTTTTAGTATAAAGACAACCATTACGTGCATTGCGAGTTGGGGCTACGCAATCAAAAAGATCTACCCCATTTTCTATACCCATAAAAAGATCTTCTGGCTCCCCTATTCCTAATAAGTGCCGCGGTTTTTCTTCCGGTAAAATTTCATTAACCCACTTAACTGCGCTAGACATATCTTCTTTCGCAAAAGAACCACCAATACCAAAACCATAAA
>ERZ1292640.4164-Hain-H43-02um-R1-4164-length-11094-cov-5_pt1 | contig 11094 bp, 9 predicted proteins | sample MGYA00564404_ERZ1292640 | MGnify/ENA primary metagenome ERZ1292640 (study PRJEB36523, sample SAMEA6512636) | groundwater metagenome | collected 2019-01-08 | study: AquaDiva: Metagenomics assemblies of 32 groundwater samples | reverse complement strand
TCTTTCAGTGTTCGCGCGCCAGACTCGTCTGCCATGTACTCGCGCGAGCGGGATAATGCCATTTGCAAAAGAGTCGCGATTAATGGTGTGACTATCATTATGATTAGCAGGCTGATAATATTCGGTCCGTTGTCATCATCCCTGCCACCGCCGAATAACATCGACCACTGCGCCATTGTTGCCATGTAAGAAATTACTCCTGCAATCGTTGCTGCAATTGTCGTGATCAGAATGTCTTTGTTCTTTACATGAGAAAGCTCGTGAGCAATTACCCCTTTGAGTTCGTCTTTATTCAGCAGTGTAAGTATTCCTGTTGTGAATGCCACGACTGCATTATTCTCGTTTCTTCCGGTGGCGAATGCATTTGGCTGTGCTGACTCAACCACGTAAAGTCGAGGCATTGGAATTTCTGCCTTGTGTGCAACATCTTTTACAATCTCAACGATTTCTGGATACTCATTCTTCTTGAGTTCTCTTGCTTTGTACATCCAGAGCACTATCTTGTCTGAGAACCAGTAGCTGCCGAAGTTCATGATTAGCGCAAAAATAAATGCGATTACTAATCCTCCAGTGCCAAATAAGCTTCCTGCAAACAAGAGCAGGGAGGTGAGTAAACCGAGTAAAATTATTGTCTTGAATTGATTGAATACACCCGTCATGAAAAAAGATAAAGGCCGTCCATATTTAAAGATGACGCAGGATATTTATACTCATGGGGGAAATTATGCCCTATGGTGGGGGATATTGTTAGTTGGATAGATAGGAATGTTACCGATCCTTCTGTCCATCAAGCTTTGGAAGAATATGATGAATTAATTAAAAAAGAGAGCGGGAAAGAATATTTACTCAATACTACGAGACTTTGGCGTGATATTGGCCGCGATATCAGAAGCGCCCCAACCAGATTATTTGTCGAATCAGACCTTGAGAAAATAATACGGAACATGATGCCTGCGGCAGTCCTTGGGACTGTGATGCATTATGGTGAAAAAAGAAAGGACAAAAAAACAGACTATATAGAGCATCCTGCAGGAGTTGCGAGAGGGGCGGTAATGGCTTGCTTGTATGATGAGGATGCACTTCCAGATTTTCTGGTTAAAATCGCCCGAAGGGCAGGAAAGAATAGCAATTACAGAAAAGGCCTTTTGAAAATTGCCAGAATTGAAAGCAAACTCTGCCCGATTCATGATACGTCAGAATCATGGAAGAAAAAAAATAATGAAACACGGGAAGCCGGCGTTGCTCATGTAATGGAAAGATATGCAAAGCTCAATCCTGATGATCCTGATATGGCAATATTACAAGAACTTCAGCACCACATAACACCAACTGGCGGGCATTTTTTCAGAGACATAGATGAAATTGTTGGTATTGAATCAAAAAGAAGCAAGGCATACTTGTATATTGCCAAAGCACATGACAGAATCTATAATACGCAAGACAACGAATACCTTTTCGATTTGGATAATAGGATAGATAATTTGATAAAAAACTTGTATGTTGCTAATACTATCAAGCAATTTCTGATTGACAACGACCCACGCTCAAATGTTAGACAATTGCCATTTGGCATAAAGCTGCCTTTTGATATTCCGTTTTCTTCTCCAGATGTTCCAGTGTGGTATTTCCCTCTGTTGCAGAGTTATAATGACCTTGTTTTAACATCAGAGATCGAGTGCAGACACATCGCTTCAGATGTGCTGCCAAAAATGAGCAAATACGCCGCTACATTAAATTCACCAAGGGGAAGAAAGCAGGGATTATCTGGCCGTAAATTTAAACAAATGATGGGAAGCTTAATGAGCGAAGTCGATGACATTCTTGGCGGAAAAAATTCGCCCACGTATTTGCAAGTTACTGATGACCGAAGAACAGCCGAAGGAAGGGTAAGGGAAATGCAGCAATTAACAGGAGTTGTTCTTTCAAATTCAAAAATGCCTGCAGAAGAAAGATTGAAAAAGGTGCTTTATGATGGTGTATATTCTGTATTTGGGCAGTTAGTTACAACGCCTTTCGACTCATCTTCTTCTGAAGCCAGAGAAACTGTTTCGCCTGATTTTAAAATGGCTCATTTGGTTATTAATTATTCTGATGCAAAATTTTTGTTAAATACATTTAGACATTTAAGGTACGAGACCGGTGAATACATAAGAAATCTGGACAAAGCAGCATAAGTAATCACAACATTTAAAAAACACTGCCCGTTATTCTTTTTTTTAATGAACTTCAAAGGCAGGGACATTATCTCAATCCGTGATTTCTCTAAGGAGGAGATTTTATTCATTCTTGAGCGCGCTTCATTCTTCGACAAGAACAAGACGAGCGACCACTTAAAGGAAAAGGTAATGGCCACCTTGTTTTTTGAGCCATCAACAAGAACACGGCTGTCTTTCGAAACATCAATGGCTCAGCTTGGAGGAAAAGTTCTCTCGTTCGACGATGTGAATTCATCTTCAATTGTCAAGGGCGAGTCTCTTCACGATACTGTGAAGATGGTTGAGGGATACTGTGATTTGATAGTTGTGAGACACCCGAAGGAAGGAGCGGCAAGATATGTTGCTGAAGTCGCTTCAGTCCCTGTAATCAATGCAGGAGATGGCTCTAACCAGCATCCTTCGCAGACTTTCACCGACCTTTACACATTGCAAAAGGAGCTCGGCGACATAAGCAAAACTAAAATTGGGTTCGTCGGAGACTTGAAGTATGGAAGAACCGTACATTCTTTATCACTTGCATTGGCAAAATTCGGGCTTCCGATTGTTTTCATCTCTCCAAAAAGCCTGCGGATGCCGCAAGACCTTATTGAAGAATTGCAGAGTTTCAATATAAAAATTATAGAGGAAGAATCTATCGAGAAAGTAGCAAATGACATTAATATCCTTTATGTTACTCGAATACAAAAAGAAAGGTTTTCTGACCTTCTCGAATACGAGAGGTTGAAAGGAGTTTACCAGATTGACCTCGACTTAACATCTTCATTTCCCCATCTTAAGATTATGCACCCGTTGCCCAGGGTTGGGGAGATTTCTCCCGAAGTTGATGGCTTTGAAGGCGCGATTTATTTCAGGCAGGCGCATAACGGTGTCCCGGTGAGGAAAGCTTTGATTTCAATGGTGCTTGGAAAATGATAGAAAAAAGAAAGACCATGGAAATACCCGCCATCGAATATGGCACGGTAATCGACCACATACCAGCTGACGTAACATTGAGGGCCATGGATATTTTGGGGGATTCTTTCCATAATTACACAGCGACTTTAGGAACAAATTTTCCTAGCAAGCGCATGGGCAAGAAGGGATTCATAAAGATTGAAGGAGCTGTCATTTCGCAAGACCAGGCAAACAAAATCGCCATTATTGCTCCGAAGGCAACTTTTAACCTGATAAAAGACGGCAAAGTCATAAAGAAATCTACGTTGGAATTGCCTGACATAATTGAAGAAATTCTGAAATGCCCTAATCCTGAATGCATAACTAACCATGCGCAGGCTAAGACCAATTTTCATGTTCTAAAGGAAGAGCCGTTATCTCTGAGATGCCATTATTGTGAAAGAACGCTGCAAAGAACTGATTTGGTGTTCAAATAATTATGGAAGCAAAGCTCGTGCTGGAAGATGGCACAATGCTGAAAGGCCGCTGTTTCGGAGCGCCTTTATCTCAGGCTGGTGAAGTTGTTTTCAATACTGGAATGGTTGGTTATCCTGAATCAATGACAGACCCTTCCTACAATGGCCAGATACTTGTCTTTACTTATCCTTTAATCGGGAATTACGGAATTCCTGCAATCGGGAAAAAATCCAGCTCATTTGAATCGGATAGGATTCATGTATCTGGAATAGTTGTTTCTGATTATTCAGAAAAATATTCTCACTGGGCTGCGAAAAAAAGCCTTGCAGAGTGGATGAAAGAAAATGAAATTCCAGGGATTACAGGAATAGACACAAGAACACTCACTAAAAAATTGAGAGCCAAAGGGGTTATGCTCGGAAAAATAATTATTGACAAGGATATTAATTTTGATAATCCAAACAAACGTAATTTGGTATCTGAAGTTTCTGTGAAAAAAGCGATTTTGTACAAAAGTGGAAAGAAAAAAGTTGTGCTTGTTGATTGCGGCGCTAAGAACAACATAATTCGCTCTTTGTTAGCTAGAAAAATTAGTGTGATAAGGGTTCCTTGGGATTATCCATTCCAGGACTTGAAATGTGATGGTGTGATGCTGTCAAACGGTCCAGGCGACCCAAGGATGTGCATTGAAACAATACAAAATATACGTGCTGTCATGAAAAAAGATATTCCTGTTTTCGGAATCTGCCTCGGGAATCAATTGCTCGCTTTAGCTGCAGGAGCTGATACATACAAGCTGAAGTTCGGTCATAGAAGCCAAAATCAGCCTTGTATTGAAGTTGGAACGAAGAGATGCTACATCACGAGCCAGAATCATGGTTTTGCTGTCAACCCAAAAAAACTTCCGGGAACATGGAAGCAGTGGTTTGTTAATGCAAACGACGGAACGAATGAGGGCATAAAGCACAAGAGCAAGCCATTCTATTCAGTTCAGTTCCATCCGGAAGCATGTCCTGGTCCGACTGACACTAACTGGCTTTTTGACAAATTCGTGAGGGACATTTCATGACTGAATATGGTGATGTAATTGATGAAAAGGACAAAGTTTTAAGAGTTGCTGAAAGGAAAGATATTGAAGATAATGCATTGCTGCACCGCTCTGCTTCTGTTGTTGTAAAAAATTCCAAAGGCGAAATCCTTGTTCACAAGCGAGATTCATCGAGAAGGCTTTATCCTGGACTGCTTGATATCAAGTTTGGTGGAATGGCGCAAAGTGGAGAAGGATTTGAAGAAACTGCGCTAAGAGAGCTTGAAGAAGAATCAGGAATAAAAGGAGTTGAGTTAAAATTTCTGTTTTCTTACAGGTTCAATGGGGATAACAACAATGTCTCAGCTAGAGTTTATTTGTGCACTTACAACAGTCCTTACAAAATTGATAATTCTGAGGTTGAATGGGCTAAGTTCATGTCGATTGATGAAATAAAGAAAACTGAAAATGAGCTTTCACCAACTGCAAAGTTAGTTTTTCAAAGGATTACAAAAAAATGAAAAAAATCCTCATCCTAGGCTCAGGTGGCCTGCAGGTAGGCCAGGCTGGCGAGTTTGATTACTCAGGAAGCCAAGCAATAAAGGCCATAAAAGAAGAAGGCTACGAAGTTGTCTTGATAAATCCAAACATTGCGACCATACAGACAGATCCTCAGCTTGCGCACAGCATATATTTCCTTCCTGTCACGCCTTATTTTGTTGAGAAAGTTATCGAGAAAGAGAAGCCTTCAGGTATTCTTCTTGGCTTCGGCGGGCAGACAGCGCTTAATTGCGGCCTTGAATTGAGCAAGAATGGAATTCTTAGGAAACACAAAGTTAAGGTGCTTGGCACACCTGTAAAAACGATTGAAGAAACTGAAGACAGGGAACTTTTCGTGAAGAAGCTTGGTGAGATTAATGTTTTAACTCCAAACGGCAGAGCAGTAAGAAACGTCAAAGATGCGATAAAAGCTGCAAATAAAATTGGTTATCCCGTGATGATCCGGTCAGGCTTCGCGCTAGGCGGGCTTGGCTCAGGGATTGTGAAGAATAAACAACAGTTAAAGCTTATTGCAAATCAGGCACTTTCGCAAACACATCAGATTCTCGTTGAAGAATGCTTATCGGGCTGGAAAGAAATCGAGTATGAAGTTGTGAGGGACAAGGATGACAACTGCATCACTGTATGCAACATGGAAAATGCTGATCCGCTCGGCATACACACTGGCGAGAGTATTGTTGTTGCTCCTTCACAGACTCTCAACAATGAAGAATACCATCTGCTGAGAGAGATTTCAATAAAAACTATCAGGCATCTTGGAATTGTCGGTGAGTGCAACATTCAGTTTGCTCTTGACCCAAAATCAGTGCGGTATCGCGTAATAGAGGTTAATGCTAGGCTTTCAAGAAGTTCTGCTTTGGCATCAAAAGCAACAGGTTATCCTCTCGCGTACATTGCTGCAAAACTCGCTCTAGGAAAAACATTGCCTGAGCTGAAAAATCAAGTTACAAAAGTTACTGCTGCTTGTTTTGAGCCTGCTCTGGACTATGTTGTTGTCAAGATGCCGAGATGGGATTTGAAAAAGCTCAAAGGCGCGCACCGTAGCATTGGAAGCTCGATGAAAAGCGTGGGAGAAGTTATGTCGATTGGCAGGACTTTTGAGGAAGCGATACAGAAGGCTTGCCGCATGATTGATGTTGGCAAAGCCGGGCTTGTCGGGAACAAGCAGGATTTTGATAATTTGGAAGAAGAGCTTAGCTTTCCTACTGATGAAAGGATTTTCGCTGTTGTTGAAGCATTAAAAAAAGGATTTTCTGTGAGCAAGATTTACAAGCTTACTGGAATTGATCCTTGGTTCCTTGAAAAAATGCAGAATCTCATTAGCCTGGAAAAAAGATTGCTAAAAACAAAAGCAATTGATAGAGAGTTCATGCTCGAGCTTAAGAAAAATGGATTTTCAGACCTTCAGATTGGGAGAATTATTGTAAAGCCGTGGAAGTCCATACTGAAGTTGCGACTAAAGCAAAAAATTCGGCCTGTGGTGAGGCAGATAGACACCCTTGCAGCTGAGTATCCAGCCAAAACAAATTATCTTTACATGACTTACAACGGCGACAAGGATGATGTCACCTTCAAAAAAGAAAAGAAAGCGATGGTTATTGGTTCTGGCGTGTACCGAATAGGCAGTTCTGTCGAATTTGATTGGTGCTGTGTGACTGCTGCCCGCAGGTTTCAGGAGAAAGGATACAAGACAATAATGGTGAATTACAATCCTGAGACTGTGAGCACTGACTACGATATGTGTGACAGGCTTTATTTTGACGAGCTCAGCTTCGAGACTGTATTTGAGATTTACAATAAAGAAATGCCTGAAGGGATACTTCTTTCAACCGGTGGCCAGATTCCAAACAATCTTGCGATGAAATGCCTTGATTTCAAGCTTAAGGTTTTCGGGACTTCTCCAAAAAATATAGACGCTGCCGAAGACCGTTTCAAGTTTTCAAAACTTCTTGACAGCCTCGGAATTGACCAGCCTGCATGGAACGAGCTAAAAAGCATAAAGGAGGCAGTGAACTTTGCAAGAAAAGTAGGCTATCCCGTACTTGTCAGGCCATCTTATGTTCTTTCTGGCGCTGCGATGAACATTGCTTTTGATGATAATACTCTGGAGTCTTTTCTCAAGTCAGCGGCTGATGTTTCTGAAGAGCATCCAGTTGTAATCAGTAAATTTGTTCAGAACGCAAAGGAGCTGGAAATTGATGCTGTGGCCCAGGCTGGAAGGATTGTTGTTTATGCAATTACTGAGCATATAGAGAATGCTGGCGTGCATTCTGGGGATGCGACAGTTGTTATGCCAGCCCAACGAATTTACATCGAGACTTACAAAAAAATTTTGGAAATCAGTGGGAAGATTGCTAAGGCACTTGACATTACAGGCCCTTTCAACATCCAGTTTTTGGCAAAGCGTAACGAGATGAAAGTGATAGAGTGTAATTTAAGGGCTTCTCGGAGCTTTCCTTTTGTCTCAAAAGTCGCAAAACAAAACTTCATTGAGATTGCTGTAGATTGCCTCGAAAAAAAACAGCATCAAAGAATCGTCTCGTCATTTGATTTTCCTTATGTGGGAGTCAAGGTTCCCCAGTTCTCTTTCACGCGATTTAAGGGAGCTGACCCGGTTCTGAAAGTAGAAATGAGCTCGACTGGAGAAGTTGCAACTTTGGGCCGAAGCGTGCAGGAAGCCCTGCTCAAATCAATGCTGTCAGCTGGAATGAAATATCCTGAAAAAGACATACTTCTAAGCATTAGCGGAGAGGAAAAAAGATTTTCATTCCTTGAATCTGCAAGGACGCTGTCAAGAATAGGATACACAGTGTGGGCTACTGGCCATACTTGCGAATTCTTAAGGAGAAACGGGATATTAGCGAAAAAGATGAACAAGATAAGCGCCAACAAAGAGCCGAACCCAGCAACAATGATAATGAGGAAGAAAATAGATTTAGTAATAAACATCCCGAAGGACATTCAGGACAAGAAAGAAGAAATAGATCTTGCCACAATGAGAAGGCTTGCAGTTGACTTCGGAGTTCCGCTTATAACCAACCTACAAGTTGCAAAGCTTTTTGTAGAAGCGATCTCAACGAAAAAAGAAAAAGACCTAGAGGTGTTATCCTGGGATGAATATTGACAAGGAGGAAATCGCAAGAACGCTGCTTAACGCATGTGCTGTCACTCTGCGGCCGACTAAGCCATTTATTTATGCTTCAGGAATAAAAAGCCCTATTTATACTGATAACCGCGTTCTGATTTCTTCAGTTAGCGACAGGAAGAAAATAATTTCAGCTTTTTGCGAGGTAATCCGCTCTAATTGGATGCCTGATGTAATTGCAGGGGTTGCAACAGCTGGAATTCCTTGGGCTGCATGGGTTTCCGCTGAATTAAACCTTCCAATGATTTTTGTTAGGGCATCTGCAAAAGATCACGGCAAGAATAACCAGATAGAGGGAACTCTTTTCAAAGGTAACAAGGTCGTAGTTATTGAAGATCTTGTTTCTTCTGGAGGCAGCACGCTTGGAGTCGTACAGGCAATACGCGATTCAGGCGCCACTGTAGATGGGTGTGTTGCAATTTTTACTTACGGCCTTAAGAAATCTGTTGACACTTTTAAATCTGCAAAGGTCGAATTAATCACGCTCACAGACTTAAAGATCCTTCTCGATGTTGCTCTCCAGGACAATTCTCTTGATAAAAAACAGGCTAAAATGGTACTTGAATGGGCAGAAGACCCTGAAATGTGGGGTGCAAAATGAAATACACTGACAGGCTTGCAGAAGCATTTGACAGGACTGGCAGCATTGTTTGTGTTGGCCTTGACCCTGATTTAGAGAAGATTCCAGTGCAAGACCAGGACAGCGAAGAAAGGATTGTCCGTTTTTTTGCCTCGCTTATTGATGGAATGTCTAAGCAGGGAATAGTTAACACTGTCAAGCCGAATTACGCTTTTTTTGCCCAGTATGGTTTTGAAGGATTGAGGGCGTTGAAAGAAGTTATCGAGATTGCAAGGGAGAGTGGAATGCTTGTTATCCTTGATGCAAAAAGAGGCGATATTGGCGCAACCGCCGAGGCTTACGCCAAGGAAGTTTTTGATTTCTGGGAAGCTGATGCAGTGACTGTAAATCCTTATCTTGGAAGGGACAGCATTGAACCTTTCCTGAAGCATTGCGAGCGAGGAAAAGGTGTTTACGTGCTTGCTAAGACATCAAATCCAGGGGCTGGTGACTTTCAGGACTTGCAGGTTGATGGAATGCCTGCTTATGAGCGCCTGATGGAGAAATTTCTTAATCCGTTGGTTGAAGGAACTGGGTTTGTCATGGGCGCGACTTATCCTGAGCAGCTGAAGAATGCGCAAAGGATAATTAGCGGGAAAAATATCCCTCTGCTAATCCCTGGTGTTGGCTCGCAAGGCGGATCTGTAAAGGAAGTTGTCAACGCATTAAATCAAAGTGAGCTTTACCTCAGCAGGATAAACAGCGCCAAGGGAATTATTTACGCTGAGAGCAAAGGGGATTGGCTAAAGGCATCTCTGGATGCAATTAAAAAGCTGGATGCCGAGATAAAATGATAATCAAAGGAATTTATGTTGACGAGAAAGGAAGGAAGAAGAAAGGAAGGATAAGTTTTGACAAAAAGGGAATAATAACAAAAGTTGATTCAAAGAAAGGAAGGGCTGACATTGCTTTTTCTGATGACTGCCTCATTTTTCCTGGGTTTGTTGACATGCACGTTCACAGCAGGGAAGACAGAACCAAAGAGTGGAATTACAAAGAGGACTTCAAGACAGCAGGAGAGGCTGCAGTAAATGGAGGCATTACAGCTTTCATGGAAATGCCTAACACTCCTGAACCTGTGCTGAAAGCTGCGCAGGTCAATAGCAGGCAATTGCTTGCTAAAAAATCAAAAGTTCCTGTTGTGATTGCCTGTGGGATTAACAATGACAGCAGGCCTGTGAAAGGAGTCAGTAATTACAAGGCTTACCTTACTAAGAGTGTTGGCGACCTTTATTTTGAGAGCACCAAGGATTTTGAAAATCAAATTGAGCTGTATAAAGACCTTCAGATACATGTTCATTGCGAGGACCACAAGATAATCGAATGGGACCCGCTGTCAAGGCCAGCAAGCGCAGAGATAAAGGCAGTTCGCGAGATTGTAAGAATGGCAAAGAAGCACAAAGTGAAGCTGCACATCTGCCATGTATCAACATCTTCAGCAGCAAAGATGATTGTTTCTTCTAGAAAATATGGCTTGACAAGTGAAGTTACCCCTCACCATCTTTACTTTACTGCAAATGATAAGAAGAAAGACCCTTTGCTTAAGATGAATCCACCGCTAAGACCAAAAAAAGACAGGGATGCTTTGCTGAAACTATTCAAGTCAGGCAAGATTGATGCTCTCGCAACCGATCACGCCCCGCACACATTGGAAGAGAAAGAGTCAGCAAATCCTTCAGGCGTTCCTGAACTGGATACTTACGGACCGTTTGTTGCGTGGCTGATTAAGGACAAGAAAGTTTCTTTGAAAAGAATTGTTGATGCCTGCGCAAAAAAGCCATCACAAATGTTGAAATTGAATCAAGGCATCATAAAGAAAGATTATGCTGCATCTTTCACAGTCCTAAACTTTGGCAAGCCAATAACAATCACAAAAGAAATGCTCAGAACCAAGTGCGGCTGGAGCCCATTCGAAGACATAATTTTCCCTGGCAGAGTTGAGGCGACGATTGTGAAGGGGAAAGTGTATCGAAATAAATCATAAGTAAAACTTTAAGAATTAAATTCTTGCTTTGCTCTTTTTTTGAACCATATAATGAATTTATTTAAATCGCATTTCGCCATAATCTCTGCGATATCAATCCGATATAACAATCCATACCTTGAATAATAAATTCCCACGAAATCTATTTTTATGTTTTTTGGGGCATTATCTATTCCACCAATTAGTGAAAGG
>ERZ1292640.4162-Hain-H43-02um-R1-4162-length-11097-cov-8_pt1 | contig 11097 bp, 4 predicted proteins | sample MGYA00564404_ERZ1292640 | MGnify/ENA primary metagenome ERZ1292640 (study PRJEB36523, sample SAMEA6512636) | groundwater metagenome | collected 2019-01-08 | study: AquaDiva: Metagenomics assemblies of 32 groundwater samples | reverse complement strand
CTTATCGTCAGCCGGTTGGCTGGCGGTGACGAATCCAGTCGTGGTGGTGGGCGATGAAAGCACTGTCATGCGGGATGTCAGCGGCAGCGAAAGCTACTTTCGGTTGAACAAACACATCGCCGGTTGGCGTTATCGCCTCCCGATCCAGGTCAGCGCCAACGGTGTCGAGCGGATGGACAAGCCGGCGGAGATGGTCTTGAATTTGACCACGTTGCTTCAGGAGCGCCAGCAAACCGCTCAGGTCAATCCACTGACCTTTCGCGTGGTTGAGGTGGACGCGCAAGGCGGTGTCCTCAACGGAGCCGTGCCATTCCAGTTCGATCGCGCTGCTGGCTACCATGCCGAAACCAATGCGGCGGGAACGCTGGTGTTGCTGTTGCCCGGCGTCACGGGCGCTGCGGCCACCCGGCGTTTCTACCTCTCTTTTGACTCGGGAGAAGGGAATCCGCCCGCAGTGGTCAGCAATCAGGTTTCGATTGTCCACAATCCGCCGATTTCCTACCAAGGCCAGTCCAGCTTTCAGATCACCTCCCCCAGCGCCTCCTACTACTACCACATCTACGGTGCCGGTTTTGCCGCTTTGTACGATCAGAGTGGCAACGATTGGATTAGTTATCGGCCCTCGGGCGGGTCGGCAGGCAACTACCGGGGCATTCCCAATCTGGTTTACCCCGAGGGTCATTTTCACCCCGGAAACAACAGTTGCACCAGTTCGGTGGTCAGCGTCGGCCCGCTGAAGGTCAAAGTCTATTCCGAATCCTTGGACACCCAGTGGGCCTGTGCGTGGGAATTCTTTCCGTCCTATGCAAAACTGACGGTTCTCAAGAAGGGCGGACCCTACTGGTTCCTCTACGAGGGGACCCCGGGAGGGGTGCTCGATGCTGCCGATTTTGTCGTGCGGTCGCCGGGAACCAGTACGGCCGCCTCGCTGTCCTGGGAGCAAGACCTTCCCCCGACGGAGTGGGTGTGTTTTGGCGACACCAACAAGCCGCAGATGCTCTACCTGGTGCATCACCAAGACGATAGCGGGCTGGATTCTTACTGGCCCATGGAAAACAACATGACGGTCTTCGGTTTTGGCCGATCCAACCTTTCGAAATATCTAAGCCAGGTTCCCGGCTATTTCACCGTCGGATTTGCCCGAACTAACGACCTGGGAAACATCAGCCAGATCATTGACGCGGCCTATCGTGATTTGGGGATTACCATCGGATCATTGGAGACATTGCCACCCCTGTAAACCAAAATTCTCATGAAAATCAAAAACCTCACGCCCATCACGCTCTTGTTGCTGACCGCCTGGCTCGCCAAGCCGTCCGGCGCATCAGGGGAAGTGCCCTTCGAACAAGTCAACGTTGACACCTATCTCACCAACCCTCACTGCAAGGCTTTGGGTGACATTGACGGGGACGGGTACCCGGACCTTGCCGCAGGGGGCGCGTACGCCAACGGCGCGGTGGTGTGGTACAAATATGTCAACCGGACAAACTGGACCCGCCATGTCATTGCCACAAATGCACCCACGACCTATGGATTCACGACGTCCATGGAGCTGGGTGACGTGGACGGCGACGGCGACTTGGACATCATCGTTCCAACGGGCTCGCTCGCAACGGGAGGGCATAAAGGCGATCATGTCTGGTGGTTCGAGAATCCCCGGCCCAGCGGCGACCCACGCACCGGCGTCTGGATTAAACACGACATTGGCGCGGCGAGTGCCCACGACCTGGTCGTCGGCGACGTGAACGGCGATGGCCGGTTGGACGTGGTTGCCCAGCTTCGGTCGGTTACCCTCCTCATCCAGACTGCAACGGGTGGTTGGACTAAGGTCGCGGTCGCCACCAATGCCGATGAAGGCACCGCGCTGGGCGACATTGACCGGGATGGCGATTTGGACATCGTCGTCGGCGGTCGCTGGCTCGAAAACCCACTGCCGACCGGTCCGGTGACCGGCCCATGGACGCAGCGCAGCTATGACAATTCCATCGCGCCCAACACCACGCAATGGGCGTGCTGGGTCGCCGACCTGAACCGGGATGGCCGTCCGGACATTGTCTTGGCCCCGGCGGATTTCGTCCATGATGGACGGCTGCGAGTTTACCTCGCGCCCGCCGATCCTCGGAGCGGCACTTGGCTGCGCAATGATGCCCTGTCTGGCTCCGGGATGGTGCATAGCCTGCAGGCTGCCGACATTGATCGCGATGGCAATCCGGACCTGGTGACGGCCGAGATGGAACAGAGCACGACGGGCAAGCGCGTGATGATTCTCTACAATCGAGGCGGCACCGGCACCAACTGGAGCGCGCCGCAAGTGGTGGGCACCACCGGTTCGCACTGGGTCAAGGTGGGCGACATTGACCGGGACGGCGACCTGGACATTTATGGAATCAATCACGGCAACAACGGCGGCGAAGTGAACGTGCATGTGTGGCGCAACTTGCTGTCGGAGCGGGGCAAACTTTCCCTGGATCGCTGGCAGCGGCGTGTCGTGGACCCCGCGCGGCCTGCGCAGGCGGTGTTCATCGGGTCACAGGACATAGACCGCGACGGGCGCAAAGACATCATCACCGGCGCCTGGTGGTATCGGAATCCCGGCAGCGCTGGGGGCGTATGGACCCGCACCACCATCGGTTCGCCGCTCAATAACATGGCTGCCGTGCATGACTTTGACGGGGATGGCGACCTGGACATTTTGGGCACCCAGGGCGTGGGGGCCAACTCCGACGCGCGGTTTGTCTGGGCGCGCAACGACGGCTCGGGCGTCTTTAGCATCCTGAGCAACATTACTTCTGGCGACGGGGACTTCCTACAAGGGGTGGCCGTGGACCGTTTCACCAACGGCGGACCGTTCCAAGTGGCCTTGTCCTGGCACGTGGCGGGCCAAGGCATCCAGATGCTGACGGTGCCAGCCGATCCGGTCGGCCAGACCTGGCCTTGGCGACGGATTTCGACCACCTCACAAGATGAACAACTCTCGGCTGGCGACGTGGACCGGGACGGCGATCGGGACCTGGTGATGGGCACCAAGTGGCTGCGCGACGATGGCGCCGCTTGGACGCCATTCACCCTGAACTCCACTGCGGGCGATCCCGACCGCAACCGATTGGCGGACATAAATGGCGACGGGCGACTCGACGTGGTGGTGGGCTTCGAAGCAATCAGCATCCCCGGCAAACTCGCCTGGTATGAAACGCCGGCCAATGCGACAACGATCTGGCCCGAGCACATCATCGCCACCAACGTCGTTGGCCCGATGAGTTTGGATGTGGCGGACATGGACAGCGATGGCGATCTGGATGTGGTGGTGGGCGAACACAACCTGGCGAGTCCTTCGAGCGCGCGGCTGTGGATTTTTGAAAACGTTGATGGCCTGGGGCTGAACTGGACGAGCCACCTCGTGTACACTGGTGACGAACATCATGACGGGGCACAGGTGGTGGACATTGACGGCGACGGGGATCTGGACATCATTTCGATTGGCTGGGGACATTCCAATGTGCTGCTTTACGAAAACCTGGCCGCTGGGGACAATGCGCTGCTTGCCGTCAGCATCACCAGTCCGACAAACAATGCGACCTTTACCGCCCCGGCTTCACTCGTAATCGAAGCCGCCGCTTCCGGTGGTGCGGTCAGCGTCAGCAACGTGCAGTTCTATGCAGGCAGGACGTTTATTGGCGCCGACAGCAGCAGTCCGTACAGCCTCACATGGAGCAACGTGCCGCCGGGCAACTATCTGCTGACGGCCAAAGTGACCGGCGCGCAAGGGGCCTTCGCGCTTTCCAGTCCGGTCGCTGTCATGGTCAACGGCACCAACAGCGGCGACCTGCCCATGGCCGGACTGGCACTTTGGCTCCGGGCCGACAAGGGCCTCACGCTCAACGGCTCGAGCGTGGCGGAGTGGGCCGACCAGTCGGGCCAGGGTCGTCTTGCGACGCAACCGGTCGGGGTGAACCAGCCGTTGCTGGCGGTTACGCCGCTGGGCAAGCCCGTTCTGCGCTTCGACGGCGCCAATGACTTCCTCAGCTTCAACTTGCCGGTCAACGGTCTTGCCGGGATGACGATTTTCCTGCTCAGCAACAGCCGTGCGGCTACCGGCGGTGGCTCCAGCCAAGCCGGCAATGCCGCGATCTTCTGGAACGAAACGACTTCCTGGGGCACAGTCTATCTGAGTCCTTTTCAAAACCAGGTCAACTTCCGGTTTGGCACCACGCAAGTGAATAACCGGCATATTTACACGCGACCGGCGCCTATCGGGACCAACTATTCCATCACGGTGTCGAAGAAAGATGGGACGACCGACATGCTGTACGTGGACGGCGCTTTGGTCGTGAGCGCCAGCAATAAGCTGGCGAGCATCACCTCCTGCCGGGACACCGGCAACTTGGGACGGGGTTACAATGACGATACGTATTTCGCGGGCGATATCATGGGGGTGCTGGTGTACACGCGAGGGCTGTCGGGAGCGGAGCGGCAGGTGGTCGAGCAATATTTGCTGGCTAAGTGTTTTTCGAACGCCCCGCCCGCAGTCACGCTGGTTACACCAACCAACAATGCCAGCTTCAGCGCGCCAGCGGACATCACGCTGACGGCGGAGGCTTCTGACAGCGACGGGACGGTGACCAATGTGGAGTTTTATGTGGAGGGCACGCTCCTTGGCAGGGACAGCACCAGCCCCTACAGCATCGTTTGGAGCAATGTGCCGTCGGGCACCTACACGTTGACGGCCAAGGCAACGGACAATAAGGACGCCTTCCGTATGTCGGCGCCGATTGCGATTTTCGGGACGAGCGGTCAGTTGGCCGGAGCGGTGACGGCGGCAGCACCCAGCTACAACCTTACGGTGCTGGGCGCGGGCGACTGGGCACATTGGGGCCGCGGTGATACCGGTAACAACGCCTATGGCCGCTTCGATCACAAGAGCAGCGGGGGGAGCCGGATCAGTAACGTAAGCCTGGTGGGCGCGGGTGAAGTGCATGGCTCCTGGCACGATGATGCCCGCAAAGTGAGTTGGACCGATGGGACGCCCACGGCCGGCGTGACGGACGACATGGGGTACATCTGGAGCAACGGGGCGTTGGGCACTGGCTTGGCGTTCACGGTCCCGGCGGACACGACGGAAAGCACGCTTTTTGTGTACTGCGGTGGCAACGGCACCACCGGCACGCTGAGGGCGCATCTATCGGACGGCTCGGCGCCGGATTTTGCCGACGCCCAATCCGGCGCGGGCATGTACATGAACCTCTACAGCCTCAGCTATCGGGCTGGTACGGCGGGGCAGAGCTTGACGATCACGTATCTCAAGACGGGGAACACCTATCCTGGAGGCCTCGGGAGTGTGGACCTGAAGGCAGCCTGGCTGATCCAGGGATCCAACAACGTTCCGTCTTTGAGAATTGCGCTTCTGGGTAACAGAGCGGTGCTGGCATGGCCCAGCGCGGCGGCTTGGTTCGTTCTGGAGAAAACGGCCAGTTTGTCGCCGCCCGGTTGGTTGGTCGCGACTAATCCGGTCGTGGTGGGGGGCGATCAAAACACCGCCACTTTGGACACCAGCGGCGGCCCCAGCTTCTATCGGTTGAAGAAATGAGAAGCAGCGAAAGGTCAAAATCATGAGTCTCAAGAAAGGCCTGCAACATGGTTCGATTCTTGGCGGGCTGGCGCTTGGGCTGGCGTTCACGGCATCGGCAGCCTCGGCCTGCGCGAAGGAGGTGAACTTCCAGGAGGTCATCCTTGACAACACTTACATCGCCTACGAGCGCGACGTCGGGGATGTGAACGGCGATGGCGCTAACGACCTGATTTGCGTCACGGAAGGCCCCAGTTCCACCAACATCGTAGCATTCCTTGCCCCGTCCTGGACGCGCCGAACGCTGCTAACCACCAGCGGCCCCTATCGCTACCCTCGCGCCGATGACTTTAAGGTGCGGGACATGGACAATGACGGCGACCTCGACCTCGTTACGCGGCTCGGTCTAGGGCCGCTCGATGACGGGCCCGGCATCGCCGTTTGGTACGAGAACCTCGGCGGGGGAACGTCGTGGGTGCAGCACGTCATCGGCAACAGCCCCGAGTACGTGAAGGACATCGTGGTGGTAGATTTCGACCGGGACGGTCGTCTGGACGTGGCGATGCGCATGGACTCGCGCACGCAAATCTGGTTGCAGGAGACGAACGGCTGGACCGAGGTCATGCTCAACCATGAACCGCATGAGGGCATGGAGGCGGCGGACGCGGACATGGATGGCGATCCGGACCTCGTCTTGAATGGCTTCTGGTTTGCCACGCCGAACACGCCGGCGGCGTGTCGGAGTGCGACCAACTGGATCAAGCATACGATTGACGCCGCCTGGTTCACGCACACAGGCGACTGGACCGCCAACAGTTGCAAGGTGGCCGTGGCCGACATTGACGGCGACGGGACCAACGACGTGGCCTTTTCCCATTCCGAGCGGCCCGGGTATGCGGTCGCCTGGTATCGGTCGTCCACGCCCAACGGGGCAGGCCCCTGGAGCAAACAGCCGGTGACGATCTTGGATTATTGCCACACTCTGCAGGCGGCGGACTGGGATCTCGACGGCGACGTGGATCTGCTCGTTGGTGGCATGACCAAATCCCAGCATCGTGGCCTCAAGCTGATGCTCAACAACGGCACCGGGATGAACTGGGCGGAGTTCATCATCCAGACCAACGGCAGTTACAGCGCCGAGATTGGAGACATTGACAACGACGGCGACCTCGACATCGTGGGCATCCGCAACTGGGATGCGGCGCCGTCTTACCTCTACCGCAGCAATGCCGGCGGCGGCGGCCCGGAGGAGTTGATGTCCGTGGGCCAAGCGATTGCCGACGACGCCGCAGCCGGCGAAACGGACGTCCGAGGTGCCGGCGCTTCGACTCCGCGCGCGTCGGGAGTTCGATTGACGGAGAACGCCGTGGATGAATCCGCCGGTGGTGTGCGCTGTTACAAAATCGAAACACCCACGGCGACTTACTTTCTCGAAAAAGTCGGCGCGGGTCTCTCCAGCCTGATTGACAAGGATGGTCACGACTGGCTTGGTTACAATTCGACACCGGGCAGCCGCGCGGGCGGCGAGTTCCGCGGCTTTCCGAACGCCGTGCATCAGCAGGCTGGCAGTTATTTCCACCCTAAAAATGCCGGGACCGACCCTTCCACCACAAAAGTCGAACAGGCTTCGCCCGAACGGGTGAGCATTTCCGCCGTTTCCAGCAACGGCCTCTGGGCTTGCCGCTACGATTTCTTTCCGACGCATTGCACGTTCACCATGACACGGATGCCACCGGATAAAAAATACTGGGTGCTGTATGAAGGCGCGCCCGGCGGCCAGTTCGATGCGACGGACTGGTGGATGACATCGGCGATGTCACAACCCAAGCCCATGACACAGCCGCACGAAGGCGATATTCCCGCACCGGAGTGGATCGTGTTCGGCGACGCCCAATTGAGCCGGGTGTTGTTTTTGCTTCATCACGAAGACGACGGGCATCCAGATCGCTTCTACCAGATGGAAATGAAGCTGACCGTGTTCGGCTTTGGGCGGCAAGGACTGGGCAAGTTTCTCGACCACGTGCCGCAGAGCGTTTCCATTGGCTTCCTCGAAACCACGAACCACACGGAGGTCGGCCGCGCGCTGGACAAACTGCCCCGCCCGGCGTCCACAAACCAGTAGCCATGAAACTGGTACAACCATGAAACTCGTCACGACATCCGCCCTACAACACACTATTGATGTGCTTGCAACAGCCGCCAGACATTTCCCGAGGCTGCGTGGAACTTGGCAGCACCCGAAGGTTGCGCACTTGAACGAATTGTGTCTGGCTCATTTCCTCCGGCCTGCGCTGGCGTCGCTAATCTTGTCACTGGTGTCACTGCGCGCGGGAGCCGAACCGCAACCCGGTGATGTGTTCAGCGAATTCACCTTCAATGAAGGCGCCAAGCCGGGAACGCACACTTCGGAACTCGATCCGGGCATCAAACGCGACTTCAGCAAGAATTTCACCTGGGCGAAAGACGCGCCGCGGCACGCACCTCACCCACTCGTCCTCGACCTTGCCGGCGCCACGCGCGCCGAGTTGAGCGTTGAATTCTGGGGCGGCCATATCGGCACCAGCGGGCAGAAGTTCAATGTCAACTCCAACGGCTGGTTCGACCTGCCGCAGCCGCAGGGCACGCCGGGCCGGCCGGAGTGCTGCTATCGCACGCTGCTCGGCAACAACGCCGTGCCCATTCCGCTTGCTCACCTGCGCGACCGAACCAACTTCGTCCAGTTCGCCGCCGGGCCGCAGCTTTGTTACGGGTTCGATTTTGGCTTTTACTGGATTTATTCCTTCACCATTCGCGTCTATTACGGCGCGGACAGGTCGCACGCCGCCGGTGAGATTGTCACGCCGCGCGCGGGCGCGGCCATCGGTGACGGCGCGGAACTGACCGTGCGGATCAAGCAGCCCGGCCCCGGGGTCAAGCGCGTGGAATTCCTCGCCGAGTGCGACGACTTCGACTGGGACGGCGACGGTGTCTGGCGCGAATGGCAATACCAGACCCGCTATGGCGCGTTGAGCCATCACCTCGGCACGGCCACCAACGCGCCGTGGAAGGTGACGTGGCAGAATCAGTGGCTGCCCGACCAATCCCAACCCTTGCGCCTGGTCGCTCGTATCACGGATCAAAACAGTGTGACGAGTCTCTCGCCGGCGATTGAAGGCGTGCGTTTGGCACGCGCGGGGCGTTCGGTGACGATGCACCGCGCGACGATGGTCCCGGAACGCTTCACAGCCCGCGCAGGCAAGCGGATGAGTTGTCCCATCGAATTGCCTGCGAGTCTGGCAGGCGTCCGCGCGGCGCGGCTGGCCGTTTCGACTTGGTCCGGCAGCACCGACAGGGACTGCGCGCACGAGATCAGCCTCAACGAACGGCGCGTCGCTAATCGCTTTGGCCGGTTTCACGACTACAGCTTTGACCTGCTGGAAGTGCCGGTCGAACTGCTCAAGCCCGGCACCAATGAGTTCGGCATTTACTCGGAATTCGAGGGTCACGGGTTCGAGATCAACTGGCCCGGCCCCGTGCTGCTGCTGGAGCGAACGAAGTGAACCATCAACCCCGAACCCACATCTCCAGACCGTGGATTCACATCTCAAACTTGTCCTAATCGCCTGGGCGTTTCGTTGTGCAGCGCGCGGCCTTCGATCGGGGCGGATTTTGAGTATCGCGCCTTGCGCGAAAGGTCACACGGAGCGCGATCAGGTCTTCAACCCGTTGGCCGACTTCGTGCCCTGGGAACATGACGATGCGCCGCAGCATGAAGCGCTCCCTGCTGGCAGGCGGCTCGCTTGCGCGTATCGGTTTCTTCTCGGAAAGCCGATTCCGGCTCGCTACTTCGGCGTGACATGCACCTGCCGGAAGCGCTGGGGCTTGCTCCTTTCAGAAATCTCGGCATCGACAAGGTCATGATAGATGAGAATGTTCCGCCGCCCGTTGCATGGCTCGGAAGTGCATCCGCAAGACGTTTGCGTCTTTCATGAGCAAGCAGCTTGTGCGGCATTGCAGTCAAAGGCAAGGGAACCCAGGCCGCGACCGCGGGCGCCTCAATTACGAATTCGCCATGTTCAGGGACCGCGGTGCGGTGGAAGTCCCCGAACACCGCGGCGATACGAGCACCCTGGCCGAGGCGGCGACGCGGCCATCCGCCAGGCCGGTTTTAAGCTGGCGAAGAGCCTGCAAACTGATTGACTCTGCTTGGCAGAGGTTCAGCCTGAGCCCATGCCCAGAATCCGGCGAGAGCCAGACGACGGTCGTCTGAGAAACCGCAAGTTTGTGGAGAAGTGAACTATGAGCTTCGGATTGTCTGAGACAACCTCGAACTGAAAGGAAATCTAAGCCCCAGAGGTCTTGATTCGTCTAAAGAATCCATGAAAGCGACATTGACTCCGGCCCTGACGCTGGCGCTGGTCGAGTTGCGCGCATAGACCCACAAAAGACACCTTATGAATGCTCGCGCGGTTCGCATTTTTCACTTTCTGGCCGTGCCGTGGGCCCTCACCGCTCCGGTCCTGGCAGGAACGAATTCGGCGGGTCCGTGGGTGGCGGCCTCCTGGATTCTTCAAGAGGGGCAAGGGGACACGCTCGTGGATCACAGCGCGCATGGCAACATCGAGGAGAATGACCAAGACCTCGCTCGATCGGGCGATGGCGTCTCGGTGCCGATCGCTCCGCTTGGGATTGAGACGCTTCGGGTCTTCCTCTCCAGGTGAGGCCACGCCTATGCAAATTGTTTTTCCGGTGTTCGGGGCAGGCGCAGCGCTCCTGTGCTTGGGACACGGTGCTGAAACCACCATGGGCAAGGATCGGGCACGGCAGACGACGCACCTCTCTCCGGGTGACAAATGGGAAACACGCGCGCCTGAAGAGGTCGGCCTGGAGCGCGCCAGGCTCGACGCTTTCCGGGATTTCGTCGGCGGGCGCGGCTGCGTGGTGCGCCACGGTTACATGGTTTATGCGTGGGGCGATCAAGCGTTGCGCGGCAATGTCTATTCGGCCTGCAAACCGTGGTTCAGTCACTTCCTGTTCAAAGCGGTCGGGCGACCAACCCCACCAGGTCTGTTCGCCGAGGTTGACCTGGACCTTCCGGTATTTGCCGACGAAGCCGCCGTCTGCCTCGAGGAGGAACGCGCCGTTGTAGAGCTTGCCGGCGTTGGTTTCCACCAGCCAGCCAACCGGTGGCGTCAGGATTTCGCGGGCGAGCGCTTGATAGCGTTTGAACCACGGCCCCGCGCCGGGCACCGGCTCGGCTAGGCTGTGTCGGCCAGGCTGTTCATCACGGATTCCTTCGGATAGGGCCAGCCGGAGATGGGGTACTCAGGGGCAATCCGTCATCGGCGCAGACGGTAGAAGGTGGAGGCGGCGGCGGGCGTGACGAATTGCGGGTTGCTCTGGTTGGAGCTGGATTGCCACGGGCCTGCAACCGCCGAGGCTTGTTCGAGCACGTAGCCGGAGCAGGTCCAGGAGAGAATCATCGCGCCGCCGGTACTGGGCGTGAGGCCGAGTTGTGCCGTCGCCTCAGCGGACAGGGCACGGAGCATGAGCGC
>ERZ1292640.4161-Hain-H43-02um-R1-4161-length-11098-cov-7_pt1 | contig 11098 bp, 10 predicted proteins | sample MGYA00564404_ERZ1292640 | MGnify/ENA primary metagenome ERZ1292640 (study PRJEB36523, sample SAMEA6512636) | groundwater metagenome | collected 2019-01-08 | study: AquaDiva: Metagenomics assemblies of 32 groundwater samples | reverse complement strand
TGAGAGGGGTTAGGGGGTGTGTTAAAAAACGTTACGAATTATCTGAAAACTGCTTGCAACTACAAACATTCAGTAATGTTTTGGAAAATTTGTAGGGGCAATCCTTTGCGGTTGCCCATAAATAAAGGGTAGGTGCAAGACCTACCTCCACATTTTAAAATGAAGGAGAAGATTATGGCAGGAAAAGAGAAACTAAGGGTCGGCGTTATAGGTCCTGGCGGTGCTGGCACTGGAAGAACCATTGAGTTTGCACGCAGAAGTGATGTTGATCTCGTTGCCGCATCAGATACTCGTCCAGAGGCTTTTGATAGATTAGACGAAAATCTTAAAAAATCCGTTGAAGGCTATGAACCCGGCAAAGTCAAAAGATATGTCGGTGAATACGAGTTTACACAGATGATAGACAAAGAAGACCTTGATATTGTCGGTGTTTTTTCGCCTCATTCGCTACACGACATCCACGCAAAATATGCCATGCGCAACGGCGCAAGTGTAATCGTTGAAAAGCCAATGGCGAACTTCGTTGGCGATGCTATCGCTATGCACAAGATTTCTATGGGTTCGGGAAGGTTCCTTGTCATTCATTATCAAAGGCATTTCTCTGACCTATATATCACAGGAAAAAAGGTCATAAAGGAAGGTCTGATAGGCGAGATAACGGCGTTTGAAGTGTTCCTTGCTCAACGCTGGGGAGCGGGCGGATGGCGTGGTGATCCCAGATTTTCCGGTGGTGGTCAGCCAAACGATTCTGGAAGCCATCTTCAAGACATATTCCTTTGGATGACGGGTTTATTGCCTGTTACTGTCACTGGAAATACGTCAATGGATTTTGAGGACGACAGCGGAAACATCATTAAAAAGCAGGTTGAAATTGATTCCCATTCGGCAATAACGATGGAAAATGGCGCCAAAGGAAAGATTGATATTCTCGGCAACACGAAAATCGGATTTGATGAATGGGTCATCTTAACCGGAACTGAAGGCACTTTGAGCATAAAGGGCGGAAAGCTTTTATTTAAAGCCAAAGGCAAACGGAAAGAGGATGAAGTTCCCTTATCCAAACCGGAAGGCTATCCAAGAAGCAACATAGACAATCTCGTCGGTCTGCTCAAAGGTGATTATACCGTCAACTACGCATCGGGGATAAACGGTATCAGGACAAGCCTTTTGACAAATTCAATTATCCTTACTGGAAAAGGTCCAAAGGAAAAAAACACAATATCCTGTGACAAGCTTTTGGAGAATGAAGGCTACTCCAAAGAGTATGTTAAAAAACTCATCGCCGAAGCCGAAAAGAATAATATGATCTGATTCTATTTTCCTTGTCGGTAGGTTGGGTCAAGGCAACAAGACCCAACTATCGCAATATTAAAAAGGATATAACATGAAAATAAAAATCATTGTCCACGAGGCAGAAGAAGGCGGTTATTGGGCGGAAGTCCCAGCATTACAGGGATGTTTCACACAAGCGGAAACATGGCAGGAATTAATCAAAAACATTTACGAAGCTATTGAATGTCATATATCTGCCATGGAAGAAGAAAGTCATAAAATACCGGATAGCATTAACCAAATAATAGAGATAGCAATATGAAACAAATATCCGGGAAAAAACTGGCGAAATTACTGGAAAAATGCGGTTGGAGATTAATAAGAACAAATGGATCACATCATACATATAAAAATCAAAATGTGAAAGAAATGATTACAATATCAATACATGGAAATAAACCCATAAAAATAGGAATATTGAAGCAGGTAATGAAAATTGCAGAAATATCAGAAGATGAACTCAAATAAATATACAGTAGGCTAGGTCGGAAGAATAAGGTCTAACTGTCCCAATATTATGTTTAGATAAAAATCCGTAGTGGCACGCTGAACGTGCCGTAGGGGCGCAAGCATTGCGCCCCTACGGCAAACGTCAGGCTATTTATCACTTCTGACCAAGAAATACAAGGGCTTCCTCATATCTTTCATCTGGCACGGTCTTGAGCGTTCCGACAGCTTCTTGAAGTGTTACTGGAACGATTTTAGTTCCTTGCAGGCTGACCATGTGACCGAACTTGCACGTATGAACAAGCTCAATAGCATTTAAGCCAAGCCTTATGCCGAGAACTCTATCATAAGCGGTTGGCGCTCCGCCTCTCTGAAGGTGTCCAAGAGCCATTGAACGAGCCTCAAACTTGAATTCTGGATATGGCTTCTTTATGTTCTTACTTAGCCAATCCTCAAGTCTTTTCTCTATTTCTTCGCCCACTCCGCCAAGTTTCGCATGACCGAATGCATCTGTATCCTTTGGCTTGCCAGAGTCTTCTTCCTCGCAACCCTCTGCAACTGCTATAATAGTATAGCCTTTGCCTGCTTCATAACGCTCTTTAACGACCTTGCATATATCATCAAAATTGAACTTAACTTCGGGTATAAGGATAATATGCGCACCGCCTGCCATACCAGCCTCAAGCGTGATCCAACCGGCATGTCTGCCCATTATCTCAACGATCATAACACGATGATGGGATTTTGTCGTTGTATGAAGGCGATCCATTGCTTCCATTGCTATATTAACCGATGTGTTGAATCCAAACGTATAATCAGTGCCGTTTAGATCATTATCAATGGTCTTTGGCACACCGACGATGTTTGGAAATCTTCCATCTTTAAATAGCCTGTTTGCTTCACCAAGCGTATCTTCGCCACCAATAACGATTAGCGCATGAAGTCCCAATTTTTTCAGGCTTGCGACGGCTTCATCTGACCTATCTTTTTGTTCCTCTTTTTTTGGAAAAATCGGAGTTCTAGATGTCCCAATTATCGTTCCGCCTTCCCTATGTATATCTTCAACATCAGCAAGGGTAAGGGGAATCGTATTGGCGTTAAGCACACCAGCCCATCCATCAATGAAACCATGAATTTCATATCCCAATCTTATGCCATTAACGACAATGCCATTTATAACCGCATTCAATCCTGGGGCATCTCCTCCACCTGTTAATATACCGACTTTCTTTGCCATCTTTGGTTCCTCCTTTATAAGTCAGTTGCTATTATCGTTATTAGTTAATCAATAAATTACTGCTCTTTTTTTTCATCTTGTGGCTCGATTACTTCTTCTTTCCAATATAGTATTCTGCCACAGCTATTGCAAGTGCGCAAATCCCTTTTCTTGCGAACTTCGTTTATTAATTGTGGAGGAAGCTTTAAATGGCATCCTGCACAATTTTGCCCTATTATAAGTGCAACGAGAGAACCCCCTTTTTTCTTTCTCCAGTCGTTATACTTATTCATTAGCATTGGGCTTATTTTGCTCAAATAAGGATTACGTTTTTCAGTCAACAAGGTGCTTTGTTTATTTAATGCCTTTACCTTTGCGATGATCTCCTTTTTCCGTTTTTGGAATATCGTTTCTTGAGTTTGATAATCCTTCTTTGCGGTTTCTAACTCATCTTTTGCGCCATCAAATTCCAGCATGAGTTTTATAATCTCTTCCTCTACTTCGGAGTTAGTTTTCTCAAGTTCACTGATCTCAAGTTCAAGCGCAGTATATTCTTTATTGGTTTTGATGGACGTTCTTTGAGCCTTATATCTATCCATTTGAGCCTGCTGAACAGCCAATTTTCTGTCCCAATCGCGCCTTTTCTTATTAATTTCTTCTATCTCCTGTGTTTTTGTATCCAATTTTTGCTTATATTTTAGGAGTTCGTTTTCAAAAGTTTTTAGTTTTGCGGGTTCTGAAGCTTTTTGGCTTTCAAATTTATCTATCTCACTATCAATATTTTGAAGTTCCAACAGGCTATTTAATTGATCATACATAAGGCTTTCTCCGAAGAGGTTTTATATCATATTTTTCGTTTTTTGTATTATATGCTCCTGCATAGCAGGATCAAGCGTAACGAAATATGCGCTGTAACCTGCTACTCTAACTGATATATTGCTATATTTTTCCGGTTCTTTTTGGGCTAATCTGAGTATTTTCTCGTCAACGATATTACACTCCACATGGCCTCCGCCTAGCTCAAGATAAGTTTTCAACAGCATTGCGAGTTTATCAACGCCATTTTCTCCAGTAGTTGCAGATGGGTGAATATCAAAAATCAGCGATGTGCCTGCGGCGGCGAGGGTCTGGTCTATTTTGCTAATAGATTTGAGCATCGCTGTAATTCCATGTTTATCCCTTCCCTGTTGAGGGGCGAGGCTATTGGCTACTGGTTCTCCTGCCTTGCGTCCATCTGGCATTGCGCTTGTATTAGCGCCTCCCCCAACTGCAACGACAAATGAGAATAGATGAGCGTGATATTTTCCGCCACGAGGATTCCTATATTTATCCAATTCCTCACAGAAATGGCGGCATACTTCAGCAACGATAGAATCAACGTAATTATCGTCATTGCCATATTTCGGCACTTCGTTTAACAGCATCAGACGTAGCGCTTCTTTGCCCTCAAAATTGCATCGCATAGCCCCAATGATCTCCGCAAGGCTGATACGTTTCTCTTCAAACACTAGCTTTTTAATTACTGCTAACGAATCGCCCACGTTTGCCATTCCATAACCGCATACGCCTGTGGAGTTATACCTTGCCCCGCCTGCGGTTATATCTATGCCTTTCTCTATGCAATCATCGGTCAGCGCTGAAAGTATCGGCATAGGGAAACGCTCTCTCTGCTCAAGTTCGGCTTTGTGCATTCTAGGGATCGCTTTCCTTACATCGTAGGCAATCTGTGCTTTGTATGCTTCCAAAACGTCATTGTAGGAAGTGAAATTAGACGGGTCACCTGTTTTTAAGCCGTTCTGATTACCACTCAGCATACAAACGCCGTCATTTAGTGCATATTCAAGGCATTTTGCCATATTAGTATAATGATCAACGACTCTCGGATCGCATCTTCCGGGGATGGTCACTTCTATACAGCCGATTATAGCATAATCCCTTGCTTCCTCAATCGGAATGCCCTTCTTGACGAGGGCAGGGATTATCACCTCATCGCTGAACATCTGCGGAACGCCGCGCCGTCTTGAGTTTACCTCAGCAACTCTCCGCCAGAATTTTTTGTCAATATTTTTGTGGTATCGGACTGATAATTGTAGGTGCAGATCAAGCTTTTCCACAACATCAAGATATAAGAATGAAACATCATTGACTGCATCCGTGCCGTCAGGCTTTTGACCGCCGATTATCGTATCTTGAACGTCATAGCCTTTCCATATTTTTAGGGCAAAACATTCTAGCAATTCTAATGCTTCATCTTCAGTTAGGATTCCCGACTCCATATCATTTTTATAATATGGATATAATATCTGATCAATTCTTCCGATGGAATGTGCATTTGGCGGATCTTCAAGCTGGATCATAAGATGACCGAACCAAAGGGATTGTAACGCTTCATAAAATGTGCGGGCAGGCTTAAACGGCACCTGATCGCATACATCAGCTATTTTGAGCAATTCAGATTTTCTACGGAGATTTAGCTCTACTTCCGCCTTCTCTCTGGCTTTTTGGGCATATCGTCTGCCGAAGTTACCTGCGGATTCGCATAAAATCTTCATGGCACGCCGGAAAGGTTCTTTGCCCAATTCATCTGCGTTAGTATCATCAAGATTATCAAGTTTTTCTTGAGCCTCTGTGAGTATTCCACTAAAGCCTTTTTCAACGAGTTTCTGGAAGCCGGGGACAGTGTGGCCGAATAATGATCCCGTCGCTCTAAGACGGGGATTTTCCTGCCAAAAAGCCCTTACTTCAGCCATCTGATCCTCTATCGTGTTTTTGGGAGATTCTTTGTCATTTTCCAAATTTTCAGCTATCCGATCTCCGTATATCTCTATTTCGTCAATGCGGACATTTCCACCGACACTTTCTTTTATGTGAATACGCACCCATCGGGCTTTAATTGGTTCAAAAGAGAAGGATTTCGTCGCTAATATGGGTTCTCCGATGTATTCGTATACTTTTATCCACGATTGGTAATCTGTTGAGATGACAATATCAAATTTTGTCGCAGATCTATCGCCATAAGCCATAGAATGTTCGCTTCCGAATACAACAGTAGAGACGTTATATATATCGCCAAGATCGATCTCTGCCCATGAAGGTTCGCCATTTGAAATCCAGCTATTTTGATTGTTATAATATCCGTCATTGAGGTGTGTTACTTGGTGGATAGAATGTCCGGGCAGAACAGATGAGGCGTTAGCTTTAGCAGATGGCAGGAGAGCGAGGTTTGCGTGTTTTTGCTCGTTATGTCTTGGGGCTTTCTGTCTCGGAGAACCAAATCCGCCCCATGCGCCAAATTCGGGATAATTATGTCCCGCTTGCTGGCTTACGGATTGATCGCCAACTATCAGTTCCTCGTCAAATATCCTGACGGTTATTTTGTCTAAGATATTAGCCAAAGCCTTTGCTCGCCTGACGATAATCGAGTCAGCGCTGGCTTTCTTATATCCTTCGGTTATCAATATTGCCCTGTCAAAACATAAATCACGAGTTCCACTTGGCAAGCGTTTTTTTAGTATCTCTGCTCTATCAATATTTTGAATCGCTTCAATAGACATCTCTCACCTCTTATGCGATTTTAAGTAATTGTCTGTCATTTTGAGCGAAGCGAAAAATCTTCTTGATACAGATTAAGAGATTCTTCACTTCGTTCAGAATGACAGAAATGGTATTATTATCCAGCTAATTGGCTGACTCTCTGGTTTCCTAACATAACTGCAAAACGAATCCCAATCTCATATAAGATTAAAAGCGGAATAGCCATTAAGAATAATGTGAATGGATCTTGTGTCGGAGTAAGTATAGCAGATGCTACAAAGACAAGCACAACCGCAATCTTCCTCTTTTTTCTGAAAACTTTTGCATCTATTATGCCGACTCTAGCCACAAATCCCATAACGACAGGTAGCTCAAAAGAAGCGCCGAAAGCCAATACTAACCATCCCACAAACGAGAAATAATTTTCTATTCGCCATTGGTTTTGGACAGAAGGTAATAATCCTGTAAGAATTGGAATTGATACGGGTGCGACGATCAAAAATGCAAATACCGCCCCTACTGAGAAAAAGAGTAATGTGATTAAAAATAATGGCAGAAAATAACTTTTTTCGTTCTGCTTCAAAGCAGGCAGAACAAAAGCCCACAACTCATATAGTATAACTGGGGCAGATATTATCATGCCAACAACAAATGACGCCTTGAACACAACCGCAAATTTTTCCATAGGCGCAGCCGCAAAAAGCGTTATCGCATGTGTTTCGGTAGACCTTGATTGAAGAAACAGTTGAGCAAGATCAAGAACTGAACTATCAAGAAAACGAGATATAAAACCAAGTATTGCAACCATAATATCAGTAGCTTGTATTCGCAGAGGAAGGGTTAATAAGCCATCCGAAAGATCAAAAAGCCTGCGGTTCAAAATAAGGCTTATAGTAGTGCCTATTATTACGGCAAAGGCTGATACAACAATGCGTATTCGGAGTTCACCGAGATGCTCAAAAAAGGTTCTAGGCTCATCTTTCACTATAATATCTACCTCGCTTATTTCCTATGATTTTTCTTTACTTTTATTATTTTCTATGCTATTTGATGCGGTATTCGGCGGTTTACGTTGAGTATCCTTTATATCTTCGTCATCAAGGTCAGTAACTTCTGATTTTAGTTCTTTTCCCGCCTTTTTGAATTCTCGTATTGCTTTGCCGAGAGATTGACCCATCTGTGGTAGTTTGGATGGTCCAAATATTATTAATACTACTACTAATATTATTATTAATTCCCATCCTCCGAGCGGTCCTATGAAAAGCATATTGCCTCCTCGAAATGAACATCAAACGTCATTTCTAAATATGGACAGTGATAATTTAATTAATTGGTAAAAAATATCGTCGTAGCAATCGTTAAAAAATGCAAAAAAGTTAGTAAAAACAACCCCCTAGCCCCCTTTAATAAGGGGGAATAAATCAAGTTGTCATCTGATTCCCCCTTAACAAAGGGGGATTAAGGGGGTTGTCCAAAACGCTTAATTACTATGTCAAAATGGCATTTTTTTACTATTACTCATAATTAAAAACAGGATAAAAAACTCTCGTATTCCCTTTTAATATCTGTAAGTTGGGTTTCGTTCCTCAACCCAACCTACTTTTTCCATTTAGGATCCATAATTAAATAACTTACCTAATAGGAAACACACCCCCGGACCCCTCTCAAGAGAGGAGTTTAAGTCAATTCCCTCTTTGAAAAAGAGGATCAAGGGAGATTTAAATATATTTTTGTGATACATAAGTCCCTTAAAATAGGGAAGTTCTTTAATCATGAGTTCCTAATGCTTTAATTGTCCCCATGTGGTTGTTAGACTGCCAACGCTATTTACAGCCGCCGCAGCAATTCCATTCATGTCTTTGGTTACTTCTGCCAGCGTTAATGCTCTATTATAAAAAGCAAATTCATCAACTGTGCCAGTAGTGCCTCTTGCGATCTCTAACGGTTCTGGTGTATCAGGGACCTGATTTACGGGGGATTTGGCTCTTGATTTTTCAACACCATCAATATAGAGGATCAAATCTGTTCCGTTAAAAACTGCGGCTAAATGGAACCACGTTTTTAAGGTATAAGAGCCTGCGGGAGTTATAGCTCTGGCGGCTGTGGAGAATATCCCAAAGTATATTTGCTGATCACTCCATGGTTGAATTAGATAACTTAATTGGTCCCAGCTTGTGCCTTTATCAACTAACCTTGTAGCTTGATGGGTGTCCATTTTTACCCATAATTCAATAGTTAGAGCTTTCATACCATCAAGTAACGCATTGTCAGGAATTTGAATTTCGGTTCCGCTTGTAATATCTAATCCTTTGCCTTTTTTAGCGTCAACCCATTTAAAATCCTTGCCTACAATCTTTCCATCAAGTTTGTTTGGTGATAAGTCTTTAACAACGTCTCCGCTGCCGTCATTCATTGGCAGATACACAATTAGATTGGGGTCTGCCGCCATAGCAACTAAACCAAAAGTCAAAAGAATACAGAATACCATTAAGAATATTATCTTTTTCATATCAAAAACCCCCATTATAGTAATCGTTAAAAATGCAAAAAATGAATAAAAACAACCCCCTAACCCCCTTTAATAAGGGGAATAAATCAAGTCGCCATCAGATTCCCCCTTAACAAAGGGGGATAAAGGGGGTTGTATAAAACGCCTGATTACTATGTCAAAATGGCATTTTTTAACGATTACATTATTATAAAAAACACAGACCAAGCACTTCCTAATTGAAAACCACTTATTATCACGAGTTTTTCAGTTAGCTACATTTTACAACGAAAGAAGATTCTTCGCTTCGCTCAGAATGACATTTTATGTCACCCTGAACGAAGTGAAGGGTCTTCTTATGCCATAACTGAAAAACTCGTATTATTATTATACTAAATAATGTCGCCTTTTTCAAGGATTCTTACAGACGATGGCACAATCAACTCCTAAAATCTCGGCAACCTTCTTGATTTTATCAGCCACAGAACCATAGACCAAAGCCTGATGATGCGATCCGCCTTCCATGCTAAATTTTGTCAAGAAATCGCATAAATTATCAGCAGGTGCAAACTTAAAATGCGGTTTGCTGATAGTTGGTATCGGTGGAAAATCAAGCACTTTTCCCTCTGCAACGATTAGTTTGATCTTACCTTCAGCTAGGGTTGTTAGGCTTGCCAAAGTCACATCGCCCGGCTCAAGCGAAAATCTAAGCAGAACAGGTGGATATTTCATGTCGGCAATGCCGAGATCGTCCATAACAAGCTTTACTGGCATATCTTTGCGAGCAAAATTCGGGTTTGCCTCACCCATGTGACTCATAAGCACAGCGTTTCCGCCAAAATCCATAGTGAACATCTCGGTGAAATTCGCTGATCCGGCAAGTTCGCTCATCATTACAACCGCCGCAGAACTTGTAACATCGCCTTCTCCGCCGTATCCATAGCCTTCAGCCAATAGTTTTGACGATGCAAGGAATGGCAACGTCTCTATTCTGCCGTCTTCTGCAACAGCCAAGAAATGAGCAGAAAAGCCGTGCATATCACGCTCTTTTAACACACTTCGGATCGCCCATTCAAGCCTTGAACTTGCGGAGTGAGCATCGGTATTTACGTTTGGGTCAACCTCGAAATTCTTATGATCATAAGCTATTTGTTTTGCAATTTCCTCACTTGGCGCATTTTCTGCCCTTTCAGCAACGAGTTTCATCGGTATCCTTTGGACTTCAACGCCCATCTGTGACAAAAAAGCAGTTTCATCAATAGCAAAATCGCCCATCTGTTCCATTGGATAACCCATTAAGCCGATTCGCACATTTTGCATAAAATTAGCGACCCTTGCAGAATCGCACCATGCTTTTAGCTCATTTAAAGTCTTCTCGTCTTTATAATGCCCGGTTAATATGCGAAATGGACATCCTGCACGAAGAAGCACGTTTGCCAGGTCTTGAACGCCGTGCATCCCGTGATTCTTAAATGTTACATCGGAAGGCGAATCTTGTGTGATAGAAAAAGCCTGTTGGGTGTTATAGATAAGTATCGGCAGTTTAGTCTTGCATAAGCCGGGGAGTGCAATATGGCTCGGCGCGTATGTCAAAAGCACCACCATTAAGAGATCGACCTTTTGTTTTTCAAAATTATCAATAGCCTCGTTGACTAGCTGTCTGGTATTGCAAACTCCGGGGAATAGCACATCCGCATAAGGCGACATTGTGCCTATCAACTCGTTTGCAAACTCAACCATCGCAGGCTTGATCTGCGGATAGCGATCATAAAGTTGAAGCATCAAACCCAACAAACCAACTTTTGCTTTTTTCTCTTGCATAATATTATTCCTTCCTTTATTATGGGCGCAATGTCATTCCAGCGTTTGTGTTTTGGCTTTTGTTCTCTGGCTATCGCTTCGAACGCGTCGCACGCTGGAATCCATTCCTCTCTATTAACCGACTAATTTCTCAGTATTCTAATCAAACGACTATGAACTTAGGATCGTGAATTTAATAAATTCCCTACTAAAATGAAAATTGCGGTGTGACGTAAGGGCGAAGCATTCGCTGTCAAGATCAATGAATAATGAGAATTTTT
>ERZ1292640.4160-Hain-H43-02um-R1-4160-length-11105-cov-4_pt1 | contig 11105 bp, 11 predicted proteins | sample MGYA00564404_ERZ1292640 | MGnify/ENA primary metagenome ERZ1292640 (study PRJEB36523, sample SAMEA6512636) | groundwater metagenome | collected 2019-01-08 | study: AquaDiva: Metagenomics assemblies of 32 groundwater samples | reverse complement strand
CGGAGGAGCTGGAAGATCCCGCGCGTCGCCCGCTCGTCGAGGTTGCCGGTCGGCTCGTCGGCGAGGAGGACCACGGGGTCGTTCACGAGGGCTCGGGCGATGGCCACCCGCTGCTGCTCACCGCCGGAGAGCTCCCGCGGGTACTGGCGCGCCTTGCCGACGAGGCCGACCTGCGTGAGTACCCGCATCACCCGCGGGCCGATCGCCGCGCGCCGCGCGCCGGTCACCTCGAGCGCGAAGGCCACGTTCTCCTCCGCGGTGCGGTCCTCGAGCAGCTGGAAGTCCTGGAAGACGATCCCGAGGCGGCGGCGCAGGCGCGGGACATCGGAGGAGGACATCCGCACTGTCGCGAAGCCGGAGACGCGGACCTCACCGCTCGACGGCCGTTCGGCCAGGTAGATGAGCTTGAGGGCGGTGGACTTGCCCGCGCCGCTGTGCCCCGTGACGAACGCGAACTCGCCCTTCCGGACGTGGAAGGTCGCGTTCTTCAGCGCGGCGCCGGTCTTGGGGTACTCCTTCGTGACGCCCGTGAACTTGATCACGGCCGCAATCTAGGACGAGGACTAGGCGGCGGCGAGTCCCCGGGCGAGGTCGGCGATCAGGTCGTCGGCGTCCTCGAGCCCGAGGGAGAGGCGCAGGAAGCCGTCGGGGATGCCGGCGGCGGCCCGCTCGTCGGGGGTGAGACTGGCGTGGGACGTGTACCGCGGCTCGGAGACGAGCGACTCCACGCCCCCCAGGCTCGGCGCGTGGGTGATGAGCCGCAGAGCGCGCAGGAACCGCTCGGCGGACCGTCCGCCGCCGGCGAGCTCGAGGCCCACCATCCCGCCGAAGCCGCCGAGCACCCGCTTGGCCAGCGCGTGGTCGGGGTGGCTCGCGAGGCCGGGGTATTGCGCGCGCCGCACCTTGGGCTGCTGCTCCAGCCAGGTCGCCACCCGGAGGCCGGTCTCGTCGTGGCGGGCCATCCGCACCGCGAGCGTCTTGAGTCCGCGCTCGATGAGCCACGCGGCGTGCGGGTCGATCGCCTGGCCCCACAGCTTCATCTTCTCGCGCACCTCCAGGACGAACGGCTCCGCGCCGGCCACCGCGCCCGCGATGACGTCGGAGTGGCCGTTCAGGTACTTCGTGGCGCTGTGGATCACGATGTCCGCGCCGTGCTCCAGGGGGCGGAAGTTGATCGGCGTCGCGAAGGTGGAGTCCACGAGGAGCGGGATGCCCTCGGTCTTGGCGAGGACGGCCAGCCACTGGACGTCAAGCACCCGCATCAGGGGGTTGGTCGGGGTCTCGACGAAGATCGCGCGGGTGTTCTTGCGCAGCTTCGCGCGCCAGTCGCGGCGCCGGTCGGGGTTCACGAAGCTGGTGTCGATGCCGAAGCGGCGGAACTCCTCAAGGAAGAGCCGCTGTGTACCGCCGTAGATCCACTCACTGGAGAGGAGGTGGTCCCCGGGGTGCAGGACCGCCAGGTGGGCGAGGGCGGTCGCCCCCATCCCGCTGGCGACGAAGAGCGCCGCATCGGCCCCCTCGAGCCGGGCGAGCCGCTCGGCCAGGCGCACTTGGTTGGGGTTGTTGCCGTAGCGGGTGTAGAGGACGTCGTCCTGCGGTCCGAAGGGCGCGACGAAGGTGCTGGACTGAAAGAGGGGCGCCGCGACCGGCTCGGCAACGGGGCGGGCGGACGCGTCGCCGTGGATCGCGATCGTGGAGAAGCCGGCCCGGCGGCGGGACACCGCGCTCAGGCCGCCGTCGTCAGAGGCAGGTAGCGACCGTCGGCCCGGCGGACGACGCCGGCGTCCACGAGCGCCTCGAGTGCGCGGCGGGTCTCCTCGATCGCCAGGGGGAGCGCGTCGGCGATCTCCTCCGCGGCGGAGCTGCCACGGTCGCGCACGACGTTCCAGGCCGCCGCAGCGGACGGATCGACCTCCCCCAGCAGGCGCGGGCGCCCGTCCAGCTCCTCGGCCACCAGCGCGAGCCGGTGGTGGCGGAGCACGTGGTCGATCTCCTCGGCGTGGCTCTCGGTGAGGCCCCGGATGACGAACCACCACGCGGGCCCGGCCGGCCCCGACGGGCGGCGCAGGAGCAGCTTCGCCACCACCTCGTCGGCGCAGGAGCAGTCGAGCACGCGGACGGAGGAGAAGTCGAGGACCACGGCCGAGTCGGTGGACTGGGCGGAGAGCGAGGCCTCGATCGAGTCGCGGACCTTGGCGCCCGTGGACCGCGTGACCAGATCGCTGTGCGGCGATCCGACGCTCCGGGCCAGCACTTCCTTGAGGTCGATGGAGGTGATCACCGCGCCTCGCGCTCCACTTCGGGGACCACGAGCTGCACCTGCGCCCCCGGGAACGGCGGGAGCCCGTCCCGCAGCGGCTCGTCCCGGTCCCACGCGGGGACGATCGCGATCCGCGCCGTCCCGCTGCGGATGCTGATCTTGCCGTGCCAGCGGTCCAGGTAGCGCCGGATGCCCGCCAGACCCTGCCCGCGCCCGGGGTCGCGGAAGCGGCTCACTCCCTGGATCAAGGCGGCTTCGAGGGCGGTGGCATCTCCCCACCGGTCGCCGAACCGCCGGGCCTGCGTCGCTTCGAGTGTATGCCGGAAACCGACGCCGGCGTCGGCGACGGCGATGGTCACCACCCGTCTGCCGAGGGTGCGCCAGCTGTAGGCTTGGACCGCGACCCACCCGCCGGTGCCGGCGTGCTCCACAATATTCTGGCACGCCTCCGAAAGCGCCATACCGAATCCCATCGTCGCCTTCGGCTCCAGTCCGAGCTCGCTGGTCAGGATGGCGGCGGAGCGCTCCTGGATGCGGCCGACGACGGCGTGGACGTCGTCCGCGACGGTCACCGGGGTGACCTCGAGGAGGACGTTGCGCTCCGGGTTGGGCTTCACGCGCGGCACGGTGCCGTGGATCTCGAAGAGGTCGGCGGCGTGCACGAAGAACCCCGCGCGGGCCCAGTAGTGGGCGACTTCGCGTTCGGTGGGGACGGTGAGGAGGGGCTTCGCGCCGCTCCGCGCCAGCAACGCCTGCCCGGCGCAGAGGAGCCCGATCAGGCCGGCCGGCGACGCCCACTCGCTGGCGTGGGCGTCCACCAGCACGCGCGCGGCGCCCTCCGATCCCGCGAAGCCGGCGGCGAACTGGTCGAAGGACCGTTCGTCGAGGATCTGCGGGACGTCGATCACGTAGGTCATCAGGTCCGCGCCCGCGCGAGCTCGCCGCGCAAGTAGTGCTGCAATCCGGTGGCGCCCCGGTACGAGACGTTCCGCCGCGCCGCGCGGTTCGCGTCCGCCACCGCCGGTTCCAGGTCCCGCCCGGCGAGCAGCCCGGCAAGGAGCGTCGCGCCGAAGACGTCACCGCAGCCGGTGGGGTCGCCCTCGACGGGCCCGCCCTCGGCCGGGACCAGCGCCGTCTGCGTGACGCCCGCGGCACCCGCGGCGGGCGCGGCGGGCGCGGCGGGCGCGGGCCCCGGGGCGAGGACCTCGGTGATCCGCGAGGCCACGTAGACGGCGCCGCGCCCGCCCAGCGTCACGACCACCGCCCGCACGCCACGCGCGAGCGCAGCCGCCGCGAGGGCCAGGGGCTGCTGCCCCAGCTGGCCCATCTCGTCCTCGTTCAGCTGGACCACGTCGAAGGAGAGCAGCCAGGCGAGCGGCTCCTCGAGCGGCCGGGGGTGGCGGATGCCGTTCGGGCGGATGCCGAGCGAGAGGCTGTGCAGGTCGCCGTAGAGGGGGCCGCCGTGGGCCCGGCGGAGCGCCTGCATCGTGTCGAGCGTGGCCTCGAATCCCGTGATGAAGTTAACGTACAGCGCATCGAGGTCCGCCACCATCGGCCCCAGCTCCGCCCAGGTCCACGGCGGCACGCCGCCGCGCAGGCCCTCGCAGCGCCGTCCCTCGGACTGGTAGAAGAGCTTCACGCGGGGGTTGGGGTCGGGCACCTCGACGAAGCGGGCGTCCTTCGCGACGCACGAGAGGCCCGCGAGGAACTCCTGCGCGCGCGGGGCGAGGTCACGGCCCACCTTGATGAGCGGCACCATCTCCCAGCCGTCGGGGAGGGCCGCGTCGAGGCCGGCGAGCGCGTAGCCGATGCCGCCCCACTCCTCCAGCGGCGGCTCGGCGGGGTCGCGGTCGACGATCGTGTCCCAGACCATCGTGCCCAGGACACCGAGTCGCTTCAGGCCTGCCCCCACGTCTGCAGCTTGAACGTCGCTGCGGCGCCGAAGACGCCCGCGGTGCCGGGCAGCGTGCCGGGAAGGATCCGGCAGCGCTCCACGGCGGGCTTGAAGGCGCGGCGCTTCACCTCGGCGCGGAGCGGCACGAAGAGCCGGTCGCCGGCGAGGGTCACCCCGCCGACCAGGACGATCACGTCGGGATTGAAGATGTTCACCAGGTTGGCCACGCCGGCGCCGAGGATCTTCGCCGTGTCGCGCACCACCTCGAGGGCGTACTCGTCGCCGTGCTGCGCCGCCTCGTAGACCGCCTGCGCCGTGATGCGCGACAGGTCGCCGCCGACGATCTCGGGCAGCGTCGAGTCCGCGCCCGCCTCGATCCCCTCGACGGCCCGCGCGGCGATGGCCGGACCGGAGGCGTACGCCTCGAGGCAGCCGTAGTTGCCGCACTTGCAGCGCCGTCCCGTGGAGTCGATGGTGGTGTGCCCGATCTCGCCGGCGATGTCCGACGTGCCGTGGTAGAGCTTCCCGTCCACCACGATGCCGCCGCCGATCCCGGTGCCGATCGTCAGCCCGACCACGTACCGCGCGCCCTTGGCCGCGCCGACCCACCACTCGCCGTAGATGGCGCAGTTCGCGTCGTTGTCGAGGGTCGCCGGCAGCTGCACCGCGCCGCCCACGAGGTCGCGCAGCGGGAGCAGCGTCCAGCCGAGGTTCGGCGTGAGCAGCACGATCCCGCGGGCGCGGTCGAGCGGCCCGGGCGCGCCGATGCCGACGCCGGACACCTGCTCCCGTGCGATTCCCGCTTCGCGGATCGCAGCGCCGATGGATTCCTCCACCAATCCCGCGATGCGCGCGATGACGGCCTGCGCGCCCTCCTCGGGGCGGGTCGGCACGCTGTGGACGCCGTGGATCGCGGCGCCGTCCTCGCGCACCGTCCCGACCACGATATTGGTCCCGCCGATGTCTACGCCGACGATGTAGCGCACGGTCATGCTCCCCCGGTGGTCCGCGCAATCTGAAGGACGGTCCGCACCTCGGCCAGCACGCGGCCGATGGGCGTGTCCCGCATGCACTTGTGGTGCACCAGCGGGCAGACGATCGGCCCATGGTGGTGGCAGGGACGGCAGGGCAGCCGGTCGGGCTCGACCACGCGCGACCACGGCGCCCGGGCCGCGAACCCGAAGACCGGGGCGGTGGGACCGTAGATCTCCACCGTCGGCGTGCCGACCGCCGAGGCGAGGTGGACGGGCGCGGAGTCGTTCGAGACGAGCAGCCGCGCGCGCCGGATCAGCTCGCCGGCGGCGAGCAGGGAGAGGCGGCCGACGCCGTCGGCGACCGGCGTGCCGGCCCCCAGCGCGTTCCGGACGGCGCGCGCGTCGGCCCGGTCGCCGGGGCCGCCCACCAGCGCCAGGGGGATCTCCGGCGCTAGCACGCGGGCGAGCTCCGGGAAGAACGGCCAGCGCTTGGTGGCCCAGTGGGCGCCGGGGGCGAGCACCACGAACTCGCCGCTGATGCCCGTCTCCTCGAGCAGGGCGTCCACCGCGGCGCGTTCCGCGTCACCGGGGAAGATCTCGGGTTCGCGGCGGTCGGGCGCGCCGTCCGCCAGCTGGAGGAGCCGCTCCACCTGGTGCGGCTCCAGCCTCCCGCCCACCGCGTGCGTGTAGAGGAACGCGCCCGGAGCGTCGCGGAAGCCGATGCGCCGCGGGATCCTGGCGAGGAGCGCGAGCAGCGCCGAGCGGGCGCTGGCCTGCGCGTGGTAGGAGACGTCGTAGCGGCGCGTCCGGAGGAGCTTCACCATCCGCCACGTCCCGGCGAGGCCCTTGTCCTTCCCCTTCTTGTCGAAGAGCACGACGTCGCGGATGCTCGGGTTGTTCGCGAGCGCGGGCGCGGCGGCCGGGATCACCACCACGTCCACCGGGCTCTTGAGCCGCTCGGCGGCGCGGCGGATGAGCGGGGTCGTGAGGATGACGTCTCCCGGGAAGGCGGTCTGGATCACGACCCCCCTCGCCCGCGCGCGCGGCGCACCGGCGGCGAACCCCGTGGTCGGCCGGCGGGCGGGTGCGCTCACTCGACCTTCAGCACGGCGAGGAACGCCTCCTGCGGGATCTCGACCGTCCCCACCTGCTTCATCCGCTTCTTCCCCTCCTTCTGCTTCTCCAGGAGCTTGCGCTTCCGCGTGACGTCCCCGCCGTAACACTTGGCCGTCACGTTCTTGCGCAGGGGCCGCACGGTCTCGCGGGAGATGACCTTGTTCCCGATCGCCGCCTGGATCACCACCTCGAAGAGCTGCCGCGGGATCAGCTCGCGCAGCTTCGAGGCGAGCTTGCGGCCCCAGTCGTACGCCTTGTCCTGGTGGATCACGACGCTGAAGGCGTCCACCGCGTCGCCGTTGATCAACATGTCGAGCTTCACGAGGTCGCTCGGCCGGTAGCCGGCGAACTCGTAGTCGAGCGTCGCGTAGCCGCGCGAAAGGGTCTTCAGCTTGTCGTAGAAATCGAGGATGATCTCCGCGAGCGGGAACTCCCAGTCGAGTTCGACCCGCGTCGGGTCGAGGTACTTCATCCCGAGGTACGCGCCGCGCCGCTCCTGGCCGAGCTTCATCAGCGGGCCGATGTAGTCGGTCGGCGCGATGACGCGCGCCTTGACGTACGGCTCCTCGATGCGGTCCACGGCGGAGCCGGTGGGCATCTTGCTCGGGTTCTCGACCACCACCTTCTCGCCGTTCGTGAGGTAGACGTCGTACTCCACGTTGGGCACGGTGGTGACGAGGTCGAGCCCGAACTCGCGCTCGAGCCGCTGCTGGACGATCTCCATGTGCAGCAGGCCGAGGAAACCGCAGCGGAAGCCGAAGCCGAGCGCGACGGAGGACTCCGGCTCGTAGTGCAGGGCGGCGTCGTTGAGCTGCAGCTTGGCCAGCGCGTCGCGGAGGTCCTCGTACTGCTCCGTGGCCGTCGGGTAAAGGCCCGCGAACACCATCGACTTGAGCTCGCGGTAGCCGGGGAGCATCTCCGCAGCGCGATGGTCCGCGTCGAGGATGGTGTCGCCGACCCGCGTGTCCTTCACCTCGCGGAAGCTCGCGACGACGTAACCCACTTCGCCGGCGGTGAGCTGGTCGGCGGGCCGGTGCCCGATCTGGAGGTACCCGACCTCCGCCACCTCGTATGAGTCCCCGTGCGACGCCATCGCGATGCGCATCCCGGGGCGGATCGCTCCGTCCACCACGCGGATGGACGGGATCGCGCCGCGGTAGCGGTCGTAGTACGAGTCGAACACCAGAGCGCGCAGCGGGGCCGTCGGGTCACCGCGCGGCGCCGGCACCCGCCGGACGATCTCCTCGAGCAGCTCCGGGACGCCCCGGCCTTCCTTGGCGGAGACGAGGAGGATGTCGTCGGGGTCCGCGCCGAGGAGATCGTGCAACTCCTGCTTCCGGCGCTCGGGCTCCGCGGAGGGCAGGTCGATCTTGTTGAGGATCGGGAGGATCTCGAGCCCGGCGTCCATCGCGAGGTAGAGGTTCGAGAGCGTCTGCGCCTGGATGCCCTGGGAGGCGTCCACGACCAGGATGGCGCCCTCGCACGCCGCCAGCGACCGGGAGACCTCGTAGGTGAAGTCCACGTGGCCGGGCGTGTCGATCAGGTTCAGCTCGTACTCCTGGCCGTCCTTCGCCGTGTACTTCATCCGGACGGCGTTCAGCTTGATGGTGATGCCGCGCTCCCGCTCCAGGTCCATCGTGTCCAGGACCTGCTCGCGCATCTCCCGGCGGGAGACCGTCCCCGTCGCCTCGATGAGCCGGTCGGCGAGGGTGCTCTTGCCGTGGTCGATGTGCGCCACGATGCAGAAGTTGCGGATGCGGAGGGCGTCCATGGAAGCCTTGAATATAGCGCCCTTGGCAGCGTCCACTCACTAGGTCCCTGTCTACCTCTCTCTGCCTTTCAAGCTCGCCAGCGGCCGCAGCTCGTACTCCACCGTCGCCAGCCCCGCGCCCACCACCGCATCTACCACTTCGCGCGTCGGCTTGTACGCCGGCCCCGCCTCGTCGATGGGCACCCGGCCGTCTGTGTTCACGAGGATGCCGGCCTCGCGGTAGTCATCCTCGATGGCCCGGCGGTTCAGCTCCCGCAGCGCCGCGTGGCGCGCCATCCGCCGCCCGGCGCCGTGGTTCACCGAGTAGAGGGAGCGCACCGCGCCCGCCGCCGGCCGCAGCACGAACGAGCGGTCGCGGTTCGAGCCGGGGATGAGCACCGGGTGCCCCGTCTCCGCCCACCGCGTTCCCTCCAGCATCGGATGGCCGGCAGGGAACGCCCGCGTGGCGCCCTTGCGGTGCACCCACACGTCCCCGTATTCGGGGTGCGGCTCGAGCTGGGCCAGGTTATGGGAGATCTCGTACACCAGCTCCAGCTCGGCGTGGAACACGTCGCCGAAGGCGCGCGCCAGCTGCTCGTAGATCACGAGCCGGTTCACGATGGCGAAGTTCCCGCCGGCCGCGACCGCGTTGCGGTACGAGTGCCAGTATTGCGACTCGCGGGTGAAGTAGCCGAGGTCCAGCGACGGGAGCCGCGGGTTCTCCTGCTTCGCGAGCTGGAAGTAGTTGGTGGTGAGGCCGTGCCCAAACCCGCGCGAGCCGGTGTGCACCATCAGCCAGAGCCGGTCCTGCTGGTCGGCCTGCAGCTCCATGAAGTGGTTGCCGCCGCCCAGCGACCCGATCTGCGTCACGCCACGCTCGGGTCGCCCCTTGCCGCCCCAGGGGATCTGCCAGTCGTCGTCCACGGGGATCCGGTGCCGCTCCGCATTGCCGCGATCGAACGTCGCGCCGTACGCCGCGACATAGTGCTCGGCGCCGCCGCGGACGATCTCCTCGAATTCGGCGCGGGTGAGATGCTTGAGGGAGCGCGACTGGCCGCCCGCCCCCATCTCCACGCGCCGCATCACCTCCCGATTGAAGGCGAGGCGCCGTTCGGGCGTCGCCTCGCTCACGTCCACGGCGGAACGCGCCGCCATCATCCCGCAGCCGATGTCGAAGCCCACCGGCCCCATCGCGAGCGTCCCGTCGGTCGCGATCACGCAGCCGACGGGCACGCCGTAGCCGAAGTGGACGTCGGGGGTGATCGCCACGGCGCGCACGCCGGGGAAGGCGCAGGCGTTCAGGATCTGCTGGTAGAGCCCTTCCTCGCCCGCTTCGAGCAGTGCTTCGGTGAGGAAGAGGCGCACGGGCACGCCGTCGGTAACCGACGGATCGAGCACGTAGAAGCCCAAGGGATCGCGGGTGAGATGATGGTGCCAGGACGGCATGTTGGGAAACTACGAGAGGACAGGGGACAGGAGCCAGCGGCAAGTCTGCACGGGTGCGTTCACAGGCTCGATCGGTCGGCTTCATCCCGACCGCCTCGCCAACGCAGTGTGGACGTGGCGACGGTAAGGAAGGTGGCCTATGTTGGCGCGAACCTGGCATGGCGTGGACTCTTCCAGCCTCGGATAAGGTAGTCGCGCTGGTCCGGGCGACGGCGCAAGAGTCCGCCGGTCCAGGCCGTGAACCCGTCCCGATGCACCCGCCAGCGGCCGTCCACCGACCGGCTCAATAACTCGCCGCGGCGATGGCGCGAGACACACGATTCCCAAACCGGTAGACAAATCGGAATGAGGCTTCCCGCAAGGATCTTCTTGATCACATGTGGCACGATCAGCGTGGCATTGGGCGTGTTCGGCCTGTTCTTGCCCCTCCTTCCTACCACCCCGTTTTTGCTTTTGGCCGCGGCCTGCTACGCGCGAAGCTCCGAAAAGTTGTACGACTGGCTGCTTGGCAATCGTTGGTTCGGACAGTACATCAGGAACTACCGGGAGGGAAAAGGCATTCCCCTCAAGCGCGCGGCTGTTGCGATTGCACTCCTGTGGCTGACGATCGGCTACACGGCGATCGTTGCCGTGTCCCTGTGGTGGGTCAGGCTCATCCTTCTTGCCATTGCTGGTGGTGTGACTGTTCATCTGGTCAGAAGCCGACGGGCCCACGGCCGACACCCAGGCCCTGGACCCGCTCGAGTTCCTCGCCCGCTTCAGCGCCGAGCCAGGACCCCGCCGGGCCCCGAACACCCCCGACTCACCCGGGTCCCGCCCCCGCCCACCGAACCGCCACGTCCTTGACGCGCCGACGCCCCGCCCAGATACTCGGACCGGTGCGAAGGAAGCTCCTAAGCCAATCGGCGGCCAACGCATTTTTCGACCAGGCACGTGCAGCCGCCGAGAAGACGGATGGCCAGGTCGTGGCCCGCCAGTCGGGCCGCCTCTTCGAAAGCGTCGGGCAATTCGTGGTGGCTGCCGACCGCCCCAATCTGGAGGTTACCTGCGCCTCGCAACCCGGACACCTGGCGCAGGGCATTTTGCGGGTGGAGACCTTCGATGACATCGTCGGCGTGCCGTTTTGTGTGGCGCGGGTCGCGGAGCATTCTTTCCTGACGTTTGGGTTCGTCGGCAAGCGGGCGAAACAGGCGGTCAGCGCACTGCTGCCTTGATGCGAAGCCCGGCCGGCTCAATCCCCTTGCGTCCCCAGCAGCGGACGCGCTACTTCACACCCGGCTATGGCCGGTGTTGCGCCGTCCACGTATGACCGGATTTGAGGTCTCCGCCGAGGCCTCGAGCGGCGGAAATGCGAGGGGAGTGTACGACGATGCCGAGCTACGACTACCGGTGCGAGAAGTGCCGCAGGCGGTTCGCGGTGGTGCAGCGGATCTCCGAGCATACCGGCCGCTCGCCCGCCTGCCCCAAGTGCAAGTCCCGCCGCACACTCCGGGTGCTCGCGCCGTTCTTCGCGAAGACCGGGAGGAAGAGCTGATGTTCGAGCGTCTCCGCGCTGCCCTCCAGGCCGCGCTCAAGTCCGCGACCCCACCGCCCGAGCGGGACAGGCGCACGCACCGTCGGAGCCACTCTGTACCTCGCCAATCCTGACGCGACAGCACCGAACTC
>ERZ1292640.4158-Hain-H43-02um-R1-4158-length-11112-cov-8_pt1 | contig 11112 bp, 13 predicted proteins | sample MGYA00564404_ERZ1292640 | MGnify/ENA primary metagenome ERZ1292640 (study PRJEB36523, sample SAMEA6512636) | groundwater metagenome | collected 2019-01-08 | study: AquaDiva: Metagenomics assemblies of 32 groundwater samples | reverse complement strand
CGATGGTGGCGGGATAGACGGCGTCCTTGCGGTGCGTGATGGCGGTGACGTGGAAGACGGGATACGGCTCGGGCAACGTGTAATAGCCGGTGTGGTCGCCAAACGGCCCTTCGTCGCGGAGGGGTTCGGTCGGGTCAACGTAGCCTTCGATGACGAAGTCGGCGTTGGCGGGGACTTCGAGGTCGTTGGTCTCGCACTTGACGAGTTCGACGGATTTTTTGCGGAGGTAACCGGCGAGGAGGAATTCGTCGAGGCCGTCGGGCAGCGGCGCGGTGGCGGCGAAGGTGAACACGGGGTCGCCGCCGAGGAAAATGGCAACGGGCATGCGCGTGCCGGTTTCGTAGTAACGGCGGCCGTGGCGCGCGCCGACTTTCTGGAGCTGCCAGTGCATGCCGGTGGTGCGGTCGTCGTAAATCTGGATGCGATACATGCCGACGTTGCGCTCGCCGGTGTCGGGGTCGCGCGTCACGACACACGGCAAAGTAATGAACCTGCCTCCGTCCAAAGGCCACGACTTCAGGATTGGGAGATTCAACAGGGTGGGCGACGCGATTGCGGATTGCGGATTGCGGATTGCGGATTGGATGTCAGCGGCCTTCGGCCACGGTTCGATCCGCGTGGGTGGGGCGTCGAACATGTGGATTACTTCCTTGCACGGGCCGTCCTTCACGACCTTCGGCTTGGCGTGGCGGAGATCAAGGGCTTGGCCGAGCAGCTTGACAGCTTCGCGCATGGACGTGGGTGGTCTGGCTTTCACGAGCGAACCGAGTTGAGCAGCGACTTCGTCCACGGAATTCGCGCCCAGGCTCATGGCCATGCGCTTCCATGAACCCATCGTGTTGATGGCGACGGGAAACGGGCTGACCTGGCCGTTGACGGTGGGTTTCTCGATCAGCAACGCCTTGCCGCCGCCGGCTTGCTTCATCTCGCGGTCGGCGAGTTCGGTGATTTCCAGTTCCGTGGCAACGAGTTGGGTGATGCGGATGAGTTCCTTCGCCTCATCGAGGGTTTGAATGAAATTGCGGAAGGACTCGAAGGCCATGGGAATGCGAGGTTATTTGCTTCCCGGCTTTACGGCTGGGATTGCAGCCAGGTCGGGTGGCAATTGGCCGGGCGGAAAAGCCTCCACATCCAATGCCAGCAGACTGAAACTGGGGACGCCAAAGCCAACCCGGCCGTTGGACCGATCCACCAGCATCGCCACACCGGCGACGCATCCACGGTTAAGTTCCACGATATCAATGGTTTCCTTGACTCTTCCGCCCTGAGTTACGACGTCCTCAACCACCAGGATTCTCTCGCCTGGAGCGATGGTGAAGCCTCTGCGCAAGACGAGCTTGCCGGAGTCTTTTTCTGCAAAAATGAAGCGGATGCCCAGTTGGCGCGCCACTTCCTGTCCGATCACCAAACCGCCCATGGCCGGGGAGATGACGGTTGAAACGCTTAACGACCGCGCTTTGTCGGCCAGAGCGTGTCCGAATCGTTCCACCAAAGGCATTTGTTGCAGAGCCAGGGCACACTGGAAGAACTGGCGGCTATGAAGGCCGCTGCGCAGGATGAAATGGCCTTCCAGGAGGGCGCCCGTTTCGCGGAAGAGTTGGAGAGCTTCGGCATGCGTCATGGCTTTTAGATAAAACACAAGGTTAAAGGCGCTGACAATCAATTTGCGATATTCTGCTTGGAAACCCAGGCACTGCGGCTGATAATCCATCTAAGTTCTTGATTTTGGTCTTGTTGAAGGCGAAAAATCTTTTAAAAAGTGGTTGACTTCAATGGTCCAATTCATTATCAATTTAGGCAGTCAGCAGGGAAAAGTAGTCAGAAAAACAGAAAATATGAGAATAACAAAACTGATACCGGCGGTAGCGTTGCTGGTCGCACTTCCAACCATCTTTATTTCGTCCGCTAATGCGCTCCCAGAATCTCGAGTCACTGCTATTAAGAAGGCGGTGACAGGCGTTCCTGCTCCGGAGCTTGCTGCCAAGGCTGCTGAAATTGTTTTTCAGGCCGACAAGCAAGACCGTTTGGAAGTGGGCGTTACCGTTGTCAAGGCGATTGTCGCTCTGAACCCGGCCAGTGCTCCTGTCGTTGTGGCCGCAATCGCGATGGTGGCACCGGAAATTGCCCCGGCAGTGGCGCTGGCGGCGACTCAATTAGCACCCGATCAAGCGGTCGCCATTGCCAAAGCAGCGGCTACGGCTGCTCCGGCACAGGCTGTTAGAATTGCGACGATGCTGGCGGAAGCCACGCCCCGGCTCGCAGCCTCCATCGCCGATGTGGTAGCGGCTGCCGCTCCGAATGCATCGCCCGCGTTGAAAGCCAGAATTCGCACTGCGGCTCATGAGGCCAGCGCCGCCTCACCTACTTTCAGCAAGACGCGCATCAATGGCGGGGCGTTCCCAGCCGACACTGTGATACCTACCAAGGTGACGAATATCACCCCGGTCAATTACGGCAGGACGCAGTAAACGTTGGTTGTTGGTTGTCCTTTCTGATTTTGTTTCAACCTGTCCTTTTGAGTAAAAGGACAGGTTTTTATTTTGCCCACAGAGGTTCTTGTTTATCCGCCGACGTGGTTTCATACTCACGTCGAATGTCAGAAAGCAAAAGGCCTTCATGCACCGGGACTGCATTCCAGAACGGAGTCTTCCCAGCAACATCAGCGGCGCCATAGCCAGGCTTTTTATCCGTATTCACTGCCAGCGAATGACGCGCCTCAAGTGTTCCCATGCCGAAATGGGTTAAGAATGCCATCGCGATTTTGCTGCTGCCGGTCTGTGTTGGCGCGGGCAAAGCAACGTTCAGGGTCCTGCGTGCCACGGGTCACGCTGATACCGTCTGGGTGGCAATCTTAGGAGGAGCGGCTTGCTGGTATGTCATTTATGTAATGTTGCCGAAGCCGATGAGGGTTTACGTTTTCGGCCATGAATTGACGCACGCCATTTGGGCCTGGGTATTCGGCGGCAAGGTAAAACGATTCAAGGCCACGGCCAAGGGAGGGCATGTGATTCTGACCAAGACGAATTTTGTCATCACGCTGGCCCCCTATTTCTTTCCCATTTATGTCGTGATGATCGTGCTGGCCTTTGCTATGGGCCATTTGCTTTGGGGCCTGACGGCGTATTTTCCTGGATTTCATTTCCTGGTGGGCGCGGCCTACGCCTTCCATGTCACCTTGACCTGGCACATTTTGCAGACGCGACAACCGGATATCACACAACAGGGCTGCCTGTTTTCGGCGGTGATCATCTGGTTGGGCAACGTGGGCGTGCTCCTGCTGGGTGTGCCGTTGCTCACAGAGAGGATTGATGTCTGGACCGCCTTGGGCTGGTTCTGGGTTGAAACAGGACAAGTGTGGCAGCGCTTGGGTCAATTGTTGTGAATTCGCTCTTGAAAAGGTGGTTCAATTCAGGCGAAATGCAGAGTCATTGCTTAGAATGACCCTATGAACCTCGGCGACATTCTGCATAAAGAACAAATCATAACCGATTTGCAGGCCACCAATCGCTGGGAAGCTATTGATGAGTTGATCAACAACCTGGTCGCCTGCGGAAAGATCAAAGCCGAACACCGGGACCAGATCGCCGCCGTGGTGAAAAAGCGCGAAACCTCCATGAGCACCGGCATCGGTTTTGGGATCGGCATTCCCCATGCCTCAACCGATTTGATTTACGAAGTCATCGGCGCCTTTGGCCGGTCCAAGAAAGGTGTTAACTTCGATGCGTTGGACAATCAACCGGTCAACCTCGTCATGCTCTTTCTCGTTCCGCAAGGCCAATTTCAAAAGCATCTGCACACGCTGGCCAACATCGCTAAACTGCTTCACCATAAGGAATTTAGACAGGCGCTCGAGGAAGCGCCCGACACGGAGGCGATGATGAACATCATCAAGCACCCTCAAGGTGTCTAAGGTTATCACGGAATACCCAATGCATCTTGCTGTGAGGAATTTGGCGGCCACGTTGCCGCCGCTCCATGCAAATCGGACTGTTGGCCGGTCTGTTGTCGCTTAGATTACTTCTGTGTTACATGGATTCATTGAACAACGGTTGAGAGAGGCTGTCTCGGCGGTATTGCCCGGGGTCAAGGCGGAGTTGATTCAAGTGCGGCCTTGTCCTGACGCTAAGTTTGGCGATTATCAAGCCAACTCTCTCATAGCATTGGCCAGGGAGAGCCGCTTGAATCCCCGCCAACTGGCTGCCGACGTGGTGGCAAAACTGAATGTTGGAGAATGGTGCGAAAAAACGGAGATCGCCGGACCAGGCTTTATCAACTTCCGCCTGAAAACGGAGGCCGTGGCCGAAGTGCTGCACAGGGCTGCGTGTAGAGAACATCTCTTTTTCGACCGGACAAAATGCCCGCGGACCATCATCGTGGATTTCAGTTCACCCAATGTTGCCAAGCCCATGCACGTTGGACACATTCGCTCCACCATTTTGGGAGATTGCCTGGCCCGCACCCTCCGATTGCTCGGCCATCGGGTGATCACCGACAATCATATCGGTGATTGGGGCACGCAATTTGGCAAATTGCTGGTCGGCTGGAAGCGGCAGCTCGACCGCGCCGCGCTGCAAAAAGAGCCGCTTGCTGAGATGGAGCGGCTCTACAAAACGGTGAATGCGGCGTCCGAGCGCAATCCGGCCATTCTGGATGAGGCGCGGCAAGAATTGGTGAAACTTCAGCAGGGCGATCCCGAAAACCTGGGCCTGTGGGGGGAAATGATTGCCTTTTCGCAAAAAGAATTCAATGCCGTTTACCGCCGATTGGGCGTCCAGTTCGACAACACTTTGGGTGAAAGCTTTTACGGTCCGCGCTTGAAAGGAGTTGTCCAGCAGTTGCTCGAGTCCGGTTTGGCCCGCGAAAGCGACGGCGCCATCGCTGTCTTTTTTGATGATATTCCGGAACTGAAGTCGCAGCCGGCCTTGATTCAGAAGAGCGACGGTGCGGCCAACTATACCACCACCGATCTCGCGACCTTGGCCTACCGGATGGAAACGTGGCAACCGGACGAAATCATCTATGTGACGGACGGCCGCCAGCAATTGCACTTTCAGCAACTCTTTGCCATTTTCGGCCGCTGGCATCCTGGGGCGCGGGTCAAGCTGGTGCATGTCTGGTTCGGCATGATTCTGGGGAAAGACGGCAAGCCGTTCAAGACCCGCACCGGCGAGAACATCAAGCTGTCCGATTTGCTGGATGAAGCCGAGGAGCGGGCCTTCCGTGTTGTCTCGGAAAAGAATCCGGATTTGGCGGACAGCGAGCGCCGGGACATCGCCCGCGTCGTCGGTTTGGGAGCGATCAAATACTCCGACCTCCTGCCCAACCGCCAGAGCGATTATGTATTCGACTGGGACAAGATGCTCTCCTTGGCCGGCAACACCGCTCCCTACTTGCAGTATGCTTACACGCGCATCCGCAGCATTTTTCGCAAGGCGCAAGAATCAGGGGGCGCGGCAGAATCCTCCGACGGTCCCGGGTCAGAACCGTACATCCTCTTGGCGCCGGAGGAAATTGTGCTCTCCAAGCATCTTCTGAATTTCGGCCTCGTCCTGGAAGCGGTGGTGGAGGACTATCGTCCGAATTATCTCTGCAAGTACCTTTATGAGCTGGCCGGGCATTTTGCGGGATTTTACGAAAACTGTCCGGTTTTGAAATCATCCGGTCAGGCCAAAGCAACGCGTCTCTCGTTGTGCGATCTGACCGGCCGTGTGCTGAAGCTCGGTTTGGAAGTGCTGGGCATCGCCACCACGGAAAAGATGTAAGCCTTGCCGGCGGGCAGCCATCCTCGCGAACCGACGGACTTCAGGCTTTGGGACAGTTCCAGCCAGAAGGAGGGCATGGCCGGCAGTCCGGCCATACTTTCGTTCTTTTCGCTTTATTACTCCCGGCTGGTTCGTTAGAAAGCAACACGTATGGCATCCGACAACGATCGTATTGGCTACAAAATCTGGGCCGTGGATAACGTCGTGTACGGGCCTGTTGAACTCCCGATTCTGGTGGGCTGGGTGAAGGAGGAGCGGGTCACGGGTGATACCTGGATTTATAGCGAACAAAACGACACTTGGAAAAAGGCCGGCCAGGTTGAGGAACTGCAGATGTTTTTTCATCGCAAGAGCGCCTCCGGTTCTTTTCCGTCTCCCAATGGCTCGCAGGCCGGCCTGGGCGCGCACCACGTCAAGCCAGGTTCCCTCCGGCGTGTGAAGATTTTCGCCGGAATGAGCGATGAGCAATTGGGGCGCTTCGTGCAGTTTATGGAAGTCCAACAGGCACGCCAATGGTCTCAGATCGTCCGGCAGGGGGAACCCGGTGACGCCATGTACCTGGTTCTGGAAGGCGAAGTGCGAGTGCGATTGATGATCGATGACAAGGAAACGATTTTGACCACGCTCCTGGCAGGCGAGTTCTTTGGCGAAATCGCGCTCTTCGACCACGGGCCTCGTTCCGCGGATGTGATCGCGAATTTCGATACAACCTTGTTGAAAATCTCCGCTGCGGCTTTTTACAAGCTGGCCAGTGACGCTCCGGACTTGGCCAGTCCTTTCCTCCTGGCCATTGGCAAGACATTGACCAGCCGCATTCGCGCGGACAACAAACGCTTCCGCGATTCGGTCACCTTTGCCCGGGCGGCTGGGCATTGATCAGGCCGCGACCCATTCCGTCAGAGCCTCAAAGAGCACGCCGGCTTCCCGCAAGTGCAGGCATTTGGCTCCTTGAGTGACCAGGCCATAGCCTGCGCCATAGGCCCGGCCATTGATCACACAGGCGTCAGTCTGAAATTCTGAAATCTGGTGTTCGGCCTTGGCAATTGCGTCCGTACGATCGCCATCGACTTCGTATTTCCAGCCCGCTAATCGCGCTTGGGGAAACCACCTTCGCAGATGCGCAATGATCTTGGGCGCGGGTTCCAACTCCACCAGAAGTCTGCCCTCTCGACTGGAGAACTTCCCGGCTTTGACTTCTTGCAGTTCCCCGGTGGGCGAGCGCCGCCACACTTTCCCAAACGTGAAGTCACTGACAGCGGCCACATGAAATACGGCCTGAACCGAGCCGGAAGCCAGTGCTGCCAAGCGAGCCTTCAAGTCATCGGTGGTGGTGAACGGAATGACTTTTCTGACCGTGGCCGGCTCCTGGTGCAGCGCGTAATACCCTTTCAACAAAGTGACCTCATGGCCGCGTGCCACCAGGTAACCGGCCAAATCTGAACCGAGTTGGCCGGTGGAAAAATTGGTCAGCCGGCGCACAGCATCCAGTGACTCATAAGTGGGACCGGCCGTAACCAGGCAATTCATAGGGCAACAGCCTAACCTGGCAGCCGCTTTCCTGTCGATGACAGGAATGAGCGGGAGGATCGGTTCAAATCAAGCCGCTGTGATCGGCCCAAGGCGAACTGCTGTTGGACGGTGGTTGCAGCCAAGGGGGCGGTCCCAGGAGCCGATGAACTGGTCCAGAGCAGCGCGGCCCCGTCGCCTCGCCGGCTGAGGAGGCAGAGCCGCTCAGCGAACGGCGGCGCGAGTTTCCTTCTCCTTGACGGCGACGGCGCCTTTGCCGACCCGCTTGCGCAAATAGGTGAGTTTCGCGCGCCGAACCGAGCCTTGCCGCTCGACTTCCACCTTGTCCACTCTGGGAGAATGCACCGGGAAAACGCGCTCAATGCCTTCGCCGTAGCTGATCCTCCGCACCGTGAAGGTGGAGTTGAGGCCGTGGCCGCGGCGGCCAATGACCACGCCGGAGAAGATTTGGATACGTTCCTTTTCACCTTCGGTGACTTTGGTGTGGACGCGCACCGTGTCACCCACATTAAACGTGGCGGGGTTTTTACGAAACTGTTCGGATTCAATCTTATCAAATAGGGCTTGGCTCATAGATCAATGTTGGTTGGCGGTGGCGCTTCTCCAGTGCCACCCTGGTTTTTTATCAGGTCCGGTCGTATTTGGTGCGTTCGCAATCTGGCCTGCTCCGCCCGCCATCTGGCGATTTCCGCATGGTTGCCGGACAACAGCACGTCGGGAACCTTCATTCCCCGGAACTCAGCCGGCCGTGTGTATTGCGGATATTCCAGCCAGCCGTGGCTGAAGGATTCTTCCCGCGAACTTTCGTCATCGCCCAGCACGCCCGGCAACAAGCGGGTGACCGCGTCGATGATCACCATGGCCGGCAAGGCGCCATTGGTCAGCACGTAATCGCCGATGGATAATTCGTCATCAGCCAAGTGTTCGCGCACGCGCTCGTCAAATCCCTCATAACTGCCGCAAATCAAGAGCAGGTGCGGGTGCCGGGTCAACTGGCGGGCGATCGCCTGGTTAAAGGCGCGTCCGGCCGGCGAAAGCAAGATCACGCGCGTTTCCGGGCGCGCCAAATCTTCCACGGCTTCAAAGATCGGTTCGGGTTTCAACAACATCCCGGGACCGCCGCCGAAGGGTTTGTCATCCACGGTCTTATGGCGGTCATGGGTGTAATCCCGCAAATTACACAGGCCTAACTCCAGCAAACCGTCCTGGCGGGCCCGGCGGATGATACTCTCGTCGAGCGGGCCTGTGAACATGGCCGGAAACAAGGTTAAGACGTCTATTTTCATCCTCGTTTCGGCAGAGATAAGCCCCAGGGAACCTTCGGCCTTGCATCCCTGTCCGTGGCACCCTCGACCCGGCTTCGGTTGAGGCCGGAAAGCGCGGTCAGGCGTCGGGGCGTTCTTCGATGATTTCCACGGTGCAGCGCAACCCCTTCTTGGCGCTCCCGACCTGCAGGAGGGACCGGATGGCGTGGATCGTGGACCCTTGCCGGCCAATGATCTTGCCAATGTCAGTCGGATGCAGTCGGAGTTCATATACGATCATCCCGTTGTGGTCCACAGAGTGGATCGTGACCGCATCGGGCCGATCCACCAATCCTTTCACCACATATTCCAAAAAGGCTTGCATAAAGCCGGCCTGGAGTTAAGCGGCCGTCGCGACGGGCTTTCTTTTCTTCAGGAAACTGGCCACGGTGTCGGACGGTTGCGCCCCTTTGCTCACCCAATAATGCGCGCGCTCCACGTCCAGAACGAAATTATCGCCCTTCTTCAAAGGATGATAGGTTCCCAGTTCCTCAATAAATCTCCCGTCGCGCGGACTGCGGCTGTCGGCCACAACAATGCGAAACACCGGGGCATTCTTGGTCCCGATTCGCTTCAGGCGAATTCTCACTGACATAATTTTATTCTCAACTGTGACGACGGAAACCACTCGGTTCCGCCAGCCGTTTGTTCAACTCGGCTATCCAAAAGAGGGGAGAGATTAATCTCGGCTTTTTGGGTTGGCAAGCCCTCTTTTTCCCTCTTTTTTCCTTCGTCAAATCCCGCCTGGCTGGCTGGACCGCCAGCCCTTTCCCGGCAGGCCAGGAACAAGAAGCTTTGCCGGTAAGGCTTTTGCCCGGATAGGGACGGCATAAGTCCTCTTGCCCCGCCGTGCGGTCGCACGCTGTGCTTTGAAGAACCGCGGGCGATTGGCGCCGATTGTTTTAGCCGCTTTTCTGGATTGCCTTGGATAACAAATCGTGGTTGTTTCTTGGCCATGGGCAACGAAGCAGTTTTACCAATACCGCCGTTAAACCCCTTCCGGAGGACGCTATGCATCACCGCGCGCTTTTGATCGTGTCCGTTTTAGCTCTGGCCACGGCGATTCCTTGTCGGGCCGCCGAAGACACAAGAGCCGAGTCGGCCTCGGCCAAGATGTCCCCGCCGTCGGAGCAATATCAAAGCCTGGTTCAGGAATATGAGACAGCCCGGAAGGATTTCTCCAAAGTCATCGGCGCCGCCAAAACCGAAGAAGAGCGGACCAAGGCCTTCGACCGTTATCCCCGTCCGGAAGCGTATGTGGACCGGTTTCTGACGCTGGCAGAACAACATCCAAAGGATCCGACGGCATTCGAAGCCCTGGCTTGGATCGCCGTGAACGCCGGAGATGCTCCTGAAGCCGTGAAAGCTTTCGCGAGTTTGGCCCGGAACCATATCACCAGCGACAAACTCGGCCGCGTTTGTCAAAGCCTCATTTATTCCTCTTACGAAGGCGCGGAGACGATGCTCACGACGATCTGGGAGAAGAACCCGCATCGCGCGGTCCAGGGCCAAGCCGCCTTTAGCCTGGGCCAGTACATCAAAGAACGCAAGAAGGGTGCGGCCACTGAGGCCGAAAAGATTTTCGAGAAGGTCATCGCTCAGTTTGGGGACCTCCCGCATTACCGGGGCACCATGGCCCAGGCGGCCCAAGGCGAGTTGTTTGAGTTGCGCAACCTGAACATCGGCCAAGCGGCTCCGGAAATCGAAGGAGAAGACGTGGACGGCAAGAAATTCAAGTTGAGTGATTATCGCGGCCAGGTCGTCGTGCTGGACTTCTGGGGCGATTGGTGAGGCCCATGCCGGGCCATGTACCCGCACGAGCGGTCGCTCGTGAAACGATTGGCAGGGAAACCGTTCGCTCTCCTCGGCATCAACAGTGATCCACGGGGAAAACTTAAGCAGGCCATCAAGAAAGAACAGATGACCTGGCGTTCCTGGTGGGACGGCGGAGACACGAGCGGTCCCATTGCGACCCGATGGAATGTTCATGGCTGGCCCACGATTTACGTTCTCGATCACAAAGGAGTCATCCGCTACAAAGATGTGCGGGGGACACCATTGGACGAGGCAGTGGCTGCGCTCCTCAAGGAGATTAAGAAATAGGCCGAGATGGCCTCGCGGCGGCGCTCGCCATTGCGGTTGTCAACATCGTCTTGCCGGGCCTGAACCCGACGACATCGCTGATCCTGCCTGTTCCAGGTTGTTGATCCGGGCGCCGGGAAATCCAATGACGCTTCGCCGGGACCTCCATCTCGCGTGCCCGTCTGAATGACCGCAGCCGAAACCAAAGTGGCATCATCCAATTCAAATAATCCGGGGGGCACGATAAAGAATGGGCCGTCCAACCCTCGTTGTATTTCGCCAGGACCATGCAATTTGCGGTCGGCGGCGCGGTGCTGCCGTTCATCAGCATCCTGCTGCGGGACCGCGGATTGGATTTCAGCCGGATGAGCCTGGTATTCTTTGGGGCGCATTCGCGAGATGTCGGTAGCTTCTCGGTGATTTCACGAGAGATTTTG
>ERZ1292640.4157-Hain-H43-02um-R1-4157-length-11113-cov-9_pt1 | contig 11113 bp, 10 predicted proteins | sample MGYA00564404_ERZ1292640 | MGnify/ENA primary metagenome ERZ1292640 (study PRJEB36523, sample SAMEA6512636) | groundwater metagenome | collected 2019-01-08 | study: AquaDiva: Metagenomics assemblies of 32 groundwater samples | reverse complement strand
GGGTTCATGCTGAAGGTCAGCGGCAGCAGGATGGCCACGCCGTTGGCGCCGCCCAGACCCGGCAGCACGCCGATCAGCACGCCGAGCACGATGCCCACCACCATCAGCAGAAAGTTCATGGGCGTCATGACGACGGCAAAGCCATGAAACAGTGCGTTGAGTTCTTCCATTTTTTAAATCTCCGTAATTCCGGATGTGTCCGTGCTCAATAACCGAGGAAGCTGAGCGGGTCGTAGGCGCCCTTGAACAGCGGCACCTTGAACCAGACTTCGAACATCATGAAGAACACGACATTGACGACGAGTGCCGCCGTCACGCTCTTGATCCAGCTGAACTTGCCCAGAATGATCATGAACAGCGCAATGTAGATGGCCGAGGCCACGTAGATGCCGATCACCTGGATCGCGCCCACGTAAACAGCAGCGGGAATCAGCACCGAGAAGACGCGGACGATCTGCTCGCGATCGACAAAGATGTCGGTGTTTTTCTTCTTGCCGGCCAGCGACTGGTACAGGATGCCCAACGCGGAGATCGACAGAATCAGTCCGATGTAGAAAGGGAAATAGCCGGAGCCGGGGCCATCGCTGGTCCATTCGGAGCCGAGCTGGCGGCTGCCGTAGATGATCACGCCACCCAAGATAAGCACGATGATTGCGACGATGGCGTCAATGATGTTGGTGGCAACGCCTGTGCGGTTGTCTTCGTGTGAGTTCATGTTCGGGTCCATGACGAAATATTTGCTGAAACGGTACTTTGGGCCGGCACCTGTCCCGGAAGGTCTGACAGTGTGAACTGTCAGACATCCCAAGCAGATCGTTGTCGGGGAAAACAGCCCGGGCACCGCCGGGCCGGTGGTTTACTTGGCGAGGAAACCCGCATCCTTCATGAGGCTGCGGTGGTTCTCTTCAGCGGCGGTGAGCCATTTGCTGAAATCAGCACCGCTCATGAAGGTCTGGTTGAACGCGCCTTTTTCCATGTACTCCTTCCAATCCTGCGTTTCGCGGATTTTCTTGAGCAGGTTCACGTAGTAGGCGAGCTGGTCGGCCGAGATGCCCGGGGCGGCAAAGATGCCACGCAACATCACGTAGTCGGTCGGTACGCCGGCTTCCTTGCAGGTCGGGATGTCATTCCAGGACTGGGTGTCGGTGACCTTGGCCTTGTAGGGCATGCGGGTGTCGTCGAACACACACAGGGCGCGCAGCTTGCCGGCACGCCACTGGGCCACGGCTTCAGCCGGGTTGTTCACGCTGGAGTCGATGTGGCCACCGACCAGTTGAACGGCCACCTCGCCGCCGCCTTTGAAGGGCACGTAGATGAACTTGGTGCCGGTGGCTTTTTCCATGCCAACGGTCAGGATCTGATCTTCCTGCTTGGAGCCTGTGCCGCCCATCTTCATCTTGTTCGGGCCGGCGGCCTTGACGGCGTCGATGTAGTCCTTGGCCGACTTGTACGGCTTTTCGGCATTCGTCCACAGCACGAACTGGTCAAGCGCCATCATGGCAACAGGCGTCATCTCTTTCCAGTTGAAAGGAACGCCGGTTGCCAGCGGTGTGGTGAACAGGTTGGACAGGGTGATGATGATCTTGTGCGGGTCGCCCTTGGCTTCCTTGACGGAGAGGAAACCTTCAGCACCGGCACCCCCCGATTTGTTCACGACGATCAGCGACTGGTTCATCAGCTTGTGCTTGACGATGATGCCCTGCATCAGCCGGGCCATCTGGTCAGCGCCACCACCGGTGCCGGCTGGTACGACGAACTCAACGGGCTTGGTAGGCTCCCATGCGGCATGGGCCGCAGTGGTGGCTGCCAATGCTGCAACGGCAATCAACCCTGTGGCGGCCTTCAATAAACCAGAACTCAGCTTCGAACTAATGGCAGTGACCATGATGTCTCCTTTATTAATGAGTAATGTCCGGCATCCATTTGTCTGCAGATTCTCTTCCTGAAATCTTGCACAGGCAGATAGTCGAATTATTGAGAAAAATTTCTCTTGATGGTGGTCAACTTTTCAAGAATTTGTTGCCATCCTAGGGTTTCCGTGGATGGGGGTAATGCGTATGCGTAATTCCAATGCCGCATTGGCGATAGTAGAGATGGCAACAAAAAAACAGGGCTCTTGCAGGACAGTGGTGCAAGAGCCCCGGTATGCGATGCGCAGCGTCAGCAACGCTCGTGGCTTCTCAGGCTGCAGGCTGCAGGCGGACCTGCCCGTGTGCTTTTTCCATTGTGCTGGCCAGAAGTTTCACCATGGCGTAGGTGGCATCGATGTGCGGTGTCGGCGTGCTGGTCAGGCGTCCGAGCTCGACCACGGAGCCCACCAGCGCATCGATCTCGGGTGCCCGTCCGGCCTCGACGTCCTGAAGCATCGAGGTCTTGTGCGCGCCGACCTTCTCGGCACCAGCGATGCGTTTTTCCAGTGTGACGCGAAACTCGATGCCCAGCTTGTTGGCGATGGTTTGCGCTTCGCCCATCATGTCGGCTGCAAGCTGGCGCGTCAGCGGATGCTGGCAGATGTCGACCAGGGTGGAGTGGGTCAGGGCGCTGATCGGGTTGAAGGTCAGGTTGCCCCACAGCTTGAGCCAGATTTCGGCGCGGATGTTGTCGAGCACCGGGGCCTTGAAACCGGCGCGGGTGAAGCACTCGGAGACCTTTTGCACGCGCTCGCTGCTGGTGCCATCGAGCTCGCCGACCGGGAAGCGGTCGCCTTCGATGTGCTTCACAACACCGGGGGCGATCAGTTCGGAGGCCGGGTAGACCACGCAGCCGATGACGCGTCCGGCCGGGACCTGGCGGATGATGTTGCCGTCGGGGTCGACACTGCGCACCTGGTTGCCCTCGAAGGGACCGCCGTGCTTGTGGAAGTACCAGTAGGGAATGCCGTTCTGCATGGTCACGACCACGGTGTCGGGGCCGAACAGCTTGGGGACGTCGTTGGCCACGGCCTCGACCTGATTGGCCTTGAGCGCGATGATGACCATGTCCTGCGGGCCGGCCTCGTCGTAGTTGTTGGTCGCCTTGACGTTCGCGGCCACATGCTCGGTGCCGTCGTGCATGATGAGCTTCATGCCGTTTTGGCGAATCGCCTCCAGGTTGGCGCCACGCACCATGAAAGTGACATCCTCACCCGCCAGCGCCAGCTTGACGCCAACGTAGCCGCCGATGGCGCCTGCGCCAATGATTGCAATCTTCATAGAAAAAACACCTCAGTTTTGAAAAATCATTCGAAGCGGTTGACCAGCGCGCCGATGCCGTTGATTTCAACCTGCACCGTGCTGCCGGGCTTCATTGAGCCCACGCCGACCGAGGTGCCGCACAGGATGACATCGCCGGGGTGGAGCGTCATGTCGTGCGAGATTCTGCTCACAAGCCGGGCGACTGAAAAGCGCATGTCGCTGACGGGGTAGTTCTGTCGCACATCGCCATTGAGTGTGGTCGTGACCACCAGGCTGGCCGGGTCGAGGCCGGTGGCGATCGCCGGGCCCATGGGGCAAAAGGTGTCGAAGCCCTTGGCGCGTACCCATTGCGTGAAGGTGGTGTCGCGGTTGAGGATGTCGGCATGGGTCACGTCATTGGCGCAGGTGTAGCCGAACACATGGTTCATGGCCTGGGCGTCCGTCACCTGAGAGGCGGTCTGGCCGATGACGATGCCGAGCTCGCCCTCGAAAACGATCTTGCCGTCCTGCGCCGGCTTGCGGATGGTCTCGCCCGGGTTCAGGTAGCTGTTGGGCGACTTGATCAGGTACAGCGGCTCGGCCGGGTCCTGCAACTGGAGTTTTCCGGCCAGCGCCATGAAGTTGTTCCACAGCGCAATGACCTTGGTCGGTTGCGTCGGCATCAGCAGCTTGACCTGCTCCAGACGCAGCGTCTGGCTGGTGGGCGTGCTGCGGGCGAACATGTTGCCGGCAAATACCCGGATGGTGTCGCCTTCCCATGTGCCGAAGCCGATGGTGCCGGCATGCTCAAAACGTACCCAGCGTTGCGGTGTTCCGTTATCCGTTGCAGCGTCGACCATCATCATCCTTCTTTGTCTGATTCAATTGAAAACCGTCTTGTGGCGACGGCATGACTTGAATCGTAGAAAAAGAGAATGATTATGTACAGTCAATAAATTTGACCCTACGTATCACCTGAGTCTTATGTGTTGGACTGAAGTGCCGTGGCCACCAGGCCGTGTTCGCGAGCGAAGTCCGCGGCCCCCATCTTCTTGCCGCCATCCGGTCGCAGCTTGAGTATTTCGATCTGGCCACCCTGCGCGTTGATGAAGATCGATGTATCAGTGATTTTCACGATATCGCCGGGTTTTCCGCTCACGTCGGCAAAGCGGCGGGTGGGGTGCTTGCGGCAGTCGAAGATCGAGACCCGGGTGCCGGCCAGTTCGGTCCAGGCGCCGGGTGCCGGATTGCAGGCGCGGATCAGGTTGTAGACCTGGTCCACATGGGTCGCCCAATGGATCTGCGCTTCCTCGGTCTTGAACCAGCCTTCGTAGCTGGCCTGACTTTCGTCCTGGTCGACTTCCTGGTGCTTGCCGGCCATGACCAGATCTGCGGCCTCCAGCAGGGCGCTCACACCGAGCGGGAACAGCGAATTGAAATAGACATCGCCCAAGGTGGCATCGGGGCCGATGGCGCAGGTCTTCTGCAGGATGACCGGACCCTCGTCCAGACCATCGGTCGGGCGGAAGATCGTCAGGCCGGTCTCGCGGTCCCCGCGGGCAATCGGCCAGTTGATGGAGGAGGGGCCGCGGTACCTGGGCAGCAGCGAGGGGTGGTACTGGATGGTGCCGTGCTGCGGAATGCTGGCAAAGGACTGCGGCACGAACTGCAGCACATAGGCCATGACGCCGATGTCGGCGTTGAGTTCCCGCATGGCCTGCTCGGCCTCAAGGCTCTTGAGGCTGGCGAACTGGAACACCGTCAGTCCCCGCGCCTCGGCGGCGGCACGCAGGGCGTCCGGCTTCTCGCCCGGCTTTTCCGGCTTGCAGAACACGCCGGCAATCTCGTCGCCGCGTGCCACAAAGGCCTCCAACGCGGCCTTGCCGAAGTCCTGCTGACCGATGAATGCGATTCTCATGAAGCGTGTCCCCTCTTGGAATTCAGTAGCGACTTAATTATCAACGCGCCGATTATCAGCGCATCAGGAAGTAGGCGGCCAGCATGTACAGCACGACGGCGAAGGCGCGCTTGAGCGGGCGGATGTCCATGCTGTGCGCCGTGCGCGCGCCCAGCGGCGCCGTGCAGATGCTGGCGGTGGCGATCACCACCAGGCCCGGCACATACACGTAGCCGAAGGCACCGGGCGGCATGTCGGGCATGGCTTGGCCCGCCAGGATGTAGCCCAGCGTGCCAGCCAGGGCGATGGGGAAGCCCAGGGCGGCCGAGGTGGCCACCGCCTGGTGGATCTTGATGTTGCACCAGGTCATGAAGGGAACCGAGACGAAAGCGCCACCGGCCCCCACCACGGAGGACAGCAGGCCGATCACGCTGCCCATGCCGAACATGCCGGGGGTGCCGGGCAGGGTGCGCGTCGGCTTGGGCTTGCGGTCGAGGAACATCTGTGTGGCCGAGAAGGCAATGAAGAGCGAAAACACCGTGCTCAGGATCCTGGTGGGCAGGGCCACCGCAATCTGCGCGCCGATGAGCGAGCCGACCAGGATGCCGGGCGCCAGCACGCGCGCGACCGGCCAGAGCACCGCGCCGCGCTTGTGGTGCGCGCGAACCGACGAGAGCGAGGTGAAGCAGATCGTGGCCAGCGAGGTGGCCACCGCCATCTTGACCACATAGTCCGCTGGAAAGCCCTTGGACTCCAGGATGATGGTCATGAACGGCACCATGATCATGCCGCCACCGATGCCCAGCAGGCCCGCCAGGAATCCGGCGCAGATGCCCATCAGGGCCAGTTCGACGATCAGTTGCGGTTCGAGAAACATCATGCGGTGCAGGCGGCTGGCGTCCGGTACGGGCACAGACCGCCAGCGCGTCGCCGGGGCTCAGGCACCCCGGCCCGGGACGTGTTCAAGGACTGGGAAGAAGAAAGACAAAGGTGTCTGCAAGTGCTACCGGACCGGCATCCTGAACCGGGGTTCAGGTGGGCGAGGTCAGCGTTGGCTTTGGGTTCATCTGACGCGAGACGATCACGCTAGCCAGGCAATGTTCCAAGCCCGGGCTCAATGAGCATTGGTTCAAGGAAATATAAAGCCCGGCGGCACTGCAGACACTGTGCATTGTAGGCCTTGTCACGTCGCCTTGCAGGGGAAAATCAGGTCTTCCCCCGGTTTCGCTACCGGATTGAATCCGCCGGCGCGGGTCAGATCAGCCGGCCGTCTTCACCCAGCGCCGCATCCAGACGGCGCAGCAGGGAGTCGATCGTGCTGCTGTCTGCGCTGCTGGCGGTGTTCGTGGCTGCGGTCGAGGCCGGCGGCGGTGTGGGGCGCGCGGGCTGGGCAGGGCGGTCGGACAGGTCGAATGCCAGGTTCAACGATGCCAGCACGGCGATGCGGTCGCGTGCCTTGACCTTGCCGCCATCGCGGATCTTGCACATGGCGGAGTCAACGCGCTCGACGGCATCGAGCAGGCGGGCTTCACCGCCTTCGGGGCAGCCGAGCAGATAGCTCTGCCCCATGATCTGGACTTCGAGTTGCTTCATGCGCCACCCTTGTTTGAATCGGCGCTGGCGGTTTCCGACAGGCGCTCCAGCAGGGCATCGACACGGCCGCGCGCGGCGCTCAGTCGTGATTTGAGAGAGTCGCGCTCGCTGGAAAGGGTTTCAACCTGCTCGGCCAGCAAGGCGTTGGTGCGTTGCAATTCCTCGTAGCGCACCAGCAGACGCTCCACGCGCTCGATCAGTTGCTCGATTTGGGTCGGGTTCGACATAGATCAAAGGATTGTAGGCTCAGCGCAAGCGGCCTGACGTAAAATCCGGTCCGTTGGTGCTCGCGGTGTGGTTCACACGCCGCAGTTCAACGGGAAGCAGGAGGGCGAACCGAACCCGGTTGAGCCTAACCTGCGCTGCCCCCGCAACGGTAAGTGGACGAATCGCTCGCGATTCCGCTTTCATCAAACAGCCACTGGACATGTGAATCAAGTGTCCGGGAAGGCGATGGAGGTTGCATCCACCAGCCCGGATACCGGCCAACACGGTGGTTGTGCGCGCGCGCATGGCCGTGACGTCCATGCCCTGGCGGGGAAGCTGGGGAGGGCATCCATGTTGTTCTTTCCTCATGAAAATTGGTCTCACTGCGAAGCGGCAGATCTGGCTGGCACTGCTTGCGCTCGCGTCTTTTTCTTCTCTCAACGCCCATTCCCAAACCTCGACCACCGTCGCACTGGCGGAAACCGTGGTCACCGCCACCCGCACCGAGCAGCCGCTGGCCGATCTGGTGGCCGATGTCACGGTGGTCGACCGCAGCGAGATCGAGCGCAGCGGTGCCACCGGCCTGGCTGACGTGCTGGTGCGCGTGCCCGGCATCGAGATGATCCGTAATGGCGGTCCGGGCACCCGGACCGATGTCTACCTTCGCGGCGCCGAAACGCGCTTCACTGCCGTCTTCATCGACGGCGTGCGCGTCGACTCCCAGTCCACCGGTGGGGCGCCCTGGGAGGCCATTCCGCTGGCGCAGATCGAACGCATCGAGATCGTCCGTGGACCGGCCGGTGCGGTCTATGGCTCGGACGCGCTGGGCGGCGTGATCCAGATCTTCACGCGCAGGGGGCAGGGACCGTTGTCGCCCTATGCTGGCATCGGCCTGGGCACCTACGGCACGCGCAAATGGGAGGCCGGCTTCAGCGGTGCCGAGGGCTCATTCGATTACGCGCTGGGCGTGGCGCGCGAAGCCAGCAGCGGCTTCAACGCCCGTCCGTTGACGGGCTACAACCAGGACGATGACGGCTATGTCAGCGAGTCGCTCAGCGGCCGGCTGGGCTGGCAGCTCAATGCGGCGCACCGGCTGGAAGCCAGCGTGTTGTCCAACAACATGGAGGCTCAGTACGATGCGTCGAACAAGAAACCCAATTCGACCTATGACGATCGTGCCTTGAATCTGCTGCAGACCAAGGGCCTGAACTGGCGCGGCAAGTGGAGCGACCGCTACAGCACGCAGCTCAGCGTCACCGAGTCGCGTGCACAGTATGAAACCACGCCCTCGGCCTACCTGACGATGACGCGCCTGAACGGCTACCTGTTCCAGAACGAGTTCCGCTTCGGCGCACATCTGTTGACGGCGGCGCTGGAGCGCAAGGTCGATTTCCTGGAAAACCGCCCGACCAATCCGATCAACCGTGAGCGCGCACAGGATGCCCTGGCGCTGGGCTATGGCTGGCGCAACAACCGGCATTCGCTGGAGATGAACCTGCGTCATGACCAGGACAGCGAATTCGGTGGCCAGGACACCGGCAGCGTTGCCTATGGTTTTGCGTTGACGCCGCAGTGGCGCGCCACCGCCTCGGCCGGCTCGGCCTTCCGGGCGCCGACGCTGTACCACCGCTTCAGTGCCTACGGCATCTCGAGCCTGCAGGCGGAGACCAGTGTCAACCAGGAGCTGGGCCTGCGCTATGTGCAGGGCCGTACCGAGTGGAGCCTGGTGACCTACCGCAACCGTGTCAGCAACCTGATCACCTTCTCCTCGCCCGGCCCCTGCGCCTCGGCCACCGGCTGCTATGCCAATACCGCCCAGGCCGAGTTCACCGGCGTCACGCTGTCAACACGGCAACGGCTGGGGGAGGTCAATCTGCAGGCTTCGCTGGACGTGCAGGACCCGCACGACAGTGCCAACGGCAAGCTGCTCAAGCGCCGCGCCAGCCACCATGCCAACCTGTCAGCCGACACCCGTTGGGGCACCTGGCTGGTGGGGGGCGGTGTCCAGCTCTCGGGCGCACGCTACGACGACGACGCCAATACCTTGGCGCTGCCGGGTTACAGCGTGTTCAACCTGCATGCCAGCCGGCGCCTGAACCGGGACTGGAGCCTGCTGGCACGCGTCGACAACCTGGGCGACAGTCGCTACCAGTTGGTCAACGGCTATGCCACGCCCGGCCGCAGTATGTACCTGGCACTCAAGTGGGCGCCGCTGCGCTGAGGCCCACCTTCCGTCAACATGCCTTCGCTACCATCAGACGCCATGAATCACTCCAAGCTATCTGTTTCCTGTCCTGCGGTGCTGGTCGCCGCGCCGGCCTCCGGCCAGGGCAAGACCACCGTGACCGCGGCGCTGGCGCGGCTGCATGCGCGCCAGGGGCGGCGTGTGCGCGTGTTCAAGTGCGGCCCGGATTTTCTCGACCCGTTCTGGCACACACTGGCCAGCGGTGCACCGGTGCACCAACTGGATCTGTGGATGACCGGCGAGGCCGACTGCCGCGCCCGTCTGCATGCGGCAGCACAGACGGCCGACCTCATCATCGTCGAGGGTGTCATGGGCCTGTTCGATGGTGAGCCCAGCGCGGCCGATCTGGCGCAGCGCTTCGACCTGCCGGTGCTGGCCGTGGTCGATGCGTCCGCCATGGCCGGTACTTTCGGCGCGCTGGCTTACGGCCTGCAGCATTACCGCGCCGGCCTGCGTCTGGCCGGCGTGCTGGCCAACCGCGTGGCCAGCGAACGCCATGCCGGCATGCTGCAGGGCAGCCTGCGTGAGCCGGACCAGTGGCTCGGTGCGCTGATGCGCAACCCGGCACTGACGCTGCCCGAACGCCATCTGGGCCTGGTGGCCGCGACCGAGCTGAGCGATGCGATGGAACGGCTCGACGCTGCGGCCGACGCGCTGGTCGACACCCCGCTGGGCCGCATGGGCGCGGCCGAGCTGCAGCGCTGGACCGTGGACTTTCCCGCGGCGGATGCCGTGACACTGAGCCAGCCGCTGCAAGGCAAGACGGTGGCGGTGGCGCAGGACGCCGCGTTCTGCTTCATCTACGCCGCCAACATCGAGTGCCTGCAGGCGCTCGGTGCCACGGTGACTTATTTCTCGCCGCTGGCCGACAGCGCCTTGCCCGCCTGCGACGCGGTCTGGCTGCCCGGCGGCTACCCCGAGCTGCATGCCCAGCGTCTGAGTGCCAACCATGCGCTGCGCGACAGCCTGCGCGCCCATGTGGCACAGAACAAGCCGGTATGGGCCGAGTGCGGCGGCATGATGGTGCTTTTTGATGAACTCGTGGACAAGGAAGGCCAGCACCACACCATGTGGGGCCTGCTGCCGGGAACGGTCACCATGCAGAAACGGCTGGCCGGCCTGGGACCGCAGCAGTTGCTGCTGGACGGTGAACAGCTGCGCGGCCACACCTTCCACTACTCCACCAGCGACACGCCGCTGGTGCCGCTGGCCCGCACCTCGCGGCCGGGCCAGATGGCCAGCGCCACCGAAGGCGAAGCCGTCTATGTGCAGGGCCCGGTGGGCGCGAGCTACTTCCATGCCTGGTTCCCGTCGAGCCCGGCCCTGGTGGTGCGCCTGTTCAGCCAGGGCTTGCAGCCCGTACCGCAGGAGTTGACCGCATGAGCCTGACGTCCGCCGGCACGCTCGGCCCGCAACGCATCGTCTGCCTGACCGAGGAGACGACGGAGTGGCTGTACCTGCTGGGCGAAGAGCGGCGCATTGTCGGCATCTCGGGCTACACCGTGCGGCCGCGCCGCGCGCGCGAAGAAAAGCCCAAGGTCAGTGCCTTCACCAGCGCCAAGATCGAGCAGATTGCCGCGCTGCAGCCGGACTGCGTGTTCGGCTTTTCCGACCTGCAGGCGGACATTGCCGCCGAGCTGATCCGCCGCGGCATCCCCATCACGGTGTTCAACCAGCGCAGCGTGGCCGAGATCCTGTCCATGCTGTACCAGGTGGCGGCCATGGTCGGTGCCGCCGAGGGCGGGCTGCAACTGATCCATGAGATGCAGACGAAGTTGCAAGCGATTCAGCAGGCGGCGACCCAGCTGCCGCGCCGCCCGCGCATCTATTTCGAGGAATGGGACGAGCCGCACATCAGCGCCATCCGCTGGGTGTCGGAACTCATCGGCTTGGCCGGTGGCGACGACATCTTTCCCGAACTGGCGGCCGAGCCGATGGGCAAACAGCGCATCATTGCCGACGCGGCCGAGATCGTGCGCCGCAACCCGGACATCATCATCGGCTCCTGGTGCGGCAAGA
>ERZ1292640.4156-Hain-H43-02um-R1-4156-length-11114-cov-9_pt1 | contig 11114 bp, 7 predicted proteins | sample MGYA00564404_ERZ1292640 | MGnify/ENA primary metagenome ERZ1292640 (study PRJEB36523, sample SAMEA6512636) | groundwater metagenome | collected 2019-01-08 | study: AquaDiva: Metagenomics assemblies of 32 groundwater samples | reverse complement strand
TAGACAAGCTGAATAATAAAACTCGTTGGCTCGTTCTGCAAAAAGCACGCCGTCACCAGCCACATCTCGCTTCGCTCGATGCGTCTGAAATTTTCAATTCACAATTTACAATTTACAATCAATTTCTAAATTTCTCAATTTTCAAATTGACTATTGACATAGTTAATTTGTTTTGATATTATATATTTATCTTTACCCCTATTGAACCCAGAAAGGAGAAAAGCATGACCGACTTTAATTTAGATATAGTGCTCAGTAAAGCGCTAAATCTGGACACAATGCAGTGTGAAAACTGCAAAACGGTCAATGTGACTACAGCTCCCTGTTGTAGCCAATGTGGCAGTAAACTGCCGAATCGATTTCCGCGTGAAAGCGAGTGCGATCCAATGTTGCACTACGCTCTCTCAACTGTGATGATAGGCGGGCTGCGGAATAAACAAAAGTTTTGCACTCAATGCGGGGAAAAGCTTTACGGAAAATAGCCCTAACGAACAGGGCGACGAATGTCGCCGGTCATTAAACAACAAGAGCACTGACCAGCTCTTTTTTATTTGAGAAATTATTTTATTAGGTAATTGAATGAAAATTGGTTATTGAGAATTGGAAATTCCACATCAAATGAAATGAGATGTGGCCAGCTCCGACTCTTTGTAAGCAAATGGTTTCAGGTTCTATTTCACCGGGGTCAACCCCCTACTTTTCACCTTTCCCTCACGGTACTGGTTCACTATTGGTGATATTGATTATTTAGCCTTGGCCGATAGTTCGGCCTGATTCCTGCCAGGTTATCATGCCCGACAGTACTTAAGAATTATAACAAGGAGCGTAAAAGTTTTTTTAAATACAGGGCTATTACCTCCTATGGCGCCCCTTTCCAGGGTGCTTCTTTTAAAACTTTACCAAAATGTTCTCCCTCGAGCCGAAGCCCGACGCTATAACCTTGCAACCCCAAGTATAAAACTTGGTTTGGGCTCTTCCCTTTTCGCTCGCCACTACTAAGGGAATAACAATTGTTCTCTTTTCCTCCGGCTACTGAGATGTTTCACTTCACCGGGTGCGCTCCCCGACTTGCGTCGCGGGTAATTGCGTTTTAACACAATTGAGTTTACTCATTCGGAAATCACCGGATCAAAGGTTGCTAGCCACCTCCCCGATGCTTATCGCAGGCACGCCACGTCCTTCATCGCATCAATATCCCAAGGCATCCACCATTCGCCTATAACCTATTTCTTAGACTTATATGCGTAAGTTTCTAATAGATACAGATTTTATTTATCTTTTTCTATGTGAACTTATATATTTTGTATGCTTTATTTTACCTGTGCCCAATTAATAAAGACCCCTGTCTAAATTTAATTGGACGATTCAATTTTCAAAGTGCGTGGTGTAATAATAATAAATCAAAAACCGCCTTTGTGGAGCGGTCACTCAAATCAACAAAAAAAGTCAGGCAGTTATCCGCTTCTTTTTTTAGTGGTTAATTTAATATTATTCATCATGTAAATACATCTTATTAAATTTATTTATCCTTGTCAAGAGCTTAAATTATTCACAAGCCTGCCTGCCGATAGGCAGGCAAAAAGACGCTGTACGTACGCGCCTTTTTGTGTTTTTTACTCTCCTATTTTTCTTTGAATGTCTGAAATAATTTTTGCGGCTGTGTCTTTTCCGCCAAGCCCAATTGCCAAACCAATGCCCAGCGCCAATGCTCCCACTATTCCGTAAACAATGCTAGAATATAAGGTTTTTATCAGCAAGCTTGACGGCAAAAGTTGGTCTAAAATCAAGAAAAGGGTAAATATCCAAATTGCCCATTTTACAATTGAAGCGGCAATATATCCGTAGCCGACTTTTAATCTTTCTACTGTCGCCCTTACAATTTTTTCTATAATGTCAGAAATGATTATGGCAACAACAAAGACCAAAACGGCTACAATTACGTTTGGCAGATAATTTAGAACTTGCGTTAAAAATCCTGCGAATGTAGTTAGCTTTAGAATGTCTACTGACACCAGCAAAGAAACTATAACAAGAACCCATTTAAAAATGGCTCCAATAAACTCTGAAGGATTTACGTCAACGTTTGCCCTTTGCAAAGCTTTTTTCCACCCCTCTTTTTCGAATAACTTATTAAATTTTATGCTCTTTAATATTTCGGTTATTAGTTTGCCAACTCCAACAGAGATTAAATAACCGATAATAAAAACGATTATTGCCAAAATTAAATTAGCAATAAAAGCCACAAATCCCTGTAAAAGCGGCTGAATTACTGATAGAGACCAATCTGTATATGTCATATTTTATAATTAAAATTTATTAATAGTAAATTCGACCTTTTAGGGCAAAAAGCCCTGAAAAATGAATATTATATAATTATCCCTTTATCAAGAAAGTAAATCAACCCCTTACCTGTGGATAACTACCAGACCCTGCGGGGCTGGAATTTTCATTGAACCCGCAGGTTCTCCCCGTAGGGTTCTTTGCAATTTACAATTTTCAATCAATTTCAAATTTCGAATTTCAAATTTTAAATTAAGCCTTCCCATTCAGTCGGCAGAGGTATTTCTAGTTTTATGGCTTTTCCCTCAGTGGCTGTCTTAAACTCTATACTGGTTGCGCATAAAGCGATAGAATTTTTATAGTTCCAATTTCCTGAAAAACCATACTTTGTATCTCCTAGTATTGGGTGGCCCATGTTTGCAAGTTGAATTCTAATTTGGTGAAACCTTCCGGTTTTTGGTAAAATTCGTAAAAGAGAAACGCCTTCTCTTTTACGAATTTTATCCTGAGGCGTAGCAACGCCGAAGGACTCCTTATATTTCACCACTTCCCACGAAAGCTCGGCTGTCCGGGTTTTTGTGGCTTTTTTTATTTCCTGCAAAAGCTCTTCGTCTGTTTTATTCGTAAAACCCTCGGCAAAAAAGGATATTTTATTTACCTGTTCTTTAATTTCACCTTTTTGCTGATCCATTTTTCCAACAACAATTGCGTGGTAAGTTTTTTGAATTGTATGATTTCTAAATTGTTCCGACAATCTGCTCGCCCCTTTAGACGTTTTTCCAAACAACACAATCCCCTGCACCGGCTTATCCAATCTGTGCACCAAACCCAAAAAAACATTTCCGGCCTGTTTATTTTTCTTTTCCTTTAAGTAATCCTTCACTTCGTCCATTAAACTCTCTTCCCCACTCCTGTCACCCTGTGTAAGCAAACCCGCCGGCTTCACCACCGCAATTATATGATTATCCTCGTATAATACTTTTATCATGTTAAAATTTCTTTTATTCTGTCGGCTTCGGTTTCAATAACTGGGCCTTCGTATTCGCCGCTGTGGGCATGGACGCCTGCGTAACTTGGCTGTTTTTGATCCAAATGCAAACTAAAATCAAAATGCTCTCCCCGCTGTTTTACATAAATGTGAAAACGCGGGTAATTCTGGCCGGTAAGTTTCCTTACTAAATTATATTCCACATTATTTCTTGCATCAATAATCACATAACCAATTTTTCTTGCCACACTTGTAATATTTTCTTTTATATTTTTGATTATAAAATCCATCTAATTATGCGGATATTTTACATATGCTTTTAAGTTTTTTTAATTTTATAAATCCATAAGTAGTGAAAACCGCTAAAATGATTATGATTATTGCAGGAATAGAATACTGCCAGAAGCCAGTTAACTCTGTTATAGCAAGGTTGTAAAAACCGTGTAAAATAATAGCTATAAAAAATCCTATAAAATAGAGCATTTTTTTATTTTTGGCCGAGCATAAAGAAAGAGCGATAAAAAAACCAAAAACTCCTGAGGTTAGGGTATGTAAAAATACTGCTCCGAAAAATCTTAGTAAGGCGAAACTGAATGCTACTCCAGCTGTATACGGATGCTCTACGGCAAAAAAAAGAAGTATGTTCTCTAATGCGGCAAAGCCCAAAGCAGAAATTACCATATAAAGCATAACATCAATCGGCTCATCAAGCTCGGGGCTGGGAAAAACATAAATTTTTACTACTAAATACTTGGCAAATTCTTCAACTAATGCAACTAGCAAAAATGATTCTAAGAGTACAAATAAAAGAGATTTTCCTGTAATTATTTTTAAACCGGCTATTTCAAAAACAGCAACAAAACAAGCTGCCAACATTCCCCCAAAAAATACTTTTAAAATCATTCTTTTGGGCTCTGGATGCAAATCTTTTTTGAAATAAAAAAACATCCAAAAAAGGATCGGGGTCAATGCAAAAATTAAATATAATAAGTAAAGATATAAATAACTAATCATATTTTTTAATTATATACAATTTATAAGAATTTGAACACCCATGATACTTAAAAGCCCCGCAATAAATGCGGGGCTTTGTTTGCTATAAATAAACCTATTCACTCTTTTTTTTCTTGCTAAGCATATACCACCCGCCTCCAATTATTGCAATTATTAATAAAACAATGGCAATTATTGTAATGGTTCTTGCGGGAGATGCAGTTGCGAGAGAAGCTTGCTGCCCTGTCACCGAGGGTTCTTGAGCTGTTTCTTGAATTGCCTGCTCAACAGGAGCCTCGCCCTGTTCGGTTGTTTGTTCTGTCGGCTGCGCAGTTTGTTGAGCTGGTGTCGGAGTTAGAATTGGTTTAGGAGTTGGAGCGGGCGCTGGGTTTGCCGCCAAAATAGCATTAATCGTATAATTTCCGCTTGTTGAAGCCGAACCAACTGACGCTCCCTCGCCTATTATATCAACGCCCGTAGCGTTAATAGAGGCCGTACCGGCGCTTCCTGCCTTAACTGATGCTGTAAGCAATACTTTATCTGATGTCGCGCAATTTGGTATGCCAATTAAAAAATGAGGATTTAAACAGGTTGGCGAAGATTGCGCCATAACATCGCTTGCTACGGTTATACTTTGGCAAGATAAGTTGTTGAAAACCAATGTTCCCTCAACTGCGCAAATCCTGCTTCCCAAAGCATTAAATCCAACGGACACGTTAAATATGTTCCCAGCGGTTTTAATAAGACTTGCCGGCAAAATATATAAAGACGGTCCGGCAGCGTCTGCTATTCCGAAAAAACCAACAACTGACAAGCAGATGATTGCTGATAATACGATTTTTGTTTTATTATTTTTCATATTCATATTTTTATTTTATTTATTCCAATTTAACATTAATAAAGCAAAATCATATTTATCAACTTTACTGTCGTGATTTAGGTCGGCCGCAATTGATCCGGTATTGCCCCAAACTGCCATTAACATAGCAAAATCATATTTATCAACTTTACTGTCGTTGTTTACATCGCCCGTTTTAACTGTTGCGGAAGGTGTTCCCCCGCCACCGCCGCCGCCTCCGCCTCCGCCTGGTGAAATATTAATGGTGTAAGCAAACGATGCGACATCTGAAGAATTTGCATCGTAGCAGGCGATGGCTTTAATTGTTTGCGTTGCCCCCACTGAAATAGCTGTTGTATAAACTATTCCATCAGAACAGGTTGGTACGCCATCAGTTTTATATCTAATGCTTGACGCTCCGGGCGCGCTTAATGCCACGTTTTGGGCTGAAGTATATGCACCCGGTAAGGGACTTGCAATTGGCGGAACGTAAGTGGGCAAATTAATTACATACTCAAACGAGGAAATCGAAGAAAAAATATTGTTTCCATAACAGGCAATTGCTTTCAATGCAGACGTTACAGAGATGGAGATGGGGGCTGAATAAGTATTTGGATTTGAGCAGGTGGGATTGCTTCCGTCAGTTGTATAATGAACACTTAAAGAACCTATCGCCGCTAAACTGACATTTTGAACTGATGTGTATGTTCCAGCCGGTACACTTGCTGTTGGAGCTACAATTACGGTTCCGTTAATACCCGTGCTTACGCCCGTGTTAATGCCTCCACCTGTTGTTGAGGCATAGACAAAATTAACCGCGCAAAACAACGTCAAAAAAATCACAGATACAATTTTTATTAATTTTTTCATAAGTTTTGCTTATTAAATTTATCTAAAAAATTAAGGCGTTGGCGGAAGGCTCTGAATTCCGTAGCTTGTTGAATAAGATCCTCCAGCTGACCCTACTGGAACCCTTGCCTCAACTAAAATTTGAATCTGCATACCCGCGGATACAGAATCCAAATCACTTGCTAAATGCAACGGGTCGCCATAAGTGTTTGCCACAGTAATTTCAATCGGGCCATTGCTGGCTTGCGCCGAAGAATATCTGATGTTACCCGCGGCAGGAATTATGTTTGGCAAACTGGTTGTCCAATCATCAAATTTCATTTGCAATTCTGTTTCTGTTGTAGGAACAGTCACATTAAATGTCCATGACCAGCCGTTTTCATAAGTTCCATCAGCTACGGCATAAGTTTTAATGGCAAAAATTCCTGTTACTGACAAAAATGTGTTATCTGCGACGGTCGTAAAGCTGTGGCTATCTTTGGTCGAGCTGTCTAAAACAGGGCTCAATGGATTGCCCACTTTATCTGTAACTCCTGCTGAAACCGCAAAATAATATTGCGTATTAAAATCCAAAGGACTTGTTGGAGTAATAATTGCCTGTCTATCTCCTTCTGCTGGAGAAACGGTTGCCGATATTACCGAATCATCGCTGTATTTACGCAATTGGATATTATCTGAACTTACCATGGCAGTATCTAATGGTTCAGAAAACACAAGCACGGGATGAACATTTACAGGCACATTTTCAGCGCCGTTAGCTGGTGTATGACTTTCTACAAAAGGACTGCTGATATCGGTTTCGGTAAATTCAACAGTTATCGATTGAGGAGTTAATCCATCGCTTGAGGCTGTAACGTGAACTATGCCCACCGAATCTTTAGAGAGATCTGTAGTTGCCACACCTTCTGACAAAATCAAAATTGTACTTGCCAAACTTCCACCACCATCAGCCGAAAGAACAATCATAGTTGAGTCGTCGTTTGTTACAACGTTGTCATATTGATCGTATCCTGTAACAGTAATCAAGCTCGTCTGGTCAAAAGCCAAACTCATAGGAGAAGCCATAATTGTTATGTAATCTATTGGCGCAGCAAAAACATTTATAGTTGCATCGTCGCTCACCGAATTATAGCTGTCATCATTTGGAGTAAAATCCACCGAAAGAGCATGATCGCCAATAGTTATTAATTGCGTGCCAGCTGGAGGGTCGTAAGTAAAACTGCCCGGCACATCGGCTGTGGCATTAAGTTGTGTGCCGTCTAAAAATGTACCCGCAACAACTGGTGCTGGATCTGGCCAAGTGATAACGGGCGTACCTTTCAGAACATTAATATATACACTTTTTGTTGCTGATTCATAATTTACAACATCATCTGGGGTAAATATTACAAAAAGTTCCTGGTGAAAACCAGCTGGAATAACTGTGCCAAAATCCGGGGTATAAACGAAACTTCCTGGCACATCGGCCTCCGCATTAAGCTGGGTTAGGCTGAGAGGCGTTGGATATGTTATGTCGTCTGGATTATCCCATGTAATTACTGGCATAGCTTTAGTGATTGTGAAATCAGCTCCGACATAAGTTAAAGCATAGTTGCTGGTTAAAGCTAATGTTCCTTGTTGTATTGCGTAAATTCCGAAATCTTCGCCGGGGTCGCGAGTGAGTTCGCCTGTAAAGTTATCTCCGTAAAGTGTTGGGTCGTCTGATGCTGTATAAGTTAATTCTGGATCAGTCTGTCCATAAACTTTTGTTTTTGCATCAGCAGTAACAATAATTGGCCTTAGCATAATATCAGCAGTAGTAGAAGCTGTAGTATTAAAAAGATTATAATTACCAGCGTCTATTCCACTAATAGAAATATCTACAACAGAAACCGTTTTGCCCGTGCCTACATCTTTTGTATCAAATGTGGCTGTACCAGACACTGTGAAAACATCGCCTGCAACACGATCGTCGCCATAAGTTACGGCTGCATCTGTTGTGCCGTCGTAAACTTTGTCTATGCCAGTTACAGTAACCGTAAGATCTTTTTGCGTAATTACTCCAGTATTATCGGGTACAAAAGTTACATCGTAATTAGCGTTGCTATTACCGTCATTAACTGTTCCACTTGGCGTAAGTATCTTGCCTGTGTCGACATTTTTATTATCAAATGACTGAGTGAAGTTTGGAGTGTCGCCTCCTACTAAATCTGGTGAGAAGGTTGGCACGCCTGCTGAGGTTGTTGTACCGTCATAAACTTTTTCGTCATGGACGGCAGTGACGATAAGAGCAAATTGTAAAATGTCCGCTGTTGTTGTTGCTGTATCATTAAATGTGTAATTATCTTTTTTGGCTCCGTCTATTGTTATACCAGTAACGGTTACCGTTTTGCCTGTACCAACGTTTTTATTATCAAAATCAGCATTAGCATAATCAGCTGTTATCTCGTCGTCGTCAACCAGCCCTTCTATTGTAAGATGCGCCGTGGCATCCGTTGTCCCATCATAAACTTTATTATCTACAGTTGCAGAAATAGTCAAAGCCGCCGGAGTAATTTCAAAATCAGCTTCTATAAAAATTAAGTTATAATTGCTATTCAATGCCAATGTTCCCTGTCCTATTGCATAAATTCCGACATCTTCGCCTGATTCTCGACTAATTTCCCCTGTAAAAGCATCTGAAAATGCCAAAGAACCACTCGTGATTTGATAAGTTAACGATGGGTCAGATTGTCCATATATCTTGGTTTTAGGATCAGCTGTCACTGTAATCGGTCTTGGAATAATTGTGATTGTGCCAGAATCTCCTAAAATGACGCCACTTGTTGCCCTGACAACAGCTGTCCCAACTCCAGTGGCTGTAAACAATCCACTGCTGTCAACCGTTCCTGTGCCTGTTCCCGGAACAACCGACCAAGTATAAACAATTCCTGGAATTGCATTATTATTAATGTCATAACCTTGCGCAGAAAAAGCTATTGTGTTGCCATACTCCACGCTTTGCGGTCCAATTGGAGTTATAGTAATGTGATGAAAAACTCCGTGGATAAAAGTAATATAAGCGGGCGCACTTAGCAGGACGCCATCCACGACTGCAGTAATTGTTTTGATTTCAGCCTTAGACGATGCTATGGACCCAAATGTTTGTCCATTACTATCAGTCGGCAAGCTAGGCTGATTTAATGTATTTCCCGTACCGCTGGCGCTCAAAACTACTTTTGATGCAGCTAATCCAACAATTAAATTTCCGTATTGATCTTTTACGGTTACTGTTATTTGAGCCAACAGTCCTCCATCTGTTGTAACCTCTCCCAATGTAGTGGTTATAGTAGATAAAGTCGGACTCGGTGCGCCGACGATTTCTGTTAATGTGCCAAAATTAGTTGTCCCATCAACTCCAGCAATAATAGAAGTTCCTGTATGAGTAATATTTCCGCTATTGGGAAGAATTCCGGTTGTTGGCCTAACCTGGATATTTGTGAATGTAATTGTGGCTGTGCAAAGCGAAGGATTTCCTGCCGACGCTTGCGTAACATTGAAAGTAATTGTTGTACTGTTAGGAGTAGCAGTTTGACTGTTGCTATCGTTTAGCTTTAACACATTATTGCCAGTGCCGCTACAACTGCCCGCGCTAACTCTTGTTGCGGTTACATTTTGTACAGTATTAAATTCAAAACCTGATGGCGCAGTCAAAACTATTGTTCCTATTCCTATCTGCCCAACATTGTTTTCAGTTATAACGGGGCCAGTTAAATCAGTAAATGTTCCGCCTACGGTGTCTGCAGAAATTGTCGAACCGCCTGTCGCATCAGTTACTGTTACACCCGTAACTGCTGACGCGGTTCCTGCGAACATAAAAAAACCGCTGACTACTAAAAGCGCGGCTGCCAATAATACAAAACTACTTCTAAAAAATAGTTTGCTCATATTTTTTGTCCTATCAAATATTATTGCGTAGCAATTTTGTTTCGCAGAACTATTTGATGGGACTTATTTTTTATTACTTTTTAATAACTTAATTTTAATAGGACAACTATGTATGTTATTTTTTTAATATTACTCTCGCCAAAATCCTTGTCAAGCCTTTTGTGTTTTTATTGTATAGTTTTGTCGTTATCCGTGTTTGAATTCTATGACATCGCCGTCTTTAACAACATATTCTTTACCCTCGGTGCGAAGTTTGCCTTGTTCACGGGCTTTGGCATAACTTCCAGCATCAAGCAAATCTTTCCAAAAAACAACTTCGGCTTTTACAAATTTATTTTGAAAATCTGTATGGATTGCCGCGCCGGCAACTGGAGCTGTGCTCCCCCTTTTTATTGTCCAAGCGCGGGTTTCATCTTCTCCGGTTGTCAAAAAAGTTATTAAGCCCAACAATTCATAAGCTTTTTTAATTAGCAGGTCCAAACCCGGCTCTGCCGGCAAACCCAAGCCTGCCCTTTCTTCTTTTGAAAACTCTGCCGACTCATACTCTTGCGCCACATCCAAAACAACGCAGTTGTTTTGCCCTGAGGAGTCCAAACGACGAAGGGTTTCTTCTGCTTCTTCGGGAATACCGTTTAGCAAATATAATCTGGGTTTTGCTGTGAGTAGTTGATATTTTTTGATAATCTCCGCCTCTTCCTCTGTAAAATCTCCCGCCTGCAACGCCTTCGGCGTAGCCGATGCGGGCAGGTGGTCAATTAAAACTTTTTCAGCAGATAAAAATTCTTTTGCTTTTTGCAAAACCTCTTTCTCTTTCGCTTCTATTATACCATTCGTACGAATAAGACCATCAAGTCTTTTGTTTACGGTTTCCAAATCTTTTAAAATTAATTCAACATCTAAAATTTCTTTTTCTTTTAAGGGATTAACCTCATTTTGCGTGTTTACAATATCCGATTTTTTAAATGCGCGCAAAACATACAAAACCGCATCAACTTCTCTTATATTTGCCAAAAATTTATTTCCCAAACCTTCGCCAGTGCTGGCGCCTTTTACCAAACCGGCAATATCAACAAAATCAACCGTGGCATAAATTTTCTTTTTTGATTTTGACAGCTCGGCCAGTTTATCAACCCTTTCGTCTGGAACCAAAACAACCCCAACATTGGGGTCAATTGTGGCAAAAGGATAATTAGCTATTAAAACTTGTTTTTTAGTTAGGGTCTTGAACAGGGTTGACTTCCCCACATTCGGCAACCCCAC
>ERZ1292640.4155-Hain-H43-02um-R1-4155-length-11114-cov-42_pt1 | contig 11114 bp, 9 predicted proteins | sample MGYA00564404_ERZ1292640 | MGnify/ENA primary metagenome ERZ1292640 (study PRJEB36523, sample SAMEA6512636) | groundwater metagenome | collected 2019-01-08 | study: AquaDiva: Metagenomics assemblies of 32 groundwater samples | reverse complement strand
TGGAGAACGCCCATTCTACACGTACTCACTTTGCGGCGAAGCCGCGCTGTGCATCAAATAGTTGTACCTATGCCCGACGAGCGCTGGGAACGTCTCAAACGTATCGTTCGCGACGTCCACGAGCGAGAGCCGGAGGCCCGGAACCGCTACCTGGTGGAGGGATGCAGCGACGAGCCCCAATTGCTCGCCGAAGCCCGGCTTCTGCTTGCCGAAACGTGCAGCCTTCGCCAGGAGCCCGTCTTCGAGGCGGGTACCGCACTCGCGCCCGAACCGCATCTCCAACTCCCTGTGGGTAAGGTCCTGGCCGGCAGGTTCCGGATTGCCCGGTTCATTGCGCGGGGCGGCATGGGTGAGGTGTACGAAGCGGATGATCTCGAGCTCGGGATGCGCATCGCTTTGAAGACGATCCGGCGCGAGATAGCCGACAACCCGAATTCCCTGGCGCTGTTCAAACAGGAGACCCAGCTTGCTCGCCGGGTCACGCACCCGAACGTCTGTCGTATTTTCGATCTCGCCCGCCACGCCGAAACCGGCCCGGACGGCCAGGAGCAGGTCTCGACCTTTCTGACCATGGAGTTGCTGGAAGGGGAGACGCTCGGGAAGCACTTGAGCGCGCGCGGCCCGTTCAAACCGGAACAGGCTCTGCCGCTGATCGATCAAATGGCTTCAGCGCTGGCTGCGGCGCACCGCGCGGGCGTCATTCACCAGGACCTCAAACCGGGCAACGTTATACTGGCGTCGGACGAAGCCGGGCGGTTTCGCGCGGTGATTACCGATTTCGGACTGGCGATCCCGCGGGAGCGGCCTGCCTCCAGAAAGGATTGGCCCGCCGGCGGGACGCCCCACTACATGGCCCCCGAGCAGGTTGAGGGCAACGGCGTTACACCGGCGTCCGACATATATGCGTTCGCTTTGGTGATCGCCGACATGGTTGGGGGCAGCCCCGAGCGCATGCCCGGGGCCCCGCGTATCGAGATCCCCCTGCCGGCGCAGTGCTCCGGTTGGAAACCCGTGCTGGAAGCCTGCCTCGAGCGGGATCCGGCCCGGCGTCCCACCAGCCCTTTGGAGGTCGCGAGGGCGCTGGCCAGACCGGAGCCAGCCATACGAGCCGGGCGCTGGCGGTGGCCGTTCGCTGCCTTGGTCGTTCTTGGCGGGCTTTTGCTCTATGCTCTGCTGGCCTCGGACCGGTGGGACTTATCGCTTCTCTGGCCCTGGGGCGGTGGACTGGCGCCTCTGGACATCCAGATGCGGCCGATAACGGCTGATGCAGGGGTTGCCGCGTACCCGGCTCTGTCTCCGGACGGCGGTTGGATCGTGTACTCGTCCGACGGCGGCAGCCCATCCAACCTTACGCTGTGGAGGCGGCCCGTCCAGGGCGGACGGGCCGTTCGCTTGACGGGAGGCGACGCCGATGCCGTGTCGCCGACCATCAGTCCCGACGGGCGGTGGGTGGCCTTCAAGTCGGGGGGAGTCCGTGCGGAAGGCATCTTCCTCATCCCCTCCTCCGGCGGCAGCAAGCGGCTCCTCGCTCCTCGGGGCCGCGATCCCAAGTTTTCGCCCGACGGCAAACGGCTCGCCTACTGGGAACAGGACCCACATACAGGCTTCGGCAGGGCGTACGTGATCCTGACAGACCCAGGGCACGAACCGGATCCAATTGCGAGGGAATTTCCCGATGCCCACAATCCGGTCTGGACCCCGGACGGCGAAGCCTTGTTGGTGTGTGGCACCCGGCGAAGCGGGATACCGGACCAAGAACACGACTTCTGGATTGTGAATGTGGAGGGGCAGCCCAAACCTGAAGAGTGGCGCCATGGCCCTGCTGGAAGCCGGGGGGATCAACCCGCACGTGCCTGTGTTGGCTGGAACCTCGTTCCAATGGTTCCCACCCGGCCTGCTTTTTTCGGCTGTGGCCCAGGGCAGAATCGGCCTATGGCACCTCGCGCTCTCGAACCGTAATTGGCACGCCCATGGTAAGCCTCAACCCGTCACCAGCCACAGCAACGCGCTGCACCCTTCGTTGCAGGGACAGCGTTTCGTGTTCGCCAGCGCCGCTTCGAATCTTGATATCTGGAGCGTGCCCCTGGACGCGGACCAGGCAAGAGTCACGGGAGTTCCAGAGCGCCTGACCGGGCACGCTGCCGAAGACTTCTGCCCGTCGGTCTCGATGGACGGCCGAACGCTGGTGTTCCTCTCCAAACGCGCGGGCGGCACGAGCCTCTGGAAGAAGAGTCTGCCCGGGGGACGGGAAATCGAACTGGGTCGCACCCCTGTTCCCTCGAACCGGCTCAAAATCTCCGCCGATGGTAAATGGGCGGTCTATCGCGTGATGGAGCAGAGCGACCCGCAGATCGCGGCGAGTCCCTTCCGGAAGCAGGCGATCTATGCCACCAGGCTCGACACCGGCGAAACCCGCCGCGTGTGTGTGGATTGCGGCGCCCCGACGCACATTACTCCGGACGGCCGTCTGGTCTTGTATGAGACCGGCAGCACGATAGCCAAGCTGGGGGCTCTCCGGGTCGCGACCGGTGAGAAGTGGGAGTTCCTTCAGCACTCGCATCACCCACTGCGGGCCGCACGGGTTTCTCCGGGCGGCGCGTGGCTTGCTTTACACCTGAACCGGGGCTTGGACGGCAGACAGATTTATGTTGTCCCTTTTCTGGACGCCTCGCCAACGCCGGAACGCAATTGGACGCCGATCACCGAATCGACAGGCGCGCATGAGGAGCCGTGGTGGTCGCCGAACGGCCGGTATCTCTATTACCTCTCCGATCGCGACGGCTGGCGTTGCGTGTGGGCGCAGAAGTTCGATGCCCGGACAGGGCGCGCGGGCGAGCCAGTTCCGATCCAGCATTTCCACCAGGCGCGTCGCAGCCCGCTCTCATTCGTCAAACGCGATCCGCTCTATGTAGGCCTGTCGGTTGCCCAGGACCGCCTGGTGGTGACCCTCGCCGAAATCACCAGCAACATCTGGCTGGCTGACATAGGGGTTGCTCGCTAACCGATACGCTTACCTGCGCCGCGCTACGGGCGCGAGCACGTCCAGATCGTAGCGCTCACAGCCTGCCGAGCCAGGGCGATCAGTCGGCGTGGGCGGAGGAAAAGCGGAAGAAATCAGGTCATGGGACTGAGCGGCCTGTCGGGGCGAATGCGCCACCAGCAGAGAACGGCCACCACGTTCAGCGCGGCGGCCATGTAGAAGTAAGTCTGGATGCCGCCGGTCAGGCCGAGCAGCCAGGGGAAGGCCAGCGAGCTGACGAAGGAGCCCACCGATCCCATGGTGTTCATCGCGCCCGAGAGCGTGCCGGTGAGCCGGCCGCCGATGTCGGAGCAGGTGGTCCAGCTCGGGCTCAGCGTGAGGTCGAGGCCGAAGGTGGCCAGCGCGAAGCAGGCGATGAAGCTCGCCGGGCTGGCCATCGAGGCGGCCGCCACCAGCATGACGCTGGCCAGCGAGAAGCCGAACATCGCCGGCAAGCGGCGCGAGAGCCGCCAGCGGCCGCGACGGTAGATCGCGTCGATGGTGAGCCCGCTGATCCAGGTGGCGCAGGCGCCGCAGTACAGCGGAACGCTGGCGTAAAGGCCCGCCTCGGTCGCCGCCAGCGCGAAGCGGCTCCGGAGGTAAGGCAGCAGCCACGAGAAGCAGATGAAGAAGGCGAAGTTGGAGGCGAAGTACTGGGTCAGGATCAGGCTGGTATTAGGGCAGAGCAGCAGGCGCCAGTGGGTCTCCCCGCTGCGGATGGGCCGGGCTTCGGGCCGCCCGGCGCGGATGTGTTCCAGCTCGGCCGTCGAGACCGCCCGCTTCTGGGCGGGATCGTCGCGGAACCAGCCGTGCCAGAGAGCGGCCCAGGCGAAGCCGGTCGAGCCTAGCAGCGCGAAAGTCAGGCGCCACCCCAGTTTCGCGATGCTCAGCGAGAGGACCGCGAGGCCGACGGCCGCCCCAAGCCGCGAGCCGGTGTTGAGCAAGCCGAGCGCCAGGCCGCGCTCGCGGATGGGCAGCCAGTTGTACATGGCGCGGGCCGCGGTGGGGAAGCAGCCCGCCTCAGCCAAACCGAACAGAAACCGCACCGCGATCAGCACCGCGGTGGCGTGGACCAGGCCCGTCCACAGCGTGAACAGCGACCACAGCCCCACGATCAGGGCCATGAATTTCCGCGGTCCGAAGCGGTCGGCGAACCAGCCCGAAGGCACCATCAGGATGGCGTAACCGAGCGCGAAGGCGCCGAACACCGCGCCGAAGGTCATGTCGGAGAGGTTGAGATCCCGGGCCATGTCGGTCTTGGCGGCCGAGATGCACACGCGGTCGGCGATGGTGAGGAAGGCGGCCGAGAACAGGGCCGCGACGACGTACCAGCGGTGGTGCGTCATGCCAGCCCTCTAAGGTAGCCGATGCTGCGCTTGGCCCAGTCTTCCTCGGTGCGGATGGTGGCTTCGAGCGAATCGGAGAAGGGCGCCCACAGCTCCAGAACCACGCTGGGGTCGCGGCCGTGCTTGCGGATCTCGGCCAGCAACCGGGGCACGTCGAGGCGGCCCTCGCCCGCCGGCCGCCCCACAACCGAGAAACCCATCCGGGACGGAACGCGGATGATGTCGAAGTCCTTGACGTGCAGGTTCAGTACGTGAGGCGACAGTTCGCTTGCCGCCTGTTCGGGCGTTTCGAGCGCCCCCAGCGAGTTGACGGTGTCCAGGCAGATGCCGAGCGCCGGGCTGTTGACACGCCGCACCAGGCCTGCCAGCTCCCGCGTCGTGTGGGCCTCGTAATTCTCCAGTGCGATGGCGACTCCGCTCGATTCGAAGGCGGGAAGCACCTGGCCGATGGCGGCGGCGGTGCGCTCCAGGTCCGGATCGGCCAGTGTGCGCAGCAGCGGCGAGCCGAGGCGCCGGCACAGCTCGAGGTATCGCAGCAGGTGTTCGGTCTCCACGCCGCGCGTGCCCAGCTCAACGCCGATGTTCAGGTCCCGTGCCTTGGTGCTGAGCTGTCCGATTTCGGCCGGCCCGAGCGCGTCGAGCGGCAGGTTGTCGGCAAACTGCACCAGGCCGACTCCAAGTTCCACCGCCTTGTCGAGAAGCCCGGCGGGCGTCAGCGGTGCCGGCGGCTGCGGATAGCCGGGGACGCCGATCGCCCAGGGGAAGGTCCAGGATCCGATCCCGAGCCGCATGCGCTACTCGGGCTTGGGCTGCGCCGCCGCGGGAGGTGTGGGGGGAGCGGCGGCGGGCTTGGCCTCGGCCGCCGCGGCCGCATCCAGGCAGCGCTTGTAGTTCTCGGCGGCGGTGTAGGCGGGGATGAATACGGTGGCGAGCTTCAGCGGCCCGTAGCCGGTGTTGATCATCTGGTGCCGCTCGCCGGCGGGCACCCACATGGCGACGTCGGCGGTGATGGGCGTTTGCTGCCCCTCGTGTACGCAGATGCCCTCGCCGCTGACGACGTAAATCAGCTCGGGGCGATCGTGGATGTGGTAGTCGGTGCGGCCGCCCGGCGGCAGGATGGCGTGACTGAAGGTGAGCGGCTCGACGCCTTCCTTGTCCGGCGCAAACAGCACCTTGATGCGGCGCTGGTAGGGAGCGGGGATCTCGACGCCCTGCTCTTCCCAGGCTTTGACGAGTTTCATGGGGACCTCCGGGACAAGATACCAACTCTGGACACCATCGCGGGCAATGGGATAGGCTTGCGGCATGAACTCGTTCGTGGCGGCGACGGTGCTGCTGGCGGCCGGCTTCACTGTGCGCGCGGCCGGACTCGATGCGCTCAAGGACGCGCTGGCGGCGCGGCGCACGCGGGCGCTGCTGGTGATGCGCGGCGGCAAGATCGTCTACGAATGGCACGCGGCCGACAGCGCGCCGGACCGCCGCCACGGAACGGCGTCGCTGGCCAAGGCGCTGGTCGGCGGCATGTCGCTGGCGACCGCGCTCAGCGACGGGCGCATGGGCGTCGATGATCCGGCCGCGAAGTTCATCCCGGCCTGGCGCGGCGACCCGCTGAAATCGAAAATCACCATCCGCCACCTGGCCACGCACTCCTCCGGCATCGAGGACGCCGAACAGGACGGCAAGCCGCACATGGAACTGCCGGGCTGGAAGGGCGCGTTCTGGCGGCGGGAGCCCGATCCGTTCTCGATCGCCGTCGCGCAGGCGCCGGTGCTGTTCGCGCCCGGCACGAGTTACGCCTACAGCAACCCGGGCATGGCCGCGCTGGCCTGCGCGGTGACGGCGAGCCTGGAGGGCGCGCCGCAACAGGACCTCCGCGCGCTGCTCAAAGAGCGCGTGATGGGGCCGCTCGGCGTGCCGGACGAAGAGTGGTCGATCGGTTACGGGCGCGCCTACGAAGTGGACGGCCTGCGCCTGTACGCCAACTGGGGCGGGGGATCGTTCACCGCCCGCGCCACCGCCCGCGTGGGCCAGCTCATGCTCCAGCGGGGCCGGTGGAACGGCCGGCAGCTCTTCCCGCGCGCGTGGGTAGAGAAGATGGTCACGCCGGCCGGCACGCCGCTGCCGGATCGGCGTGGCGGCGACCCCAATCCGGCCTCCGGCCTGTGCTGGTGGACGAACGCGGACGGCGTCTGGGGCGCGGTGCCGCGCGACGCTTTCGCCGGCGCCGGGGCCGGCCACCAGATCATGCTGGTGGCGCCGAGCCTGGATCTGGTAGTGGTGCGCTATGGCGCGGCGCTGGTGGAACCCGCCGGGCGCGCCGGCTTCTGGCGCGCCGCCTACGAGCACCTGTTCCAGCCGGTGATGGCGGCGCTGAACGCCCCTCCGCCGTACCCGCCCAGCCCGGTGGTCCGCAAGATCACTTTCGCGCCGGAAGCCTCTATCGTGCGCCAGGCCATCGACAGCGACAACTGGCCGATCACGTGGATGGACGACGACGCGCAGTTCACCTCCTACGGCGACGGTTGGGGCTTCGAGCCGCGCACCGAGCTCAAGCTCAGCCAGGGGTTCGCCAGGATCATCGGGGCGCCCGAGGCGTTTCAGGCGGAGAACGTGCGCTCGCCGACCGGTGAGCGCACCGGCGACGGCAAGGCGGGGCCGAAGGCCAGCGGGATGCTCATGGTGAACGGCGTCCTCTACATGTGGGTTCGCAACACCGGCAACGCGCAACTGGCCTGGTCGGAGGATCGCGGCCGTAGCTGGCAGTGGGGCTTCCGCATCGATACCAGCTTCGGCTCGCCGGCGTTTCTGAACTTCGGACGCAACTACGGGGGCGCGCGCGACGGCTACGTTTACGCCTACTCGCAGGATGGGCCGAGCGCGTACGAGTCCTACGACGGGATCGTGCTGGCCCGCGCGCCGAAGGAGCGAATGCGCGACCGCGCGGCGTGGGAGCTCTTCGCCCGCCTCGACGCCGCCGGCCGTCCGGTGTGGACCGACGACATTCGCGAGCGCGGGCCGGTGTTCACTTATCCCGGCCGCTGCCAGCGCGTGGACGTGGTCTATAACCCGGGTATCCAGCGCTACCTGATGGCGCTGGGCTACGACCACTCGGGCGGGTGGGGCATTTTCGACGCGCCGGAGCCGTGGGGTCCGTGGACCACCGCCTTTCACACCGGCAACTGGGGCCTAGGCGGCACGCACGGCTACCGGCTGCCGCCCAAGTGGATCAGCCGCGACGGCCGCGGCATGCAGCTCATCTTTTCGGGCGTGAAACCCAACGATGCGTTTTGCGCACGCGCCATGACGCTGGAGGTGACCGGCCCGCCGTATCCCCCGAGCAAGGCGATCAAGCTCACCTGGGATGACTACGCCAACAAGGTCATCATCGGAGACGCGCGCCGCACCGGCGACAACTGGCCGAGCACCTGGGGCGACGACGACGTGTTGTACACTTCACTCGGCGACGGGAGCGGGTTCTCCAACCGGCAGCCGCGGCTCACGCTCGCGTTCGCCAGGATCTTTGGCGATTCGCCCGCGCTCCACGGCGAAGATCTGCCCTCGGACATCGACGCGCCGATGGGCGGCGGGTCGAGCGGCATCAAGTCGAGCGGCCTGCTGATGGTGGACCGGGTGCTCTACCTGTTTGTCCGGAACTACAAAGTGGACGGCGACTACCGGCACTCGCGGCTGGCCTGGTCGCGGAACTACGGGAAGAACTGGACCTGGGCCGACTGGCACTTCTCAGACACGTTCGGCTGCCCGGACTTCGTGCAGTTCGGGCCCAACTACCGCGGCGCGCGCGATCGGTTCGTTTACATCGTCTCGCAGGCCAACAACGACGCCTACGGTTTCTCGCCAGACATCGTGATGGCGCGGGTCCCCCGAGACCGTATCGCCAGCCGCGACGCCTGGGAGTTCTTTGCCGGGCCGGACATGGGCGGCAGGCCGCAGTGGAGCCGGGACATCGCGCAGCGCTGGCCGGCCTTCACCGACCCGCGCGGCGCGCAGCGCATCTCAATGAGTTACAACGCGGCCCTCAAGCGCTACATCCTGACGGCGTCGCACCGCGTGGGCGCGACGGCACACAACGCCTCGCTCGGCGTCTTCGATGCGCCAGAACCATGGGGCCCGTGGACCACGCTGTATTACGACGACCACTGGTCGGCCAACGACCGCACCTACCATCACAAGTTCCCGCCCAGGTACATGAGCCGCGACGGCCGCGTGATGTGGCTCGTTTACTCCGGCCTGGACGGCGGCAACTACGCGTTCTGCTTGAGGAAGGCCACGCTGGAGGCGCCGGCCAGTAGATGAGAGCGGAGGCTCAAGCCGCGGATCTGGGCAGGACCTCGCGCTCGATCCGGTGGCTCAGGAAATCTTCGGCTGCCGCCAGATCGTACTTGGCCTGGAGATTCATCCACATCTGGGCGGATGTGCCGAAGTAGCGGCCGAGCCGGAGGGCGGTATCGGCGGTGATTCCGCGCTGGCCCTTGACAATCGCGCCGAGGCGGTTAGCGGGCACCCGCAGCGCGAGGGCCAGAGCGTTCACCGTCAACCCGGCCTCGTTGAGGATCTCCCGCAGCACCTGGCCGGGATGGATCGGCGGGAGCCTTTTCTCTTTCCTGATGCCCATATCCGTGCCTCCTAGTCGCGGCAGGAGCGGATCACACGGTCATTGTACTACGAGAAACGTATGACGGGAAGCGTAGCCCCGGCCGGGTGCGTGAGCTGAGCCGCGACCGCAAGGAGCGGTTGCGAGTGTGCTGTGAAGGTGACCGCTCCCTTTGGTCGCGGCTCGGCAGAATCGCGGCTCGGCAGAATCGCGGCGCAGTATGGGGGCCATACCGTTGCGCGGCCGGCGGGTTACCGGGCCGCCCGCGCTACCAGAGCAGCTTCAGCCCGAACTGCAACTGGCGGGGCGCGTTGGCCTGGCCGGTCAGCGCCGACCTGCAATGCGGCGCAACCTCAGAAAACAGTTTCATGTGGACTTGTTGGGCTATACTACAGAGTGAATAGCCCCCATGCCCGACAGTGGACGCCGCCCAGACTTCGAGAGGCCGCCCGTCATGGAAGTGGTCTGTGGCGTGCAGTTCGAAGACCTGGACGGGTGGCACACACCGCACTACGGTCAGTTCTGGTCCCGGATCGCAGACGAATACTCACGGTTCGAGGACCACCCCCCTCTGCCTAGGCTTCGACTCGATCCCACTCCTCCGGCTCAACCGCAGCTCTCAGCTCTACCGCCGCTGCGCAGGGTCTTTTTTGTCAGTCCGCCAGGCAACTTCCTGATCCAGGTGCAGCACAACCGCTTCCTGCATAACTGGCGGAAGGTGACGGATGAGGACGGGTACCCGCGTTACGACGCCGCATACCAACGGTTTGTGCGGTGTTGGCAGGAATTCAAGCGCTTCCTTTCCGATGTCCAGCTCCGCGAGCCAAAACCCGAAATCTTCGAGCTGACTTACATCAATCACATCATGGCTGAAGGCGCCACCTTCCCGCGAGATGTTTGGGATTTCCTCGGTTTTTACGAGAGAAGCCCGGAAGCCACCACCGCTATGGAGGCTTCGGGAATGATGATGCAGTTCACCTGGCCCTTGCCGGACGGCATGGGGGCGCTGAGCCTGGATGTGAAGCACGGCAACCGCATCAACGATCAGAAGGAAGTGCTTCTTATGGAGCTGACAGCTCGTGGGAAGGCGACGGACGGAGGGGCCCACATGGATGAGTGGTTCGATGTGGCTCACGATGCCATCGTTAATACCTTTGAGAAACTGACGACCGAGCATGCACATCAATTATGGGGGAAGCCCGAATGAGTTCCGGTACATTACCGATAAGGACCCCTGTTGATTTGGGACACGCCGTGCCGCTGGCGCCCTCAGGGGCAACGGTGAAGCTGGACGTTCGGTCTGGAAACTGGGGCGCCGAACCGTCTCCGGAAGATTGGGATTTCGTGGATGCTCAACGGCGCCTGAACGACCTTCCGCAGGAGAGTCGGGGGCAAGGCTCAAACTCCGCGGCGTCCGCTGGAGCGATCACTTCTCGTGATTACGTGACGACGTTGCGGAGGATTGAAGAGCTTCGAGAGGAAGAAGACGAAGAGGACCGGCCCTCGGAGTATGCCTGCGAGGTGGCGCTCGAATTGCTCCGGAAAGCCGCGAGGGAGTTGAGGCTCGAGTTTCGCAGGGCGGGCGTTTCAGTCGGCCCTGGGGGCGGCCTCCGAATCACGTGGTCCTCCGGTGCTCGGGAAGTCCGGCTGATCTGCGGGGCAGGCCCCACCAACAAGACGTACGTCTACAGCGAATCTCGAGATGGACACGCCGTCGATTACGCGGTGAATGGCGCGATGCTCGCCCGGTACTTGCGTTGGGTCCTTCAAGAGGCTTGAGGAGGAACCACGAATTCGTGCTGTTCACTCCGCTTCCGTGCGAGGAGATAGTTCTCCGGGCATTACTCAAGAGGGGCTGGATCGACGAGGAGAGCGGACGGATCAAGGCGGACGCCTTCATCCTTGACCCTGCAAAGGACAAGGATGGGCTGTCCGTGAATGTTCGATCCAGGATCGATCTCGAGGCTTGGCTGGCTGGCTTCAGAAGATCGTTCGGCGCCGACAGCTTGCACACGGGCAGGATCCGGACGCTGCGCTTGGATGTCGGGCAGTTCGAGCAAGATCTTCGCAACCAACCGGACCATGCAGTCATCACGGGGCTGCCGTACTCCGAGGATGACCCGGAGCGTGCGGAGAG
>ERZ1292640.3302-Hain-H43-02um-R1-3302-length-12575-cov-10_pt1 | contig 11114 bp, 9 predicted proteins | sample MGYA00564404_ERZ1292640 | MGnify/ENA primary metagenome ERZ1292640 (study PRJEB36523, sample SAMEA6512636) | groundwater metagenome | collected 2019-01-08 | study: AquaDiva: Metagenomics assemblies of 32 groundwater samples | reverse complement strand
TGGGCGCTGCACTAAACAGGGTTTTATAGTCGTTAAGGCAAGTGATATTTATGTACAAGCAGATGATTGTTGTCAGAACTGATTTGAAAATGAGCAAAGGCAAGCTCGCTGCCCAGTGTAGCCACGCAGCAGTTTCGGTCATAGAAAAAGTTGACAAAAATGTTCTCTCGATATGGAAAAGAGAAGGTCAGAAAAAAGTTGTTGTCAAGGTAAAAGGCGAGGGAGAATTGAGCGAGCTAAAAGCCAAATGTGAAAAGCTTAGACTTCCGTGTTCCCTAATTATTGATGCTGGCCTGACAGAGCTTAAGCCTGGAACCTCTACGGTTTTGGCCATAGGGCCTGCGAAGGAAGAGGAAATAAACAAAGTGACTGGTTCGCTGGCGCTGCTAAAGTAATACTTACTCTTTTTACTCAAACAGAATTTCCGTCGTGCTTGTTCCAGACGTTTCCCTTGTTGTGCGTAAGGGATTCGTAAACCAAAACCAGGCCTTGAATCATGAAGTTCATCCAAAAGTAGGGAAACATTACTACGTAAGAAATTACTCTCCAGCTGAATCCGGAGAATTTCTTCATCGATAAAAGCAGGTAAGCAAAGGAAAGCAGCCAGGACACCATGATTGATGCTAAAAGCGGCGTCAGTGCATAGGAGCCGTTCAGAGTGTTATAAAAAAGGTCTGCAATTCCATAGATAGTAAACCATTTTACAAGAAACAATATTGTTCCCAGCGTTGATAGGGAAGAACTAAGATAAACTGATACTACCCAGTAGATTGCAAAAGGCATGTAGATAAGCGCGAACATGTACCAGAACAAATGCATGGGAAATGTGTACATGCTAAGCAAGCTTTTCCTTGAAAATATAACATCTGAATGCTTCTTTGCTGATTGTATCGAACCGCGACCCCATCTTATTCTTTGCCTTATCAAGCTGCGCAACGTTGATGGCACAGACGTGAATATAACAGCTGATGTCATAGCAGCATCATAACCAGCTTTCCTCAAAACAAGTGTTGTGTCCAGATCCTCAGTAAGCGTGTCCTTGCTGAATCCGCCGACCTTAAGGATAAATTTTTTCTTAAATGCGGCAAACCCAGGAGCAATGTATATGGCGTTGAGCTTGCCGCAGACATATCTCCAACTAGATGAAACTATGTAATCCAAATCCTGAAACCAAGACAAAGGATTGTTTGTGGCCCGGGCTCTTATGACTCCGGAGGAAATAGCAGTGTTTTCTGCGGCAAGCGGCTCTACAAGTCTGAGCAAACTTTCCTTACCTAGAGCAGAGTCAGCATCCACATACGCAACAATATCAAATCTTGCTTTCCGGATCCCATAATTAATGGCTTCGGATTTTCCTGAATGCTTTATACTGAACAATCTTACGTTTTTGTTCTTCTTTATAATAGCACGAACTATTTTTGCTGTAGCGTCTCTAGACCCGTCGTCAACAACTATGATTTCTTTTTTATTTTTGTAGTCACTATCCTGGACACTCTTAATGGTTGAAGCAATATATTTTTCCTCGTTGTGTGCTGGTATTATAACAGATACCGGCGGACAAAACCCAGTCTTTGTTTTTTTGTCGGGAAAAAGAAATACTATTATCATAATGGCATTCGCAAATACCAGTGAAGAAAACAATACCATCAGAAAGGTGTCTATCATGCAAATCCCTAACGCGGTTTAAGAGGTATGTGAAGTCCGTAGAGATCAGGCATGAATTCATTATTGCCCTTCTTTCTTATTACGATCCAGTACATGGGCTTTCCCATCAAAGCTTTTATAATGCCATTGCACACGCTAAGAGACACCAAAATTCCAATTGTAAGTGCGGAGAAAAACACGACTATTACATGACTTAATTTATTTTCCTTCCAGAGAGATACTATACCAGCAAATGTAAATCCGGATGCAAGTACAAAGTTTATCAAAACATCGGTAAGGAGGCGCATAACATTAATATCTGATGGATTGCCTGTCATGAAAGAGACTGCTCCAAAGAACATGAAGGCGACTAAAAAGAAGGATGAAATATAGCCCAACATGGTAAATGACATCAGGGCCTTTTGTATAAGGGAGAATTTTCCAAACAATATATCTCTTTTGTGTTCCATGAAGACTTTCATGTTGCCATAGGCCCATCGTCGCTGCTGCGTGCGAAGAGAGCGAATATTATATGGAACTTCACCACCAACCTGGAGATCGTGCAAATAAACTGTTTTGTAACCTTTTGTCAGCGCGCGCACAGAAAACTCCACATCTTCGGTCACGCTGCCTTCCTGCCAGCCGCCTAATTTTACCAATACATCTTTCCTAACAGCTTCACCAGAGCCGAAAAGCAGGGAGACGCCTGCTGCATTGTTCAATCTAGCGAGAATGTTGTGGTATACCATTAGAACTGTGCTAGCGAATTTTGCAGTGGGGCTCTGATTCATGTTAATATAAGACCACTTTGCCTGAACACAAGCAACTTTATTATCACTAAACGGCTGAACTATCCGGCGGAGGAAATCATTTGTTGGCATAAAGTCAGAGTCAAAAATAACCAATATATCACCTGTAGAATAACGAAGCATGTTATTTACATTGCCTGCCTTGAAACCTGCATTCGTATTGCGGCGTACAATCTTTATTCTTCCTTTGTGTTTCTTTGCGAAAGCGTCCAACATATTCGAAACTTCTTTCTTGGAGCTGTCATCTCCTATAATGATTTCATATTTATCTTTTGGATAGTCCATACTGAGGCATTGCTCGGCGCAGCGTATTGCCACAGGCTCGTTAAAAGTAGGTATCTGTATTGTGACCTTTGGAAGCTTTGACATTTTCTTCTCTTTGTATTTACCGTTCCGCTGGGCAATGCCTATTATGCCGAAAATATAGAAGAATATCGAAAATATGGCTACCGGTATTATCAGGGAATTAAACAAAAATAAAGATGTATCGTGAATGAAAAATTTTACAATCTCTAGTTCTATCATACAACAATCATCCAACCCTATTATAGTTGACCAACTTATTATTCTAAATATTACACAAGTTGGTCACATATAGTTAACCAAATTATAATATCATGTTCCTTTGGTTAACTATAATTTACCGAGCCTTTTTATACACTTGAATTTTAAGGTTAAGTATTCTATTATTGCTGTGAACTACCATCCAACAAGTTGAATGGCTTCCTACTTCGCAGAAGGGCTACTCTCAAGGATTGCTCCAAGAGAGGAACTCCCTTCTTCACAGGCTTGAAATTCCGTCGTTCCAACGGTATCTGCTTTCGACAGTATGAGTTTAGCAGAGTTGAGGTCTCTATGTATATTCAGTCCGCAGTTAGGGCATCTATGCCATCTCACAGCAAGTGTTTTAGGCACGTCTGTCCTGCACTGACTGCATGTAATAGAAGTCTTGTTAGGAGAAACTTTCGCAATCTCACAACCAGCTTCTTCCGCTTTGTATGTGAGATTCCTGAAGAAAGTTCCCCAAGAAGCATCATTGATGTGCTTGGCAAGGTAAGGATGCCTGACCATGTTTTTGATATTCAAATCTTCAACAGCAATAGTTCCATATCTTTGAACAAAGAATCGGGAGAGTTTATGCAAGAAGTCTGCCCTTTGATTTGCAATGAGTTCATGCAGTTTGGCAACGTTAAGTCTGGCATTTCTTCTACTTGCAGAGCCTTTGGTTTTCTTGCTCAATCTTCTTTGCAGGATTTTCAAACGCCTTTCGGAAGCAATGAGATAGCGGGGATTCTCAATCTTTACGTCGTTGGACAAAGTAGCAAAGTTTTCAAGCCCGACATCAATGCCTACTTTGTTATCTGGAAACTTATGTTTTTGCGTCTCAACAGAAATCTCACAACTGAAGACAGCGAACCATTTTCCCGTGGGGGTTCTCTTGATAGTGAGAGTCTTAATTTTGCCCTGAATAGGTCTATGAAGAATGGTTTTGACATCTCCGATTTTGGAAAGTCGAAGCTTGTTATCGTTTATGAAAGCGTGTCCATTCTGTGGGTAAGTGATGCTTTTGTATCGTCTGAAGGACTTGAATCTGGGAAATCCAACCTTACCCTTCCTTTCTTTTACCCGCCTAAAGAAATTCTGATAAGCTTTGTCAACCCTATCAGAAACATTCTGAAGAACCTGACTGTGAACACCTTTGAGTTCAGGATGTTTGCGTTTCAATTTAACAATATGGTTATTCATGTCAAACTTGTGAAGGGACTTCTTGCCATTCTTGTAGGCTTTGATTCTGGCTTCAAGAAGCTTGTTGTAGAGGAAACACACAACAGAAAGGTTCTTCTCAAAAATAGTAACCTGTTTAGAAGTAGGATACAAACGGTATTTGAACATCCTCTGTGTCGAAAGCATAGTGATATTTATGTTACGAAAAGAATTTAAAAATAATAGCAAAGTCGCAATTCATCCACACAATAAATTAGGTAGTCTTCTTGCGGCTAATATTTATAAATAATATTTATTAATAGGAACTGTCTACAATAGCTATTTATTAAATGTTTGTAAATGGTTGAGTTCAAAATGAAAATACTGCTTAAGGATTCTGATATGTTCTTTGAGAAAAATAAAAATAATATCAATAGAGATGCTATACAGATAATATTACTTGCAGTTTTGTTCTCATTTTTGACAACGCTTACTATATACGAAGGCTGGACAACCACAAAACTCACAACCGGTTTTGTTCAAAGCTTTATTGGAATAACCATCGCTACGGTAAGCGGTATTCTGATTCTCATAGTGGCACTGATGCTAATGGCGTTCAGGAAAATAAACAGGACGTGTTTTGATAAGACTTTGTTCATAGTTGCTTACGCAGCCACCCCGGCTCTTATCATTGGCTGGGTTCCTCACGGATTTGTAAAGATAGTGGCCATTTTGTGGTCGCTAATATTTATCAAAGTCGGCCTCGAAGTCAGCTTAAAGAAAAGCCAGAAACAGGCAACGCTGGTTGTTATTGGTATAGCTATTATACTTGCGATAATGACACTCGCTACACAAACATATCTTATTTCTCCTTTGTAGAGACACAACAATTAAATATTACCTATGTTGTCTATTCCGAAGAAAAGAAGAACAAGCTTATCCCCAGCCATTGTAAGGTTTTTGTAGTCGGTTCCGCTGAGATAGATTGTGTTATTGACAAGATTCAATGATGTGTCTGTTGCGCCTGTAGACGGCCCAGAGAGCCACAAGACAGGTCCGTTGAAAATAGGCTTCTCTATTGTTTGGTTTGCGGATCTGTACCATGTGTCGCCTATAAAATAATAAGCGTTGAAAGAAATTAGCCTTCCCTCATAGGAATAAAAAAGAGGCAGTTTGGCATTTATGTTTGTCAACACAACGCGAAAGTATGCATTGTCCTGTTGGTTTGAGCCGTCGAAAACAACATTCATATCAGTAAACGTCGCACCGATCGCCTTTATTCCTTCAGGATTGTTAGTTTTGACAAGCAGTGATTCTCGTATATCATTTGAAAATGTGTAAATCTCGTTGCCATGTCCCTGCACAGAAATCTCAGTAATAGGCGTCTGTTGCTGAGTGCAGCCGGCAATCAAAGCTACCATAATTATTGCTGCTATAATAATTTTTTTCATAAATATCATTTTTACCTTAATTATTAAAGTACAATTACTGCCAAATTAATTGTTTTTTGTTATCTCATTCAGGAGGGTTGTGGCATAGGACCCTTTTGGCAGCGTAAATGTAAGAATGATGCTGTTGTCTTCTATCTTGTAGCTCATGTCTGTCACTTTTATGAATGCACTTCTAGACGAGCCCGTGCAGCGCAAGCTTAAGGAGCGAATAGAAAAGTTCTTGATATTTATTTTGTCTTTTTCCATAAGCTTCTTCAGTTGCTGAGATGCAAAGCCGTTTTTCAACTTGGTATCATAGCCAACCAGCGGGAACTCCTTAAAGCAGGGCTTAGAATACTTGGATACGTAGGTGTCAAGAACTTTGTTAAATAAGAAAGACTGATAGGCATGAATGAAGAACTTCAGTGTCTTCTTGCTAATCTCGTTAAGATTTTTCTTGTTGTTGCCTCTTTTGTTAATTAAATCCAATGCTTTCTGATAATCGCCGCTCAGAATAAGGCGCCCCACTTCGTGGTTATCACCATGACTGCCGAAACGCTGCCGACCGAAGTAATTTGGCATCGCCCGTTTTTTAATTTCCTCTATGGCAGCAGGTGCGTTCTCAGTGTTCTTGCAATTCCTGAGGGTTATGGTAAATCTGTTTCCAATTAGCTCTCCGACTTGCATCATCTTATCGGTGTGACCTATCTTGGTCAGTTCAACCCTGTCTGTCTTAATATCATCGATATCGCCCTTTATGGTAATATATTGTGTCGTTACTGCGAACTTATCCTTGAGTCCGGCATAGCCAATTTCATCTTTTTTCAGATTAAATTTTCTTTGAATAAATTTTATAGCGTCTTTTGTGGTTATGCCTTTTTTCTTAAGCAAAGCCAACGCATAAGGCCCTTTGACAACTTTAACTCCGCCGCCTGAGCGTGAATATTTCATGAAAAATTTCCTTAATGGTATCTCATCGACAACAAAATCCTCTTCTTTCAGAACAGCGCCGCCGGTGCCCTTTGATTTTGTCCAGTACATCATCTTTAGGTTGATTAGAAAAAATTAAATGCGTGTGAAAATGCCAGGATTATTCTATACCTTCTCTATTTTTTTACTCTTTGGTTTTTTCATAAAGAAGTAACCTGCAACGAGTATTATCAAGATGACTACTATCACTATAGTGTAATCTGAACCCGTTGGAGTGGGAGTAGGGGTTGGTGTAGGAGTGGTTGGTGTGGGCGTTGTAGGTGTAGGAGTGGTTGGTGTGGGCGTTGTAGGCGTGGGTGTTACAGTACCAACATTCAAGCTGGCTGTCTTTGAGTTGAATCCGCCTGAATAGACCCATATTGCTATGAGTTCGTAAGTTCCTGTCGTAGCAGGAGCTGTTGTTGTATAGGAAAGCGTAATCGGAGAAGAGAATGTCTTATTAAATTTCCAGTGAAGACCGTTCCGTGTAGCGCCCTGATAATCCATAATCTTGTTGTCATAGGTGACGTCTGATTTAGCGTAGCCTGATACAGACCAGTCATCCAAACCAGACCAACTATTCAAAGTCCACCCATTTGGCACGAAATCTGACATATCAAAGGCGTTTAGTGAGCCTTCAGGATTTATTGTAAATGAAACAGTAAATGTTGAAGAAGGGTCAACCTGCGCCGGCATGCTTCTGTCAACCGATACGGCAAATACCGAAGATGCCATTAACAGAAAAGCCAGTAGGATTATTTTTTTCATGCTACTACACCTTGTGCTTTATAGTATAAATCTATTACGCCTATGACGTCAAAGAAGGTTGCGGTGCCTTTGTAATATGCGTCAATCTTGCTTATAACATCAAAGAACGATGCGCCTTTCGAACCGGTTATAGCGAACGTGGAAAAGCCCGGCGATGTTGCTGTGAAATACACATACGTCGAATCCTCGCTTCTGATTGTAGTAGGAAGCTTAGACCAGGCACTGTCATATCGGTTGAGTGCAATCGTATTCTTGTCAATGTTATTCGCTGTGAGCCATGATTTAGGCACCTTGAAATTTATCGTGACCGAAGAAATATCAGAGTTCTGGATGTTTGTCTTTGTTATCTCCAGATACTTGTAAACTGCGCCCTGTGTAGACGTTATAGCGACAGAAACCCCTGCAGTTGCTATTGTTGTTTCTTTTATTGTTATCTGAACATTTGATGCACTAGTAGTCGTAGTGAAATCGATTTTTTCTATCCCCAAGCTGGCTGACTGGGATAGGGATACAGAATTTGTTGAACCAGCAGTAACAGATGATAATGTTTGTGTTTCCGATGCCGCTGCAACACCTGTGCCGCCACCGCCGCCACCTGTTGTGGTGGTTGTCGTAGCAGTTGAAGTACAAGTGCCAAGGGAGCCCGCAACGTTGCAATCATAGTTGGTATCAGTGCATGCTGTGTTGCAACAATAGCTGTCGGCACAGAAGCCGCTGCTGCATCCTGTCGCATATAAACATGAAACACCGTTGGCTGTTTTGTTAGCAGAGAGGTTGAAATTTTCCGTTACAAATCCACCGGCAACAAGAGTTTGCGCTGATGTATTTGTGCCATTTGCCGAATTAAGAGTCAAATTGTTGACGCGAAATACTACACTATCACCAGCATTTGCCTCAAAACCTATTGTATACCAGCCATCTCTGGTGCCGGCCAGCTGTCCTGCGCCAACTACAGCAGCTCCTGATGATGACGAGGCACTATTAACATAAACTTCTACGATAGTTCCGTTTGGTGCCAGAGAGCCGTTTACAAAAACATAACCCTTGAAAAAATATGGTGAGGCTGCAAATGCTGCTGATGTAAGAAGAACCAATACCACAGGCAATATATAAAATACTTTCACTAATTTACACCCCATTTTCCAATGAAAAATATATAGTGCAAGACATAACTTTTTAGACTGATATTATGATTATGTCTTCACATATAGTACGGACAATGCATATTATATCCAAATAGTATTGTCCGATACTATAATTGTTAAAAAATTATAAAAGCTCAACTTTACAAGACAAATCTAGCACCGCCTGGCGCTGTGATGTTTATCGAATAGTATTTGTCATTGGTGTTGTTCACATATTTCAGCGTTGAGCCGCCAGGGTCTGTTCTTGTCGCCAGCACCCAGCCTGCACTTGTCCCATTTATGTTGTAGTACATGTAATTCCAGTTTGTGCCGAGGCTACTTAGGATAGATGTGAAGTTAAAGCTGCCAGTATTGGATGCATTGTAACCCCTGCTCTCCATTATGGACTGGGACGGCAACACGAAATTAATGTTCCAGCCTGCCCCAAGCCATTGCGTTATGTTATCTGCAGTTGTGAAGTTGGATATGGTGGAGTTTACCCTGTTTCCGCTTGCATCCTTGGATACAACGTTGTAATAATAGAGCGTTCCTTTCTCGAGGTCATTCAGCGCAACGCTGTGAGCCGTGACTCTTGGAACTAAATCGTATTCTTTTGATGTTGTCATGCTGCTGGTGTTTTTTCCGTACTCAATTATTGACGATGATGACGTATCTGTCGTCCAAGTTATAATGGCTGAATATGCTGTAACAGTACTGTTGGTAACGCTGCTTATCACAGGTGCTGTAGTTGATTTTGTGAACGATATATATTCCGATGTTGTCATTGCATTTCCTATGGTGTCCTGGCATTTCACAGAGAATGTGTATGTGCCATCTGACAATGTCCATAGAGTATAGTTGTGAGTTGTTGATGTTCCCGTCATTGTGTAAGCCATTGATGAGTAGTCCTTAGTTGAATTATCAAACTTACACGTAGCAGACTCGCTTGTATTGACAAGTAGAGCTGGCGTAGTTGATGTTATAGTGCCGCTTGGTGCCATGCCGATTACCGATGGCGGAGTAACATCACTTGTAAATACCACCACTAAGGTTGAATTGAACGTGCCATATGCTGATGCGTTATCTGTTGAGTTCGCAAAGAACGTATAATTGCCGTCAGCCACGTTTGCGGCACTGTCGTCCTTGCCGTTCCATGTTGCATTGCAGTTCCATACGTTTGTGGCAACATTGCTGCAGGTAGCAGCAAAGTTTCTTACTGTTAAATTTGTCAGGTTTCTGACGCCTATAAAGGTCTTGCTGGCGTTGAAATTTCTTTCTGTTATGTTAACAGAGAATACTGTTGTAAGCGTGGTGTTTATCAGGCTAACAGTTACGTTGTCGCCCGAGAACGCAGGCACTGTGTTGTCAATTGTTACGTTTATCTCGCTTCTCGCTGCTGCATTGGTTGAATTGTCGCTTACATTAACTATCAGCTTGTAGACTCCATCATTGTACGAGCCGTTGCTTGTTGCCCAGCTGAATGTACACGTGAAGTTCAGCTGGTTTGAAGTGCAGGTTGCTGTTCTTGTTGTTCCGTTTACCTGGAACACAAGCGAGCTGCTGTTGATGCCTGACGCGGTGTCGTTCAAAGTGAAATTAACATCTTGCGTGCCCTTCAAAAACAAATTATTTGAAGGCGACACAATCTGTGATGTTGGCACAGTACTGTCAAGACCAAACAATCCTGAAGTGTTTGTTTCTGTAGGACTGTTAGCTGAAGCGGCAAATGTGTTGCTGTCGTTGTATAATAATGTTACGCTTACATTGACACGACCATTGAGTTGGGATGCTGTTGTCGCGTTTACCGTGAAGTTCAGTGTTGTGGTAACCCCGCCGGTAATTGATGTAACGGAATCAGCTCGTGTTATCGTGAAGTTGGTGGACGCATTTTCAGCTGTTACGGCATTATACATTGTAGCCACGACAGATGTCAAGTTTGCGGTTGCGTGACCGGCGTTTGTTACAGGCACTGTTATTGTCGTGCTGTTCGGGCCGGTTGTTCCATTCATTATCCAGGCTGCTGTAGATGTAATCGTGCCGAATGTGAGCCTTGCCTGGGATTGTATTGTTGCATTGGAAGACGCCAATGAGCTGCCTGTCACTGAAATAGCGAGGCCGGATGCGTTGCCAACAGCTGACACACTGCTGCTTGGTATTATTTGCGCGCTGACAGTCGAGCCATTAAGGGCTATTGCAGAAACGTTGTAAGTTACAAAGAATATTGTCGAGCCTATTGGTATTGAAACATTGTATACGTTTGGCGTCAGGTTCAATTGAACAGAATTACCATTGAATACACCTCTTGATAGGAACGTGTCTGATGAATCAAAGCGACCAGGCGCTGATTCATCCCTGTATATCCTTACATCTGACAGGTTCAGGGCCGTGCCATTGCCGGTTAATGTAATATTAATGCTTGTTATGTTCATGGTCTCGCCGGTTGCAGCAAAAGTCAGGTTAAGGAATCCTGTTGCGCTTTGACCGACGGAAATTGTTGAAGGTGCCAATGTGCCACCTGTGACAGCAAGCGCTGACAGTGTCGAGTTCCCTGATATCTGCGTTGCAAGCGTCTCGGTTATGGACTGACCAGATGCTGCGGCAGTCGTTGTAACGCTGGCAGCACTTGTAATGCCTGCGCCGAACACGCCGCCGCCGGTTGCGGTGCT
>ERZ1292640.857-Hain-H43-02um-R1-857-length-25271-cov-6_pt2 | contig 11115 bp, 7 predicted proteins | sample MGYA00564404_ERZ1292640 | MGnify/ENA primary metagenome ERZ1292640 (study PRJEB36523, sample SAMEA6512636) | groundwater metagenome | collected 2019-01-08 | study: AquaDiva: Metagenomics assemblies of 32 groundwater samples | reverse complement strand
GCAGCGCGGGTCCTGTTTCGGTTCGGGCGGCGCCTTCCTCGGCTCGGGGATGACCAGCGCCGAGAGCCAGATGCGGTCCACCTGGCCGGGCCGCGCGGTGAGCGCCTGCACCGCCGCGAGCGGCGCCCAGGCCAGCCGGTCGTCGAATCCGCCGGCGGTCACCACGCCGGCCACGAGGAAGCGCGCGCGGTTCCCCCCGGCCGCGACCTCGACGGCCCGGCCGGGTTCGAGGGACAGCCTGGCGGCGAGATCTCGCCCGAGCGCTAGCTCCGCCGCGCCTTCGCGCGGCCAGCGCCCGCGCACCTGCCAGGGGGGATGGAGGGGCGGGAGCCCGGTGCGCCACGGGCCGTCGTCGGTGCCGACCGCGCGGTCGAACCAGGTGCCGACCAGGCGCGTGCGCGCGCCACCCACCGTGGCGGGCGCGGCCAGCTCGGGCGCGGCCTCGAGCACGTTGTTCTTCCAGAACGCGCGCTTGAGCCCGGCGACCGAGGTGTCGCTGAGCGCGAGCCCCGCGCGCGGCGGGACCACCTGGGCCCCGCCCAGGTCGAGGGGGAGGCGCGCGCCGGCGGGGAGGACCACGAAATTGGGGCCGGCCGCGCGCAGTGTGCGCGCCAGGTCGTCGCCGACCTGCAGCGCGAGCGTGGCGAGCGCGGTCGCCACCGCGACGCCCAGCGCCACGGCGGTGAACGCGAGCGCGATGCGGGTGCGGCGCGCGGCGAGCGAGGCGGTGACGAGGCGCAGCACCATGCGTCAGCGGCCCCAGGCCCTGGGCAACGCCGCGCCCAGGTCGGCCGCGCGCAGCGCGACGCGCCCGCCTTCCAGGCGGTGCGGGATCGGGATCGGGTTGCACCCGCCGGGGCGCCCGATCGAGGTGAGCACGATGGGGGAGACGCAGTTGCGGCAGATCACGTTCCTGCCGTCCTGGAAATACCCCTGCGGGCCGCAGATCTCGCAGGCGTCCATGCAGGTCTTGAGCTCGCTCCCGACCTGGATGGCGAAGAAACGCGCGCGCTGCGAGTCGGGCAGCACCGCCTCGAAGAAGTGGAGCCTGCCGTCGGCGAGTGGGGCGGCGTCGAGCTTCGCCTCGCCGCCCTCCAGCGCCAGCGGCTGCGCGGGCTCCATGCCGGGGAGTCGCGATTGCTGGACGAACGCGCTGGCGAGGAACCCCACGACCACCAGGCCGACGATCCCGGTCCAGCGCCGCCGCGCTGTCTCGCCCGCCGCCGCCGCGCGGGCCAGCCGCGCCCGCGGTCCCTCACCGGTGGCGGGAGCCGCGGCCGGCGCGCCGCGGAAGCCCGGGCCGAACAGGAGCCAGCCCGCCGCCAGCGCCACGGTGAGCGTGAAGAGCAGCAGCTCGTTCTTGACGATCGGGCCGATGAGCGCCATCTCCGCCCGGCTCGACGGCAGCAGCTCGGCCTCCGAGAGCTCGTGGAGCCCGCCCACCAGCAGCTGCAGCGCGATGAGCAGCAGCACGGCCGAGGTCAGCGAGAAGAACGGCTTGAGCGGCACCCGGATCGCGCCGCGCGCGAACAGCACGCCGAAGGCGACCGCGACCAGCAGTCCGACCAGCGCGCCGAGCCACATCGAGACGCCCTGGCTGTTGAAGCCGGCCGCGGAGAGGAACACCGCGGTCTCGAGCCCCTCGCGGAACACCATGCCGAAGGCGAACAGGAAGAGCCCGGCCCCCGCGGCGCCGCGGCCCGCGGCCGTCGCGCGCGCGATGCCCGACTCGATCTCCTGCGTCATGCGCGGCGCGGCCCTCCACATCCAGACCACGAGGCCGGCCACCAGCCCCGCGCCCACGAGCAACGCCGCGCCTTCGGCGAGCTCCTGGTTCCAGGTGACGCGGGTGGCGAGCGCCGCGACCCCCACGGAGGCGAGGACCGCGAGCGCGGCGCCGCCGAACAGCGCGCCGGTGAGGCTCTCCTGCCCGCGGCGGCGCAGCAGGCTCAGGGCGATGGCGATGACCAGCGCGGCCTCGACGCCCTCGCGCAGGGTGATGATGAAGGCGTCGAACATCAGGGGACCCTCGCTCGCGAACGCGCCCGCGGCCGCGCCACGGCCTCGCGCCCCAGCGCCGCCCGCCACGCCTGGCACACGCGCGGCGCGCAGAAGCCGAAGGCCTCCTCGTTGAGCGCGTAGAGCTGGCTCTTGCCCGCGCGCCGCACTCGGACCATGCCGAGGTCGCGCAGGATGCGCAGCTGGTGCGAGGTGGCGGACAGCGAGGCGCCGAGCGCGTGCGCGAGATCGCTCACGCAGATCTCGGCGAGCGAGAGCGCCAGCACCATCTTGCTGCGGGTCGGGTCGCCGAGCGCGCGGAAGGTGCGCGACAGGCGCTCGACCGCCGCGCCGTCCTGGAGCGCGCGGCGCACGCGCTCGGCGGCGCGGCCCGGGGCGCGGGTGGCGCGGCGGCGCGCGCGGGCCGGGCGGGTGCGGGTGGCGGGCATCGGGTCTCCGGGTTGAACACTTGAGGAAACGTTCACGCGTCGCGGCATGGTGTCCGAAACGGCGTCCGGCCGTCAAGCGGAGCCCGTCCGGGCCGGCGCGGGCGCCGGTCGCCGGGGGCGGCCGCCGTTGACCGCTCCGCGGGCCGCGGGGATACTGCGCGCGTCCCGGGACCTGGAGCCTGATCGTGAGACGGATCGCCCTCTACAGCCTGCTCGCCACGCTCGCCGCCGGCTCTGGTATCAACGGCGCGCGGGCCGCCACGCGCGCCGCACAGGCCGAGTCCCTCTACACGCACGCGCAGGGAATGCTCGCGCGCGGCAGCATCGACACCCGCCGCCAGGCGCTGCGCGAGCTCGAGCAGGCCACCCTGCTGGCGCCCGGCAACGCGGCCTACGAGCTGACGCTGGCGCGCACCTACTACGGGTGCGGGTTCCTGCGCAGCGCGCGGCGGCACTTCGAGCGCGTCCGGCAGATCGACCCGCACGATGCCCGCGGGTGCTACGGGCTGGGGCTGGTCTGGCGGCGCGACTGGCTCAAGTACCTGGACCACGCCTCGCTCGACCGCGCGGCCGAGCTGTTCTCGACGGCGGTCCGCCTCGATTCGTCCCACACCGACGCGTGGCTCGCGCTGGTGCCGCTCCTGGTGGAGCGCGGGGATCTCAGGTCGGCCTCCGCCGCGGCCTACCGCGCCGCCCGGGCCGGCCCGCCGCGGCTCGAAGCCCACCTCGCCGTGGCCCATACCCTCTATCGCCTGGGGATGCCGGGCGAGGCCGACAGCATCTTCACGTCGGTGATCCCGCGCCTCAGCCGGAGCGTGCGCGAGCGCTACGAGGACATCGGCCCGGTGGCGACCGAGCAGGATACGATCACGCTCCATCGGCTGCCGGCCGGCGAGCAGGCGGCTTTCGTCGCGCGATTCTGGAAGGAGCTCGACCCCGACTTCGCCACGCCCGAGAACGAAGCCCGGGTCGAGTACTGGTCGCGGGTGACCCAGGCCTACTTCCTGTTCTTCGACTCCAGGCGCGACGAGTGGGACGAGCGGGGAGAGGTCTACGTGCGCTACGGGCCCCCGGCCGAGATGGACTACAACCCGGTCGGGGAGCGGCTGAGCGTGAGGTTCGGGACCGGGCCGGCGTTCCCCGCCAACATCCTGGTGTGGAACTACCCCGACCTGGGCATGCGGGTGACGCTGCAGGACCGGCTGCTCTCCGAGTACTACCTGCTGCCCATCTCGCTGTACCGCGACATGGATCCGGTGCCGGACCCCGATTCGCTCGCGAGGTCCGAGAACGTGCTCGCCACGCGCGGCGGGCGCGGCGTGTTCCACAAGCTGCCGCCGGGCGTGATGCCGCTGCCGCTGGAGGTCTGCGTCGCGGGTTTCGAGGGGAGCGGTGGCCCGCGACTGCTGGCGCAGCTCGAGGTCCCGGGCACGCCGACCGACAGCCTGTGGGCCGAGTGGGTGGTGCTCGACTCGACCCGCCATGAGGTGGAGCGCGGCGCGCGCGCGCTCGCGCCCTCGGCGTGCGAGGCCACCACGCGCCGCGTCGCCGACTTCGCCGCCGAGCTCGCGCCCGGCGACTACCTGGTGGGCGTGACGGTGCGCGACCGCGCTCGGCGCGGCGTCTACCGTGTGCCGGTGACGCTCGATCCACCCGGCGAAGGGCTGCGGCTCAGCGACGTCGTGGTGGCGTGCGGCACGCCGAACCCGGCGGCCGGCCCCGCGGTGCGCATCGAGCCCAACCCCGCCGCGCGCGTGGCCGCGGGCCAGCCGCTCGCCGCATACTTCGAGATCTACCATCTGCGCGCCGGGCGTGATGGGCTCTCGCGCTTCGAGTACGTCTACACCGTGAAGTCTGCCGAGAAGGACCCGCGCGTCTGGCTGCAGCGCGTCCTCCAGCCGCGGGTACAGCCGCCCGCCATCTCGGTGACGCGCGAGGAGGAGAACGTCGGCCCGCTGCGCCGCCAGTTCGTCTCGGTGCCGGTCCAGTCGCTGCCGCCCGGCAAGTACCGGCTCGAGATCACGGTGCGCGACCTGATCGCGGGCGGCGAGGCCACGCGGAGCGCGGAGTTCGTGAAGCTCCCCACCGGGCCGCAGGGGAACTGAGCGCGGGGAGGGCGCAGGAGGCGGCGGCAGGGGGACGGGCGGCGCGCGGGGGGGCCCGACGATCATCGTGGACATTCTGAGGGGGGCGTAGACTCTCTTCACCGGCCGCCCGGGTCCGGCGGCCTCACCCCACTTCCACGTGGACCCGCCTGGAGCCCGACATGCGACGCATCGTCCTGGTCGCGCTCATGCTGGTGGCGCTCGACGCCCGGTCCGCCGCTGCCCAGGGTGGCGTCAACCTCGCCTGGGGGAGCGGTTGCTGGGCCGAGAATCCGCAGGTCCTGAAGACGTTCCGGTGCGACGCGAACGCGGGGGCGGTCTCGATGGTCGGGTCCTTCATGCTGTGGTCCGACCGCGACGGCATCGTGGGCGCGGACGCGGTCATCGACTTGGAAGTTGCCGCCGCCACGCTCCCCGACTGGTGGCAGTTCGTGAACGCCGGCTCTTGCCGGGAGAGCTCGCTCTCGGCCTCGCTCGACTTCTCGCTCGCGCCGGGAGTCTCCTGCTTCGAGCCGTGGCCCGGGATCTCGACATCCTCGACGCTCCGGTACCTGACGGCGACCACGGTGCCGCCCGCGCCCGGGACCTCTCCGAGCCGGGCCCGGATCGTGTTGCACGCCGCGGCTGCCGAGCCGGCTGCCGTGACCGGAGGCACCGAGTACTACCTGTTCAGGCTCTCCTTCGACTTCCAGAAGACGATGCAAGCGGGCGCCTGCCCGGGCTGCGGGACGACGGCCGCGCTGGTGCTGAGCGGGGTGGGTCTGCTGCGGCAGGATGGTGGTGTGGACTACGCATGCACTCCCATCGCAAACGTCTGCATCTCGTGGCAGTTTCTCGACCCCAGCCTGTGCGTCCCGCCGCCCGGCGGCGACTGCCAGTCGGTCCCGGCCCGCAATCCGACCTGGGGAGCGGTCAAGAGTCTGTACCGTTGAGAGCGGTCGTTCCGCGGGCTCACGCGCCCGCTGCCTTCCGCGCCTGGTCGAGGATCGTCTTCATCTCCTCGTGGATGCGTCCGTTGCTGGCGAGGATCTGCCTCCCTTCCAGCCGGAACTCGCCGCCGTCGTAGCGCGTCACCACGCCGCCCGCCTCGCGCACGATCAGCACGCCCGCGGCCATGTCCCAGGGCGCGAGGTGCGACTCCCAGAAACCGTCGAAGCGCCCGCACGCCAGGTAGCACAGGTTGAGCGCCGCCGAGCCGTCGCGCCGCACCCCCTGCGCGCGCATGAGGAACGCGTGGAAGAACGGCAGGATGCTCTCCGGATGCTCGCGCACATCGTAGGGGAAACCGGTGACGAGCAGCGCGTCCTCGACGCGGGCGATCTGCGAGACGTGCACGGGGCGGCCGTTCAGCGTCGCGCCGTGCCCCGCGGCGGCGGCGAACAGCTCGTCGCGCACCGGGTCGTAGACCGCGCCCGCGGCGAGCCGTCCTTCCACCTCGGCCGCCACCGAGACGCAGAAGAACGGGTAGTTGTGCGCGAAGTTCGTGGTGCCGTCGAGCGGGTCCACGAGCCAGCGCACCGCGGCGCCCGCGCCGGCGGGTCCGCCGGCGCGCACGCCCGACTCCTCGGCGAGCACGGCGTGGCCGGGGAAGCGGCGCGCAAGCCCCGCGAGCAGCGCGTGCTCGGAGCGGTGGTCGTACTCGGTCACCAGGTCGATGACGCCCTTGTGCTCGGGCGCATGGATGGCGCCGTAGCCCTGGCGCACGATGGCGCCGGCCTCGCGCGCCAGCTCGCAGGCGGCATCGCGCAGCAGCAGGGGGTCGGCCGCGCTCACGGGCCGGTCCCCCTGGCGGAGCTGTGGATGCAGAAGCGCGCGTAAGGGCAGTAGCCGCAGTTCCTCTGGTCGGGCTTCGGCGGGAACTCCGCGCTGCGGATGCCGGCCGCGGCCTCGGCCGCGCGCCGCCGCGCGCGCTCGAGGTGGTCCTGTTCCACCTCGACCGAGCCGGCGACACCCGGGCCCACGAACTGGAGTTCCGCGCGCGCCGGCATCACGCCGAACATCTCGTGGTAGGCGAGCGCGTAGAGTCCGAGCTGCCCTTCCTTGAGATCGCTCTTCGCACGCTCGAGTGCTTTCTCGGGGTCGTCGATCTCCGAGGTCTTGTAGTCCACCAGCACGATCCCCCCGTCCCGCTCGTCGATGCGGTCCCAGCGCCCCACCACCAGGTCGTTGCCCAGCTTGAAGCGGAACTCCTTTTCGATCGCCAGCGGCACCCGCCGGCTCGCCTCCTCGCGCGCGACGAAGCGCCGCAGGGTCTCGCGGCCCTCCTCGAGGCGGCGCTCCTCGTGCTCGCGCGAGTAGAAGCCCTCGCTCGACCACGCGCCCTCGAACGCGGCGATCACGTCCTCGACCGCGATGGGCAGGCCCTTCATCCGGTGCTGGTGGTAGACGCGGATGGCGTGGTGGACGGCGATGCCGTACATCACCACCGGGTTGCTGCCGAGCGGCACCTGCGCGACGTGCGCGTAACGGTACTTGAGCGGGCAGGTGAGGTAGTCGTCGATCTGCCCGTGGGAAATGGTGAGCGGCTGGTCGGCCGGCACCGGCGCGATCTCGGGCGCTTCGGGCTCGGCGGCGGGGGCGTAGCGCTGGATGGATTCGAGCGCGGTCGCGGCCTTCGCGCCCCGGGGCGGAGCGGGCAGCGCGAGCGCCTCGACCACGAATCGGCTCGGCTTGTGGGCGCGCTTGCCGCCGTAGTCGGCGGCGTGCGTGAGCACCAGCCGGTCGCGTGCGCGGGTCATGCCCACGTAGAACAGCCGGCGCTCCTCGCGGTAGTGGTCCACGGCCTCGTCGTGGGTGCCGCGCTTGAGTTCGCTCGGCAGCGGCAGCGACTCGCCCTGGCGGTAGCGCGGGAAGCGGCCCTCGACCAGGTGCACCAGGTAGACCACCGGGAACTCCAGCCCCTTGGCGTTGTGGGCGGTGAGCAGGTGGACCGCGTCCTCGTCGCTCTCGACCACCGCGGCCGCCGGGTCGTCGCCCATCTCGATCAGCAGGTCGAGGTGGCCGATGAACTGCGCCACGCGGTCCTGTCTGAGCAGCGGGCCCACGCGCGCCACGATGCCGAACAACCGGTTCAGGTTCTGCACCCGCTCGATGGACTCGGCGCTGTCCTCGGCGGCGAGCCGGCCCAGCAGCCCGCTCTCGGTGACGAACTCGTAGAGCACCTCGGACGTGGGCCGCCGCACCGCGCTGTCCGCGAGCCGGCGGTGGAGGTCGAGGAAGCGCCGGATGGCTTCGCGCGAGCGGTCGGCCAGGGCGCCGCCCTGCGCCGCCGCCTCGGCCGCCAGGCGCAGCAGCCCGCGGTTCCGCTTCTTCGCCGCCGCGCCGAGCCGTGCCAGGTCCACCGGGTCGGCGCCGAACAGCGGGTCGCCCAGCGCCATATAGGCGGCGGCGCCGTCGTCGGGATCGGCGAGCGTGCGCAGCACGTTGAGGCACAGGTGCACCTCGGGACGCGCGTAGAGTCCGCGCAGCCCGACGCGGCGGAACCGCACGCCGAGGCTCTTGAGCGCGAGCGCGAACGGGTCGAGGCTGGCGTGCGCGCGCGCCAGCACCGCGAAGTCCCCGGGCCGCCGCTCGCCGCTCGCGATCGCCCCGGCGATCTCGGCGGCCACGGTCTCCGCCTCGTCGCCGGCCGAGGCGAAGGCGCGGTGCTCGACCACGCCCTCGATGCCGCGGTCGGCGAGGAGCCGCTTGTCGTAGCCGAGCGTGGCCTCGAGCCGCGCCGGGTTGTTCTCCTGGATGAGCCGGTGGGCGAGGTCGAGGATGTGCTGCCCGGAGCGGTAGTTCCGCCGGAGCACCAGCACGCGCGCGCCGGGGAAGGCGTCGAGGAAGCCCATCAGGTTCTCGACCTTGGCGCCGCGGAAGCGGTAGATGCTCTGGTCGTCGTCGCCCACCACGGTCAGGTTGCGGCGCCCGCCGGCCAGCAGCTTGACCAGCTCGAACTGGACGTGGTTGGTGTCCTGGAACTCGTCCACCAGCATGAAGCGGTAGCGCTCCTGGATCTCATGCCGGAGGTAGGCGCGCTCGCGCAGCAGCCGCAGCGCGAGGCTGATCTGCGAGCCGAAGTCCACGCGCCCGTGCTTCATCATCAGCGCGGTGTAGGTCGCGTAAGCGCGCGCCTTCTCGAGCTCGGCCCGGGCGCGGTCGCGCTGTTCCGGGTCCTCGCCCGCCCCGGCCGCCAGCCGCTCGGCGAACGCCCGGTACTGCTCGGGGGAGACGTCTTCGTCGCGCGCGCGGTCGAACAGGGTCACCAGCGCGCGCAGGTGCTCGTCCGGGTTGCCGAGCGGCAGGTAGCGCTCCAGGCCCAGCTCGAACAGCCGCTCGCGCAGGAACACCAGGATCTCGGCCGGGGTCTCGACCCTGAGCTGCGAGGTGAGGCCCAGCTCCACCGCGTGCTCGCGCACCAGGCGATCGCAGAACGCGTGGAAGGTCGAGAGCGTGGCGCCCACGAAGCCGTAGGGCACCAGCACGTCCACGCGCGCCTCCATCTCGGCGGCGGCCTTGTCGGTGAAGGTGAGACCGAGGATCTCCTCGGGGCGCGCCCGCTTGGTGGCGATCAACCAGGCGATGCGGCGGGTGATGACCTGGGTCTTGCCGGTGCCCGCGCCGGCCACGATGAGCAACGGGCCCTCGCCGTGCGTGACGGCCTGGACCTGCTCGTCGTTCAGGCCTTCGAGGATGGCGGCTCCGGCGGGGCTCGCCTGTGCGCCCGCGCCGGCCTGCACGGTCATGGGCGCACGCTAGCACGCGCCGGAAAACAGGGTCAACGCGCGGCGCCGCGCGCTTGCCGCACGCCGCCGCGGTGCCTACACTCGCGCCCTCCATGCACGGACGCTCGCGGTCCACCGTAGCCGTCGCCGCCGTCGCCCTCCTCGCGGCGGTCGCGCTCGCCGGATGCGCGCAGCCGCGCGCCGTCCGCACGAAGTGCACGTGGATCGCCGGCCGCCCCGGGCCCGCCTTCGACCCACAGGGACCGCCCGATCCGCTGCGCTGGTCACTCGAGCGCCTGCTGGCGCGCGGCCTCATGGCGGAGGACTCGAGCGGGCGCGTCGTGCCCGACGCGGCCGGGAGCCTGGAGTGGTCGGCCGACAGCCTCACGCTCACCTTCCACCTGCGCCCTGGCCTCGCGTTCGCCGACGGCACGCCGTGCGGGAGCGACGACTTCCGGCGCGTGCTCGCCGCCGGGCTCGGCCGCACCGACCACGCCACCCAGGCGTGGATCCTCGCCGCGGTGCGCGGCGTGGACCGCGTGCGCGCGGGGAAGCCGGTCCCCGCGCTCGGCATCGAGACGCCCGACGCGCGCACGCTGGTGCTGCGCCTGGTCCGGCCCGACCCGCTGCTGCCACGCCGGCTGGCGCTCCCGGGCGCGAGCGCGCCGTGGTCGCGGGAGGGCGGCGCGGGCTGGACGCGCGCGACGGGCCTCGGCGCCTACCGTGCGGTCGCCGAGGAGCCGGGGCGCGCGCTCACGCTGGCGCGCGTGGCGCCGGGCGCGGGGCCCGACACCGTGGCGGTGCGCTTCCTGCCCGGCACGGGACGGGTGCTGTGGGCGCTGCGGGCCGGGGCCGCCGATCTGGTGTGGCCGGTGCCGCCCGGGCTCGCGTCCGGCGGCCTGCCGGTCGGCTACCGGTTGCGGACGCAGCGCGCGCGACCCCCGCGGCGGCTGCTGCTGGTGATGCGCACCGACCTGCCGCCCACGCTGCGGCTGCCCACGCGGCACGCGCTCGCGCACGGGCTCAACCGCGAGGCGCTGCTCCACCAGCTCGGCCCGCGCGGCGCCGAGCTGGTCGAGTGGCTGCCCGGCGCCGGGCGCTTCGACTTCCCGGCGCTCGACGAGGCGCTGGTGCGCGACTGGATGGAGCGCGCGAAGCTCGGCCGCTCGTTCCACGTGGTGATGGCCTACGACCCGGACGGCGCGGGCGCCGAGGTCGCGCGCGCGTTGCAGGGCGACTGGGCGCGGCTCGGGATCTACGTCGAGCTGCGCCCGCGCCGCGGGGCACAGCTTCCCGCGGAGCTGCTGGGCGGGCTCTCGCATCTCGCGCTGGCGGAGTCCCAGGCCCCGGACGCCGACGTGGCCGCGGAGCTGGCGACCGTAGTGATGCCGCCGCGCGGGCCGGCGGTGGGGAGCTTCAAGACCGGCTGGCGGAGCCGCGAGTACGACGCGTGGCTGGCGCCGCGCCGCGCCAGCGGCGCGCCGGACGCCGCGCTGGCGCAGGCGCGGCTGGCGGAGGAACGGGTGGTGCTGCCGCTGGCCGAGCTGCCCTGGGTCTGGGTCGAGCGGGCGGCGGCGCCCAGGACCGGGTTTCACCCGCGCTTTGGCCCGGAATGCGCCGTGCGGGATGCACGGACCGCGGCCGCGAACCGGCCCCCCGGGCGCGCCCGGACCGTTCCTCATTGACCCTGCGGCGGTGCATTCCTTACAGTTAGTGGCGTCGTGACGTTCCGGGCCGACCACAACCCTGTCTTGCAGCACGTGATGCCCGTCCCGACCGCTGCCCCTTGCCCCGGTCGCGCATCTTGGTCTGCGCTGCACCTTTGACCCGCAACTCCCGGGGAGACCTCATGAAGCA
>ERZ1292640.4154-Hain-H43-02um-R1-4154-length-11115-cov-5_pt1 | contig 11115 bp, 9 predicted proteins | sample MGYA00564404_ERZ1292640 | MGnify/ENA primary metagenome ERZ1292640 (study PRJEB36523, sample SAMEA6512636) | groundwater metagenome | collected 2019-01-08 | study: AquaDiva: Metagenomics assemblies of 32 groundwater samples | reverse complement strand
ATCTCTTGATATCAAGAAATATATTCTTCTGCAAGAAATGATAGACGAGATCGGATTCTACGATGAAAGATATGGAGTAGCCGCTGATTGGGAATACGCATTTAGGGTCACTGCCAGCAGATTCAAGCTGTATTTTTGCAGCATGCCATTGCTGAGATACAGGTGTCACTCGACAAACATATCAAAGGATTATTATGGGGTAGCTAAGCTGAAACTTACTATCTTGGCCAAAGCCCTTTCTGATTTTCCAAGGTTAAAAGAAGGTCTAGGGCGCCGTAAGGTAAAAGAGAGGATGGGCGGTTTAATCAAAGAGTTTATGGCTTCTTCCTTAAAGTCCGGGAGATATGCAGAGTCAATGGGCGTTATAACGAAACTATTTTTTAGGGCGCCGTTTTTGTTTTTATAGGCGTTTGTACGGATAATGAAAAGACTACTTAAGATTACAACAAAACTAGGATCCGCGAATAGCGTGGCCTTTATAGCGAGCCTTGTTAAGAATAAATTCATAGCTGTTTTTTTAGGGACATCCGGAGTGGGTATTTTCGCTCAGTTGAATAATTTCTTGAATCTTCTCAGCAATCTCAGCACGCTGGGGATGCAGCAGGGAGTGACAAAGTTCTCTGCCTCGTGCAAGCTTGATGAAACAGAAGAAAAGGTTGATTCGGAAAGCATATTAAGCGTAGCTTTATTTTTAGTGGGCTCCATAGCTATGGTTTTGTCTGCGGCCGTTATATTTTTTAATAAAAAGATATCCTTCCTGATATTTTCAGATGCCTCTTACGGCTTTGGGATTATCATAGTCGCCGTATCCTTTCCGTTCATAGCCTTTACGGCTATATTTAATTATTATTTCAAAGGTATCGGGAACATCGGAGCGCTTTTCAAAACCACTATCCTGAGCTCGATAATAGGGCTGGCAGTTTCTTTTTCATTGATATGGTTGTTGAGTATCAAAGGCTTGATTATGCAGATATTTACGACGGCATTCATCTCGTTCTCTGTCTTTTACTTATTTTACTCTTTTTTCCAGCGTGGCCGTAAAAAAGCAAGATTGTTTGATATATCCGGCATCCCCGGCGCAAAGACTATCATAAGGAACCTGCTCAGGCACGGTTTTGTGATCTATGTCTCAAACGCCTTATTGCCGCTGTCATTATTGATAATAAGGAGTATGGTCATTAAAAATTTTGGAATCGAACAAAACGGGATATTCCAATCAGTATTGCTTATATCTGCCATATTTGTCTCTTTTCCCTCAGAAACTCTCTGGGCAAGTTATTTTCCCGACATAAGCAAGGACAGGGATCCGGGGAGGCAGAAGGTACTGCTGGCGCGTTTTATGGATTTTTTAATCCTGATAGGCATTCCGGCCGTTACTTTTACGATCCTGCTTCAAAATTTTGTCATAAAATTTTTATTTTCCTCTCATTTTGTATCCGCCGCCTCATATCTACCGGTAAGATTGATGGGCGACTTTGTTTATATGTTAGCATGGCCAATCGGGCTGATTTTTTTTGCCAATTCGTTATTCAAAGAAGTGTTATTCTTCAGCATCCTGTGGAATCTTTTGTTGATAGGTCTCTCTGCCTTATTGATAAAATTATTAGGTTTTGAGGGCGTATTTATAGCTTACCTTCTGACCTGTCTGATTATTTTAATTCTACAATGGATAATTTTAAGGAAAAAGACGGTCATCGCCGCAGGAAATAGAGAACTCCTGAGGGTTATTTTAGCCGTTATCTCGGTCAGTATGGTCTGTTTTGTCGCCAGGGAGAGACTTTCTCCGTATTTTTATCTTTTGCCTTTATTTATATGGTTCTGCATGTTTTTTAATAAGTTCAAGCTAAATCTGGAGGCGGTAAAATTATGGCAAAAGAAGTAATTGAGCGCATCTGCCGCGTTGCCGAGAGGGACGCCAAAGATCTTGAGCCCTGGCCCGGGTATTTTATAGCCAAAAAAAGCGAGACACTGCTGTTTTTGGATTATTTTCAGCAGGCTATCGGCAAGACCGGCCTGGAAATAGGGTGCGGCAACGGATTCCAATCCTGCCTTTTGGCGCAATTTTCAAAAAGGATCGTGGCTACGGATATGCCGTGGGAATCAACGGCGTCCCACTCCATAGGAATCTGCAAGGCCAGGAAGCTGGTAGGGTTATTGAATTTGAGCAATGTGGATGTCGTGAGCTGTTCTGGGACAAGCCTGCCTTTCTCATCGGGATATTTTGATTTTGTCTATTCTTCTTCTGCCCTGGAGCACATAAAAGACAGACAGGCTGTCATAAGAGAGATCCATAGGGTCTTGAAGCCGGACGGGACACTGTTCTTAACGGTCCCGACCCATGTACTCGGTGTTTTTTCTTTTCCGTCGCTTTATATTTATTTAATCAAAAGAAGCGCCGAGGTTATTTTTGATAGCATCAAAGAGATGTTGCGGCCAAGCAGGAATAAAGGACCGGGCGCCGGATATAAAAATTCCCGAACAAGAGGGGCGTATTTAAAGAGGTTCTGCGCTAATCACCCTTCATTCCCGCTGCCGGAGCCTCACGGGGATTACAGCACTGTTTTCGAAGAGATGAGAAGCATGTTTCCTAAGGCATGGCTTGATCTGCTGAATAAGAATAAATTTTCAGTAAAGTCCTGGCACGGCATCCTGTTTATGCCGTGGAATTTGATAGAAGCGGTTTCTCCGTATTGCGCCGCGACCTGCTACAGGGCATTGGTAAAGGTCTTTCAGAAGATGCGTTTTATAAATTTTTTTAACTATTTCAGCTATCTGATCCTGATTGTTTCGCAGAAAAGGCGCGCCGATGCAGAATAGCGGGAAGATACGCATATTGTTCGTTCACTCGCGCCTGGATATCGGCGGCGCGGAGAAACTACGATTATACGCCGTCAGGTACCTGGATAAAAAAAGATATGATATCAAGATATGCTGTATCGAGAGAAAAGGCGTTATAGGAGAGGAGATAGAGAGGCTGGGGCTTAAGGTGGACTGCCTGAACATGTCTCCGAAACCATATAATCTTCCGGCAACCGCAGCTTTGTTTTTATATATAAGGAAGCATAAATTTGACATTGTCCAGTCCAGCCTGTTTAACGCGAATTTCCATGGGAGATTGGCCGCTTTTTTTGCAAGGGTGCCCATAATTATTTCAGAGGAGCATAGCGAGCACTACCTCTATACCTCTTTGAAACACAGGCCGTATATTTTAATAGACAGGCTGCTTTCCATGGTTACCGACTCTATAATTTGCTGCTCTGAAAAAATGCTGTTTTCGATAAAAGAGACAGAGAACATATTGCCGGAGAAACTGCTTCTGATATCAAACTGCATAGACCCGTCTGGATTGGTTCCGGGGAAGGCGAAAAAATATATTTTAAATGAACTTGGCTTAAGGGATTGTGATATAATAATCGGAAATATTGCCTCTATAGCCGTAAAAAAAGGCCATGAATATCTTTTGAGGGCTTTTCCCAGAGTTTTAGATATTTATCCCGATGCCAGATTGGTTATAGCCGGGGGAGGGGTAGAGAGTTTAAAAAAAGAGTTTGTCAAACTTGCAGAAGACCTCAAGATCTCAAAGCAGACCTATTTCCTGGGCGAAAGAGAGGATATAGCTGACTTATTGAGCATATTCGATATTTTTGTTTTACCCTCGATAAAAGAAGGCATGCCTATAGCCTTGCTGGAGGCGATGTATTTTGATATCCCGGTGATTGCCACAGATGTGGGAGGTGTATCGGAGATAGTAAGTGACGGGGAAACAGGTATCCTGGTAGCGCCCATGGATACAGCTGCTTTGGCTGATGCGATAATAGGTTTGATAAAGGACAGGGAAAAAGGCCGTTACCTTTCTTTTAACGCGAAGAACGCTCTCAAAGATTATTTCTCTCCCGGGAGGTATGTCGCGGATATGGAGAAAGTGTATAACAGGCTATTGACCAGGAAATATAGCCGCAGCAATTAGAGTAAAAAGGGGAATATGAAGGTACTTTTGGCTAATCCGCCTTGTAAGCAGGCAATAAACAGGTATTATGAGAAATATTTTATCCGCGCCGGCAGCCGATGGCCGCATTCCGGGATAAAACGAAAAAGCCAGCTGCCGCATTACCTGCCTTTCCCTTTTTTCCTGGCTTACAGCGCGGCCCTTCTCCTAAAAGAGGGATTTGAGGTAGAGGTGATAGACGGCGTAGCCCTGGATATCTCAATAGACGTATTCAAGCGGATGGTAGACGAAATAAACCCGGATATCATTCTGTTTGAGACTACCACACCCACTATCGATTATGATCTCGGACTGGTAAAGGCCATCAAGAAAAAAGAGAGGCCTGTTGTAATCCTTACCGGCACTCATGTGACTGTTTATAGCCAGAGCCTGATGGAGGAAGTTAAAGAGATAGATTATATTATTTTAGGAGAGTATGAGCAGACTTTTTTACAACTGGCTAAGCGAATCAGGGAAGGCTCAGGCGCAGCCGGCTTGAAGGGATTGAGCTACAGGGAAAACGGGAAAGTTATCTGCACCGGGCCTTCGCCGGCCATAGAGCCTCTTGATTCGCTTCCTTTTCCAGCCAGGCACCTTTTCCCAAAGAATGACAGGCAGAATATTCATGTTTACTGGGATGGTTTCTGCCAGAACCGCCCCGCTCTCCAGGCGCATGCGTCCAGGGGGTGCCCTTACCGCTGTTCATTCTGCTTATGGAATCAGGTAGTTTATAATAACGGCAGATACAGGATGTTCAGCCCCTCAAGGGTAGTTGACGAGATGGAGGAACTGATTAAAAAATATAAAGCAAAAGAGATCTATTTCGATGACGACGATTTTACCGTCAATAAGAAACATGTCTTATCTGTATGCCGGGAGATTGAAAAAAGAAATTTGAATGTCAAGTGGAGCTGTATGGGTGATGCCATTAATTTAGACGGGGAATTGATCGAATCCATGGCTTCGGCCGGCTGTATTGGTATAAAATTCGGGGTAGAAAGCGGGAGTCCGGAGATTCTGGCCAGGCTGGGCAAGCCTGTTGATCTAGACAGGGTGAAAGACGTTGTCAAGAGGTGCAATGATCACGGCATAAAGACTCATGCTACGTTTACTCTAGGTTTCCTGGAAGAGACCCCAGAGACCTTGAAAGAAACATATCTGTTTGCCAAGAGTTTGAATGTAAGCAGTATCCAGGTAAGCATCTGCACCCCATTTCCAGGGACAAGGCTTTTTGAAGAAGCCGGGGAAAAAGGGTTTTTGAAAGATGCTGAATGGAGCTGTTTTGACGGGAAGGCCAAAGAGATAATAGATCTTCCGCTGCTTGACAGCGCCAGGCTGGAAAGATACCGCGTAAGTTTTTTAAGGGGATGGTTTATCAGCAAAATATCAAATCCTTTATGGATGTTTTTCCAGTTCAGAAATTTGTTAAGGACTCTGAATGGGCTGGGGCTGAAATTTTTTATTAAACAGGTAATTACGGTTTTTGAAGATGACTTACAATAAAAAAGCGCTTATTTCTACTCATGATTGGATTTATCCCGTTTACGGCGGCGGAGGCTTGCGCACCCTAAAGGCAGCCGAAGAGTTTAAGAAAAGGAATTACGAAGTAGTTATTTTGGCGCCCTCAAAGATAAATGAAATAAACGGCATGCGGGTTTATACATTGTCTCCGCCTACCAAAAAGCGCTCTCAACTGCTGAGCGTTGTAAAATTTAATATAAAGTTATTGATATATATCCTGAAATTAGGCAGGGATGCGGATATAATCTTTGTCCATAATACCATAGCCGCCTTAGGTTTTTTTCTGTTGAATAAGTTCTTGAGAAAAAAAATAGTCCTGGATGTGACGGATATCCATGTTGAGTACCTTTGCGGGAAAGACAGGACGAATATTATCGAAAGGATATTGAGGCCGCTTCTTTTTGGGATAGAGTATGGAATAATAAAGTCTGCCGACAGGGTTATTGTGGTTACCGAGGCCATGAAGCAGCGCTGCATACAGAAGGGGGTGGAAGGCCGTAAGATAAGGGTGATCTATGACGGCGCAGACGTAGGCAGGTTTAGTGCAGGAAAATGCGGAGGGGCTGATTTCAATTTGATACATCTGGGGTTGGTCGATAAACAGCACGGTGTCCCTTTTATCATCCAGGCCATGAAAATAGTATTGGAAAAGTTCCCGAATACAAAACTTTATGTCGTTGGCAGCGGCAGGAACCTGCCTTATGTAAAAAAATTGGCGGATGAATTAGGAGTGTATCAAAACTGTATTTTTACCGGGACGATAGATCATGCAGAAGTAGGAGAGGCATTGCGTAAAGCGGGCATAGGGATTATTCCCAGGCCGGACAATCTGGCTAACAATATGGTAGTAACGTTGAAATTGCTGGAATATTGGGCCAGCGGCACAGCCGTGATTTCCTCGCGCCTCAACGGCATTTCGGAAATAGCTGAGGATAAAAAAAATATCCTATTTTTCGAGCCAGGGGATCATTATGACCTGGCTTCAAAGATAAACTTTCTGCTGGCAAACCCTCAGGAATTGGCGAGAATGCAAAAAAACAGCAGGGAGGCGGTAGCCAGGTTCGATTGGAAAAGGATTATACCCGAGATAGTGGACGCATCTTTAAATTAGGAACGAGGAGATAAAATGAAGCTGTCTATCATAATACCATGTTATAACGAGAAAAATACGATATTAAAGGTCCTTAAAAAAGTAGAAAACGCTCAGATTGGAGAGATAACAAAAGAGATTATTATAATTGATGACTATTCAAAGGACGGGACAAGGGAGCTTCTGAAAGACCCTTCTTTTGATTTTAAGGCAAAGGTTGTGTTTCACGATAAAAATATGGGCAAAGGCGCATGCATTAAGACAGGCTTGAAGCATATAAGCGGGGATATTGTGATTATACAGGATTCAGACCTTGAGTATGATCCGGATGAGTACCCTCTTTTATTAAAACCTATCCTGGACGATAAGGCAGACGTGGTTTATGGTTCTAGGTTCGCAGGGTATCAGCCGCACAGGGTATGGTATTTCTGGCATTATGTCGTTAATAAAATAATAACGCTTCTTTCAAATATGCTGACGAACCTTAAATTAACCGACATGGAGACATGCTATAAGGTATTCAAGGCCAGCGTAGCCAGTAATATGTCATTAAAGGAAAATGGTTTTGGTTTTGAGCCGGAGTTTACTCTGAAAATCGCAAAGATGCACTGCAGGATTTATGAGGTGGGCATATCGTATTACGGCCGTCATTACAGGGAAGGCAAAAAGATAAACTGGAAAGACGGGTTGTGGACATTGTGGTGCCTGCTTAGATATACTGTTTACGATTGAAAGGCGGTAAATCTGTTTAGTTATCCCGACTTGTTAACGGCATTCCTTAAATGGATGCGGATCCGGAAGGTAAAAGGCTTTATCAAAGGCAAATTCCTGGATATAGGCTGCGAAAGAGGGGATCTTGCTGCGCATTTCCACGGTTTCGGCTTAGACAGGAATCCAAAAGGGCCGAAAGGCAGGGCTGTGCAGTTTACCATTAAAGACAGCCATTTGCCCTACAGGTCAGATAGTTTTGATACCGTAACTATGATTGCCCTGATAGAACACATGGACAATATAGATTTTAATTTGCGGGAAATCCACAGGATACTAAACAGCAAAGGCCAGCTTATAATCACTACACCAAGCCCGAAGGCGAAAAAAATGATAAAGCTGCTTTCTTTCTTCCCGTTTATCCTGGACCCAAGCGGCATAGACCATAAGTCCTATTTTTCAAAGGAAGATTTATCCCGGCTTTTTGGAGATAACGGGTTTGAAATAGTTTGTTATAAAACGTTCCAATTTGGCATGAATCAGATTATGGTAGCGAGAAAGGCGGACGTCTGATTATTATGAAAAAAGATTTGCGTTTTATGATGCTTGTTTCTGCTGTCGCTGTTTTTGCGGGGACGTTATTTTATTTTTATTACCTTGATAAGCCCCTGACTGGAGATGCTACGCAGTATGATAAACTGGGTTGGAATCTGGCTCAGGGCAACGGTTATTCGCTATCAGAATCCGGCCCTTATGAGCCTACAATGCTGAGGGATCCAGCGTATCCGTTTTTTCTGGCATGCGTCTATACCGTATTCGGGCACAAGATATTTATCGTTTACATTATACAGATACTGCTGTTTTCTCTTACCTCTGTCTTGTTTTATTTAATAGCGCGCGGCATTCTGGATGAAAGATCTGCCAGATACTCTTCTTTATTCATAGCATGCTGTCCTACGCTTGCTAATTACTCAACCCTGCTTTATTCGGAGAGTTTTTTCATCTTCCTGCTGGCATTGAGCATTTATTTTTTTATACGCACAGGCTCTGGGAAAAAGGATGCGCGGTATTTTGTTGTTTCCGCAGTCCTTTTGGGTTTTACGGTCTTATGTAAAACGATAATGGTATTCTTTTTTATTTTCTACCTTATTTTTATATACCTGAACAGCGGAACCGGAAGCCTTAGGGGTTTTTTAAGAAGCTATAGCCTCAGAATAGTTTTATTTCTTCTGGTATTTGTAGTGACAGTGGCGCCTTGGGTCATAAGGAATAAATATGTATTTGGTGTATCGAACTTTAACTATTCCGGGTCTACTGTTTTATTGGCAAGGGCGCAGAGGAGCAACTACCCTTATGAAAAGAAAAAGGCGGAAATAACTTATATCTTTTCGGAATATTTAGGCTCCAGGTTGTATCCGGATACTTTTCATACTCCCAAGGACGCTGTTTTGGGAGAACCTTATCTTATGAAAGAAGAGATAGAACGGCTTCAGCAGGAAGGTTTCAGCCCTGCGGAGACAAAGCGTATATTGGAAAAAGAAGCGAGAGATATGATTAAAAGCCATCCTTTCAGGTTTATTTTTAATACGCCCGTGGAATTTCTGAGGCTGATGGGGTTTATGTACATCCCCGCTTTAAACTATACTGATATATTAGATAAAGCCAAAGAGAGCAGGAGCTTTGCTTTTACCCTGGCGTCAATCAAAGGGGCATACAGGCTCACGGCGTATCCGCTTGTATTTCTCGCTGTCTTCGGCATATGCTTATCCGGAAAGGAATGGCGCAGGAATTTCATGGCAATCGCGCCCATTTTATATATCAACGGGATGTACTGCGTTTTAAGCGGATACCCTAGATATTCCGTGCCTTTAATACCGTTTTATCTTATGTTCGCGGCTTCAGGATTTCTGGATTCCAGGAAGAGGAGGATGGCTTGAGAAGGATTTTGATATTATGCGCATTTACTGTCCTGGTAGGGGCTATATATATCTATCCTGACGTTAGATTTATAGCGGAAGAAGCGGGTGACTTTAAGGGAATTACCCTGACAGGGACAGCTGATGAGGCATATTATCTCTCCAGGTTGAATGATGTATACAAGGGAGATTATCGGCTGGCGAGCGCAGGCCTGTATGAACACAGGAACGATCCATGGCTTGTACCTCCTTATTTTGAAACCCTAATAGGGTTAACAGGAAAGGCATTAAAGCTTCCGGTCCAATATTTAGATATTGCGCTTAGTTTTCTCTTTCCTGTAATAATATTCTGGCTAACCTATGCGCTGGTTTATTATTTATCCAATTCGAAACGATTAGGCATTTTGGGAGCTTGTAGCATATTATTCGGATACGCATTGTTTACTGGCAGCCGCGATATCTTTATAAATATCATGAGCTTTAACTACTCGGAGCCGTTGTGGTTTCTGAGGCCGTTTTCTCCCCAGCTTATTTATATACCGTTTATAATCTCGCTCATATTGATATTCTTATTCATAGACACAAGAAAGAGATGGAGGCTTGTCCTGATAGCGCTTTCCATAGCCTCGTTGAATTATCTGCATCTTTACCTGTGGGCATTTTTATTTTCTGGCTTAACAGTATGGTTTGCCATATCTATGTTCCAGCGGAATCAGCTTGTATGGAAAAATATAGCCATAGTCCTTATTCTGGCTGTTTTTCTGGCCATTCCCTACTGGATGAATCATTATAAAGTGAGTCTTTTGCCGAGTTATGAGTTCCTAAAAGAAACCTTCGGCGTGGAATACAGCCGCAGGCCCATTATACCTTTGAGCTATATTTTCGTATCTTTGGCAGTGATTATTTTCAATAAAAAAGCAGGCTCGCCCAAGGTTTTTTATTTTTTATCAAGCTTCTTGGCAGGTGGCCTCTTGTGCTTAAATCAGCAGATCATTACGGGAGAGATTATGGAAACCGTGCATTTTTCAAATTATACAAATAAGACTTTTTTAATCATAGCCCTTATAAGCAGCCTGAATAAAGTCAGGTTAACAGGCAATATATCAGAAAGGCTGCCGGAAAAGCTCAAGAAGCGCATCATTACCATTATTCTCAGCTCAGTTATGGTATTTTTAGCTATTTTAGGCTTCGCTCAGCAAAATAATTACTACCACAGAGTCAAGGGCGTGTATTCTGAATTTCAATCTCTCAGAGGTCCAATAGATTGGCTGAACAATAATACGGCAAAAGAAGACGTTGTTTTGACTGATTCTATAAAATTCGGCTCATTCGTGTTTGTCCGCAACCTGCTTTTATACACCAGGAACTATTATTACCTTAGCCTCGAATGTCATTCTCTTATGCCGCTGGAAGAGAAGATGCACAGGGTGTTATCGGCAATGCGATTCTTCGATTATCCCCCAGAAGAAGCGGAGGCTATTTTCAGGTATTGCCAGTGTCTGATATTTTCCGGGATGAGCGGCCGTTATAATCTTGTAAAGGATGAGGATGGCCGTGTTCTTGCGGCAAATAAAAAATACGCGGATTTTATGAGAGAAAACCCTCTTGATTTATTAAAATTGTACAGAGTCGACTATGTATTAATCGGCAAGAAAGACCATCTTTATGAGACAGCCTGGGATAAGTACCCGTCTCTCGTCAAGGTGTTTGACGATGGTGCTTACAAGATTTTCAGGTTTAACAGGATCTAGCTATGTACAGCATATCGGTTTTTTTTCCTTGCTATAACGATGCCGGAACAATAGGCAGCATGGTTATTCTGGCATTTGAGGTGCTCAGCGAAATATCCGAAGACTATGAAGTCATTGTCGTGGATGACGGCAGCACGGATGCGA
>ERZ1292640.4153-Hain-H43-02um-R1-4153-length-11116-cov-4_pt1 | contig 11116 bp, 14 predicted proteins | sample MGYA00564404_ERZ1292640 | MGnify/ENA primary metagenome ERZ1292640 (study PRJEB36523, sample SAMEA6512636) | groundwater metagenome | collected 2019-01-08 | study: AquaDiva: Metagenomics assemblies of 32 groundwater samples | reverse complement strand
ATCTTCACTTTTCAGTACGGCTTGAATTTTTGTGAATAGGAGTGCCAGCTCAAGATGTACCTGCTTGCCCCCCAAAGGAACACGCAATGCAAGGAGATTAGTGAACGCCCGCTCCGTCACAACGAGTTTTTCCACATCATCGCTCGCGAGAGCAAAATCGGTTTCAAACGTCACGAGAAGATTCACAAGCTCGTCGTGGTACAACTGAGCATCCACAGGCACGATGACCTCTTGAACAGAAGCTACAGGCGAAGACTCACGATTGAGAGTGACCGCCATAAATGCCCCTAACAAAAAAGTGAGTAAGATGATCACGAGCGGAAAAAATGAATGACGGTGATAGTAGCGCATATTTCATAGGGGCTTCAGCCCCGTTCATCTGCACGCCCCTACCAACCGTCGCTGAAGCTTTGGTTGGTCCACCGAAGCCATGCAAAGTTGGAAAAGGACTTTGAAATTAATCTCCGATCTCTCCAAAGAGATCTTCTAAAATGACAACGCCAATCATGGCAAGCGGGATCGAAAAAATCGCACCCACAAGTCCTGCGACTTTAATACCAATGAGAAGCGCCAAAATACTGATGACCGGATTGAGTCCAGTCACGGACTGCATAATCTTGGGCACGAGGACATGATTTTCAATCTGCTGGACAAGCACATACAGAAGCACAACCGCCACACCAATAATGGGCGACTGGGCGAACCCGATCACTAAAGCTGGAACAAGTGAAATCACCGGACCGACATACGGAACGACTTCCAAAATTCCAGCTAAGAGTGCAAGCAGCAGAGCATAGTCAACTCCCAGGATGGTGAGCCCAATAAAGATGAGCGTTCCAACAACAAACGCGAGAATGAACTGACCGCGCAGCCACTCTCCCATTTTGTTCTGCATCTTTTTCATGAGATGTGACACGTACGGTTGATACTCAATCGGAGCCAGGCTCTTAAAATATTTTCGAACTTTTTCTTCTTCAACGACCATGTAAAAAGCAAGCACCATAACGATAAACGTAGCGACGATTCCTCCCACGACTCCTTTGACTGTACTGAACACTGAACCTACGGAATTGGAAAACGTTTCTTGCAACGAAGCAAGTGAAGCAGTCAGAGAATCGATCAACCCAACATCTTGAGAAAATTGTTGAAGGTTTCCAAATGACGTTGCTGCGTCTGCATACGAAGTCGGCAAATGTGAGAGCAACTGTCCACCTTGTTCGGTAATCGCTGGAACGAGAAGAACAATCAACAACGAGATCAATGTGAGAAGAACTGTGTAGACGATAAGCACAGCAAGCGCGCGTGGAACATGGCGAGCATGAAGCTTGGCTGCAAATGGTTCGATCAAAGATGAAAGTAAAAGCGACGCAATAAAAATCGCAACCACGTCACGCACAAACCACAAAAACCAAATCCCAAGCACGATCAAAACAGCTTTGATAAATGTCGCGGTTGAAATACTTACCGACTGTGGCGGATACATCACATGGAAAAAATTATAACATAAAAGCGCCCAGAGCGGATCTGGACGCAGGTGTCTTTCAGTCGAATGCCCGCAACGCTTGATCGAAACGTGCGATTGCCGCGCCAGTGTAGTCTGGCGTGTTGGCGAGGCTGAAACGAATGTACTCAGGTTGGTGGAATGGCGCACCAGGCACGACGGCGAGACCGTGACGTGCGGTAAGGTAGGCAACGAGATCGTTCGTGTCTTGGATGGTCTCGACGACCCGATCGCGCGCGTCGCGGAAGATGAGATCGCGAGGAACACTGCGTCCCAACCACGGCGCCACATGCACGAAAGCGTAGTAGCCTTGGCCAGCGACGAACCGATGACCAAATCCTGTCATCCGTGCGCGGAAAAGCGCTCGGCTTTTTGCAGTCGGCTCCACCACGCGACGAATCCATTGATGCTGATCTGGATTGTCACTGGCGTACACCTTGTGGGCCGCGGCTTCACCAAGCACGTTTGGAAGCACGGTGTGCGAAGCGATCGCGGTCACGCACTTGGCCATCTTGATGTCTCCACACACGAGGTGTGCATGGCGAACGTTGCTGGCGCCAGCGGACTTGGTGAGACCGTCCATGAACGTCACGCGACGACGCACTTCGGGTGAGAGCGCTGCGAAGATTGCGGAGAGGTCGTAGCGTGAAAGACCAGGATCCAACACCATCTGGTACATGAGGTCCACAAAAATGTACCTCACTCCAGAATCCGTTGCCTTTTCGATCAGCTCGATCACCTCTTCCTGCGTGTAGAACGTCCCCGTCGGATTGTCAGGAGTTGTGATCACGAGCGCTGCAACGCGGTAGTCCCGCTCACTTGCAAACTCGATGCTCGCCCTCAAACTCTCGGTCGTGATCTTGAAACTTCCGTCGGTCGCTGGCGCGCACAGTAAGTTCAACCCAGCAAGATAGGAACCGTGACCGTACGAAATCCACGGTGCCGCAGAGACGAGCAGGCATTCACCCGAGATGCCGGTCATGAGTTGAGTGGCTTGGTACCACTTTTGGAGGGCATCGCGTCCACCGTCAGTGAGCACGACATTGTCTGAAGTGAGACCAGAGTCAGATGAGAGCTTATAGAAGTTCTCAAAGATGGCCGTACGAACTCGCACATCTCCCTGTGGCGTGCCGTAGGAAGTGGCGTGATCGCTTGGAAGGAACTGATCCAGTGCCTCCACGAGTTCACAATGTGGAATGCCACCCAGACTCGCTCCTCCGTCCCCTTGGGAAGCGTCGAGCGTCGGACGACTTGGATGGTCGCGTCGGTAGGCATCGAGTCCCTGCTTGATGAGAAACATCTGCGAAGGAGGAAGGTAACGCCGATGCCGTGATCCACGGATGACCCGTTGGTCGAAAGTGTCGGGGAAGAATGGTAGCGAGTCTGGAAACACAGCGAGCAAAGAACGTGAGGCATTGCCATGCGTCATGAGATCCTCCGTGAGAGCCGCATGGCATTCTACACGATTGACGAAAAAACTCAAGTGACTTATCTTGCTTGATGATCTAAAGAGATCTTATGGGGCTGATCGGTATCGATGGGAGGCCTACCATTCGTGATCAAGTCGAGCAGGTACGGCTGCTCGTAAATATTCCCGTGCACGACGACAACTGCAAACAACGTCATGGCAATGATCAAGAACGCGTTCCGCGTTCCATCCTTTGCCCCTGCTCTCGCGTAAGCTGAGAGCCATCTGACTATGCGATGATCGATAGCATAGACTCAGGTGTTATATCATCGATCTGGAACATGAGGTCACCGGTCTCTCATGTTTAAGAGTTGCGATCGGCTCCTTGTCACGTATTGCTTCACGCCTTGAGCGTGGCGAGGTATCAGGCGTGGATGAACTTGGAACCATCACGGTGTGAATCCTTCCAGACGGGAGTTCGATTCTCCCCAGCTCCACCAACAAAAACATCCGTGACAAATACGGATGTTTTTGTTAAAGCAACTTGATATCCATGACTGCATCCGCTAGGCTTGCCTCGGCTCACAAGGAGATCAACCAATGACTGGCAACGAAATCTTGGGCATGGACCTGCAGGTGATGCGCAGGCTCAGGTACCAAGACGTCTGGGCACAAAGAGGATTTCTCTCTCACGAGGAAATCTGTCACATCTTCCGCGCCTGTGACGCGCTGTGGCTCCACAATGGAGATCCTCGTGCACCGCACGCCGAACTCACGTCTGGCAAATGCAGCAACGGGTTTGTGGATGTCCTGCGCGTCCTGCGCTACACCAACCTCTGCCTGCTCATGGCCGACCAACTCGAGCGCAAGATGCGCCGGCAGTACAACGGCGTGATCGATTGGGTGATCGGTTCCGACCACGCAGGGGCAACGCTTTCCTTCGCCGTCGCCGCGTCCATGAGGGCACAGCACGACTTCACCGAGAAAGGACCGGACAAGACGCAGGTCTGGAAACGATTCGAGATCCTGCCAGGTGAAACGGTGCTCCAGGTCGAGGAGCTGGTCACAACAACCGGAACACTCCAGGCTGTGCGACGTGGCATCCGCGGGGGTAACCATTTCCGAGTAGAATTCGCTCCGGTCGTGGCGACGCTCGTCAATCGATCCAGCATCACCGAGTTCGACGGAAATCCGATCGTCCACCTGGTCCATTTCGACATCCAGTCCTGGACACCAGAGGAATGTCCCCTCTGCGCCGCCGGCTCCCCTCGGGTCCGCCCCAAACAAAACTGGGCCGCACTCACCGGCCGCTGACAGTCACCAATGAGTTCGCAACGCTTGCGGGCTCTTTTCTTTTGTAACGTAAAACGCCGCCCAAGTGGACGACGTAGCTGAGCTGGTAGTTCTTGGATCCTCTACTCGATCCCATCGGCACGGCGGCGCATGGCTTCGATGGTACGAGGATCCCAGCCTTGATTGGGACCGGTGAAGTCCGAGTAGGCGCCGTGAGAGCGACGGGCAGGCGTTCTGTCGAAGAACGTCCAGATGTAGGCGAAAAAGCCGAGGACGGCGACGTAGATGATCCCGATTCCGAGATCTTCGTCCTTCACGAACACCAGTCGCAGAGCGACGATCAGGAAAGCTGTTGCACCAGCAAACAGAACACGATTTCTTTTTTCAGAACCAGACATCTGACCTCCAGGGTTCATAAGATACTCCCTTTTTCAAAAAAAATCAAGGGCTCGGTCTAATTCCCCTTGAGTTTCTCGCGGATTTGACGCTCTACATCGCGTTTCTTGATCGCCTCACGTTTCTCAAATTGTTTCTTTCCTCGCGCGACAGCGAACTCGAGTTTTATGAGACCGCCTTTTGTATAGAGGGACAGCGGGATGAGTGTGAGCCCCTCAGCACCACGCTTTCCAAACAATCGACTCAGCTCTCGCTTATGCAACAATACTTTTCGATTTCGACTTGGATCGTAATCCTCTCGCACTCCTGCTGGTTTGTACGGACTCACAAACGCATTCTTGAGCCACAACTCGCCGCCGCGCAAATCTAAAAACGCTCCCTTCAACTGAACATGCCCTGCTTTCACCGACTTCACCTCGGCGCCTGACAAAACCAAACCTCCCTCGAGCTTGTCGAGAATCTCATAATCGAACCGCGCGGTTTTGTTGATGGCGAGCGTTGGCATAGAACGCTCATCATGCTCTCACAAGGGAAGCCCATTGACAACAAAGTCGTCCTCGGCTATTTTTGAGTCTCGGCAAAATCTCTTTTGCTGAGATTCACCTCGAGGAAAAATTCATGGCGTTCCTTCTTCTCGCCCTTTCCATGACGGCCTGCGAGACCGTCAACGGCGATCAACCCTCCTTTCCTCTGGATCTCATCGGCTCATCGGCCGATGTGCCCTCAGTCCTCACCGAGGAGCCCGCCGCGCCAAAAGCGACTCCCGTGTCCACGACCGTGAAGCGCAAGGACTGCGTCTTCCTGGATCCCGACAGGGCACAGGACGCAGAGGGAAATGTCCAGGTGAAGTGTGGTGAGACGACCACTCGCGCCAAGGCGACCTACTTGGGCGAAGGAGCCTTCGAATTCGAGATCGAAGAGAAGGAGGACATCGAAGGCTCCTAGCAACAAACGAACGACACACGGTCCCCTGCCCGCCGAAGCTCCGTCCTATGGAGCGAAGGTGGGTTTTCTTTTTGCTTGATTTTTTGCAACGATTTCGTTAGAGTGTTCGACATCCTATGCGTATTCACAGACACCGCTACCGAAAACCAAAACTCGACATCCAACAATATCGTGTCAACACGCGTATTAAAGCTGAACTGGTGCGGGTGGTTGGCGCACAAGGCGAAGCTCTTGGCGTTCTCCCTCTGCCCGAAGCGATCGCGCTTGCACAAGCAAAAGAAATGGACTTGGTGGAAGTCTCTCCCAAAGCCGAACCACCTGTTTGTAAAATTCTCGATTACGGACAATTCAAATACCAGAAAGAAAAAGAAGCAAAAAAACGCAAAGCGCAATCAAAGGAAATCGAGACAAAAGGTATTCGGCTCTCTGTCCGAATCGGCACACACGATTTAGAAGTCCGTGTTGAACAAGCGAAAAAGTTTTTTGAAAAAGGCGACAAGGTGCAAGTTGATCTTCCCCTTCGAGGACGCGAAAAGGCACACAAGGATGTCGCTGAAGCGGTAATGGTCCAGTTCCTGGAAATGCTCAAATCCCACTATCCCCTGCGTGTGGAACAACCTATCAAGTTCCAGAACGGACGTATGATCATGGTTCTGGCGCGTTCTTGACACGGATGGTCCCTCCAAGTTAAACTCACGCCGAATTTATGGCCAAACAAAAAACGCACAAAGCTCTTGCCTCGCGCATCAAAATCACCAAAACCGGAAAGGTGTTGAAGCGTCATGCTGGACAAAACCACTTCAACAGCCGTGACAAAGGAAAAATCTCTCGCAAGAAACGCCGCGATATTTCCCTTTCTGTTACGCATCGCAAGGCGATCAAAGACTTAATCCCGAACACCCCAAACTTCTAAACCTATGGCAAGAGTCAAACGTGGAACCCAACACGTCAAGCGCCGAAAAAGTCTTTTAAAAAAGACCAAGGGCATGATGTGGGGTCGCAAATCCAAAATTCGTCTCGCACGTCCAGCGATGCTGAAAGCCGGCGTGAACGCCTACCGCGATCGTCGTAACAAAAAGCGTTCATTCCGCCGACTATGGCAAGTGCGCATCAACGCAGCTGTGCGACCGCTGGGACTGAGCTACTCGACATTCATAGATAAGCTCAAAAAGGCAAACGTCGTACTTGATCGGAAAGTGCTTTCCACGATCGCTAAAAATCACTCAACCCTCTTCAAAAATATTGCCGAGAGTCTCAAGTAAAAAACATCACCGCCTCCGTAAGGGGCGGTTTTGTTTCTGTTGACAGGATCTGATTTCCATGAGAGTCTCGTGAACTAGCATCAAGCTAGAATCCCTTCCTCGGAGTGAGCCATGTCCTCTGCGCAAGTAAGGACTCTGCCAAACTTCCTGCCATATTTTCGGCTATGGTGGCCGGTGAAAGTGAAAGTTCTCGTATGCGGATCCATGCGCGAACGAGTAAACGTCGATCTAACAGTCAATAAAATCGACGGACGTTTCAACTGGCTCTTTGGTTCCAGGTCGACCAACATCATCTGCTGGAAGGAACCGAACTCAATCCATGATGAGTGCATGGGCGAGGTAACCATCTGGCCCAGACAAAGTGGAAGACCTGAGCTTCTCATACACTCAGAGGACTCCCTCTTCAATGACGCCATCATCAGAGCACGCGGAACTCCTGCGCCCTCAATGAGCTTCCAAAGCCTTGACAACAAGGGTGGACTTGATGGTTGGACCTACCGAATTCGTCGAGCAAAGACGATCGTGAGAAAAGCTCTGGGTGCAGCCATCGGTGGCTCGATCCCGTATCTGCTGTTCTGGCTCACGTTTGGATGCTTCTATCCACACACGCGACCCTCAACAGGCGCCACTGTGGTCACGCCCACTCCTCCCGTGCCACGCAGCGAACTTCCTGTTCTGCCTCCGACGCTCGCCACGCCCCCACGCTCGGACTGCATCTTCCTGGATCCTGACCGCGCGCAAGATGCAGACGGCAAGGTGCGGGTGAAGTGTGGTGGTGAGCTCTACCAAGCAACCGCAACGTACATGGGCGAAGGACGATTCGATTTCACGGATCTCACTTCTTCAACGCCCTGAGGAACACGGCCCCTTGCATCACGCAGGGGCTATTAATTTTATGCTACAATCTTTCTGCTATGACAGAATCCTTACGTCTCAACAAATACCTCGCGGCACAAGGCTACTGTTCGCGCCGAGAAGCCGACCGGCTCATAAAACTCGGTAGGGTTTTTGTGAACAACAAACGTGCTCAACTTGGCGACCTGGTAACGCACGCAGACTCTGTGCGTGTTGATGGACGAGATCGAAAACGTGAACCTGAAAAAATTTATTTGCTCCTAAACAAACCGACGAACGAGATCGTCAACAGTGGAAATGACTTTGAGGATCTCCCACCGGACGTATATCCGATTGGACAGCTCGACACAAAAGACTCTGGACTCTTGATCCTTACCAACGACTCTTCGCTCGCCAAACGCCTCTTCCATCCTCGCAGTGACATCGAAACAGAGTATGTCGTTACTGTTGATCGTCCGTTAGAGAAAATAGATATTGGACGGCTTCAAAGCAATGCTCATCTGAAAAGCAAAAAAGGCGTACCTGTGAAGATCCGACAACTGAGTGCACAAAAATTTGCCGTTGTCCTTGAGAACGAAGACAACCAACAAATCAAATACTCCTGTGAAGCACTCGGTTATCATGTCCTCCACAGCATGCGCACGAGAATTGGAACCATCAAAATCCCCATGAGCGCACCTGAGGGAGGCTATCGCTATCTCACAGAAAGAGAGGTCAGAGAGCTAAAAAAGCTTGTAGAATAAGCCATCGATCACGTTGTTCGCGAACGACGTGATTGACAAAATGGCTTTTTTAATGTATCTTTTACTGTTTTCCAATCGCTGGGAACCTCTGCCATGAGAGAAACGTGGTACCAACAAGGGAGAAGTCATGAGCGCAGAAGCTATTGCGACCTTGCAAAAGCTCTGGGAGAAGCTCGTGATCGTGCGCGTGAAGCGAACGATTGCAAGGGAACCAGAGGACGTGATATCGATCGAGATCCCCCAGGTCATCGGACACAGTGACGAGGGCGTGCCGATCTTCAACGGAAACCGATCCTCGGTCCTAACTCGCCGCACCGCGGACATTCCTCAAAAGGATCGCTGGTGCGCGAGAATCGCCTGGCGCCACTTCTACGGCTTCACCTCCATAGGTGCCTACTTCGACCTCGCGGGCTACCACGAGCTCGACTTCAACATCAACCTCACCTGCGATTGGGGCATGTACGGGAACCACATGGGCGGCCACGATGCTCGTCCTCACGAAGGACAGCTCATCGCAGGAATCGTGGCGAACTCGCCGCACGGCAAGAAGCTCGAAAAGTGGTTCATCGTGACCCCCGAACTCAAGTTCCTCATCGAGCTCGTGCGCGCAGGCAAGACGGAGCTCTCCGAGGAACGCCTAGCCAGAAAGCTCCTAACCGACGACTTCCCTGACAAACTCTGGGCGCTGGTGAGACTCGTGTTCTTCGACAACGTCCAGGCGTTCGTGGAGCAGCACCTCGGCGTCCAGTCAGCACATCCATGCCTCGGTCAACCCTACGGCCAGGTCCACCCAGGTGGTCGACGATACACCGTGAAGCATGTGGACATGTCCCTGCCCATGAACCATCCGCTCAAGTTCGTCCACATCCTCTCCCACAGGCTCAACAGCCCGCAGTGGTGGGAGGAAGTGAAGCGGCTGACGGATGGCGCTTGCGACAACCATGTAGGCTACGGTGGCAGCTGCTGGGGCTGTGAGCAGGAACGCCGCGCCACTGATCGATGGCGCAACGAGGCTGGCTTGAGCAACTACTAGGCAACGCGACCCGCCCCCGTCCTCTGGACAACGGCGGGTTTTAAATTTCCAAAATCATCGGCAAGTGATCGCTGATCGGAACATCTGGAACAGTGAAAGATCGGACAGCGACTCCTGAACTCACAAACGTATAATCCGCGAACTCTTGAAAACCATACTTACCATGCTCGTACTCTGGAAACAGCTTGCGCATGTGTGATCCTCGTGTGGTCGTGATTTTGTAGTCCTTGATGAGATTGTGGAAGCCCTCGTCCTCGAACATCTTGATACTCTCCGTCTCTGGAAACAAATTAAAATCTCCCATCACAATTTTTTCTCCGAGTCGTTCGCGCAAAAAATCCAAAACTTTTTTCGACTGTTCAAGTCGCTTCGGTGTATCACGCTTACTCGCTGGCTCTGAGTTGCCGTGCAGGTTCACGATCGTGAGTACAGAGGATCCTCCGAGCACAAGATAGACAGCATTGTGACCGAGTGTCTCATAGTCCTTTCCATTGTACGTGTTGAGATCGTTGTAGATAAAAAAGCTTCCGCGCTCTGTAACGCTGAACGTTTTCTTATAAAAAATCACATTGCCCATCTGCGTTTGTCCTGGGTAGGCTGGTGAAAAATCAAAGTCATCTTGCATGGGAGCAAACACACACTCAAAGCCTGGAAGGCGGCTGGCAATCTCTTGCAGAACATTGACACGCCCTCGACAAGCAATCTCCCCGCCATCCTCCTTAGGATTGCTCAGCATTTCCTGAAAACAAAAAACATCCGTGGAGGCAGCCTGCTCCTTGATGAACGCCATGAGCGGATCAAACACGTATCCAAAATAGGCGTTCAGAGAGATCAGTTTCATAGATGAAAAGCATTCTAACATGGCTTGCACGACTTTTTTACCCATGTTACGATTCCGTCGCTCTTAATGGATCGGTGGTGTAGCCCGGTTAACACGTCTCCCTGTCACGGAGAAGATCGCGGGTTCGAATCCCGTCCGGTCCGCCAGACAAAAACTCCCAGGTGTATCCTGGGAGTTTTTGCATCAAAAATGTTAGCGCTAGAGACCGAGCGTCACTTTCGCCCACACATACGGATGGTTATTCCATTTTGGAAAAATTGTTGTAGCGACTATCTCACCGGTGTACCCGTTCACAATCGCCCCATATTTTCCGAGCGAAACAACAATGTAGGCTGTCCCCGAAATCAATCGGTATTTTGTCACTGCGCTTGTTGTAAGTGATATTGCGTCATATAGATAAACGGAGTTATCAGCAAACGTCACAAAAATATCTCCATTGGTCGACCTAGAAATGGTCGTGATTGAACTCGTTCGTACAGTTTTGTCCAAGGGGTCGAGCGTGCTGTAATACGGATGAACTCCATTTAGACTCAATGTATTATACTCATCCACTATTCCATCTCCGTCATTATCAGCGCCATCGCCAGAAATTTCGATTCCGTAATTTGAGATGCTGTCATTAGTATCAGAACTGTTAGTGGTGTATCCACTCGGCGCTGTTGAAGAACAGAAAGAGGCAGTTGTTGTGGAACCGAGAGTGTCTCCGTCTGCGTCAAGATAATACGTTTGCTCGCTGCTCACAGTTGCGTCAGCGTCATTACAATCGCTTGTATTTGTCGAATAGCCACTCGGCGCTGTTGAAGAACAGAAAGAGGCAGTTGTTGTGGAACCGAGAGTGT
>ERZ1292640.4151-Hain-H43-02um-R1-4151-length-11118-cov-8_pt1 | contig 11118 bp, 10 predicted proteins | sample MGYA00564404_ERZ1292640 | MGnify/ENA primary metagenome ERZ1292640 (study PRJEB36523, sample SAMEA6512636) | groundwater metagenome | collected 2019-01-08 | study: AquaDiva: Metagenomics assemblies of 32 groundwater samples | reverse complement strand
CCGCCACGGCCAGCAGCATGCGCTCGAAGGGCAGCTGGCTCATCAGGTGGGCAAAACCCTGGCCTTCCACGCTGCCCAGCAGGTTGGCCACCGGGGCGCGCACGCCGTCGAAGAACAGCTCGCAGGTGTCGGAGGCGTGCAGGCCGATCTTCTCCAGGATGTTGACGCGAAAGCCCGGCAGGTTCTCGGTTTCCAGCACGACGAGCGAGACACCCTTGGCGCCGGCCTCGCCGGTGCGCACCACCACCACCAGCAGGTTGGCCGTAAAACCATTGGTGATGAAGACCTTGCTGCCGTCGATCACATACTCGTCGCCCTCGCGGCGTGCGCGCGTGCGCACCGCCTTGAGGTCGGAGCCGGCGCCGGGCTCGGTCATGGCGATGCCGGCAATCAGTTCGCCACTGGCGAGTTTCGGCAGCCAACGCTGCTTCTGTTCTTCAGTGCCGTAGTCCAGGATGTAGTGCGCGGCAATGGTGTGCACCGCCACCGTGCCGGGAATTTCCACCCGTGCCAGTTCATCGGCCACCACCAGCTGGTAGGCCAGGCTGGCACCGGCGCCGCCATAGGCCTCGGGCAGTTCGGGCAGCAGGAAGCCCATCTCGCCGAACGGGCGCCACACCTCGCGCGGAATGTAGCCTTGCTTGCGCCAGCCATCGAGGTGCGGCAGCAGTTCGGCATTGATGTAGCGGCGCAGCTGGTCGCGGAAAGCCTCGATGTCGGCATCCATCCACTGGTGGCGGTAAAGCTGGGGCAGCATGGGGTTCTTTTAAACGCGTTCGTACAGGGTGACGACGCAGGCGCCGCCCAGGCCCAGGTTGTGCTGCAGGGCCAGCCGCGCATCGCTCACCTGGCGCGCGCCGGCCTGGCCGCGCAGCTGCTGCACGAGCTCGGTGCATTGCGCCAGCCCGGTGGCGCCCAGCGGGTGGCCCTTGCTCAGCAGGCCGCCGGACGGGTTGGTGACCACCTGGCCGCCGTAGGTGTTGTCGCCGTCCAGCACGAATTTCTCCGCGCCACCCAGCGGGCACAGGCCCAATGCCTCGTAGGTGATGAGCTCGTTCTGGGCGAAGCAGTCGTGCAGCTCCACCACGTCCACGTCCTGCGGGCCGATGCCGGCCTGCGCATAGACCTGCTGCGCGGCATCGCGCGCCATGGAGAAGCCCACCACCTCACGCATGTCCTGCGCTTCGAAGGTGACGGGTTTGTCGGTGGTCATGGCTTGTGCCTTGATGCGCACCGAGCGCTTCAGGCCGTGCTTTTGCGCGAAGGCGTCCGAGCAGATCACCGCCGCGGCGGCACCGCAGGTGGGCGGGCAGGCCATCAGGCGCGTCAGCACGCCGTCCCACAGCATGGGCGAGGCCATCACCTCTTCGGTCGTCACCTCTTTGCGGAACAGCGCCAGCGGGTTGTTGGCCGCATGGCGGCTGGCCTTGGCGCGGATGGCGGCAAAGGTTTCCAGCTTGGTGCCGTACTGCTGCATGTGCGCCAGGCCGGCGCCACCGAAGTAGCGCAGCGCCAGCGGGATTTCGCTGTGGCCGACCAGTGCACCGGTGGCTTCGTCGAAACGGTCGAAAGGCGAGGGGCGGTCGGTGAACACGGCGCCCAGGGCACCTGGGCTCATGTGCTCGAAGCCCAGTGCCAGCACGCAGTCGGCCGCGCCGCTGGCCACCGCCTGGCGCGCCAGGAACAGCGCGGTGGAGCCGGTGGAGCAGTTGTTGTTGACGTTGACCACCGGGATGCCGGTCATGCCCACCTCGTACAGTGCGCGCTGGCCGGCGGTGGAGTCGCCATAGACGTAGCCCACGTAGGCCTGCTGCATGTGCTCGTAGCCGATGCCGGCATCGGTCAGTGCCGCCTGCGTGGCCTGCGCGGCCATTTGCGGGTAGGGCAGGTTGGCGCCCGGCTTGGTGAAGGGGATCATGCCGACACCGGCCACAAAGACATCACGGCTCATAAGAAGCTCCTTCCTGAAATATTCAGGCCCTAGCGTAAGCCATTTGCCGTGCTTTTCCCGCACGGGTGTTGCCGAGGTGACGGTTCTGGCGGTGGGTGGGATATCGGCCTTAGCCGGCCAGCACGCACTGCGCGACTTCGTGCAGCGCCTGCTGCACGGTGGCGACCTGGATCACGCCTTCGATCTGGGCCGCGCCTTCGAGGCCGATGACCCGCTTGCCGAACTGCCGGCCGAGGGCGACTTCGGACAGGGTGCCGAAGCTGTCGCCGATGGCCACCAGGCACAAGGATGCGCGGGCGATGAGCGCGTTGCGCGCCTCGCCGATGCCGGTGGCGATCACGAGGCCGACATGGGGGTTGGCAAACGACGGATCGGCATCGGGCAGCAGGCCGATGGACAGGCCGCCGGCTTCGGCCGCGCCGCGGCAGACCGCCTCCATCACACCATGCCGGCCGCCGCAGATGACGGCCAGGCCCATGCCGGCCAGCCCGCGCCCGACCTGTTCGGCCGCCAGCAGCTGTGCGCTGGAAGCTTCGCGCGGACCGATCACGCCGACCGGCACGCGCACGGGCGCACCGCTGTGCTGCTGCAGCCAGTGGGCGGCGGCGATGCTGCCGACGAGTTCGCCGCTGGCAGGCGTGGGCGTGTTCAGCCAGGTGCGCTGCTGCGGGTCGAAGCGCCGGCCTACCGCGTCGAACAGCAGGCCTGCGGTGCGGTCGAGTCTATAAGTGGCGCTCATGGCGGCTCCCGAACCATTCGCCGGTGGTCATGATGGCGGCACACGCGGCCGTGATCATCAAGGCCAGCGCGGCCGCTGCCGGAAAGTCGGTTCCGGTTTCCGAAATCAGGCTGTAGAGCTGCAGCGGCAGGATGTGCAACTGCGTGCCGACCAGCGCCAGGGCCGTGCCGTAGGCGCCGAAGATCACCGCGGCCACCAGGCAGAAAGCCGCGCCGAGCGGTGCCGCCACCTGCGGCAGCATCACCTGCCACAGGGCCTGGGTCGGGGTAGCGCCGAGCGACTCGGCCACCACCAGCTGCGTGCGGTCGAAGTTGACCAGCACCGGCAGGATGCCCATCACCACGCGCGGGATCAGGTAGTAGGAGGAGGCGAAGGCCAGCCCGCCCGGCGTGAACAGCAACTTGCCGATGAGTGCCGGATCGAAGCCGGCAAAACCCAGCAGCTGGGTGAAGAAGCCCGCGCGGCCATAACCCAGGATGAAGCCGTAGGCCACGATCAGGCCGGAAAACGTCAGCGGCAAGGCGATCACGAACGAGTACAGGGTGCGCACCTGCTCCGGCAGGCGCGACAGGTGCAGGGCGACCGCAAAGCCCACCACGGTCGAGACCGTGGCGGCCACCAAGGTCAGCAGCAGCGTGCCCACCAGCGAAGGCCAGAAGGCGGGCAGCGAGAACACGCGCACGAAGGACTGGACGCCCTCGCGCAGCGCATCCACCGCGACCGCGCCCACCGGCAGCACAAAGAACATGGCCAGGAAAACGACCGCGGGTGCGGCCAGCCACAGTTGCGTGCGCAGGCGCATGGCAGGCGGCTACCGGGTGCTTACTTGGCTTCGGTCGCGGCGACCCAGCCCTTGTCGACCTCGGCCTTCTTGGCGGCTGCGGCGCGCACGTCCAGCGGACGCACCTGCGGCGCGGCGGGCAGCTTGTCGGCCACCGAGGCAGGCAGTTGCACGCCGGGCACCGACGGCCGCACGAAGCCCTGGGCAAAGATGCCCTGGCCGAAGTCGGTCATGATGAAGTTGAGCCAGAGCTTGCCGGCATTGGGGTTGGGGCCCTTCTCGACCAGGCTGATGCCGTAAGGCGCGGCGGCAGAGGCTTCCTTCGGGATGACGACCGCGACCGCGTCGCCCAGGCCGTCGATGTGCTTGGCCTTGAGGCCATCGTTCTCGTAGGAAATCCAGATCGGGATCTCGCCCTTGAGGAACTGCGCATAGGGCGTGGTGCCCAGCACGCGCAGCACGTTGCCGGCCTTGTGCAGCCGGCCGAGGTAGTCGAGCCCGGGCTGGATGTTGTTCATGTCGCCGCCGGCGCCGAAGTTGGCGGCGAAGGTCAGCACCTGGCCGACGCCGGTGGAGCGCGGGTCGAGATAGACCACCGAGTTCTTGTACTCGGGTTTGAGCAGGTCGGCCCAGGACTGCGGCACGTTCTTCACCAGCTTGGTGTTGACGATGAAGGCCACCGTCAGCGTGTGGATGGTGAACCAGCGGCCGTCCTGCTCGCGGAACACCGTCGGCAGTTTGTCGAAGTTGACCGGCTTGAACGGTGCAACCACGCCCTTGTTGACGGCATCGACCGCCGAGGCGGCGAAGTAGTAGGCGGTATCGGCCTGCGGGCGGTTGCGCGCTTTCTCCAGTGCCACCACCGTGGCGGCCGAGCCGAGGTCGTTGTAGACGATCTCGACTTCGGGATAGCGTTTCTTGAAGGCCGCGAACTGGGCCGCCCAGTTGGCCCAGGTCGGGCCGGTGTCGAAGCTCACCACCATGCCTTCGCGCTTGGCCGCTTCGTAGAGGGTTTTCTCGCCGGCATAAAGCTCCGGCGAATCGAGCACCGTCTGTGCGGCGACACCCGCAACGAACAGCGATGCCATGGCAGCGACGAACCATCGTTTGGATTGCATTGTCATCTCCTTCAGTGGGTGGGTAAAAACTGGACCGCCTGGCGCGGTACATGGACGTGCGCGATGACCTCGCGCGTGGTGGTATCGATCTTCAGCATGCCCTGGCCCACCGCGAGTTCGATTTCGCGGCTGGCACCGAAAAAACGGTCGTGCAGCACCGTGGCGGCGAAGACGTTCTCGCCATCGGGGGCTGCAGCGGGTTGGATTTTTTCCGGCCGCACCAGCAGCCGCACTGCGGCACCCACGGGCAGGCTGTGGGCCGGCGTGGCGATGCGACCGAGCGGCGTGTCCACCGCGTCGGGCGCGGCCACCGTGCCGTCGATCAGGTTGGCGCGGCCGACAAAGCTGGCGACGAAGGCATCGGCCGGCCGGTCATAAAGCTCTTGCGGCGGCGCCACCTGCACCAGCCGGCCGTCGCGCAGCACGGCAATGCGGTCGGCCAGTGACAGCGCCTCGTCCTGGTCGTGCGTGATCAGCAGCGAGGCGATGTTCTGCTGCTTCTGGATGCGGCGCACTTCGTCGCGCATGGTGATGCGGGTGGCGGCGTCGAGCGCCGACAGTGGTTCGTCGAGCAGCAGGGCGCGCGGCTTGAACACCAGCGCCCGCGCCAGCGCCACGCGCTGCTGCTGGCCGCCCGACAGCGCCGCCGGCAGGCGTTCGCCGTAGCCGCCGAGCCCGACCATGTCGAGCATGGCCTCGGCGCGCCGGCGGCGTTCGACCAGGGCGATGTCGCGCACGCGCAGCGGGTAGGCCACGTTCTCCCACACGCTCATGTGCGGAAACAGGGCGTAGGACTGGAACACGATGCCGCACTGGCGTGCACGCACGCTGGCGCCGGTCACATCCTCGCCGCCCAGCCGGACGCGGCCCGCCGTGCAGGGCAGGAAGCCGGCGATGAGCTTGAGCAGCGTGGTCTTGCCGCAGCCGCTGGGGCCGATGCAGACGATGAGCTCGCCCGGCGCGATGTCGAGCGTGATGTCGAACACCCCGGCCTTGCCGCCGGGGTAGCTGAAGCTGGCGTTCTCCATGCGGACGGACGGGGTGTCGCTCATCGTTTGCCCCCTGCGGCAGAAAAGCGTGCCGCGCCGCGGGCCGAGATGGAGCCCGTGACCGAGGCGGTGAGGGCCAGCATCAGCAGGATCACCGTCGCGGCGCAGGCGAAACCGGTGGCGCCATAGAAAGCCTGCAGCAGCACCACCGGGTAGGTGCGGTTGAGGAAGCCGCAGACGAGGTTGGAAAACTGGAACTCGCCGATCGACAGGGCGGCGACGATGATCAGCCCCGACAGCACCGAATGCCGCAGCGCCGGCAGGACGATGTGAAAGAAGCGCTGCGGCGCCGTGCTGCCGAGCGACTCGGCCGCGTCTTCCAGCGTGCGCAGGCCCAGGCGCTGCATGTCGGCCACCACAGTCTGCAGGAAATACGGCAGGCCCAGGACGATGTGGCCGGCGATCAAGAGCCAGATGCTGCCCAGCCAGGGCAGGGTGTCGGAGGAAAACACCAGGATGAAGCCGAAGGCCAGCACCAGCGCCGGCAGCGCCACGGGCAGCTGGTACAGCACGCGGGCGGCGGCGCGCACCCGCGGGTCATGCGCGCGGAAGACGGCATACGCCAGCGGAAGGCCGATCGCCACGCAGGCGATCGAGGTCATGACGGCGACAAACAGGCTGGCGGTGAAGGCGCGGCGAAAGCTGGGATCGGCGGCAACCTCAAGGTACCACTTGACGGTGGTGCCGGTGGGCAGCAGGGTGTTGAGCCAGAGATCGCCGAAGGAGCCGATGAAAAGAAGTGCGATTGGCGAGGCCAAATACACGAGGTAGGCAGCGGTGACCCAGCGCGGGATCATCCGTGCCCGATCGAGGGAGGGTTCGACGGCATGCGGAAAATTGTCAGCATAGTGACGATCCCCGTCAAGCACTTTTGCCGGTCAGATGCAACGCCATGTTTGACATGGCGCATGTCGGCTGGCCGTTTCGCGCCATGTCTGCTCATGGCCCGGAGTCTAGTCAGCGCGGATGACGGTTGTGTGACCCGGCGCCGCGCCGCGTCTCAGAGCGCGTTGAGTTGCCGCGTGCTCTCGAAGCGCCGTTGCTGGCCGGTGACGGGATCGGTGAAGGCGATTGAGCGCGCCAGCAACTGCAGCGGTTGGCTGTAGTCTTCATCCGTGTGGCCGGGGCCGTGCACCACCTCGGGGTAGAACAGGTCGCCGACGATGGGCCGGCCCAGGGCGTGCATGTGCACGCGCAGCTGGTGGGTGCGACCGGTCACGGGCGACAGGCGGTACAGGCCTAACTCGCCCTGCGCGCGCAGCAACGCGATGTGCGTCTCGCTGTTGGGTTCGCCCGGCACTTCACGCTGGCGGAAGAACTGTTCGTCGGGTTCGATGCGGCTCATGTGCACCTGGGGCAGGGGCAGGTCGGGGCGCAGCGGCGCAAGCGCTTCGTAGCTCTTCTCCACCACCTTGTCGCGAAACAGCGCCTGGTAGGCGCCGCGGTCCTGCGGGCGCACGCTGAACAGCACCAGTCCGGCAGTCTCGCGGTCGATGCGATGGATCGGGCTTAAGTGTTCGATGCCGAGCTGGCGCTTGAGCCGCACCAGCAGTGTCTGCTGCACGAAGCGGCCGGTGGGGGTGACCGGCAGGAAGTGCGGCTTGTCGGCCACCAGCAGATGTTCGTCCTGGTAGAGCACGGACGCTTCGAACGGGATCACCGGCTCGGCGCTCAGTTCGCGGTAGTAGTAGACGCGCGTCTGCGGCTCAAAAGGCGCCTCGGGTGGCAGTGGCCGGCCGTTCTCGTCGAGCACGCGGCCCTGGGCCATGCGTTGCAGCCACTGGGCCTGCGACACGGCGGGCAGGCGCTGTGCCAGAAAGTCCACCAGGAGCGGCCAGGGCCCGGCCGGCAGCGCAACGCAACTGGCGCTCACGCCCTCCAGCATGGGGGGCTTGTGCAGGTGCGGCGGGCGGCTCATGGTCAGCGAGTATGTGCGCCAGGTGCTGCGTGCACCTTCCCATGAAGCGCAACGCAGGCAGGTTGAGGTGAGCCAAGCGGGGAACGCCGTGGAACCGGCTTTGCCGGGCCACTGGTGTTGCCCCCTTGAGGGGGGTGGCGGAGCGACACGCAGTGCGCGCAGCCTGGGGGTGTCATTTTCGTACGAAAACCAGGTCCCACACGCCGTGGCCCAGGCGCAGGCCACGCTTCTCGAACTTGGTCAGCGGCCGGTAGTCGGGCTTGGGGGCGTAGCCGTCGGCGCTGTTCTTCAGCAGCGGCTCGGCCTGCAGCACCTCCAGCATCTGCTGGGCGTAGGGTTCCCAGTCGGTGGCGCAGTGCAGGTAGCCGCCGGGCTTCAGGCGGGCGGCCAGCTTGGCCACCAGCAGCGGCTGGATCAGGCGGCGCTTGTGGTGCTTGGTCTTGTGCCAGGGGTCGGGAAAGAAGATGTGGATGCCGTCCAGGCTTTGCAGCGGCAGCATGTGGTCGATGACTTCCACCGCATCGTGCTGCAGGATGCGGATATTGCTGAGATTCTGTTCGCCGATGCGCTTGAGCAGCGCACCCACGCCGGGCTCGTGCACTTCGCAGCAGAGGAAGTTCTTTTCGGACATCAGCGCCGCGATGTGCGCCGTGGCGTCGCCCATGCCGAAGCCGATCTCCAGGATCACGGGCCGGGCCTGAGTGTCATTTTGGCCTGCAGTGCCCGTGGAATCTGCGAAAGCAGCTGCGAAATCGATAGCGCTTGGCGCATAGGGCAGCACGAAGCGCGGGCCGAACTCCTCGAAGGCCTTGGCCTGGCCGGTGGTGGTGCGGCCGGCGCGCTTGACGAAGCTCTTGATGGTCTTGGGGAATTCCACGCCGGGCGGCGGCAGGCGGCGCCGGTCTTTGGGCGCGGCGTCAGCAGGGGCTGCTGAATCTTGGGGGAGGGGAGTGGGGATCGTGTCAGTCACGCCCCGATTTTACCGGCCGGCCCTCGGGTGGCGCTAACGGCGCCAGGCCGCCGCCCATTGCGTCGTGGCGGCAGCCAGCCAGTCGCTGATCGAGGCGGCCTGCACCTGCAGGCCGAGCAGTGCGGCTGCCGCATTGAGCGCGGCCAGCGGGGCGTGTGTGTCCAGCGCCTGGGCGCCGTTCTGCTTGCTCAGCTTTTCGCCGTTGGGGCCGAGCACCAGCGGCGTGTGCAGGTAGGCCGGCGTGGGCAGTCCCAACGCGCGCTGCAGCAGGATCTGGCGCGCCGTGTTGTCGGCCAGGTCTTCGCCGCGCACGATGTGGGTGATGCCCTGCGCGCCGTCGTCCACCACCACCGCCAGCTGGTAGGCGAAGAGGCCGTCGGCGCGCTTGAGCACGAAGTCACCGACCTCGGCGGTCACGTCCTGCGCCTGCGGTCCCAGGCGACGGTCATGCCAGTGGATGCGCTGCGGTGTGCCTTGATTTGCTCCTGATTTGATAGCTGATGGCGCAATGTTTATAGGGTCTATGGCCTGATTTGATGTCAGATCCTGCGCCGTGAGGTCGGTACGCAGGCGCCAGGCACGCGCTGCCTTGCCCTGCAGGCCGCCATGTTCGGGTCGGCAGGTGCCGGGGTAGACCAGTTCGCCGTGGCGGGTCTTGGGGCGGCCGAGGCGCTCCAGTTCGAGTTCGATGTCGCGGCGGGTGCAGGCGCAGGGGTAGGCCAGCCCGCGCGTCACCAGATCGTCGAGCGCCTGCTGGTACAGCGCGCTGCGCTGCGACTGGTACAGCGGTGGCGCATCCGGCAGCAGGCCGCAATCGGCCAGTTGTTGCAGGATGATGCGGTCAGCGCCCGGCACGCAGCGCGGCAGGTCCACGTCTTCGATCCGTACCAGCCAGCGCCCCGCGTGGGCACGGGCATCAAGCCAACTGGCCAGGGCTGCCACCAGCGAGCCGGCATGCAAGGGGCCGGTGGGCGAGGGGGCGAATCGTCCGACGTAGGTGGCAGGCATTCAGCAAGTGCGGATGTTTCGCCGCCGGGCCGCCCCAAGGCGAAACGCGGCCCCCGGCAAGCGAAGCGCAGACCAGGCTTGCGCAGGGGGCAGGGAGCACGCGAAGCGAGCGACCGTGGGGGCCATCAAGCCACTTTCAACGCCAGTTCCAGGCCCGAGAGAAAGGCATCTTCCACCCGGTGGCCCAGGCACCAGTCGCCGCAGACGCCGATGTTGGTCTTGGCGTCCCACAGATGGCTGCTGCCCAGCGGCTTGGTGGTCTGGGCGTAATGCCAGCGGTGCACGGTGGCAAACGTGGGTTCGGCACGGATGCCGGTGACTTCGGCAAAGGCCTTGAGCAGCTTGTCCTGCACGCGCAGCGGGTTGTCCTCCAGGTGCTCCTGCGACCAGGTCGGGCTGGCCTGCACGGTCCAGCGCTCCAGCGTTTCGCGCTTGGGCTTGCTCGATTCGCGCGCCACCCAGGCGATGCGGTGGTGCGTGCTGCGCGCGGCATTCCATTGCGGCCCGAGCGACGACATGCCGGGCTGCATGGCCTGCGGAAAGGCGGCCAGCAGCGTCCAGCACGGTGCCACTTCGACCTTGTCGATGCGTTGAACCAGCTCCTTGGCCTGCTTCGAGTTCTTCAGCAGCGCATGCGCCTGGGCTGCGGGGATGGCCAGCAGCACGGCATCGAAGCCGGAATAGACCTGGCGCGCATCGTTCGCACCTTCGGTCTGCAACTGCCAGCGCCTGGCATCGAGTGCGTCGCGCTCGATGCGCATGACGCGGGTTTCCAGTTCCACCCGGCCGGCATCGAGCAGCGGCTGGGCCCAGCGTTTCACCAGGGCATTCATGCCCGGCGTCGGCACCCAGTGCGATTCGTGTGTGGGAAGGGCGGCGGCGACCACGCGGCCGAAGGGGTCGAGCACGCGCACGGCATTCGCGCTCCACGGCCGGCACAGGCCGGGCACGGTTTCCAGCGCCTTGGCAAAGCGCGCATCGCGCACCGTGAAGTACTGGGTGCCGTGGTCGAAACTGCCGAACTCGGTGCTGCGCGTGGCCATGCGGCCGCCCGGACCACGGCTTTTCTCGAACAGCGTCACCCGGTGGCCGGCCTGCACCAGGGTTCGGGCACATGCCACGCCTGCCATGCCGGCGCCGATGACGGCGAAGTGTTGCGATGTGCTCATGGATGGGATCTCCTGCAGTGGTGTGTTCTGGCTTGCACTTTACACGCCCCGGTGCTGCTCCAGCAGCGCGGCGCGGGTGGCGGGGCTTTCCAGCTGCTTGAGCCACCACTGCAGCGCACGGCCCTGGCCCCGCGCTGTGGCGCCGCGCCAGGCATAGCTGATGCGCACCACGCGCTGCGGCCGTTCGGTTTTTTTCACCACCAGGCGGCCGGTCTCGATGTAGCTGCGGATCATGCAGGCCGGCAGGAAGCCGCCGCCCAGGCCGCGCAACTGGGCGTCGAGCTTGGCCTGCATGTTGGCCACGGTGAAGACGTCCTGTCCGCCCAGCAGACCGAAGGTCAGTCCATTGCCGCGTTGCACCGAGTCGGCCACCGCCACGGCGCGGTGGTGCAGGAGCAGTTCGTCGGTCAACGGC
>ERZ1292640.4148-Hain-H43-02um-R1-4148-length-11119-cov-8_pt1 | contig 11119 bp, 13 predicted proteins | sample MGYA00564404_ERZ1292640 | MGnify/ENA primary metagenome ERZ1292640 (study PRJEB36523, sample SAMEA6512636) | groundwater metagenome | collected 2019-01-08 | study: AquaDiva: Metagenomics assemblies of 32 groundwater samples | reverse complement strand
CAAAAACACCAAACGCAGTTGATGTTGATAAAAAATGACCAATCGTGTAATCTTCCAACAGGAAAGGAAAAAGAATTACCGCAATCTTATTTGTAAAATATCCCTATACACTAACTCACAGCGATAGCATAAAGTTAGTGTATGACAAATATTTAGAGAAATTTGGGATAAATAAAAAAATCAACCAATGAGTTTCAAAAATTCGGATTCGGATAGTTGGGGCACGCCGAGCGCGGCGGCACGGGCGGCTTTGGAACCGGGGTCGTCGCCCACCACCACAAAACTGGTTTTTTTGGAGACTGTTTCAGAGACGGCGCCGCCGCGCTCGCGGATTTTTTGCTTGGCAGTTTCCCGGTCTAACGATTTCAAAGTGCCGGTTAGAACGAAAGTTTTGCCAACCAAAGGTCCGCCAGCTGACACCTCTGGAACAAATTTTTCAATAGTTACTTGCTTCAGCAAATTACTCACCAATTTTTTATTTTCTTTGTCTTTAAACCAATCCACGATGGATTTCGCGACGATCGGTCCAACGCCATTGATTTTTTCTAATTGTTCAAAACTGCCAGCGGCGATTTTTTCAAAATTTTTAAAATGATTAGCTAAATCAATGGCTGTTTCTTCACCCACCTGCGGAATGGAGAGCGCCGCGAGAAATTTCGGCAACGACACTTTTTTGGCCTGCTCAATTGCTTCCAGTAAATTATCGGCGGATTTTTCGGCAAAACGCGGCAAAACCAAAACATCGCCGCGCTTCAACGAAAAAATGTCAGCATAGGAAGAAATCAAACCGTGCGCCAAAAGCAAATCAATCTTTTTGGGACCCAGCGCTTCAATATCAAAACAATGTTTGGAAACGAAATGATAAAATCGCCGTTTTTGAATGATAAAAGAATTTTTGTCAACGCAACGCCAAGCCGACTCGCCTTTAATCCGCTCAATTTTACCGTTACCGCCACACTCAATAATTTTTTTTGGCCAAAGAAAAGAGTGGCTTTTTTCTGTCCGCAATTCTTTGACCACTTGGACAATATCAGGAATAACATCGCCGGCTTTTTGTAAAATCACCGTGTCGCCAATGCGCACATCCAAGCGTTTGATTTCATCTTCATTGTGAAGCGTCGCCCGCGAGACCACCGAACCGGCAACCGAAACCGGTCGTAAACTCGCCACCGGCGTAATGACACCAGTCCGCCCAACTTGGAAAATAATATCTTCCACCACCGTTGTCACCTGCTCGGCGGGAAATTTGAAAGCAATACCCCACCGTGGAGCTTTGCCGGTATAGCCGAGCGCCTCCTGTAATTTTCTTTCATTGATTTTAACTACCACGCCGTCAATCAAATAGTCTTCTTTGGACGCGCGTTTTTGCCATTCTCGCCAAAAGCCAATCACCTCTTCAATGTTGCGACAAAGCTGGCGGTGCTTATTAACCTTGAAACCTAATTCTTCCAGGTATTTTAATTCTTCAAATTGAGTTGGCGGGAGCGGCTCGCCGCTACTGGCTAAATCATAAACAAAAACATCCAGTTGCCGCGCCGCCGTGATTTTCGGGTCTAGTTGGCGAATGGAGCCGGCGGCGATATTGCGCGGATTGGCAAATTCCGGTTCGCCTTGCTTTTTTTGTTTGGCGTTCAATTTTTGAAATTGGCTTTTTGCCAACCAAACCTCGCCTTCCACAATCAGAGCGGCGGGGCGCCGGAGCTTCAACGGCACCGATTCAATCGTCCGAATATTTTGAGTAACATTCTCGCCCACTTTACCGTCACCACGCGTCGCCGCCCGCACCAAAATTCCCTTTTCATATTCCAAAACAATTTTTAAGCCGTCAATTTTTAATTCACAGACATATTCAAGGTTAAACTTTTTTTCAGATTCAAGGTTTAACCTTTTTCTTACCCTCTCGTCAAAATTCCTAATATCTTCTTCAGTAAAGGCGTCGTTAAAAGACCACTGCGGCACTTTATGGGCGACTTTTTCAAATTCCGGCAGAGGCGCACCAGCGACTCTTTGCGTCGGCGAATCGGGCGTAACAAGCTCCGGATTTTTTATCTCAATTTCCACCAATTCGCGTTTCAATGAATCCAGCGCCTCGGGCGAAATAGAGGATTTATCAAGCACATGATATTCATAACGATACTTTTCAATCGCCTCTTTTAGTTTTTCCAATCGTTCAATAATTTCTTTTGTCGCGCTCATAAAATTAATAGGTAACGCGAATCGCGCGCTCCACTTTTCTCGGACTGCTAGCATCGCAAATATTATAACCGCGCGACTCCACGGTGGTAAAAACATTACCACCACTTACCACTTTACTGACCATCACCTCACTGCAACCTTCAGTGGGAAAAGAGCCGCCAACAAATGACAAATTGAATTCCGTCGTCGCTGAAGACAATAATCTGACAACACTCCAATCGCTGGGAAAATCACGGCCGTTGCAAGTGATACCTTCGCCGCCATTATATAAAATGGAAGCGCTGGAAGTGGCAAAAATACCATAATCAAAACCCGAATGCTTCAAGTCCCAGTAGAAAACGCATTCTACGCCCGAATCGGCGGCGTAAAAAGCGGCTAATGATTCTTTACTGGCGGAAGACAACAGCAAAGATTTATAAATTTGATTGAAAATTGCCAAAGCCAGCGACAGTAAAACGCTGGCGGTCAAAACCGCGAACAACAAAGTGAAACCGCGATTTTTATCTTTTAAAAATTTCATTTTAATACTGCCAATTAGTTAAATTCTCTCGGGCGATAACTTTATAAACTACGGTAGCTGGTCCTAACCATGAAATCGTTACAAAAACCGCGACCTCGCGGCCATTAATGATATCAGTCATTTCCACTACTCTGGTAAAAATGGAATCATCGGTGCCAACACCAGTATCGTAACTATAAACGCCATTTGATTCGCGGTAGCGCAATAGCGGACAAACGCCGCTTTGGCATTTCTTTATGTTGTCCGTGCCAGAAGTAATTGTTGGATCTACAATACATTTGCCGGTAAAACAATTCTGAATGCCACTGTCAGCGTGCAGCCAATCGCCATGTTTGATAACATTTTCATCGCGAATATTCCTGATATATTCTATCGCTTCCTGCGCTAAAAAACTGGCGGTAATCTGCTGTTTGGACAAAGCAGAAGAATTTAAACTTTTGGTCGCCAACGACAACGGCGCCGACACTGCCAACAACAGCACAGCAATTGCTACCAGCGTTTCCACTAAGGTAAAGCCATTTTTTTTATTTTTCTTAGTCATTAGTAATTAGAAATTAGAAATTTTTTACTTGGGTATTCTTTGAGAAAGCGTTGTTTGTAAATTAAAAGGTGTTTTAATTTTTGCCGTCGCGCCAGCGTAGCCCTGTATAACAATCGTCACTCGCGGTTGCGCTTGGCTACCAATGCTGGCCCCTTGAACATAAAATTTTAAATTCTCCACCACAATTTCCGGCGCGGAAATTGCCAAGTCGTCGCCAATATCCACCGCGCGAAAAATTTGGGTACCGGATAAATAATAATAGACGGTTTTATTATCGTTGCTTCGCCTAAAAGCGAAAAAATCGCTACCGCTGGCGCAATCATTGGGCACCTGATTGCCAACCAGCGAACCCGAATCGCCGCAGTGATAAGTGTCGCCCACCCGAATCGCTCGCGACATGCTTTCCAAAGCAAAATTCAAATTATTCATCACTGATTGAATCGCTTGAGCTTTGTGATTAGCGTCAATTGTCGTCAGCAAAGCGCCGGCAGCGGTTACCATCACCACCGAAAAAATCGCGATGGAAATCAAAATTTCTACTAAACTAAAACCTTTATTATTCATAATATTTTACTGAACAGAAATCTGACCTGTGGTTTCTATATTAATATTTTTGGTAAGACCGGCCGGCGAAATCACCTCCAGCCGAACGGCGCGAGCGCTGTGATAAATAATGTTGCCATCGCAATCAAAAAAAACAAAACTGGCGTCGGGGTCGGGCCGTTCAAAAGAAATATCCACGCCGCCGGCGCCAAGCGGACTGGCGTTGCCAAAAGAATCAAGCCAATAAAGATTGTTCACTTTATTACCACGCCGAATTAGATAACGTTCTAAAAATTCGCCCGGCTTTTCGTAATATTGGTTGCGATTAGCGTCGGCGAACAACACAAAAGAAACATCATCGGATTCATTAGTGTCGGCAGTCGTCCCGCAAAGCCGAAAATGAACGCCGTAACCGACATTAAAACTTTCGGCGCCACTGCCAAATTGTTTAACGCTAACACCATAGGATTGCGCTCGAGCCACCGTTAAAGATACATCATAAGCCAGATTGGTCAAAAGAATAGTATTATTGAAACGATTATTGCCGACAAAAACAATCAGAGTAATGAACACAAAAATCCCGAGCGTCGCTAGCGTCTCCACAAGGGTAAAACCGTCGCTAGTATTGGGGATTCTCATTTAAATAAATTATTTACTAACTCAAACGCACTGAGTTTGAAAAAATAAACCAGAAAAGTCGCCGCGAATAAGAAAGGCGCGAATGGCACTTCGCTCTTTATTGTAAGCTTTTTCTGGTCCTTTTGCCAGCTTTGCCAACCGACAATTAGCAGTGAAACCGTCGCGCCAATCCAGAAAGCTAAAATGAAAGCGTCAATACTAGCAACACCTAATAGCCAACCGAGACCTAAACCAAGTTTGGCGTCGCCTAGCCCCATCCATTTGCCGCCGGAAAAATACCAGAGCAAGAAAAACGGCGCGGCAAACAGCGGCCCCCAAAGCAAAGCTAAAGACAAATCACTACCAAGATTATTCAAAATTGCCATTGCCAAAGCCAAAATACCAAAAGCCAAAACTAAACTGTCGGGAATAATTTTGTGCCGCCAATCGTAAATCATTATTACAATCAGCAGACACCAAACAATCAGCGCCAGCGGTGATTTAAATAAAAACAAAAAAATAACGGCGGTTAAAATTTCTACCAGCGGGTATTGCCAAGAAATTTTCGCCCGGCACGAACGGCACCGACCGCGCAAGAAAATAAAACTTAAAACTGGTATTAAATCAATCGCCGAAAGTTTTGTATTGCAAGCCGGACAAAACGACCGACCGACCAGCGGCGATTTGCCCGTACCGTAACGCAGAGCGACCACATTCAAAAAACTGCCCACCGTCGCCCCAACCGCCAAAATCAATAAGTCCCAAAGATAATTCATTGGGGTTTATTATATCATTATCTACCGGAAAAATTACTTTTCCACTTTAAACAGGTCGGCAAAAGCGCCCCAAACCGCGCCGAGGATATTCAAGAAACGGGAACTGGTCGGTGGTGGTGGTGTATTTTCACCGCCAGCCGGAGGACGCATCATCTCACCACTCGGCGGCATTTGGCCTTCATAACCAGCGGGAGGTCTTGTCATTGTTCCGTTCGGTGGCATTCCACCGGCTGGTGGTGTCCAATCTGCCGGCGGCGGTCCGTAAGTTCCCCATGGGGGCAATTGTTGCCCATCACTTTCCGTCGTGTTTGGTGGTGGCATCATATTTTCATAACCAGCCGGCGGGCCTTGCCTTGTTCCGTTCGGCGGCACAAAACCTTGAGGAGGCATTTGTTGCCCGGGTTGTCCCACTGGTGGTTTATTCCCGCCAAAAAAGTTTCCAAGGAAACCACCGGGTTTACTTTGACTGCCCGGTTGAGCGCCGTTCTGACCACTTGCTTCATCCATCGCTCGCTCCGAACGATAGCGTTCCAAATCCCGCATTTTATCTTTTGCTTCCTGGGTCTGGCCCATCATATTTTTAACGGCTTCTGGGTTCATCATACCGGTCTGGCCAGCAAAATTTATACATTCTTCAATTTTTGTCGGGTCACTACAATAAGCGCCACATTCTTCCTTACTCCGACAACCGCCCGGCCCCGCTTGCCGGTCAAGTTTTTTAATGACAGACATTTGTTTATCCATCATTTGAATTTCTTCATCCGACATCAAGCCGTTGTCTTTGGCAAACTGGAAACAAATTTCACCGTTGCCCGGTTTGCCGCAAAAAGCGTCGCACTCCTTGGCATTTTTACAACCGCCCGGCCCGCCCAGCTGACTAAGTTTTTTCGCTTTTTCCATTTCCTCCGGCGCCATAATGCCATACTTGGCGGCAAAATCCATACATTCGTTCATATGTTCGCCACCCATACAATAAGCCGCGCACTCTTTTATATCTTTACAACCACCCGGACCGGTTTCGGTCTTCAACGCCTCTAGCACTTTTTCTTCTTTAACTTTTGGTTCAGCCGGACCTTTGCCGGTCGGTTTACCGCCCGGCCCGCCGGGCTTGGACATTTGTTCCACCATAAAATCCGCTTCTTCCTGTGTAATTTTTCCTTCTTCAACTACAAAAGCCATACATTCCCGGGCATTTTTAGGATTACGGCAATAACTGTCGCACTCGGCTTCCGACTTGCAACTGCCCGGGCCACCGCGCTCCGCTCGGGCGCGAATTTTATCGGCTTCCTCCGCCGTAGTGTGGCCATACTTTACACTATAATCTAGGCATTCGTTTAAGTTTTCTTCAATACGACAATAAGCGTCGCATTCCCGTGGTGATTTACAACCGCCCGGCGCATTTGCCAACGCTTCTTCATCTAGTTGCTCACGCGCTCGATCTCTCGTGCCACTAGCTGGCGTTGCTCTTTTTGGCGCAAAACCATTGTTCTCCGCCCAAATTTGGCACTGCTCTTGATTAACCGAGTCGTCGCAATAGGCCTTACATTCTTGCTGCGAACCGCAATTACCCAAATCGACAATCGGATAACTAATATCAAACGGGCTGGCAGCCAATGCCACCGCGGCTAGCGCGGCGATTGGCAGGACTAAAAATAAAAGTTTTTTCATTTTATTCGCGATTATTGGGCAAAAGGATTTTGATACATATCCTTGAAAGGATTAGCGGCGTCTTTAGCGGCAGAAAATGGGTTGGCTTGTTTAGAAAGTTCTTCCAGTTTTTTAGCTTCAACTGCGGCTTGCTCATCAAGATAAGCCTGTCGACCACTCGCCACGCCTTTTGTCACTCCAAAATAATATCCACCAACGGCGCCAAACACCAAACCGACCGACACCGATATGCCGACAATGGCGGCAATCGGAAATTTTTTCTCTATTTCCATATTTTTTAAAAATTAGCTAATAATTTCGCTTTATTGATTATATTTTACAAAATTAAACTTTTATTAGCTAGTGAGTAATCCACAACTCTGCCTTGCGCGATAATTGACAAAAAAATCATCGGGTGTATGATATTATCATATTAAATAATCATATAAAAACAATGGCTACTTTATCTGTACCAATCCCCGCCAATTTGGAAGAATTTATCAAACGACAAATTAAGGAAGGCCGAGGGGCCAATAAAGCCGATGTCGTCCGTCGAGCGATTACTCGTTTGTCCGAAGAAGAAGCGGTGAACGCCGTCCTTAGGTCCGAACAAGAAGCAACGGTGGGAAAAATTCTAAGTGGCGATCTGCGGGAGCTTGTAAAACGCTATCGCGACAATGCTTAAGGTTTTTTACACTCCATCATTTATAAAACAGGTCAGTAAATTAGAAGCTGATTTGTATGATGAAGTCTTAGAAAAAATTGAACTGTTAAAAAATCCAATCAATCACGGGCGACTCAAAGTCCACAAACTGAAAGGCGTATTGGCCGGTAGATTTGGTTTCTCCGTTAATTACAAAATTAGAATCGTATTCGCTTATATTTCAAAAAACGAGGCAATTATTCTTGCCATCGGCGACCACAGTGTCTACAACTAAACCACATTAGAAATTTTTAGATATATCTAAACTCTTTAAACACTTGTTCGTACAGACCGATAACCCGTTTGGCTTCGCGTTCGGTCAGAATGTAATCCGAGCCACCGTGAGCGATCATATTGCGAATCCGGTGCGCTTCCCAGGCTTGGTCCAAAGAATTGAAATCGCTTTTTTCAATCGTTTTTAATTTATCGCCAATCGTCTCGCCTTTGATGTAGCCCATTTTTTCCAACATTTCGCCTAAAATAATATCAGCTTCCAACACCGCCAACCGCCAGTCGTTGGGATTTTCCGACGACAAATGCTCCCGGACTTTTTCCCAGCGCGGGTGCGAAACCTCCCGGCCTATTCTCATCTTTGTCTCTTCAACTTTTATTTTATGATGATGGGCAAAAGAAACTTGAACAATTCTGATTAAAACATAAACGATGCCGGTCAAAAACAAAAGATTAAAAATCGTTAGCGCCGAACGCGCCAATGATGATAATTTGTTTGCCAAAGGATGCTCAACGGCGGCAAATAGATTATCTTCCGCCACCCAACCATCCTCACCATTTTCAAAATCCACAAACCAATAACGTTTGCCATCAGCGTCCAGTATTGGGCCTCTAACAATCGCGCCGCTCGCCCCTCTTTTTTGATAACCGATAATATTACCATCGGGCGTATCATAAACCGCCGAGCTTTGCGCCACCGCCACCTTCAGGCCAATTATCTGATTACCGGTGTCAAAATTTTTTATTTTAATTCCAAACAAATCACTTTCTCGAACCCAATCACTATTGCCATCTTGAAATTGAACAAACCAGTAATGTTCGCCATCTCTAAATTCCGGGCCTTGGGTAATTTTTCCGATTTTGCCGTCGCTGGTTATCACGGCACTACCTTTGGCGGTTGGGTCGTATTTAATCGGCGCGCCGTTTTCGTCAGTCAATTTATCGGCGGCCACCCAGCCATCAGGACCATTATCAAAATCCATGAAAAAATAATCTTGGTCGCCGAAATTTTCCGGACCTTTGGTAATGATGCCTGGCGCGCCATCTAGTTGATTGCCAATTACTCGGCCACCCGGCTGAACATAAACTGGTGTTGGACCATCGGCAACAGCCCGCGAGCCGACTGGCGTTTCGCCCGGATTAAATTTAGCGGCTACCACTTCACCCAACGCGCTTTCCGGCACCCAACCGCTTGTCCCATCGTCATAATTCACTAACCAATAACGCTGACCGTTTTTAAATTCCGGACCATCAGTGATTTTGCCAGCCTTGCTGTTTTCTTTATTCAAAACTGTCTTACCGATAGGTGTTTTGTTATTTGTGGTATAAATAGAACTAAGCGGCGCGCTGTTGGAAAAGGGATTCAATGAACTGGTAATACGGCTGAAAAAATTACCGATACCGCCCAAACCACCAGCCAAGCTTTGCCACAAAGCCACCGCTACCAACAAAATCAGAATAAAATCCAAACCATTATTAGATGAATTGCTGGATTTTTTTTCTTTTTTGTCTTTTTTTTCTTCAGCCATGATTATATTTTCTCAAATTTTTTGCCGATTTCAAATAGGAGAGCTTCGCGTCCCCAAGCAGTTTGGAGCTGGAAACCAAGAGGTAATTTCTTTCCATCAACTTCGGCAAAACCTGACGGTAATGAAAGCGCTGGTATGCCAACGATATTGGCGGTAACAGTAAAAATGTCGGCTAAATACATTTGCAACGGGTCGTTGGATTTTTCACCGATTTTGAAAGCTGGCGATGGCGTAGTCGGGGTAGCGATAGCGTGAACTCCTTCAGCAAAGACCTTTTTAAAATCATCAGCAATAAGCTTGCGCACCGCTACCGCCCGATTGTAATAAGCGTCATAGTAACCGGCGGACAACACATAGGTGCCGAGAATAAGCCGCCGGCGCGCTTCCTTGCCGAATAATTGACCGCGAGTTTTTAAATAATCTTCCAAAAGATTGCCGCCGGAAATCTTCGCGCCAAATTTTACGCCGTCAAAACGCGCCAGATTGGAAGAAACTTCGGCCGGCATAATAATATAATAAACCGACAGAGAATATTTTATGTTTGGCAATTTAATGTCGCGAATCTCGGCGCCGGCTTTTTCTAATTTTTTCAATCCGGCTTCAAAATTTTCTAAAACTTCCGGAGCAACACCTTCACCTAAAAAATCGCGCGGCACGCCGATAACAAACTTTTCTTGTAATTGTAATTTACGCGCTTCATATGTATCAGAAAAAATAGTTGTGCTGTCCATTGAATCCTGTTCGCGAATGGCGTTAAAAATTATTTCCGCGTCTTCAACTGTTTTTGCTAACGGGCCGATTTGGTCCAAGGACGAACCCATGGCTATCAAACCGAAACGGGAAACAGCGCCATAAGTTGGCTTCAAACCGACAACACCGCAAAAAGCGGCGGGCTGACGAATGGAACCGCCAGTATCAGAACCGAACGCCGCCAGCGCGAGCTCGGCCGCCACCGCCGCCGCGCTGCCGCCCGAAGAACCGCCAGCCACTCGCATTTCGTCATGCGGATTTTTCGTCACGCCGTAAGCGGAATTTTCGGTGGATGAACCCATGGCAAATTCGTCCATATTAGTTCGGCCCAAAAAAATCGCACCGACTGATTTTAATTTTTTAATCACTGTTGCGTCGTAAGGCGCCACATACCCTTCCAAAATTTTGGAAGCGGCACCCGCCCTCCGCCCTTTAATCAAAATGTTATCTTTAACCGCAAGAGGAATTCCGGTAAGAATTGTCGCCTTCCCCGCTTCAAACAACTTTTCCGCCTCCTTCGCTTGCTCCAACACATCATCAAAAACTTCCAGATAAGCGTTCAGCGTTGGATTCTTTTTTTCAATCTCCGCCAAATAACTTTCCGCCAATTCTTTCACAGAAAAATCGCCTTTCTTTAAGTGGTCGTGGGTTGTCTTTATTGCCAAATTTTTTAAATCAATTTTCATAAAATCTTTTTGACTTTAATATAACCGTTTTCTTTTTCTGGCGCGTTAGCTAAAAGCGCGTCAGTAAATTCACCGGTTTGATGCGGTTCTTTGTCCTCGCGAAAAATATTGCGAATAATACCCGCTTCCTTCGGCGGTTCTTTGGGCGAAAGTTTCTGAATCTGCCCGACATATTCCAAAATTTCTTCCACTTCCTTCCGTAAAGTTTCCTTTTCCTCCGCCGGAATCTCCAATCGCGCCAACTTCGCCAGTTTGTCTATTTCTTCAAGTTTCAACATACTCAAAATACTAACAAAAAAACCAGCTCTTGTCTCATGCTCCCAAAAATTCATTCTTCATCGCTTCTTTGTGGGCGGCGCGGCGATAGCGGCGCATACCC
>ERZ1292640.4145-Hain-H43-02um-R1-4145-length-11125-cov-4_pt1 | contig 11125 bp, 13 predicted proteins | sample MGYA00564404_ERZ1292640 | MGnify/ENA primary metagenome ERZ1292640 (study PRJEB36523, sample SAMEA6512636) | groundwater metagenome | collected 2019-01-08 | study: AquaDiva: Metagenomics assemblies of 32 groundwater samples | reverse complement strand
TCGTGGCGGCGAACCTCGCCGCCGCGGAGGCGGAATTCCGGGGATTCGCCCTCGCGAACGTCTGCTCGGGGGCGCGCGCAAGCCTGCTGGACCTGATCGCGGCGGTGCGCGCCGCGACGGGGCCGTGCCCGGAGCCGAGATTCGAGCCGGCAAGGAAGGGCGACGTCCGGGACTCGCTGGGCGACCCGGCGCGGGCCGCCGCGTTGTTCGGCTTTGCGGCGAAGACCCGCCTGGCCGACGGCCTGCGAACCGTCATCGAGTGGATGCGCGCCAACGGGAATTGAGGAACGGGGGCCGCCGCGCCGGCTACGACCGGCGGACGGCGAGCAGCGTCATATCGTCGGCCTGCTCGATGGAATCCTGAAAGCGCTCGACGGAGAGCTCGATGGACTGCATCAGGGCCTTGAGATCGCCCCGGAAGTGCGCCTTGAGGATCTCCCCGAGACGGTCCTCCCCGAACTGCTCGCCGTCGAGGTTCGCCGCCTCCGTGATCCCGTCCGTGAAGAACAGGAGGACGTCGCCCTTCTGCAGGGTCGTCTCGAGCTCGCGGACGTTCTTCTCGAAGAGCGGCCCCCGGTCCATCCCGAGGACGACCCCCCTTGCCTCGAGCGTCTCGATCGTCCCGCCCTGGGCGCGGGCCAGAAACGGCGGCGGGTGCCCGGCCCCCGCGTAGCGGAACAGCCCGCTCGCGAGGTCCAGGACGCCGTAGAAAATGCTGATGAACGTCTGGCGGTCGAGGTCGGGGAAGATGTCGGCGTTGGTGGTGACGAGGGCCTTTGCCGGCGACAGGACGTTGCGCCCGAAGATGTTGAGGGCCTTCATGGCCTTGCCCATGATGAAGGCCGCGTCCACGCCGTGGCCGGAGACGTCGCCGATCGAGATCCCGATCTGCCGCTCGGCCACCGGGACGAAATCGTAGAAGTCGCCGCCCATCGCGGTCGCCGGATGGTAAAGGTTGGCGAACTCCCAGCCCGGGATCGCGGGCTCCCTCGGAAGCGTCCGGAGCTGCTTCTGGCGGGCCGATTGGATCTCGAGCTGCTGCTGGATCCCGCGGGCGATGATCTTGATGGGGTCCATGACGGTGGTGCCCTCCCGGATGAGCGACCGGCACTTCACGCAGTTCTTGGCGGAATCCTCGTTCTGGGCGTTGCAGGCGGGGCAGCGTTTCATCGGGTGGCCGGTGCCCATGGTAACGGACCCGCGAGACGGCGCAATCACCCCAAGAATCGGCTGGCTTTCTTGACAGGGAGGATGCGCCTCGTAGGATGCACATAACGCCGCGAGCGTCGCGGCTGCGCGCGATCCGATTTCACGGGGGAGATAAGAAGGATGAAGCGAATCCTGGCGGCGGCGGTTCTGGTTCTTGCGGCGGCGGGTCCGGTCCTCGCGATGCCGTCTTCCGGCAGCGGCGGCTCCGACCCGGCGGGCGGGCGCGTCCGGCTCTCGATGGAACAGGGCGCCCTCCAGGAAGTCCTGCAGTCGAAGGGGCTCTCCAGCGCGGAGGCCAAGACCCGCCTGGACCGCCTGGACCCCCAGGCCCTGCAGCGGCTGGCGAACGCCGCGGACCGCATCGAGGAAGGCGGCAGCCCCGCCCTCATCATCGTCGCCGCGATCCTGCTGGTCATCGTCGTCATCGTCGCGCTCCAGGAAGCCTTCATCATCTGACGCAAGGCTCGCAATGCGGTCCGGCCGCGCGGAAATTTCGGCCGCCCGCCGGGCGGCCGTCTCGGCGCTGCTTCTCGCGGCGCTCGCCGGTTGCGCGCCGTCGGCCGACGCGATCCGCGCCGACCTCGCGGCCAGCCGGCACCGGGGAAGCGCCATCGCGGCCGTCCCGTTCTTCCGGCAAGCGGACAGGCAGTGCGGCCCCGCAGCCCTCGCTTGCGTCCTCGCCTTTCACGGCGCGCGGACCGAGCCGGGCGAGATCGCGCGCGCCATCTACGCCCCCTCGATCCGGGGAACGCTCACGTTCGACCTGCCCTGGTTCGCGCGCGAGAAGGGCCTGTTCGCCGACGAGGGCGGGTTCGGGTTCGAGCAGGTCCTGGGTTTTTTGGACCAGGGCCTGCCCGTCGTCGCCCTGGTGGATCCCGGCGTGTGGTTCCTCCGAAGCCCCCACTACGTCGTGCTCACGGGCTACGACCGCGACGCCTCCTGCCTGATCCTCCACGACGGCGCCGACCCCGACCGCGTGTGGCGCTTCTCCGAATTTTTGCGATCGTGGCGGCGAACAAACCGCTGGTCGATGGTCGCGCTCCCCTGGGACCGCGGGGAGACGCCCGCCGGCCTCTACGACTATCACTACGTCCGATTCGCCGAGCGGGCGGCCGGGCAAAACGATCCGGCGCGGGCGGAGCGTCTTTTTTTGCGAGCGCTCGCCGAGAATCCGGCCGCGCGGGACGCCCGGCACGCCTACGCTCTGTTCCTGCTCGGACGCCCCGGACGCGGCGCGGACGCCGTCCGGATTTCCGAGGAATGCCTCGAACGAGCGCGGGCCGCCCGCCGCGACGCCCCGGGGATGGGCGCGGCGGAGGCGGCGAACCTGCTCGCCTGGATCCTTTTGAAAACAGGCGGCGATCTTGCGCGGGCCGAAGCCCTGGCGCGGGAGGCGGCGGGCGCCGCGGAGGCGACGAAGCCCCAGGCCCTCGACACGCTGGGCTGCGTCCTCGGCGCGCGCGGAAAGGCCCCGGAGGCGCTGGCCTCCTTCGAGCGGGCCTGGGCGCTGCGGGATCGCCTCTCTGAATCGGAACGCCGCGACCTCGCCAGCCGCTTCGCCCCCGCGCTGCGGACCGCGGGCCGAGCCGCCGAGGCGGAGGCCGTGGAGAAAGAGGCGCGAGGCGTCCCGTAAACCGCCCCCGTCCCTACCGCCCCATCGCCCGATCGAAGGCCTCGCGGATCCGGGCGCGGGCGCGGGCCTTCTCCTCGTGGAGATTTCCCATCCTGAAGGAAACCTGCTCCCACTCGTGGAGTTCGCGGGCAAGCGACTCGGTCTTCTGGAGTTCGCCCTTTTGGGCGCAGATCTCGCGGCCGATCCGCAGCTGCACCCGATCTCGCAGGATCCCGAGATAGGTCCAGCGGCACTGGAGGGGCAGAAGCAGGAACGAACGGGCGAAGGCCGCGAGCGACCAGCCGGAGAACCGGAAGGCCCGGGCGGCGAGGCCCGGCCTGGAGGACGGACGGACGGGCGCGGGCGGGGCGGGCGGAGGCGCGAGCGCCGGCGCCGGAATCGGGGGCGGCAGGGCGGGCGGCGCGGAAATCGGCGTCGGGGATGCCGCCGAGGGGGCAGCAAGGAAGGCGGCCGCGCGCTCCAGCCGGGAAATCGAGAACGCCAGGCCCCCCGCCTCGACGAGGGCGCCCGAGGCGAGCACGGCGCGGCGCGCGGGCTGGCCGTTCACGCGGATCTCGGCGTCGTCGCTCACGGCCGAGACGACGAGGACATCCACGTCGAAACGAACGACCCCATGACGTTCGGAAAGCCCTTCGCCCTCGACGGAAATGAAGTTCTGCTGGCCCGAGCCGAACGTGACCTCCTCGCCCGGATGGACGTGGATCACGCGGCCGGTGACCAGCCGCCCCCGGACGATCTCGATCTGGGCGTCCAAGGCTAGCGGCCCTCCGATCGGGGCGGGGCGTAGGCCCCCTCGCGCTTCTCGAGATTCACCTCGGCGTTGAAATCGACGCCGAACGGGACGGTCCCCGAAATCCGGACCGGGATCTTCGTCTCCTCGTCCACCCAGAGCGAGATGTTGCCCTTGAGGCCGAAAGGCCCCTCGAACGCCTCGGTCTCGTCCGGCTTCGGCGCGTGGCGCTTCGTCTCCAGGCGGATCTGCCGGCACGAAAACGTCCCGGCGGGGACCTGGATCTCTCGCGTCCCCCGGGCTTTCAGGGTCACGTCCCAGTCGCCGTCCTTGTCCACCAGGAGCCGGAACGAAGGCGGCGTCGCCGCGCCGAGATCGACGTCACGGGCCCGGTAGATCGCGGCAAGCACGTCGAAGGCGGGCGCATCGAGATCGCGCGTCCGGCGCATCTGCCAGACCTGGTGGTCCGGGCGCTCGCAATCGTGGTCCGGGCAGTGCAGCGGCGGACGCCCGGGCGCGGAGGCGAGGGAATGGGCGGGATTGGCGCACGCGGCGTTGCGGCAGTGCCGCGACTTCCAGTAGGCGACGGCGTTGGCGCCAAAATCGAACCCGCGCCTTCGCGCGCCCGATCCCTCCTGGACGTAGCGATAGCGGACGGGCGCAAGCGTGGATGCGTCCGCCAGGGACTCGATCACGGCCTTGATTGAATAGCCGAGGGCCGAGCCGTCCGCCTTCGCGAGGATCCGCACGCGCGCCGGCCCGGGGCCCGGCTCGGAAAAGATCTCGAAGGTGGCCGTCCCGACGTCCAGCCCGACGAGCCCGACCCCCTTCCAGGCCCGGGCGCGGTAGGTCAGCCGCTCGAAAGGCTCGCCCGCGGGGGCCGGCAGAAGGTCCGGCGTCGAGGGCGCCTGGACCGCGCTCGCCGGCGCAAGATTCGCCGAGGGCCGCAGGATCTCTGGGGCCACGGAGTCCAGGCCCGGAGCCGCGAGGACCAGGAGAAGCGCGAGGACGGCGAGGTCGGCGAGCGGACGGAACATGCCTTGACAGTTTACGTCCGGGCGGCGGGTCCGCGCGAGGACATCCCGTCCGCGGAACGCAACCGGAACACCGCATCGGCCGGATGGATCTCGATCCCTCCGTCGGGACGGCGCAGGATCAGGCCGTCGCGAATCGAGAGATCCTCGACCCGCCCCTCGACGGACGCCCTCCCGATCGAGAGACAAACGCGCGTCCCGATCATCCCCGAGAGGGCCTTCCATTCGGCCTCGACACCCCGGAAATCCCCGTGCGAAAGCCCGTCCAGCCGCTCCTCGAGTGCGCGCAGGACGCCCGCGAGGAGGGCATTCCGATCGCAGGGGCGGTCCGTTTCCATCGCGATCGAGGTCGCTGGCGTCTCCAGATCCTTCGGAAATTCCTCCGCGCGAACGTGCGTGTTGATGCCGAGGCCGACGACGAACGCCCCCGGGCCCGCGGCATGGCAGGTCTCCGCCAGGATCCCGCCGATTTTCCTTCCCCGCACGACGAGATCGTTGGGCCAGCGGAGTTCGACCGGCACGCCGAACGCCTCCCGGATCGCACGCGCGGCCGACACGGCGGCCGCCGCCGTGAGGGCCGTCCCGGCGATCGGGTCGGGAGAAAGGTGGACGAAGGCGGAAAAGAGCAGGCCCGCGAACGGCGGGCATGCCCAGGTCCGCCCGAACCGGCCGCGACCTGCGGTCTGCCGCTCCGCGCACAGCACCATTCCCGGGAAGAGCCCCCCCGCCGGCGAGCGCGCGAGGAGGCGCGCGTTCGTCGAGTCGGCCTCGGGCAGGACCTCGATGGTCCAGCCGGCGGCGCCGGCGATCCGGACCGATTCCAGGGGGCGATTCTCGAGGCGGAGCGTCCCGCCCGCCCCCTCCGCGAGCCAGAACCCCGCCGACCGGGCGCGCGCCGCCGTCTCGGCCAGTTCCCCGACGGGAATCCCGAGAATCGCGGCGGCCTCGCGGGCATCGAGGGATTCCCCGAAGCGCTCCGAAAGCGACGCGAAATCAGGCCCGGGCGGGCGACGGGGGGAGGATTTCAAGGGAGAAGTCCAGCGCGGGCGCGGAGTGGGTGATCCGCCCGACCGAGATCGCGTCCACGCCCGTGCGCGCGATCCGCCGGACGTCCTCGAGGGTGACCCCGCCCGAGGCCTCCAGGAAGACGTGCCCGAACTCGCCCGAGCGAGCGATCGCGACGACCCGGCGGACGACGCGGGTTTTCGCGTTGTCAATGAGCAGCGAACGTGCCCCGGCCCCGAGAGCGGCGCGCGCCTGGCGCTCGTCCGTCACCTCGACCATCGGGTCGAAGCCGCGCTCGCGCCAGCGCCGGATCGCCGGCGCGAGCAGCGCCGGATCCCCGAGGATCGCGAGGTGGTTGTCCTTCACGAGGACCCCATCGCCGAGGCTGCGGCGGTGGATCGAGCCGCCGCCGGCCCGCACCGCGGCGAGTTCGTTGTCCCGCAGCAGCGGCGTGGTCTTCCGGGTGTGGCGCAGCAACACCCCCGTCCCCTTGATTCGCCCGACGAATGCGTGCGTAAGCGTCGCGATCCCGGACAGCCGGCAGATGTAGTTGAGCGCCAGGCGCTCCCCTTTCAGAAGCGACCGGGCCCGGCCCTCGAGGCGCGCGACAACCCTTCCTTGCCGGACGCGATCGCCGTCGCACGCGGTTGCGCGGAACCGGACGTCCGGATCCGTCGCGCGGAAGACGGCCTCCGCGACGCGGATCCCGGCCAGCACCCCCTTGGCCTTGGCGCGGATCTCCGCGGCGGCCCTTACCTTCGGCCCGAAGAGGACCTCGCTCGTCGGATCGCCGGCGCCTGCGTCCTCGTGAAGGACCCGCCGGATCAAGTCGATGCTTTTCATGGCGCGCGATAGACCCCCCTTCCTTCGACCCACGTTCGGATCACGCGCGTCCGCAGGGATACGCCTGCGAACGGGGTGTTTCTGCCCTTGGAGAAAAAACGCGCCGGATCCACCGTCGCGCGCGCGTCCGGATCGAACAGGACCGCGTCGGCCGGGGCGCCGTCGGAAAGCGAAGGCCGCGGGATCCCGAGGACGCGCGCAGGGCCCGTCGTGAGGCACGCCAGAAGCGAAAGCCAGGAAAGCTTCCCCGGCTCCCGGGGCCGCGCGGCGAGCAGGTGCGTCGCGAGCACCCCGAGGGCCGTCTCGAGCCCCACGACCCCGAACGGGGCGGCCGCGAGGGGCGAAGCGGCGTCCTTGCCGGCGTGCGGGGCGTGGTCCGTCGCGACGGCGTCGATCGTCCCGTCCGCGAGGGCCGCGCGCAGGGCCTCCCGATCGGCCGCGGTCCGAAGCGGCGGCTTCATCTTCGCGTTCGCACCGCACGAGCGGGCGTCCTCCTCGGTGAGGGAAATGTAGTGCGGGGCCGTCTCGGCCGTAACGGGCGCCCCTCTCGCTTTCGCCTCCCGCACGATCCCGGCCGCGAGCGCGGTGGAGACGTGCGCGACGTGGAGCCGCGCCCCCGTCGCGGCGGCGAGACAAACGTCCCGGAACGTGGCGATCTCCTCCGCGGCGGGCGGGATCCCGGAGACCCCGAGGGCGCGCGCGATCTCGCCTTCGTTCAGGACGCCGGCGCCGGAAACCGAGGGGTCCTCGGCGTGCGTGATCGCGGGACGGCCCGCGGCCTTGCAGGCCCGGAGGCAGGCCTGCATCACGCCGGTGTCGGCGATCCAGGCGCCGTCGTCCGAAAAGGCGATCGCCCCGGCCTCGGCCATGGCCTCGATGGACGCGGGGCGCTCCCCCTTGCGGCCCTCCGTGAGCGTCCCGACGACAAAAACCCGCACGGCCGCGCGCGCCCGGATCCGCTCGAACAGCGCCCGGACCCGCTCCGGCGAGTCGGGTGGCGGATCGGTGTTGGGCATCGCGGCGATTGCGGCGAATCCGCCCGCCGCGGCGGCGCGCGTCCCCGTCTCGATCGTCTCGCTCGCCTCGGATCCGGGCTCGCGCAAATGGACGTGGGCGTCCACGAACCCGGGCGAAAGGATCAGCCTCCCGTCGCAATCCACGGTCTCATCCCAGCGCACGTCCCGGAGGCCCTTGCGCCGGATCTTTCCATCCGCGATACCTGCGTCCAGGACCATGTCGGACGGCTCGGCGGGATCGATCGCCCGGACGTGGCGCAGCAGGATGGAAGGCATCAGGACGGAACCCGGACCGCCTTCCCGGTTTTCGCGCTTTCCATCATCGCGAGCGTCACGGCGAGGTTGCGCCGCGCCTCGCGAATCGACGGCTCCGGCGGGTTTAAGTCGCGGATGCCCTGCAGGAATCGCTCCACCCCCTGCCCCGCGTGCTTCGAGAGCGGGATCTCCTCGACCGCGGGCGGGGTCCGCCGGGAGGCGTCCATCCCCGTGTCGCCCTCCTCCTTCCAATAGAGGATCTGGTCGTTCTTGTGATCCACGGACTTCACCTGCAGCGTCCCGCCCTCGCCTTCCAGCGTGAAGAGATGCTCCAGGTAGCGCCCGACCGTGTCGTGGATCGAGCCCGTCGCGCCGCTCTCGTGCATCGTCAGCGCCCAGACGATCTCGGGCGAGTACTTCCCCGGAAGCGTCGAGTGCGCCCGGCAGAAGACCTCGCGGACGGGGCCCGCCATCCATTCGAGGAAGTCCACGCTGTGGCAGGCGTGATGGACGATCCAGGTCCCCGACTCCTCGGGGTCGAGGATGGCGCGGTGCCTCGCCCCCGCCCCGGCGAGGCCGAACCCGCGGCCGATGACGGTCCAGGCGGACAGCAGTTTCCCGATCTCGCCGGCCTTGAGCCGCTCCGCGAGGCGGATCTTGGATTGCACGTAGCGGTTCGTGAAGTTGAGGCCGCAGATCACCTTGGCCTTCTCGACGGCGTCCACCATCTCGTCGGCTTCCTTGAGGTTGAGCGCGATGGGCTTCTCAAGGAAGATGTGCTTGCCCGCCTTCGCGGCGGCGACGACGTGGTCGCGATGGGCGGCGTTCGTGGACAGCACGCAGACGAAGTCCACGTCGGGGCGCTCGCAGACCTCTTTCGCGTCGTGGCTGACGAACGGAATCCCGAACTTCTCCTTCGCGATCTGCAGCTTGTCCGCCCCGCGGTTGCAGACGGCGACGATCTTCGCGATGCCCTTGCGATGCAGGAATCGCGTGATGCCCTGGCCGACGTTCCCGAAGCCTAGGATGGCGCCGCGGAGTGGTTCGCTCATGGGGGAAGCATTCTAGCGGCTCCCCTTGGGACCGCGATCTGGAGCCGTTCCCTGCCGAGCAGGGCCGAATAATTATTCGCCCTTACAATGCTCCCATGGTCCTCCTCGTCGACGCCTACAACGTGATACTCGCGGAAGGCGCCCCGCCGGGCCTCTGGTCCGGGGATCTTTCCGCCTGCCGCGCGCGCCTCGCCGCGCTCGTCCTCCGCACGATGGGCCGGCGCTTCAAGAAGGCCATCCTCGTCTACGACACCCGCGAGTCCTACCCTTCCACCGAGATCCTCCCCGCGGGAATCCAGGCGGTCTTCGCCGAGGGCGTCGAGGGCGCCGCCGACCGCTGGATCAAGAACTGGGTCGCCGACCGAAAGGCCGGAACCCGCTGCACGGTCGTCTCCTCCGACCGCGAGGTCGCCTCCTGGGCGAAGGCCCACGGCGCGGACACGATAGGCTCCCTCGACTTCTTGCGCGAGGCGGTCGGCGCCGGACAGCGCCGCGGCGGCCCGCCCCCAGAGCCTGCGACGAAGCTTTCCGGCCTCTCCGCTTCCGAGGTCCGCGACTGGATGCGCTACTTCGGCCTCGACCCCGACGGCAAGGGCGATCTCTCGTCCTCCTGATCCTCGATGAGGGACAGGAGCGGAAAGACCGCGTTGTAGTGCTTCTGGAGGAAGAAGGCGGAGCGGCCCTTGTAAAGCCGCGCGCCCAGCGCGTCGGTGATGGGCAGCAGCATCCGCTCGTGGGCGCATAGCGTCGGCGAGACCCTCTCGACGGAGCCCGTCGACTGCCAGTTGAGGCAGCCGCAGGTGTGGTTGCAGCGCAGGTTCACCGCGCAGGACTTGCAGGCGTCCTCCTCCCGATCCGCCATCTCGAAGACGCGATCGCAGCGCGCCGGGTCCAGCCCCGCCCGGATGTCGCCGAGAGCGAACGTCTCGTCGGTCCCGTCCTGGACGAACTGCACGCACGGGAATATCCGCCCGTCCGGCGATACGGACAGCTGCCGCCGGCCGAGCTCGCAGCGCTCCTGGCGGTAGTGCGCGCCGTGGATGTGGCTCGCGAGCTTCACCTCGAAGGGCGAGAAGTAGAACTTCCGCTCCTCGCGCATCCAGCGCTCGTAGATCTCCGCGAGCCGCTTGTATTGCCGCTTCAGCCGCCGCAGCCCCGCGCTCCCCCAATTCCCCGCGTAATGGAGCGACGAAATGACGTAGCGGAAGCCGAGCCCGACGAGATATTCGACCGAATCCGCGAACCGCTCGACCGTCTCGGGCGACACCACCATCAGCACCGGCGAGTAGGGCCGCCGCGCAAGCAGCCTCCGCGCCGCCGCGTCCACGACGTCGAACGTCCCGCCGCCGTCCGGCGTCACGCGGTGCCGATCGTGCGATTCCCGGACGCCGTCGTGCGAAATCGCGACGAACAGGTCCTCCTTTACCGAGAAATCAAGGAATTCGTCGTCGAGGGCGATGCCGTTTGTCGTGACCTTGAAATGAAACCGCGTCGGATCGCGCGTCTCCCGCTCCCGGCAATACCCCACCACCCGCCGGATCAAATCCTTCCGGGTCAGCGGCTCGCCTCCGAAAAACACGATCCCGCAGGACCCCGGCGACCACTTCGCCGCGAACTCCACCGCCTCGATAGCCGTCGCCTCGTCCATCTGCGCCGCCTTTAATTTCCCCGGCGAGGCGTAGCAATACCGGCACCGCAGCTGGCAGCCGGAGGTGAGATGCAGCGTGACGTTCATCGCAACAGCCCCTGCCCCTTCAGCCACTCGGCGAAGTCGCGGACCTGGAGGCGGAGGAGCTCCTTTGGCGCTTGCCTGGCTTGGCGCTCCATCCTCTTCCTTTCCCTTTCCATGGCGGCGTCCGCCACCCCTTCCGCGCCGCCCGCCTCCAGCAATTCCTCTCCGGTCAACGCCTCCACCGCTGCGTGGATTTTCCTCGTGTCGATGGCTTCCGGATACGGCGCCGGGTATCGCAGGACCGGACGGACGCCCGACGGCATCGCGCCTCCTCTCCCGGGGAAACGGCCCACCCGGCAAGGGATCATACGACAAAGCGGAACGGAAGGTTCAGCCGGAATCGGGGATTCGGGCTCTCCGGATGACCGGCCATGCCGTCGGCCGGAACGGGCCTTGTTTCCATGGAGCCCCCTTGCGCACAACTATGATAGTTGACATACTTGGCTTAGAAAGGGGCGCGAATGCCTTCCCATGTGACCGTGATGCAGGTCCGCCGGGGGATAGGCGGCATCCTGAACCGGGTGGACCTCCTCCAGGAGGAGTTCCTGGTGGAGCGCAAGGGCCGGCCGCTCGCGGCGCTGGTGCCGGTGCGGCGGCTCGAGCGGCTGGAGGCCCT
>ERZ1292640.817-Hain-H43-02um-R1-817-length-25848-cov-5_pt3 | contig 11128 bp, 14 predicted proteins | sample MGYA00564404_ERZ1292640 | MGnify/ENA primary metagenome ERZ1292640 (study PRJEB36523, sample SAMEA6512636) | groundwater metagenome | collected 2019-01-08 | study: AquaDiva: Metagenomics assemblies of 32 groundwater samples | reverse complement strand
CTTGGGTGGAGGCACGCGGGCGATTACCGCCTCCAAAATTTCCGGCACCCCGGCGCCGGTTTTGCCGGAAGCGCGGATAATATCCTCCTTTTTACATCCCAAAAGATTGATAATTTCCGCCTCGGTGCGCTCCACTTCGGCATTCGGCAGGTCAATCTTATTTAAAATCGGGATAATCGTGAGATTCTGTTCAAGCGCCAGATAAAGATTTCCGAGCGTCTGCGCCTGCACGCCCTGCGTCGCGTCAACCAAAAGAAGCGCGCCCTCAACCGCCGCCAACGACCGCGAAACCTCGTAATTAAAATCAACATGCCCCGGAGTATCTATAAGATTTAAAACATATTCCGTGCCGTCGGATTTATAATTCATCCGCACCGGCTGAAGCTTAATCGTAATCCCCCGCTCGCGCTCCAGATCCATCGTATCCAAAAGCTGTTCGCGCATCTCGCGCTTCGGCACAGTTCCGGTAAACTCCAAAAGCCGATCCGCGAGAGTAGATTTACCATGGTCAATGTGGGCGATGATACAAAAGTTTCTGATATTTTTCATCCCTCCTATCTTAATCTATTTTAGCTTAATTTACAACCCCAGCCGATTGACAAAAAATCTGTTTCGGGATAGGCTAAAAATAGCTCTTAAAAACGAGGCGGAGGGCGAAGATGGATAAACAGAAGCTTGTTGAAGCCGTGGAGACAATGAAAAATTGGGCCGAGAATCTGGAAAAATATTCTAATTCAACCAACGAACATCTTCGGGCCTATCTCGAATCCGCCGCCGCGATGACCGAGATCATTTCGCCGAAAGCGAAGATCTTTATTCCCATCCTTAAGCTGGCCGTCAAGCTCTTGGCCTCAAATGCGGCGCAAATATTTGATCTGATGAAAAGAATTAACCAGCTTTTGGAAGAAGATATCTGCCCGCCGGCCGCGCCGAAACAGGGAGGAAATGGCAATGGCACACAAAAAAACTGACCCGAAGGACTCGAGCTCCAAGGCGCCGCCCTCGGCGGAACAGCTCCGCGCGCTGATCGTCAGCTTGACGCTCTGGCGGGAAATGCAAACCGACCGCGGCGACATCAACAAGGTTTGCGCCGGCACGATTGATAAGCTCCGCGCCGAATATCCGGAACTGACCCCGCCCGCCCAAAAACTCCAGGCGGCCCTAACTCATTTTGATGCCACGAGCAAAAAGATTGTCAGCGCCATCCAGGAAATTATTGACTTTCTGACCGAAAAGAAAACAGGCGCCGAATCCCATCCGCCGGATGAAAATCCGGATGCCAAAAACTGAAACATACGCCCCGCAATTGCGGGGCGGTTTTTAAATTTAACTATTGGGAACAGGGGCTCATCCGGTCCGACTCGGGGAGGTTTCACCTCCTCGGGAGGAAAAACCTCCACTACCCATCAGCGTTATCTCTTCACCCTCTCCTCAATCCTCTCCCGTCAAGGGAGAGGAAATTTGTTATCTGTATTATCCGATTCACGATACCGAAACGCTCGTATCCTCCAGGTTGGCCGGCGGGGCGGTTTTGCGCCACAACTTGCGCCGGATGACAGCCAACAAATCCAAGAGCTCGCGCGTTTTTAACAAATACGCCGCCAGGACAAAAACCGCCAGCCCGGCCGCGCCGGCGATTGCTCCCTGCCCGAAAATTCCAAAAAAAGTTTCCAAATTAAAAATTTTGGCGAGCGGCGGTTTTAAAATTTGAATCATTACGGCCATGCCCATCGCCGCCATACTGATTTTAAAAACCGAAAATATAATTTCCGATTCACCGAGCCCGCCGACTCTGCGCCGCAAAAAAATCCAAAGAAAAATAAAATTGACGAGCTGGGAGACGGAAAAACCCATCGCCAGCCCGACCACGCCCCAAAAACGCGCCAGATAAATACTCAAAAAAATATTTACCCCGACCGAGACAAGGCCGATCCAAAACGGCGTTTTAGCGTCTTCAAGGGCGTAAAAGGCGCGGACCAAAAGATAAATCAATCCTTGCGCGAATAAAGAAAGCGTGAAGAATGCCAGCACATCAGCGGTTTGAATCGTATTTTCCCAGTTAAACCGGCCGCTGCCCAAAATGACGCGGACAATTTGCGCCCGAAGCATCAAAAACAAAATAGAAGCCGGGATCATTAAAAAGAAAATTTGCCGGCCGGCGCCCAAAAAAATCTTTATAAACCCGGCCTGATCTTTTTTAGCCGCCAGATTGGAAAGTTCCGGAAAAGCGGCGATGGCGAATGAAAGCGCCAAAATTCCCACCGGAAAACTTTGGAGATTATACGCCAAATTAAAAACCGAGAGCGACCCCGCGGCCAAAGTGGAAGCGATAATGGTGATAGCGAACCAATTAAGCTGGCTGACCGAAAGCGCCAAAACGCGCGGCGCCGCCATTGTCATAATTTTTTTAAAATCCGGATTTCTTAAATTAAAAACCCAGCCATAGCGCCATCCCAAACTGACCACCGACGGAATTTGGATGACGAGATGAAGCGCCGCGCCCAAAACCACGCCATAAGCCAAAGCCACCGGCCCCCAAAGCGGAACCAGCGCCATGGCGCCAAAAATTATCCCCAGATTATAAAAGATCGGCGCGAGGGAAAAGATTAAAAATCTTTTATACGACTGCAGGACGCTCGCGAAAACACTGGAAAGCCCCAACAGCAGGGGGCTCAAGAACATTATTCTCGTCAGCGTAACCGCCAGCGCCAGCTTTTCCCCGCCGAATCCGGGCGCGATCAGCGGAACGATTTTTGGCGCGAACAAAATAAGAATCGCCGATAACCCGGCCAACACCAGCAAAATCACATTCAAGATATTGTTAACCAGCTCCCAGATTTTTTCTTTACCCCGTTCGCGCGCAAGCGCCTCGGAGAGCACCGGGATAAAACCGGCCGAGAGCGCGCCTAAAATCAAGATATTGTACAAAAAATCCGGGATGCGAAAAGCGGCGTAATAAGCGTCCAAAGCGTCGCCCGCGCCAAATTGGCCGGACAAAGCCCGGTCGCGGACCACGCCGAGCAAGCGACTCGCCAGCGAGAAAAAAGCGAGGACGATTGCCGCCCCGCCGATGGTTCTGGATTCGGAATTAAAGATTTTAGCAAGCATAATTGCTTACTAACGCGCCCGCGTACGGGATAACAATTTTTAATTTTTAATTTTTAACGCATCCAAAAACCCCTGGCTTTCAATCGGTTTTTCTATGTGAAACGCCAAAAACTTCTCAATAATCTTCATCGTTTCCTGAACCGGCGACTGATTGCTCTTCAGGCTTAACGCCCGATAGGTCGGAGAATTTATAAAAAATCTCAAAACCTTAATCGCGTCGGCCGAGATATTAACTTTTTCGTTCGGCAAATCCAAATCCCGATGATGGCAGTGTCCGCAGACCAGCCCGCCGCGTTTTAAGTTAAAGATATTACCTTTGGCGGGAATCGGGTTCTTGCAAATCAAACAGTTTCTGATTTCCGGCGCGTATCCCAGAAGCGCAAGCAATTTAACGACAAAAGATTTGGTGAGCGCCTGATATTTTTCCCAGGTGGACATCGTATCCGGAAAACTGAACGACTCGAGCGAAAACATCAACTCCAAGAGCAAACCGTAAACGCGATCATCGCGAACTTCCCATTGCGTCGCCTTTTCCACCACTTCAAAACAATAGTGCAAAAAATTCATCTTGGTAAAATCGTTTTTGATGTTCGCAAATTCTTCCACCACTTCGGCGCCGGCCAGATGATCAAAATTCTTTCCGCGCCCGATCATTATTTCGGTCAATGTAAATGGCTCAAGATGCGCCGCGAGCTTGCTTTCTATTTTTCGCGCGCCACGCGCCAGAAGTTCCAGCTTGCCAAAATCGCGCGTGTAGGCAATATAAACTCTGTCCGCTTCACGGAAGTTGCGACGGGATAAGACAATGGCGCAGGTGTTGTATTGGGGCATATTACGAATTAAAAATTCAAAATTCAAAATTCAAAATTTTGGTGTCCCGCCAGGGCGGGACGACATTTTTATAATTGATCAATTTTATCAAGATATGATTGTAAAATTATCATCGCGGCGACGGCGTCGCGGTCGGTTTTTTCGCCGTAAAGTTTCATCAGAGAATCAGCCATATCGCTTGAGAGGCGCTCATCTTCAAAAAGAATCGGCAAATCTATTTTTTGTTTTAACTTAGCCGAAAAATCTTTTACCAAATCCAATGTTTCGCCCGAGTCGCCGCCGGATAAGGAGAGCGGCCGGCCGACGACAAATGTTTCCACCAAGTCGGTTTCAACAATCTTTTTTAAATTTTCCAAAACTTCGGCGTTATTTTCTATTGTTTTAAACGGCAAAGCCAACCGGGTGGCGGTGTCGCCAAGCGCCAGCCCGATTCTTTTTGTTCCAAAATCAATTCCGAGTAATTTCATAAAATTCCATACGAAATTACGAAACTATACGAAAATACGAAATTTCGTACTTTCATAGTTCTTTCGTAATTTTGTACATGTCCGCATTCCATATTCTAAATTCCAATCACGGCAACGGGGTCAAAATTTCATACCCCTTCTTGGTGACGACGATCGTCACTTCAAAATGCGCGGCCAGCGAACCGTCGGCCGTAAGAATCGTCCAACCATCGCTTCCTTCGCGGACGCGCCATCCGCCGGCGGTGACCATCGGCTCCACCGCCAAAACCATCCCTGCTTTTAATTTTATTGACTCCAGTTTCGCGTCATAATAATTCGGGACGCGGGGCTCTTCGTGCACCGCGTAACCGACCCCATGCCCCACCAAATCGCGGACAACATTAAACCCATGTTTTTCGGCATATGTCTGAATGGCGCGGCCGATATCCGAAACAGCGCGTCCCGGCTTTATTTCTTTTAATCCTTTTAACAAGGCATCGCGCGTTACTTCAATTATCTTTTTTCCGTCTTTACCGACTTTTCCGACTCCGACGGTCATCGCCATATCCGTAAACATCGGGCGCGCAGAACCTTGAACGGGATATTTCATCCCGACATCAAGCCCGACGATATCACCATCTTTCAAAAGACGGTCGGGCGCGGAAATCCCGTGCACCACTTCATCATTTATAGAAATACAAATGGTATTCGGATAGGGATTTTTTGAATCACCGTAATCCAAAAATGACGGCTCGCCGCCGGCGGCGCGGATTTCATTTTTGACGAAAGCGTCAATGGCGGAAGTCGCGGTTCCGGGATTGGCCATCTTTGCCGCTTGCCCCAGAATCGCGCTCAAAATTTTTCCGCCTTCAGCCAAAATTTTAATTTCCTCTTCGGTTTTAATCGTAATCATTTAATCTTTTTGTTAATTTCTCTCGCTACTTCCGCAATTGTTTTTTCGCCGTCAGCTTCAATCAGCTCGCCTCGGCGCGCGAAATATTTTAATACCGACTCGGTTTCTTGATGAAAAAGTTTAAGGCGCGCGTTCACGACTTTCGGCTGATCGTCTTCGCGCAATACGAGTCGCCCGCCGCAGGAATTACAAATCCCCTTCCGCTTCGGCACATCGGCAATCAAATTGTAGATATCGCCGCATTTCGCGCAAACGCGCCGGCCGGCAATGCGCTTTTTCGCTTCGGTGTCGGAAATTTTTATCAGAATAACGCGGATTCCCGGCGCTATTTGGCTCAAAAATTTCGCCTGGACAATGTGGCGCGGATAACCGTCAATCACAAATCCCCGCCGCGCCGCCGGACGGCTGATTTGATTTTTGATAAGTTTGTTCGTTATCTGAAACGGAACAAACTTGCCCGTCCTGATAATGGAATGGATCAGCCGGCCGCGCGGAGTTTTACGCCGGCTTTCGGCGCGAAGCAGGGCACCCATGCCAATAATCGGAATCTTGAATTTTTTGCTCAAAATTTCCGCCTGCGTGCCCTTGCCCGACGCCTGGGCGCCAAGTACGACGAACTTTTTATGTTTCATATCATTACCCAAATGACTATTAGATTATCCCCCAAAAACGGCTATTTGTCAAACCCGTTAGAAGCTTGGATCTAAGTTATATATTAAAATACGATTCCATGAAATGATTCGCCGTTTTTTATATTTCTCCATCGGTACGGACTTCTAACGGGTTCAACTAAAAAACTCCCTGATTAGCGGGAGTCGGAAAGACCTAATTGCTCGTGAATCCAAGCGCGGGTACGCGAGTGGAGGCGGATATTATTTTTGTTATTCAGGTACCATGCGCGAACATCGTCGCCCCTGCCCTGCGCCCGCCCGGCGCCGCGCCAATCGGCCAGCATCTCAAGGCGGTAATTATCGGACATTTCCAAGATTTCGGTTGAACCATTATCCGACCACAGTTCCCACCATTGCCAATGATGAGGATTGCGCTTTTGATGCCCAAGCCAAGCCAGCTTAAAGGCCTCTTTTACTTCCGGCGTCCGGACGCCGAAAAATTTATCTGCATACGGAAAGAATTCGCTCGGCAAAAACTTGCTCATGTCATGAACCAGGCCGCGCCACCAAATGCCAAGTTTTACGCATTCAACGAATACAAACCACTTGTGCGCCAAAAGATAACGCAAATATTTAAGGTACTTCATTGTTATCCTCCTTCGGATATACAATATATTAACCAAAGAAGCGCCGTTTGTCAACCCCGTTAGAAGTTTATCTTAAAACGGTAAATGTTATCACCCCAATAAGAACCCCTTATGCGCACGAAATATTTATCAAATAACAAAAATCTTATTACAATAAGATTTTTGAGGCGAACTTCTAACGGATTCAACAAAAAATCCCGCCAAAAGGCGGGATTTTGTCAAGTGTTTTAATGTAAATCCTAAAAAAATCTAAAAATATCATTTCCCAGCTTTAGCTGGCTTTAATTTTAAGCCGACTAAAGTCGGGCAATGACATGAATATTTCCGCGGCCTCTTAATACCCCTCGTACTCGCGCATCGTCATCTGGGACTCAATTTGTTTGACGGTTTCAATAACCACAGAGACGACGATTAAAAGCGAGGTGCCGCCGATAACGAGCGATTGCAAGCCGGTGAACGACTGGACAATGAGCGGCAAGATGGCGATGACGCCCAGAAATATCGCGCCGGCCAAAATGATGCGGCGGGTCACATATTGGAGATATTCCGCCGTCGGGCGTCCCGGACGGATGCCCGGAATAAATCCGCCCTGTTTTTGCAGATTATCAGCAATCTTGTCGGGATGAAAAATAACCGCGGTATAAAAATAAGTAAAAGCAACAACCAAAACAAAATACATTATGCCGTAAATCAGCGAATTCTGAAAAATATCAACGGTCCATTGCGCCGCCGCCGCGAGCCAAGCGGTTTTCGCGCCGATAAAAAATTGCGCGATCATCGGCGGAAAAAGAATAATGGAAATGGCAAAAATGATCGGAATAACGCCGGCCATATTCACGCGGAGTGGCAGATGAGTATTTACTCCGCCGTACATTTTCATCCCGCGCACCTGGCGCGCGTACGAGACCGGAACATTGCGCTGTCCCTCGGTGATGACGACAACGGCGGCGATGGTAACAAGGGCGATCGCCGCGAAAACCGCCAAATTAAAAATCTGCGAGGAATCAAAAGTGACAATCGCCTGCTGAACTGTTTGCGGCAAACTGGAAACGATGCCCGCAAAAATCAAAAGCGAAATGCCGTTGCCGATTTTGCGCTCGGAGATGAGCTCGCCAATCCACATCAAAAGAATCGTCCCGCCGGTAATCGTGAGAATCATCGTCAAATATCTGAAAGGAGTAAGCCCTGAAAAAATCTGCCTTGACGATTGATTTAAGAGATTAATCATCGCGAAGGACTGGAGCGCGGCGAGCGGCACCGTCAGCCAGCGCGTGTACATATTGATTTTTTTCTGGCCGTATTCGCCTTCCTTGGAAAGCTCTTCCAGTTTCGGGACAATCATCGTCAAAAGCTGGAAGATGATTGAAGCCGTGATGTAGGGCGCAACGCCAAGCATGACAACTGAAAAATTTTCCATTGTTCCGCCGGAAAAGACATTGACCAGTCCAAAAAGCTGATTTGACTGGAAAAATTTTTTGAGGGCGACGAGATCAACTCCCGGAATCGGGATGTGCGCCAAAAATCTGAAAATTGCCAGCATCCCTAAAACAATGAGAATGTTATTCCGCAGATCTTTCGTCTTCCATATTTGAGAAAGTTTTTCTAACATGGAATAGAAATTATCTATTATTTATTAACGAGTTAACGCGTTAACGGGTTAAACACAACTCGTTTCCGCCAAAGGCGGATCCGCCTCTGGCGGAAACTCGTGAACCCGTTAACCGAATAATAAAAAATTTAAGCGACTGTTCCACCGGCGGCCTCAATTTTGGCGCGGGCGCCGGCCGAGACCTCGCATCCGGAAACATCATACTTCTTTTCAAGCTTAAAATCAACCGAGTCCAAAATTTTAATTCCCCCGCGGCCCGATTCAACAATCCCGAGTTTGCTTAAAATTTTCTGATTGACGGTCCCGGCTGGCGCTTTTAACGCCAAAAATTTCAAAGTGACAACATTGGCTTTGGCGTATTTGCTCTTAAAGCCGCCCATTTTGGGCAACGCCATAATCATCCGCCGCATCCCCATGGCGCGAAGGCCGGCTCGGCCGCCGCTTCTGGCACGCTGGCCCTTGGTGCCGCGAGTCGCGGTGGTTCCGTGTCCCGAAGCGTTTCCGCGTCCGATTCTTTTTATCTTCTTTTTGGCGCCGGGCGCGTGGCTTAAATTTGATAAACTAATGGTCATAAATGTTCTTCAAAAATGTTTAAAACTTTTATTTAATTTGAGTATTTAGATTTGTTTCGGATTTCTCCCTCGACTCGGCTCGGGATCCTGAGTTTATCGAAAGAGGATTTCGTACTTCGGATTTTTCCGTTTTTTTGATCCTCAACTTCTTCAGGGCTTCAAAAGTCGCCTTGATGTTATTGATTTTATTTTTGCTTCCCAAAAGTTTTCCGACAACATTCGGGACTCCGGCTAATTCCATCACCAACCGAAGCGCGCCGCCGGCTTTAATGCCCGCGCCGCGGGGAGCCGGTTTTACCAAAACGCGCGCCGCTCCGAATTTCGCGGCCACCGCGTGAGGAATCGTATCGTTAATCAGCGGAATGGTAAATAAATTTTTCTTCGCCTTTCTCGTTGATTTATTGATGGAAATCGCGACATCCGCGCCTTTGGCGACGCCAAAACCAACGCGGCCCTTTTTGTCGCCGATTAAAATCACCGAACGGAAACGCATTCTTTTTCCGCCCTTGGTAACGCGCGTGACGCGAGCCAATTCAACCGTTTTGCTCTCAAATTCTTTCTCTTCCCGCGCTTCGGAGCGCCTTTCATGAATGTCCCTTGAACCTGCCGCTTTTTGTTTAGCCATAATTATTTACATTTGACATTTGACAATTGACAATTGACTGAACTGTCAGGTGTTAAATGTCGGGTGTCAAATGTTAAAATTCTAGTCCTCCGTCGCGGGCGCCGTCGGCAACCGCCTTAACGCGGCCATGGTATTTTCGGTGCGCGCGGTCAAAAATAACTTTTTTGATTTTCTTTTTCGCGGCCCCTTCGCCAATCATTTTTCCGACAAGATAAGCCCGCGCCGCCTTTCCCTTTCGCTCACCAGCTTCTTTCAAATCTTTCGCTTTCAAATTAAGATCCGAGGCATAAACCAATGTCTTTCCGGCCGCATCGTCAATCAGCTGGGCGTAAATATGCTTCAAGGTGCGGGAAACCGAAAGGCGCGGCCTCTCATTGGTGCCGGATATCTTCGCGCGCGTTCTTGCCTTGCGTCTTAATTGCTGCGCTCTTTTTATTTTTTGGCTGTTTTTCATACATTCGGATTGCGCGGATATAAGCGGATAACGCTGATACATTTAATCCGTGTTATCCGCCCATATCCGCGATGTCTTTATTTAGCTCCCGCTTTGGCCGCCTTTCCCGCCTTGCGCCGGACGACCTCATCAATATATTTAATGCCCTTGCCTTTATACGGCTCCGGCTTTTTAATGCGCCTTATTCTGGCGGCGGTTTCACCCACCATCTCTTTATTAATGCCCGAAATGGTGATGATATTTTTATCAATTTTCACGGTAATGCCCTCGGGCGGCTCAAATTCCACCGGGTGAGAAAATCCAACTTCCAAAACAAGCTTGTTTTCTCTCTGCTGGACCTTAAAACCTATCCCGACAAGTTCCAGCTTCTTTTCAAAACCCGTGGTCACGCCCGCGATCATTCCCTGCGCCAGGCGCACGGCCAGTCCCCAAAGGGCGCGCAGATCCTTATTTTCCGCGTCGGCAACGGAGCTTGATAGTTCGTTTTTTTCTTTATCAAAAACAAGTTCCACGCTCGGCGGCATACGGCGTTTTATTTCTCCCTTCGGCCCCTTCACGGTCATTTCACCCGCTCCCAGAACGATGCTTACTTCGGCCGGAATTTTTATTGGTTTTTTTCCGAGTCTGGACATATATAACTTTACTAAAATTTTTTTGATAAAAATTTATGATTCACAATTCTGCTATCTTTTGGATTTCACGAATGGGCTCGAGCCCCGCTAATAACACGAATACATTAGAGTTATCCGTGGCGCGAGGCGTCCCGATGCCCATGATACGGGACGCCCCGATGCCTCTTGGATACGGGGCGCTCCGTTCGTAGCATCGGAGAGCGCTCCGTATCGAGAGCATCGGAGCGCATTAGTGTTATCCAGAAGGTACTTTTTGCTCGAGCTTCCCTAACATTATATTAGAAATCTTTTATTTCTAATAGATTTCACAAATTACTTCTCCGCCCAGATGGCGCCTTCTCGCGTCTTTATTGGTCATAATTCCCTGCGAAGTGGAAACAATGGCAATGCCGATATCGCTAAGAACAACCGGCAAATCTTTATATGCCGCGTATGTTCTCCGCCCCGGACGGCTGACTCTCATAATGCTTCTAACCACCGAGGAGCCGTTGTCGTATTTTAGGGAAAATTTCAGTTCGCGCGGACCGGTTTGCGCGACGGCGCCGATATATCCTTCGCGTTCCAAAATCTTCAAGATTTCAAACTTAACCCGCGAGTACGGCAAAACCACCTCGGCTTTTTTAACCATTGAGGCGTTTCTTATCCGTGTTAACATGTCTGAAATTGGATCGGTCATCATA
>ERZ1292640.4143-Hain-H43-02um-R1-4143-length-11128-cov-6_pt1 | contig 11128 bp, 10 predicted proteins | sample MGYA00564404_ERZ1292640 | MGnify/ENA primary metagenome ERZ1292640 (study PRJEB36523, sample SAMEA6512636) | groundwater metagenome | collected 2019-01-08 | study: AquaDiva: Metagenomics assemblies of 32 groundwater samples | reverse complement strand
TGACAGCGTGGCCCCGAAACCGACCGCCATGCCCCGCGGACGCCATCGCACCGCGGCCTGCCGGCGAGCCAGCGCAGGCACACCTCCACGTCGACCGCGAACACCAACCGCAGCAGCTCCGCCCAGCGCCGCCGCCTCGCGTACGCCCCGAGGAGGCGGTGCGCGCCTTCCCGGACCGGTTCGACCTCGGCGTGATCGCCGTGGACCGCGAGGGCTGGGGAGTGGCCGCGAACCGCCGCATGGCCTGGGGCGTCGCGGGAAGGTGAGCGCGGCAACCCCGGGGCCCCCGCCTGCGTAGGAGGGCCGTACCCCTGGAGGGAACGACCATGCTGCGCCTTTCCTGGACTCTGCTGCTCGCGCTCGCGGCCGCGGTTCCCGCCGCCGGAGACACCTGGGAGAAGACCTTCGCCACCGCCGGGACGCCCGACCTGCGGCTCGTGACCGATGACGCCTCCGTGCGCATCGCCAGGTGGGACCGCGCCGCCATCGGCGTGCGCGTCACCACCGTGGGCTGGCAGATCGGCCCGCGCGGCATCCGCATCGTCGCCGAGCCGAGCGGCGACCGGCTCGACCTCGAGGTGCGCGAGCCGCACTTCCAGCTCGACTTCGGCTGGACGCGGCGCTCGGTGCGCATCGAGGTCCGGCTCCCGGCCAGGGCGGACCTCGACGTGCGAACCGGCGACGGCAACATCACGGTCGCGCCGCTCGCCGGGGACATCCGGCTCCACACCGGCGATGGCGACATCGCCGCCGACGGCCTGCGCGGCACGCTCGAGCTCACGACCGGTGACGGGCGCGTGCGGGCGTCGCGGCTGGACGGCGCGCTCCGCGCGCACTCAGGCGACGGCCCGATGGTGATCGAGGGACGCTTCGACCGCCTCGAGCTCGGCACCGGCGACGGCGGCATCCACGCGGTCGCGAACGAGGGCTCGCGCCTCGCCTCGGAGTGGCAGATGGAGAGCGGTGACGGGAGGCTCGAGCTGAGGATCCCGCGCCCGCTCAAGGCCGACCTCGACATCCACACCGGCGACGGCCGCATTGACGTGGACCTGCCGGTCGAGATCGAGGGGACGTTCGGCCGCTCGACCGTGCGCGGCCGCCTGAACGGCGGCGGCCCGCTGCTCCGGATGCGCAGCGGCGACGGCTCGATCCGCATCGAGCCGATCTGACGGGCGGGCGCCCGCACCGGGGCCGCAGGGGAAGGCCGGCGCGGGGCGAGGTTACGTCGGGAAGCTGATCACCATCGTCGTCCCCTGCCCCGGCGCGCTGTGGCGGATGAACAGCCGCCCGCCGTGGTAGTCCTGCACCACGCGGCGCACCAGCGCCAGCCCCAGGCCCCAGCCGCGGCGCTTGGTGGTGTAGCCGGGATCGAAGGCGCGTCGCTGCTCGGCCGGCGTCATGCCGCGGCCGTTGTCGGTCACCTCGATCTCCACCGCCTCGGTCTCCTTGCGGCGCGAGACTGTCACCTCGATCACGCCCTGCGGCTTGTCGAGCGAGGAGATCGCGTTCGAGAGCAGGTTCTCGAGCGCCCACTCGAGCAGCTCGCGGTTCAGGTTGATGGGCGGCACCTCGTCGTAGCGCTCGCGCAGCTCGACGCGACGATCGCCCTGCGGGAGCCGCCGCCGCACGTACTGCACCGCCTCGCGCACCACCGGCGTCGCATCCTGGAGCTGCAGGTGCGGCGCGGAGCCGACGTGGCTGAAGCGCTGCGCCACCTTGTTGAGCCGCTCGATGTCGCGCTCCATCTCGGAGAGCGTCTCCTCCAGCTCGGCGCGCGGCACGGCGACGGTGCCGCTCTCGCCCGCCGTTTCCCCGTGCGAGCGCAGCAGCTCGACCCAGCCCATCATCGAGGACAGCGGCGTGCCGAGCTGGTGCGCGGTCTCGCGCGCCATGCCGACCCAGATGGTGCGCTTCTCGGCGGCGCGGATGCCGGCCAGGCCCCACAGCCCGAGCGCGAGCAGCAGCGCCACGCCCGCCACCGACAGGAACGGCATCCAGCGCAGGCGCCGGAGCACCAGCGGCTCGCCGTAGTGCACCGCGCCGAGTCGCGTGCCGGTGCCGGGCTGCGTCATCAGGATGGGCGTGTTCACGCGGTCGAGCCGCGCCACCTGCGCGCGCACCAGCTCGATGCGCGCGCGGATCACCGGCGAGATGGGCTGGCCCTGCGCGAGGCTGTCGATCGAGGTCGAGGGCACCAGCGCCGGGTCCACCGCGGCCTCGCGCCAGGCGCGCGGCAGGCTATCGTTGTCCGTGATGATGATGGGGAAGTCGATGCTGGCGACCACCTCGGAGAAGATCTGCTGCAACTCCGGGTCGCGCGTGGCCGGGAACGAGGCCTGCGCGCAGAAGCGCGCCAGCACCCGCGAGGTGGTCTCCACCTCGTGGCTGAGGCGGGTGATCATCCCGTGGGTGAACAGGAAGACCGAGACGGTGAGCAGCACGCTCCCGAGGAACAGCGAGGTCCTGAGGACCTGGGACCGCGACCAGCGCGCGCGCAGCCCCGCTCCTGCCGGAGTGGCGGTCACCCCTCGGGCACGATCTCCTCGAGGCCGTCGAGGTACGGCTGGAGCGCCTTCGGGACGCGCACGCCCCCCGACGCCGTCTGGTGGTTCTCGAGCAGCGTGGCGTAGGTGCGCGGCAGGGCCACGCCCGAGGCGTTCAGGGTGTGCGGGTGCTCGGCGCGCGCGCCCGGCGCGCGCCGGAAGCGCAGGTTCATGCGCCGCGCCTGGAAGTCCTCGAAGTTCGAGCACGACGAGCACTCGAGCCAGGCGTTCGTGCCCGGCGACCACACCTCGAAGTCGTAGCATTTGGCCGCGGCGAAGCTGAGGTCGCCGCTGCACAGGAGCACGACCCGGTACGGCAGCTCGAGTGATTCGAAGATGTCGGCGACGTCGCGCGCCAGCCTCTCGTGCTCGTCGTAGCTGGTCTCGCCGGGGACGATCTTCACCAGCTCCACCTTGTCGAACTGGTGGACGCGCACCATGCCGCGCGTGTCCTTGCCGTAGGTGCCGGCCTCGCGCCGGTACGAGGTGCAGTACGCGGTGAGGTTCACGGGCACCACGCCGGGATCGAGGATCTCGTCGCGGTAGATGTTCGTGACCGGCACCTCGGCGGTCGGGTTGAGGAACAGGTCGTCCTCCCCGATGTGGTACATGTCGCCCTCGAGCTTGGGCAGCTGCCCGGTGCCGAACAGCACGGCGCGCCGCACCACGTGCGGCGGCGACACCTCGCGGTAGCCGTGGCGCTTCGTGTGGAAGTCGAGCATGAAGCCGATGAGCGCGCGCTCGAGCCGTGCGCCGCGCCCGGTGAAGAGCAGGAAGCCCGAGCCCGCGATTTTCGGCGCGCGCTCGAAGTCGAGCAGCCCGAGCCGGGTCGCGATCTCCCAGTGGGGCTTCGGCTCGAAACCGAACTTCGGGACGTCGCCCCAGGTGCGCACCACCTGGTTCTGGGCCGCGTCCCTGCCGGGCGGCACGCTCTCGTGCGGCAGATTCGGGATCCACGCCGCCAGCTCCTCGCTCTCCTCCTCGAGCTTCCTGAGCTCGGCGTCGAGCCCCCGGATGCGCTCGCCCACCTCGCGCATCGCCCGGATGTCGTCCTCGGCCGGTTCGCCCGACATCTTCTTGCGGGCGATCTCCTCGCTGGCCGCGTTGCGCCGCGCCTTGAGCTGCTCGGTCTCGTGGAGCACCGCGAGCCGGCGCTCCTCGATGTCGTAGAAGCGCGCCAGGTCCACGGCCATGCCCTTCAGGGCCACGCCGGCTTCGACGCGCTCGCGGTTGTTGCGGAGGAACTTGAGGTCGTGCATGGGATCCGCCGGGGCTCCGGGGTGCGGTCCGGGACCCACGGCTGCGGCTCCGGACGTGTGGTCAGCTTATTAGCCGAACCCATCAGGACATGCAAACGGTTCGAAGGGCGCGCCGCTCAGCGGCCGGCCGCCGCCGAATCCGCGCCCGCCCGCGCCCGTTCGGCCAGCTCGCGCGCGTGGGTGTAGGCGGCGCGCGCGTCCTCGTCGCGGCCCAGCCGGGTGAGCGCCATGCCGAGCCCGAAGTAGGCAGCGGGGTCGTCCTGCTTCACCACCGCCGCCGCCGCGTAGCGCTTGGCCGCGGTGCCGTAGTCGTGCGCGCGGTAGGCCGTGTTGCCGGCCTCGATCAGGGCCTGCGAGCGCGCCTGGAGCGCGGCCGATTCGTCTCGCGGAACGTGCTTCGAGCAGCCCGCGACGAGCGCGAGCGCGAGCGCAAGCGGGATGAGATTGCGTGCCTTCGGCACCGTCCCTCCGACGCGGCGAAGCCCCGGCCCGCGGAACCGGGACCGGGGCCAGCCCGGGTCACCCACGACCCGTGCTCTTCACTGTGGCTCAGGCCTTCGCGGCCGCCTTCGACTTCACGGCCTTGCGCGCCGCCTTCGCCTTGACCTTGCGGGCGCTGGCCTTGCGCGGCACGGCGCGCTTGCGCGGCGCCTTCGCCGCGACCGTCTCGGGCTTCTTCGTGGGCGGCGATGGACGCGACAGCATCATGCCCAGGGAGCGCAGCAGCGAGGCCGCCTGCTCGGAGGGCTGGGCCCCCTTCTTCAGCCACTCCTCGACCCGGTCCTTGTGCACCACCAGCTCGAAGGGCTGGGCGATCGGGTTGTAGTGGCCCAGGATCTCGAGGAACCGCCCATCGCGCTGCCGCCGCGAATCCGCTGCCACCATCCGGTAGAAGGGCCGCTTCTTCGCGCCGGCCCGCATGAGGCGAATGACCACTGGCATTCTCTGGACCTCCTCGTTCGTTGCCGGGCCCCGCGTGGAGCGGGACCTGCCGCCTACCGCTTCAGCGCATCCGCCCGCGCAGCCCTGCCAGCCCGCGCGGGCCGTGGCGCAGGCGCTTCATCAGCGTCTTCGCCTGATCGAAATCCCTCAGCAGCTGGTTGACCTCGCTCACCGAGGTGCCGCTGCCCGCCGCGATACGGCGGCGCCGGCTCCCGTCGATCAGGCGGGGCAGGCGTCGTTCCTTCTTCGTCATGCTGAGCAGGATGGCCTCGTACTTCCGGAACCTCTCCGTGTCGGGCTTCGCCTGCTCGAGCGCCCCCTTCGGCATGCCGGGGAGCATCTTCACCAGGTCCTCGAGCGGACCCATCTTCTTCATCTGCCGCAGCTGGTCGAGGAAGTCCTCGAGCGTGAACTCCGCGCGGCGCATCTTCACCGCCAGGCGCGCGGCTTCTTCATCGTCCACCGCCGCGCGGGCTCGCTCGACCAGCCCGATCACGTCGCCCATGCCGAGGATGCGGCCCGCGAGCCGCCCCGGGTCGAACGCCTCGAGCCCGTCCAGCTTCTCGCCCACGCCGAGGAACAGGATGGGCTTCCCCGTCACCTGCCTCAGCGAGAGCGCGGCGCCGCCCCGCGCGTCGCCATCCATCTTGGTCAGCACCAGCCCATCCACGCCGACCCGCTCGGCGAAGGTCTGGCCGATGCGGAGCGCCTCCTGCCCCGTCATCCCGTCCACCACCAGCAGCACCTGGTGGGCGCGCACCGCGCGCTTCACCTCCTCGAGCTCGGCCATCATCGGCTCGTCCACCTGGAGCCGCCCGGCGGTGTCGAGCACCAGGAAGTCGAACCCGTGCCGGCGCGCTTCTTCACGCGCCTGTCCCGCGATCGCGACCGGCGGCGTGCCGTCCTCCGCCCGCCAGAAGCCCGCGCCCGCCTGGTGGGCGAGCCGCTCGAGCTGGGCGATGGCGGCCGGACGGTAGACGTCCACGCTCGCGAGCAGCGTGCGCTTCTCCCGCGCCTTCAACCACACCGCGAGCTTGCCGGCAAAGGTGGTCTTGCCCGAGCCCTGGAGCCCCGCGAGCAGCACCACCGTCGGGAGGTGCGGCGCCCCGGCCAGCGTCACCGGCACCCTGCCCAGCAGGCTCACGAGCTCGTCCCGGACCACCGCGACCACCTGCTGTCCGGGGGTGAGGCTCTTGAGAACCTCTTCGCCGACAGCGCGGGCCTCGACGCGGGCCACGAAGTCGCGGGCCACGCCCAGGTTCACGTCGGCCTCGAGGAGCGCCCGACGCACTTCCCGCAAGCTATCCCGGACGTTGTCCGGGGTTAGCCGCCCCTGCCCGGTCAGATTGCGGACGATGCCTTGAAGTCGGTCGCTGAGCGCTTCGAACACGGGACCTTCCCGTCGGCAAAGGCGGGCACCTTAGCACAGGCGGAGGGATGAGAAAAAGGTGGACGTTCGGCAGGCGTTCTGCGGCCGGCCGACCTTCGACGGGGCAGCTTCAGGCGCCGCCGGGCGGGACTCAACGCTCCCTGCCGCTCTTCTGCGATCTCATCTCCAGCCACCTCAGACCGCGGCAAGGCTCTTCGGGTCAGGGTCCTCAGCCCCGCAGCCCCCGGCGACGACGCCTGGGTCTGCGTTCGACCCAATAGCTGCTCTGGGAGCTCCCATCGGCTCGAGCGGGAGCCCGCGTGACGGTGCTTCAGCCACCGCACTGCTCCATCAGTGACGATGCCGGTGGTGAAGATCGTGCACGTGCGGATGCGAGTGCACGAGCGGCTCGTGTCGGTGCAGGTGGGTGTGCGGGCGGGGGACTTCCGCTGCTTGGACAGGCGCATGTTCGTGCTCGTGGTGCTCGTCGTGCGTGTGTTCGTGCGCATGCTCGAGGGCTTCGTGCTCATGCACATGCTCGTGCCGATCGGTCGCGAGAAGAAGTGCGCCGGCCGTCATCGAAGTGAGGGCGAGCAGGCCCCATCCACCCAGAGGCTCGCGCAGGACGACCCAGGAGAGAATCGCGGCAAAGCCCGGAGCGAGCGCGAACAGCATGCCCGTCTGCAGGACGCCAAGCTGCCGAAGGCCACGCACGAAGAGCGCGATCGAGAGTCCGAACGATACCGCCCCCACACCCACGGCTGCGATCAGGCGGAGGATATTCCAGTGCCCGAATCCCCCGAATGCGGCGGCGAGCAGGAGGCTCGTGAGTCCTCCGGCAAGTCCCTTGATCGCGACGATCTGCCGGGCGTCGCGCACGCTCACGCGCTGGGTGAGGTTGTTGTCGAGGCCCCAGAGGGCGCACGCGGCGATCACCAGTGTGATCCCCGCCAGACGCGTCGGGGCGGGCGTCATCGGCTCGCCCGGGACAGCGAGCATCACCGAGCCGAGGACCACGACGGTCGCCCCGAGCCAGCCACGGCGCCCGAGGCATTCACCGGAGAGAAGTGCGCCGAGGCCGATGGTGAACACGGCTTCGAAGTTCAGGAGCAGTCCCGCCACATGCCCGCTCACCTGGCGGAGACCGGCGAAGAGAAGCAGCGGCGCGCCAACACCGCCAGAGAGGACTGCGCCGGCAAGCCAGAACCACTCGTTTCCGCGGATGGCATTGCTCTCCGCGCTGCGCGATGACCGCCTCGAGAACAGAATCAGCACCGCGCAGAGCGCCCCCGCGGACAGGTAGAGCGCGCCGGAAAGCGCAAGCGGAGTGATGTCCCCGAGCAACAGCTTGTTTGCCGGCACGCTCGCCGCGAACGCGAGAGCGGCGGCAAGGACCTCGAGCTGGCCCCTGCGAGTGTTCCGGCTCCTGAGGCGCTCGGGTGAGTTCAGTCCCATGCCCTGATTCCAGTACATCCGGCGGCCCCTGGCCAGGTCCTCGTCCCTGCGTCCTTCCAGGGCAACTGCCGTGTGCGTGCCGCACCGCGCCCGGGCGCGTGACTGTTCCCGGTCGTCCGCCTCACGCCCCCCCGGCCTTCGCCTGCACGCTGTCCGCGGCCGCGTTCACCGCCTTGCGGAAGCCGATGGGGTCCTTCACGCCGCGGAAGGACTCGGCGGTGCCGCCGGTGCCGACCACGCGCACGTCACCGTAGCCGAACATGCGCCCGAGCACGCCCTGGTCGATCTCCATGGACTCGACCTTGGTGACGTTGAGATCGAGGGTGCGGCTCCGGAGCCAGCCCATCTTCGCCACCACGCGCCGGTCGGTGACGGCGAACTCGTGGGTGGTGATGAGGAAGCGAACCACGAGCAGCGGGACGACGACACCGAGCACCAGCACCAGCGCCACCGTGCCGGCCACCGCGGGCGCGCGCGCGAACAGGTCGCCGACCTGGTGCGGCGCGAGGATGAGCGGCAGCACCAGAGCGAGCAGTGCCACCAGCGAGACCGCGAGCGCGCCCGGGCAGCACGGCAGCCAGTGGAGCCGCGTGCGGAACGCCACCGGCTCGCCTTCCGAAAGCACCTGTTCGATCTGGCCCATCGGATCCTCCCTGGTCGCGGCCGGCGCGGCCGCGGCGCGTCAGCGGATCGCCTGCCGCAGCTCCTCGAGCGCCCGCTGCGGATCGCCCTGCCGGTAGATCGCGTGACCGGCGACGAACACCTCGGCGCCGGCGGCGCGGCAGCGGCGCGCGGTGTCGGGCGCGATGCCGCCGTCCACCTCGATGAGGAAGCGGCCGCCGTGCTGCTCGCGCCACGCGCGCGCGGCGCGCACCTTTTCGAGCATCTCTTCCATGAACGCCTGCCCGCCGAAGCCGGGCTCCACCGTCATCACCAGCAGCAGGTCCACGTGCGCGAGCCAGCGCCCGGCAGCGGCGAGCGGGGTGCCGGGTTTGAGCGCGAGCCCCACCCGTGCGCCGCTCGCGCGCACCGCGTCGAGCACGCTGCCCGGATCCGCGCAGGCCTCGAGGTGCACGGTGATCTGGTCCGCACCGGCGGCGCGGAAGCCCGCGAGCAGCGTCTCCGGGCGCTCGACCATCAGGTGCACGTCGAGGAACGCGGTCGTGAGCTTCCGCGCCGCCGCGACGATGAGCGGGCCGAAGGTCAGGTTCGGCACGAAGTGGTTGTCCATGACGTCGCAGTGGACCCAGTCGCGCGCCGGGTCCACCAGCGCCAGTGATTCGGCGAGGCGGGCGAAGTCGGCCGAGAGGATGGAGGGCGCCGCGATGGGCGGCGCCAGTGGCAAAGCGGCGGCGTGCGTGCTCATGAGGAGCGTCCCGTGCCCTGCAGGGTGATGGTGGCGCCGCGCTCGATCCGCGAGCCGGCGGGCGGATTCTGGAAGATGACGATGCCGCGCGAGCCCGCGCCCTCGGGGCTCAGCACGCGAAAGCCGAACGCCTCGAGCTGGCGCCGCGCCGAGAGCAGGTCGCGGCCCAGCAGGTCGGGCATCACGGTGCTCTCGCCGGCCGACCCGGTCGAGACCAGCAGGTTCACCGCCGCTTCGCGCGGCAGCACGCTCTCGGCGGGCGGGTCGGTGGCGGCCACCAGCCCCTCGCCCACGTCCTCGGAGGGCGCGCGCGTGATCCCGCCCACGCTGAGCCCGGCGCGCACGATCAGGATGCGCGCGCCGCGCAGCGTGGCGCCGAACAGCTCGGGCACCGAGCTGAACTCCTCGCCGAGGCTCACCACCACCAGCACGCGCCGCTTTCCCCGCACCGTGGTCTGCGGCGGCGGGTCCTGCATGACGATGAAGCCGCGCGGCACCGCGGGGTCGAAGCGCTCGCCGGCGCGCGACAGCTGGAGCCCGTTGGCCCGCAGCGCCTGCTCGGCCTGCTCGACCGTGAGGTTCGTGAGGTCGGGCACGCGCACCTCGCCGCCCACGTGGATGAGGCGCGGCATGAACAGGTTGTTGAACAGCACGAGTCCGATGGCGAATGCGGCCGCCGCCAGCGCCACCAGCGTAACGCCGGTCCGCAGCCGGCGCCGCGGGGCGGGTCCGGGCGCCGCGCCGGACCCGCTCATGTGCGGCGGAAGCGCGCGGCGAAGGCGCCGTCGCAGCCGTGCACGTGCGGCAGCACGCGCATGAACCCGTTCTCGTCCACCACCTCGTCGGGCAGCAGGCCTTGCGCGGTCTCCAGCACGAACGCCGGGCTCTGGCGCAGGAAGCGCTCGACCAGCTCCGTGGTCTCCTCCGGCTCGAACGAGCACACGCTGTAGACCAGCACGCCGCCCGGACGCGCGCGCCGCCCCCCGGCCTGGAGCAGCTCGAGCTGGAGCGGCGGCATCTCCTTGAGCATCTCCGGGCCCTTGCGCCAGCGCGCGTCGGCGCGGCGCCCGAGCACGCCGAGCCCCGAGCACGGCGCGTCCACCAGCACGCGGTCGAAGGGCATCGGGAAGTCGTAGTTGCGGCCGTCGCCGCACACCACGTGCACGGCGTGGGTGCCGAGCCGCTCGACCGTGGTCTCGAGCGAGGCGACCCGCGCCTCGGCGCGCTCCATCGCCCACACCTCGCCCTCGTCGCCCATCAGCTCGGCGAGGTGCGTGCACTTGCCGCCGGGCGCGGCGCACAGGTCGAGCAGCCGCTCGTGCGGCTGGGGCGCCACCAGGCGCGAGACCAGTGCTTCGCTCTCGTCCTGCACGGTGCACAGCCCCTGCTTGAACGCGGCGAGCGCGCCGGGCGCATGCGTGCCCTCGACCCATACCAGGTCGGGCGCGAGCCGCGCAGGGCTCGCGGTCACCTCTTCGGCGGCGAGGCGCTCGATCAGCTGCTCGCGCGTGCCGCGCAGCACGTTCACGCGCAGCCCCACCGGCACCGCGCGGTTGTCGGCCATGAGCAGCGCGCGCGTGGCCTCGGGGCCGAAGCGCCCGAGCCAGCGCTCGACGATCCACCCGGGGTGCGAGCCCCACACCACCAGCGACTCGACGTCGTCGCCCTCGGGCACGCGAATCGCATCCTTCTCCTCGACCAGCCGCCGCAGCACGCTGTTGACCAGCCCGGCGGTGCCCGGGTGCCCGTACTTGTGCGCGAGCTTCACCGACTCGTCCACCGCCGCGTGCGCGGGGACGCGGTCGAGGAACAGGATCTGGTAGGCGCCCATCCTGAGGATGTTCTTGATCCACGGCTGAACCTGCCGGAGCCCGATGTGGACCAGCGGATCGAGCACCCAGTCGAGCCGCCCGCGCCAGCGCAGCGTTCCCTTGACCAGCTCGTGCATCAGCCCCTGGTCGCGCCCGTCCGGTCCGCCGCGCGCGTGCGCGCCGTCCAGCAGCCGGTCGCTGAACGCGCTGCGCGTGTCGGCGGCGTGCAGGATGCGCAGCGCCGCCTCGCGCGGATTGTCGGGAAGCGGCGGCAGCTCGCGCTCGAACGGCGGCCGGCCCGCGGCGCCCGGGCGCGCGGGCTTGCGTCCCGCGTCCGGCGGCTTGCCACGCCCGCGTCTCGGGCCGCGGCGGGGCGCGTCGCC
>ERZ1292640.4142-Hain-H43-02um-R1-4142-length-11128-cov-10_pt1 | contig 11128 bp, 11 predicted proteins | sample MGYA00564404_ERZ1292640 | MGnify/ENA primary metagenome ERZ1292640 (study PRJEB36523, sample SAMEA6512636) | groundwater metagenome | collected 2019-01-08 | study: AquaDiva: Metagenomics assemblies of 32 groundwater samples | reverse complement strand
GGGCGGGACTTACTATGACTTCGGCGTCTCCGGCTTGTTCCGAACAGTAATGGGCAGCTACTGGGATTTGTGGCAAAAACGAAAGAAACGGTACGGACTAAAGTCGTTCGTTATCTTCAACCGGAAGCTCCTCAAAACCGAACCGGACTTGCTTAAGAACTATTCCGGCGAGGCGCGCTTTCATCCGCCAGAATACTCCAGTCTCACCGACACGATGATTTACGGCGATACGGTAGTCTTGTTTATCTGGACTGCAAAACCGCTGTTGGCCGTTGTAATCAAAAGCCGCGCGAACGCCAAGAGCTATTTAAACCAGTTCAAGCTTCTGTGGAAACACGCCAGCCGAGGGTAAATTGCGTCCGGCACGCGCTCTGTGCTTTAAGCTTAGAACGCGCAGGTCGCACTCATTCTTTTTTTTGCGCGGGTTTCGTTCTCCTTAGCCCTCGTCCCAAGCCTTTCAGCCACTCGCCTATCGGCCGTTTGCCTTTCAGACCCACGCGCGCGAGTTGGCCGATGCGCATAGGCGAGTTGGTTTTCGAGCGCACTGTCTGCAGGCCGCAGCGCTGCAGGCGTTTGGTGGCCAGCAGCTCGAGGTAGTAGCCGAAGCGCTTCAAGCTGTGCATGCCGCCCACGAACTCTTTCGGAAAGAGGTTGCCTATGCGCGCGGTCTTGAATAGCCGCCAGTAGTCTATTGTGCCTACGGGGTGGAGGCGGATGCCGTTGCTTTCGACGAGGTGTATTGGCAAGGGGGTTCCTAAACCCTGACCAATCGCTTGTTGGTGCATTGCTTGCGAAAGCTCTTCCCGCCATCGGGGCGGGACGCTGCGCGAGCTCGCCAGCTGCAACTCGCCGCCGTAACCCCTTATGCTTAAGGGCAGTTCTTTCGCGTGCGCCGCGTAAAACGCGAAAGTGGTCGTCCCAAAAAATTTCAGTCCCGTTGCGCGTTCGTAGAGGCCTATCCGCATGGGCGGCAACGGGGGTTTCATGGAATTGATTTCTCGATTGGCTTTTGTTGGGCGGGCGTTATATAGCTTTTCGGGCTAGAACGTTGTGCGGTTTTAGCCGCGGTGTTTTCAATGGGGGTTAACGTAGGCGTTTTCGGCGAGCTTGCCGAGCGGAGGCAAGAGTTTTGCAAGGCGGTTGCGAAGAAGGATTCCGAAGCCGACTTGAGTTACTACTCGAACGTGCTTGGGGGAAAAGTTGTTTCCGTGCTTGAGCCCACTCTTTATCCGGAGAAGCTGCAGCCGGCGGTGTTCGCCGCGCACCTCGCCGATTACTGCGTGCTGGTGGCTGACGCGCCCAGCAAAGTTTTTGCCGAGACTGTCGTGCTGTTGGATTTGCTGGAAAAAAAAGCGGGTTGCATCGTCACGCAAGCGGGCTTGAAGCCCTTGCTGGAGAAGACGTTATTGAAAGACTATTCCGAATTTCCTTCGTGGGACGGGGCGCGCGACGCGGTGTTCGCGCTGCAGCGCGACGATTCTCGCGACGGCCATCCTGTGCGGGCGGTGGTGGACTCTTCCTTTGAAGTGAAGGGCGTAGGCAACGTGGCGTTGGGCGTGGTCGAGCGCGGCGTGTTGAAGGTGCACGACGAGCTGAAGGCGTTGCCTTGCGGCAAGCAGGTGGGCGTGAAGAGCATTCAAGTGCACGACGTGGACGTGAAGCAAGCAGTTGCCGGCGACAGGTTTGGCATCGCGTTCAAGGGCGCGAGCGTGGCTGACGTGGCGAGGGGCACGGTGCTCGGCGGTTTGGGGGATGTGACGCGCGAGGCGAAAGTTTCAATGCGCGCCAGCCCGTTCGCCGGCCAGCCTGTTGAGGCGAGCGAGTCGCTTCACGCGGTGGTGGGGTTGCAGTTCGTCGAGTGCCGCGTTTCTTCTGAAGTCGCGCCGGGCGCGGAAAAACAGGTGGAAGTTGTTTTCGAGCGGGATGTGGTGTTCGAGCCGGGAGAGGCGTGCCTCTTGTGCCGCTTGAACTCTAAAGGCAACCGGGCGGTCGCGTCGTTCAAGCTTTGAACCTTTTCTTCGCGGCTCGCCTACCGCGCTCGCCTCTCGAACCATTGTTGGCTGCGGCCAACAGGCCGTAAGGAGTTCCTTGCGGAAGCTTCACCAAAACGGTTCAGGATTGCCGTCCGGTTCATGTAACAAACGCCGCGGCGTTTGTGACACCAGCAAACCGCGGTTTGCTTGGTCGAATAACTTGATGTGCGAATCAATAGAAAGCCCTAGCCTTCAGGCAGGGGTAATTCACGGCACCCGACGCGAAGCCCATGCGTTTACGCTTGGGTCGGGCTCCGCGTCCCGTGCACGGGCAACAATTGATTCGCCGAATCAACTTGAAGCCCAGGCCTGCCGGCATTGGCAATTCACCGCAGGCGCTTTAAAGCACGCGCGCATTATTGTTTGAGTGGTTCTCGTGGGTTTCAAAAGCGTTTTCCTGTTCGTGCTGGCGGCAGCAGCAGTGGTAGAGCTTGCTTTCCTCGCGAGCGGCAGCGTTGCTTTCGCGATTGACGAGTACACTTACATGGATGCGGCGCGCGCCTTTGCTGCGGGCGATTACGCGGCTGCGCCGGAAGTGGCGCGGTTTCCGTTATTTCCGTTCTTGCTTTCGCCGTTCGCGTCAGGCGGGGCGGCTGGCTTGGAAGTTGCGGGAAGGCTTTTGAACTTGGCGTTCGCGCTGGCGGGCGTTCTCCTCGCAGTGTTGCTGGCGCGCGATTTGTACGGCGAGTCGGCCGGCTGGCTTGCTGGCGTGTTGTTGGCCAGTAATCCCATCTACCTTGCCTTGGCGGGGAAGACTCTCACCGAACCGTTGTTCACGCTCTTGTTCTTGTCGTTCGCGCTGTTGGCGGTAAAATCGCGCGAGAAGCCTTGGATGCTTGCCGCGGCGATGGGCGCATTCGCGTTGGCCTTCCAAGTCCGCTACACCGCGCTCGTCTTCCCATTGTTGCTGTTGGCGTTGTTGTGGCGGGAAGGCCGTTTGCGAAAGTCGCTGCCACAACTGGCGTTGGGCGTGGTGGTTGCCGTAGTGTTGCTGCTGCCTTTCGCGTTGTTGAGCAGCCAGTTGACTGGAAGTCCCTTTGGCTTGATAGAGTCGTTTTGGGGTTCGCAGGCGCGCGTTGATGCGAGTTTCTTTTCGCTGCCAGATAAGATTCCCAGCAACATTCTTGCGGTGGTGTTCGTCTTGTGTGCCGCTGCGCCTTTCTTCGCTGCGGCGTTGTTTTCCAACTCGCTGCGCTTGTCGCGCCGCGGTGTTTTCGAGCCGTTGTTGTTCGCATTCGGCTTTGCCTTGGCGCTCGAGTTGTACGCGCTTTTCAACTTTGCTTTGTTGCGTTACGTTGCAGTCGTCGTGCCTTTCGCCGCCGTCTTCGCGGCAGGTTGGGTTGCGAGCAACTCTCAAAAGCAACTGTTGGGAAGGCCATTGTCCTTCTGGGTGATGGCGGCGTGCGTGTTGAACCTCCTCCTTGCAGTTGGGGGTTTGGCTTTCGTCAACTTGTTTTACGGCAAGCACGTTGACTACCGCGCGGCGGGGTTGTTCATGGCCGGCAACTGTGAAAGCGTTTTCACGAACGTTCCCGGTGTTGCGAAGCATTACGTTTCGGGAGTAGCCAGCCACTTGCCGAGCGAGTTCGCGTCGCCGCCCGATTGTATTGCCGACAGTTCTTTCGACGCGTGGAACTACCGCGGCGCGTTCGGCGGCGATGGCTACCGCGAGGTTTTCGTTCACGGCGGCGTGACGGTCTTCAAGAGGGTTCCAGATGCTTGAGGTTGGCGACCGCATTAGCTTGGGCGAGCTGGCGGAAAGCAACGCGGTAAGCCTGCGCAAATTGCGCGAGTACGCGCGCGAAGACATACGATGTGTTCGTACAACGCAACCGCCGTGGCATTACCGGTGTTTCCAAGGTGGAGCCTGAGTTCATTGCGAACGCTCTCTTTGTTTTCGCGAGGGAGAATGGCTTTCGCAGTTCGGCTGTTGCAATTCGGCGTGCACTCGCGGATGATGGGCTGCGTAAAAAGTTTTATCGTCAACTCGTGTACTGCGTTCCCAGCTATTCAAGTGCGGGTCGTTTCCGCAGTTTATCCAATAAGTTTATCGAGTTCATCAAGGCCGGCGATTCGCGCCAACCCGTCGTGGTGGATTACGGTACTGGAACCGGCCATTACTCGCGTTATTTGGAGGCGAGGTTGCGGCGTGCGGGCTTGAAGCCTTGCGTTATTGCGACTGACCGCCTTGTTCTTGCCGAGGCGGCCAAGCGGCTTCGCGGCACGCGCGTGGCTCTCGTAGAGCGCGACTTGTCGAGAACCTCGTTGCTGGGCAGGCATTCGAAGGCCGACGCCGTGAGGCTGGGGGTAATGTTGCATTACAACACCTTGCCCGCCGCCAAGCGTTTGTTGCGCAACGCGGTTTCCAACTTGAAGACTGGCGGGATACTGTGCCACGCAAGCCACGGTTTTACTGGGGAAGGCGCGCTTTTCCGCAAGGTGGGGCGCAATGCGCTTGAAGTCGTGCACGTGCAGCGTTCGGAATAGTTTTTATCATGCAGCCGTTTATATCTTGCAGCCGTTTATGTTTAGCGAGTGGTGCGTTTGAAAAACCGTGTTGTCGCAGTCGTGCCGACTTTGAACGAGGAGGAGGGTCTTAGCCGCCTCCAACTTCGCATCTTTGACCATTGTTTACTCCTCCATTACTGCCAGCCGGCCGCGAGGCCGGCATAGCTGTTACGGAGTTTCAACGGTTATTACGTCTCAATAATATTGTTGGCCAAGTATTCTTCGAGTTTGTTTCCGAATTGGCTCAACTCTTTTTGGTCGGGCTTGCTTATGAACACGGGGTCCTGGTTGGCTTGGATGACGAGTTCTTGCAAGTGCTTGTTGAGGTTCCCGGTAGTCCGGGCGTATTCCGTTGCATAAGATGGTATTTTTAGGGCAACTGAAAGCTTTGTTTTTACCGCTTTTGGAGGGGCGACGTTCTCCAGCCCACCTTGGTGCGCCGATATTTTCTGTAGGTCCACTATGTCGCGCGACCTGACGAGCTGCTGCTTGCGCGTGAGGATAGCTCGTATTTTCTCGCAGAAAATCTCTTGAATCGAATAGCATGAGACGGTTAGCGAATCAAAGTAGTCTGCGGCCACGCTTCCATAAAGCGCCTCTCCTTCATTCCGTTTTCCGTCCTCGACGGGTATCGTTTTAAGCTTGATTTCTTCGATTGGGAATTTGAGTTCCTCCTTGAACGCCACGGTGATTTTGAGCTTGGACGCTCCGCCGTTTGGCTCTGGGGAGCTCAAGAAATAGTTCATTATGTTCCCGCTTTGCGAGCCTTTGACGCCTTTTACGTTAGCGTCCTCGTACCATTTCAAGCCCAACTCGTCCATGACTGGGACTATTACCCGGCTCCCGAAATCGTGTTCCTTTATCTTGCCGCCAGTCCATGTCAAGTCTATGTCTTCGCTGAAACGGTAGTAGCCGTAATATGCCTTGACTAGGCAAGTTCCCCCCTTGAAAGCCAAGTGCTTTGATTCGGGGAGCGCGTATATCTTCCGAAGCATGTAGGTAATCCAAATATCCTTGTCTACTAGGGGGACTGGCAGGTTGTTGGTTCCCGCGAGGAACTCGGCGAATTTCCGCACTGTTTTTGGGTTGTATTTCATTTAATCAAGTCCGAAGAATTTCCTCAAGAACACGGCATATAGGCCGGGATACTTGTTTACGAGCGTTGAAGCGTTTTTCAGGAGTTTCTCCTCACCGCCCTTGGTCTTTGCCAATTCGCTAAGCACGGTTTTCGCGTAGTCAACGGACTCCTTGTTTCTCGCCCCGAAATACGCGTAGTCCAGCAGCGTGCGGCTGGGGTCACTGTACCTCATGACGCCCTTCTTTCTCACGTGCTTGTTGAATGGCACTCCCGACAACTGCTTGAACTTTATTGTCATTCCGGCAAACGAAGTAGCCCGGTTGACTCGTTTTTTTGAAATTACGGTTATGGTTACGTGGGATTGCTGCTCCCAAACGCCCGATAGCTTTAACGCAGTCGCAAGGCCGTAGTACCAGTCGGCCTTTAGTTTCAGGTTGCATGCCCTAGCCACGACTTCCAGGGGGTCTTCCTTAATTGTTTTCAGGTCTTTTTCTTCCCGGTTCCTAACGTAGTAAACGCCCTTGAATATTACGGGTTCGAGGACTTCGGCCCTGGTCAAGCCAACTAATACCGCGGTAAAGTCTATTTTCAGCAATTCACAAGCGGACTTGATGTTCTTGGTCTCGATTACCCTATCGTTCCGTTCCAATAGCACATTATAGACTTTGCCAGCAATACTATCAGAAAATGCCATTTTAACAACCGCATATAATGTTCGTTACTTATCAAAATAGATATATAAGCGCTACTATATAAGGATGTTCATTAAGCAAAGAGCATTGCGTTTGTTGCGCAACGCGGTTGCAGACTTGAAGCCGGGCGGGATACTGTGCCACGCCCGTTTCGGTTTTACGGGAGAGGGCGAGCTTCTCCGCAAGGTGGGGTGCAATACTCTTGAAGTCGTGCACGTGCAGCGTTCGGAATAGTTTTTATCCTGCAGCCGTTTATATCTTGCAACCGTTTATGTTTAGCGAGTGGTGCGCTTGAAAAACCGTGTTGTCGCAGTCGTGCCGACTTTGAACGAGGAGGAAGGCTTGCCGCGAGTGCTGGAAGGCCTCAAGCGGCAGGCTGTTGACGAGATTGTAGTGGTTGATGGCAACTCTACCGACCGCACTGCCGCGATTGCGCGCGCCTCCGGCGCAAGAGTGATTCTTCAGGACGGTCGGGGGAAGGGCAACGGCTTCAAGAGCTTCCTCGCAAAATTCCCGTTGCGCGACGAAGATTTTTACGTGATGCTTGACGGCGATGCGAGTTACGACCCTGCAGACCTGCCGAAAGTCGTCGCCCGGCTGCGGGAGGGTTGCGACGTGGTGGCTGGCGCGAGGCGCTTTTACACGAAGGCAGCCCGCGATTTCGTGCACAACATCGGCAACCACGCCATTTCGCTGGCGGCGCGCCTGCTTTTTTGGCACGCGGCGCCGGATGTGTGCACGGGCTACTGGGGTTTTCGCGGAGGCGCCTTGCGGAAGATGAACATTACTGCGGAGCGGTTCGATTTGGAGGCCGACTTGTTTTCGCAAGCTTGCCGCCGTGGTTTGCGGTTCGAGTTCGTTCCCGTTTCCTACCGCCCGAGGCTGGGGGAGGGGAAGCTCTCGGCGCGCGACGGTTGGATGATTCTCAAGCGCCTGTTGAAAGGACGGTTTTCGTGACGCTCGCTGCAAAGTGTTTTTAAGCTTGCGAGGCGTTTTGCTATTACTTGCCCGCTTCGCGCGGGCGTTTTGGCTTGTTAGAGGGGGTTTACTGTGGATTCGCGTTTTGAAAGCGTAAAATGCAACTTGTGCGGCGCAGACGATTTCGACGTGTTGTACAAGGCGAAGCCGCCCGAGGCGCGCAGCGTGTCGAGCGGCAACTACGCGGCGGCCAGCTTTCACATCCTCGAGGATCAAGTGGTGCGCTGCAGGCAGTGCGGCTTGGTTTACATCAACCCGCGGCCGAAGAGCGAGACTATAGTCAAAGGTTACAGCGATGCGGTTGACGAGGCTTACGTCTCGCAGTTCGAAGGGCGTTACGCCACGTTCAGGCAGTGTTTGAAAGAGATTGAGAAAGCCTGCCCCCGCAAGGGGAGGGTTCTTGACGTGGGTTGCGCGGCCGGCATTTTCTTGAAGGCGGCGAAAGACTCGGGCTGGGAGACGGCAGGCGTGGAGCCTTCGCGTTGGCTGGCCGAGTGGGGCAACAACAAGTTTGGCGTGAACATCAAGCCCGGCACTCTCGAACAAGCACATTTTCCGGATAGTTACTTTGACGTCGTGACGTTGTGGGACGTGTTGGAGCACGTTCCCGACCCGGCGGCCACGTTGCGCGAGATTAACCGCATCCTCAAGCCCGGCGGAGTGATTGCCGTGAATTACCCTAACATCGGCAGCAACTTGGCGCGCGCTTTCGGCCGCAAGTGGTGGTTCCTGCTGTCCGTTCACCTCTACTATTTCGTGCCTAAGACCATTCGGGCGTTGTTGGAGAAGGAAGGGTTTTCAATGTTGCTGCACAAGCGGCATTTCCAACGGCTTCAAGTTGGTTACCTCGTTTCGCGCGTGAGGCCTTACAGCAAACTGGTTTTCAACGTCCTCAACCCGCTCGTCAACGCGTTGCGGCTGGCGGGCACGAATGTGCCTTACTACGCCAGCCAGTCGCTCGTGCTGGCGCGCAAGAAGAATTAACGCGGTGTTTGTAACTTGTCTAAGCGCATTGTAATCATTGGCGGGGGGATTACGGGGCTTACTGCCGGTTGGAAGTTGAGCGAGGCGGGCGCTAGCGTCGTGGTGCTCGAGCGCAAGGGCGAGGTGGGCGGCATTTCCGGGAGTTTCAAGCGCGGCGATTGCACGCTTGACTATGGGCCGCATAAGGTGTACACGCAGATTCCGGGTGTATTGGAAGAGTTTCGCGAGTTGCTGCGCGAGGATTTCATTGCCATTCCCAAGAGCCAGAAGCTCCTCGTGCGCGGGAGGTATTACGCTTTTCCCGTCAAGGTGCAGCAACTCCTCACCGGCATGAGCCCCGTGCTCGCCGCGCGTTGCGGCGTGGCTTACGCCGTGGCCATCGGCCGTCGCGTGGTGGCGCCGCTTCCGGACGTGAATTACGAAAACTTTTTGCTCAACCGTTTCGGTACTGTCGTCTACAAGCTTTTGTTCGAGCCTTACGCCTGGAAAGTGTGGGGCGACCCTAAGTTATTGAGCAGCGATTTGGCGAAGGCGCGCGTGAGCGTACCGTCTCTCGGCGAGTTGTTGAAGCGAGTTGTTATGGGTGACGGGGACAACCGCGAGTTGAGCGCGAAGACTTTCTACTATCCCCGCAAGGGTTTCGGCGAGGTTTGCGACAAGCTCGCCGAGCGCATTCGCAGTCACGGGGGCGAGGTGCTCACCAGCTGCACGGCCACGCGCATAGTGGTTTCCGACGGCGGCGTGTCGCAAGTCGAGTACTCGACGGGCGGCGTTGCCAAGCGCGTGGACGCCAGCTTCGTTCTCTCTACCGTTCCGGTGAACGAACTTCCGGGAATGATTTTTCCCCTCCCTCCTTCCACCGTGTTGGATGCGGCTTCGCGCCTCAAGTGGCGCAGCGTGATACTCGTTTACATCGTGGCTGCCAAAGACCGGCTTTTCCAGGAGAACTGGCTGTTCTTTCCCGAGCGCGAGTTTTGCTTCAACCGCGTGAGCGAGCAAAAGGGCTTCAACCCCGAGCTCGTGCCCGCCGGCAAGACGGTGCTTTGCTGCGAGATAACTTGCGACTTTCTCGACGCAAACTGGCGCGCTGCCGACGCCGAGCTTTTCGAGCGCGTAACTGTGGATTTGGAGAAGGCGCGCATACTCTCGCGCGGCGACGTCGTCACGCGCGAGTGCTTCACCGTGAAGTTGAAGGATCCTTACCCGCTTTATTCTCTCGACTATTCGCAGAATTTAAGCAAGGTTTTGGGCTACTCGGATTCTATCAAAGGGTTGATGACGCTCGGACGCTTGGGGTTGTTCAACTACAACAACACCGACCACTGCGTGGACATGGCGCGCAAGGCGGCGGATCACATTCTTTCCAACCGCAGCGTGGAAGAGTGGAAGGCGCAGCGCGAGGTTTTCAAGAAGTACGTCATCGTCGACTAGCGGTTTGCGCCTCGCAGCTTCAAGAGTTTTTCAAGCATTTCTACGGCTTGCGCGAGCTGTGGGCGGACTTGGTTCGAGTGCACTCCGGAAGTGCTTCTTGCCGCCAGCGCTTGCAACGTTTTCACCGCGTCTGCCGCCTGCGGCCCCAGCACTTCGAGTTTCGCGGCGCGTTCGAACGTCTGTTGGGAAAGTATCCTTGCTTCGTTGCCGGTAAGCGTCCTTCCGCTAGTTTTATCAAAGTAAGCTTGTTCTCTGCGCAGCGTATTCACGGCGGCGGCAAGCGCCTCGTCCTCTTCCTTCATCCTCGCTCGCGCCCAGCACTCAATGTTGCTGAAGCGCCGTTGCTGGAGCCTCAAGCTTTCGTTCTCTGCCGCGAGAAGCTGCTTGACGCGTTCGGGCGCGAGCGACTTTCGCGCTGCCGGCCAATTGCCTTCCCGCACGAGTTCTATCGCGCCTTTCACGCGCCTCACGCCGCGATACTTTTCCATTTCGGCTCGCAAGCCGCGCGCCTTTCCTGTGAGTTCTTCCTGCAACTTTCTTGCGCGCGCCTCTTGCTTCGCTTGCAGCCCCTGCCAGTGTTCGGGGTTGCCGCCGCGCCGCGTTGCAGCTTCGGCTTTCGCCGCGTGTGCCTTCGCTTTTTCTTCCGCAGCAGTTATCCTCGCGCGGCCTGTCGAGATTGTCGCGTCGAACTTCGCGCGCAGTTTTTCCACGCCGCCTTGCGCGACGAACTTTGCGGCCGCGGCCTTCTCGCGCGATTCTTTCTCGAGCGCGGCTTTCTTGCGTTCTCCCGCCTGCAGGGCATCCCGCTCCGCGTCGTTTAACCCCGCGCGTTTTTCCTTTCGCCTCCACGCAGCGATGCTTCGCGCAGTCGCACGCGCCTGCTGCAGCGCCCTTTCAGCTTCAACTTGCGGCGGCAAGTATCCCAGCAGCCGGTGGCGCACTTCGCGCGCGGCTCGCGTCGCGTGCATTTCTGCTTCTTCAAGCATTCGCGCGAACTCTTCGCGTTGTTGGGGTTGCGAGCCTTTCTCTAGCGACGGGAGGGTGGCGTGAATCCTGTGCGCAAGCAGCATGAGGCGCGTATTCGCCGTGTAACGCGAGCGTATTTCCTCGCCCGTGTGAATTGCTTGCCGTGCGACGTGCCGCAAGTCGGGCAGAGTGTGCGTGACGAGGCTGCCGCCGTGGCCGTGCGTGACGTACCACTTGCCGTCGCGCGCAGGCCTGATTCCCAACTCGCTTGGCGGCGGCACGGTGACTTTCCCGCCTAGCCGCGTGAGTCCCGCAACGCGTTTTGTCTTCGCAACGCATTTCGCTTGAGGCATGAATTGAGCTATATCCTGCGCGTTTTTATTGGTTGCGGCGTTTATTGTGGCATGTAGTTCCTGGATTTATTGACAGCAATAGGATTTGGTAATCGGTTTTGCACG
>ERZ1292640.4139-Hain-H43-02um-R1-4139-length-11130-cov-4_pt1 | contig 11130 bp, 11 predicted proteins | sample MGYA00564404_ERZ1292640 | MGnify/ENA primary metagenome ERZ1292640 (study PRJEB36523, sample SAMEA6512636) | groundwater metagenome | collected 2019-01-08 | study: AquaDiva: Metagenomics assemblies of 32 groundwater samples | reverse complement strand
CGAGGTCATCGGCCAGCAAGTGCTCCCGGGAATGCAGTTTTTTATCCGGAGAAAATCGCATAGGTGTGTTTATTTTAGCCCTTTTTGTCGTGTTTGACAAGAGCGCCAAAGATGCTAAGATGGTCTCGCCCAATAGGGCTTTGGGACCTTGAAATTAAATCCAAATATAACTCAAAGGAGTTACGTATGGAACTGCTCGATCTGTTGGATATCGAGGTAACAATAGGCGGAAAAACAACTAAGATAAGAACTGGCCGAATTGACGGTTTAATGCATCTTAAGGTAGAAAGTCTTGACCTGCCTAAAGGTTTTTACTTAGCTTTAGCCGAGCCGGTGGACTACAAAGCTAATCCCGATGTTGCTGGTTTTAAGGCCGGACTTATTTTGGATGACCTCCGCTTGGCTCAGATAAGCAAGTATGCCGAGACCTTACGAGTAATGGTCGTGCCTATCGGTCTTTCGGAGGAAACTTTGATAGACATATCCTCTAAAGCCGAAGATGCTTGGAGATAATATAAAGAAAAAAAAGAGGCGACTCGCGACAAAAAAATTACCCATGCCCTGCAGAAGGCTTTAGAGCTTTATGCCAAATGCCAAGAGTTGCTGGCAAGTTTTCATCAGATCATAACAACCGAAACGGATCCCGCCTTGATGAAAAACGTGGTTGGTTTGGCCCAAACAGCCGGACCGTATTTTGCCCAACTGGAAGAAGCTTTTATCCCAGTAGTGGACGCCCTGCTCAATGGCGACCACCACCTAGTGGCCGGTAAACTGAAAGAGATGAATTTGTCCCCGGACCAGGAATTGGTCCGCCGCGCTATGCACCGATCCCTGCTGGCGGCCACCGTCGGATGCGAGTTTATAAAGAAACCTCTGCTGTTGGCCGACATAGTAAAGATTTTTCTGATTGACTTTATGAGAAGTTTGGCATTTAAGGATGAGAGTTTAGACGAAGAATTGCTGGAAGGAGTAGTCGCGGTATTTGAGATGATCCGGGAAGAGAAGCCGAGCTTGCCCAATATCGCTTCTATGATTGGCCAGCCGAGCCATTTGGATTGGACCGGCTATACTTATCGGGTTGATCTAAAAGCTTTGTCCAAAGAAAGAAAAGTGGTGGCGAGGGTAACTTCCTACCACCACCGTTTCTCTCCCGGACAGGAAACCCTAGTAGCGTCCGGATTTAAACGAAATGTCAATTTCATCAAAAGTATTTCCGATTTTCCCGTAACCGTCACAGTGACAGAAGACGATGTAGACTCCATAATTCTTACCATTATTTTTTTGATGGAAGAAGTTTGCCCGCTACTGGAAAAACCTCGGACCAAAGAAGTTATCCTAAGCGAGATGACCGCGCGCTGGACTCGAGGTTATCGGGATTTTTCTACGACAGATCTGTTAGATGCCGATACCAATGACTTGCCAGTTTATCCGCGGGTAGTAGCGTCCATCTGCAACGTCCTGGACGTGCTTCCCCGGGGAGCTATTGTCGCTTTGGGAGAAGCGGGTACGCCGGTGACTGAAGTCAGACGTTTTGTCGGACTTGCCCACAACATAGCGGTCTCGTTCGGCTACGGCGGGGAAAAATACGAGCCTTGGCTGCTTATTTTTGCCCATCGCGACGAAAAAGGAAATTTGGTTATTTTGGGTGGTGTTTCAAACCCCAATATGCTATTGAGACTGGAAGGAGAAAGAAACCAGAGACTGATTTTCATGGGCTCAACCCTACACCAAGAAATATTCAAGCCTAGCCGCAGAAGAGTGGAGGGGGTTTTCCCAAGAGATTTATTTTTAAACACCTTTAGAGAGATGTTTACCAAACACATTCCCAAAATCAAAGAGAGACTGAACGCAACTTAAGCGGATCCCAAGGGTCCGTTTTTTCTTGTAAAGATTGTGATTTTTGAGGATAATTAAGGTGATGAGTATACATTTCATAGGCATCGGAGGCATAGGCGTAAGCGCGCTGGCCAAATACTATTTATCCGCCGGAGTTAAAATTTCGGGCTCCGATTTGAAGTCTTCGGAAATGGCCGCCGAGCTTAAAAGAATGGGGGCTAAAATATACTTAGGAGCTCACCGTGCGGGCAATGTACCCAAAGCGGCCGATTTGGTTATCTATACTTCCGCCGTGCCGTCCGACAATCCCGAAAGAAAAGAAGCCCACAAAAGAAGGTTAAAAACCCAAAGCTATGCTGAGGCGGTGGGTGAACTTACCAAAAAATATAAGACTGTCACCATCTCCGGCTCGCACGGCAAAAGCACAACGACAGCGCTCGCCGCCCTAGTTTTAATGGAGGGTTCTTTTGACCCGACGGTAATAATCGGCACCAAGATGAAGGAGTTTGCGCTACCCTTGCCTGCTGGCGGAGACGGCTCTAATTTCCACAAGGGTCTCGGTCCCCATTTACTGCTCGAAGCCGACGAGTGGAACAAATCTTTTTTAAATTATCATCCGACCGTCGCCATCATCACCAACATAGACGCCGAACACCTAGACACTTACAAAAATCAAAAAGACGTGGAGGAAACTTTCCAAAAATATCTGGAGCGGGTTCCAAAAGACGGGAAAATAATCGCCAACGCCGACGACCCTTCCTTAAAAAGAATTGCCAAAAAATACGGGAAAAAAGTCATCTGGTATTCGCTTAAAGACAAAGAGGCCAAAAGAATCTCCAAAATTTTGAAAGTGCCGGGAGAACATAATGTCTCCAACGCCCTGGCCGCCTTGGCCCTAGGCCGACTACTTGGCATAACCGAGGCCGATATACTGCGCGCCCTGTCTAAATTTGAGGGCACTTGGCGCCGGTTTGAGTTTAAAGGCATGCTCAACGGCGCTTTTATCTATACCGACTACGGGCACCACCCGACGGAAATAAAAGCTACGTTAAAAGCCGCGCGCGGGCGTTTTCCTTTCCGCCGGCTCTGGTGCGTATACCAGCCCCATCAGTACCAGCGGCTGGCGTATCTCTGGAGTGATTTTATCGGGTCTTTTGATTTGGCCGACGTGGTCTGTTTTTTGCCGGTGTATGATGTGGCGGGGCGCGAAACCGGGCGCGACCGAGCGTTGAGCGAGGAAGTACTTAGCCCAGCAGGACGAATGTGCGCGCGAGAAAAAGTGGATTCGGAAAAACTGGCCCGGGAGGTAGAGCGGCGGGGCAAAAAAACTCATTTCCTGCGCGACCAGAAAGAGACCGTAAAATTCATCCGCACCAACGCCCGCAAAGGCGACGTTATCTTCATCATGGGAGCGGGAGACATTTATGATATTTTTACCGAAGATTTTTTGGATAAGAGATAAGGTTTGACTTATTTTATCCCATAGACTATCATTGGATTATGAGTATTAATGCCGAGAAAAACCGAATATTGATAACAACCAGTTGGTGGACTTTGTTTAACCCAATCCAAGGTCCGGTTTTTCGTTTTCAATAAATAATAGTTAAGAAGTAGATTTCAGACTCCTCCGGACTTTGCGGGGGAGTTTTTGTTTAGGTTTTTGTCCTGATGGCTGGATACTTCTATTAAAAGCTTGCGGCCATCAGTACGAAAGACGTGCTGATTAGTTCTTTCAAAACAAACAAGAGGAGGCAGACGTGGAAACCAAGCATTTATTAAAAGATCATGCATATCAAAATATCCCGCTTACATTCGATGAAGCATATTCGTTGGGACTGTATACTCTTGAAGGATGCGCGGGAAATCAATTGGCGCAGATTCAGAGTATTGCGGTTCTCTCTGCTCTCCACACTCGCGCTACCTACATGTGGCAGTGGAGCCAGATAGTCGAGCGTCAACATGGCCACCGCTTACCAGAAAACGCGGCGGAGCAAATCGCCGGTGTCTGCGCTGCAGTGTTTCAAAAAGATATTGCAGTTTCGCAATTCGGATTTCTTAAACCGAACGTCCCCTATGCAATGGACAACTGCGGTATGGGGGGAGATCTCATTGTGACGGCGAACGTAAGCACTATATCCGCACTTATCGCTTCAGCTTCAGGAATCCCTATGTGCAAACACGGATCGCCTGCAAACGCAGACAACGGCCGCCACGGTAGTTCTGACTTTATATCCCTGCTTGGTATCAACACATACGCAACAAGAGGAGATGTTGAAAAATGTGTTGAAACGGAGGGATTCGGCTACACTGAAGCTTTGGATGTCCGCTACAAGCGAATTCACCTACAAACGCACAAGGTCGCAATGTTACCACACATGAACGACATTATCGGACCGATAACAAATCCCTTGTCTGTCCAACTCATGACACGACGGGTACTGGGAGTAAACCATCTTGTTTCCCCGCGCGTGATTGCCGAAACGTACCGGATTCTCAACGAACGCGGCATAGTAAACCTCAAGCACGGAATTTTTGTTAGAGGTTTTGCCGACAATCGCCGCTACGAAGGCATGGATGAAGTTTCCATCTGTGAAGGCGGTACCCAAGTTGCGGAACTTCAAAAATCAGTTATCCGCGAATACAATCTTCACGCCTCCGATTTCGGACTCAAACCCGCTTCACCCGCATCAATATCCCCGCCGCATAAAATGAGTAAGGGAGATTTTTCTCTCGGAATTTTAAGGGGAGAAATATCAGGCGCTCCTCTTGAAATGATCCTTGCCAACGCCGCGCTTCTTTTTTATCTTGCAGAACGCTCGCAAGATTTGAGAGAGTGTTATGCGATGGCGGAAGCTGTCCACCGAGATGGTGATACGCACCAGAAAGTAATTGCCGTTCGCAAGCAGCTTCCAAAGTGAATATGGGGCGATGATTCGCGTCATCGCCCTTATTTTTTATTTTCAGGAGTTATAAAAAGTTCTATAATTAAATGAAGATATGAAATTGTCTAAGATTTTTAATAAACAAAGAAACATAATAATAGGCGCAATTCATCTGCCGCCGCTTTTAGGTTATAAAAATTTTCCGGGTTTTGACTCCACTCTTAAAAATGCTTTGGCTGATTTGAGAGCGTTTGAGGACGGTGGGGCGGATGGTGTCATTTTTGAAAATAATTATGATATACCGCATAAAATTATCATAGACGCGCCTATTATCAGCTCGATGACTTTCTTGGGAGAAAAACTAAGAAAGGCCACAAAGTTACCTCTGGGTGTGAGTGTTTTATGGAATGATTATCGCGCTGCACTATCAATAGCCAAAACGCTTGATTTACAGTTTATCCGAATTCCGGTTTTCGTCGATAAAGTGGAAACAAATTATGGAATTGTAAAAGGGGAACCTAAAAAAGTTATCGATTTTAGAAAATCAATTGGCGCGGAGAATATCGCTTTATTTACGGATATTCATGTTAAGCATGCCAAATTATTGTCTAAATATAGCTTGGTGGCGTCTGCAAAATTAGCAATCAAAAATAAATCTGATGCAATAATTATTACTGGCGAATGGACCGGGAATTCTCCCACAACAAACGAAGCAGAAACTCTGCGAAAGGGGATTGGTTCATTTCCAATCTTGATTGGAAGTGGCATAGACAAATATAATGCTAAGATATTGTTTAAGTCCGCGGATGGAGCGGTAGTAAGCACTTCGCTAAAAAGTGGGGCTAAAAAAACTCATGAGATTAATATAAAATCTTATGCGCAGAGGGTGAATAGAAGCAAGGTTAAAAAATTAGTTGCTATTTTGGAAGTAGCTTAGCCAGATGGTTTCGGACGGATAGTTCCCAAAAAAGAAGATAGCGGGGAATTATTTTAATTGACCCGAGGTTTTATTTTTGTAATAATAAAAGGACTACAATCTAATGCCCGAAATTAAGCTAAAAAATCAGCAGAAAGTGGCGATAGTCCTCATCGCTGTTTTGTTTTTTGCCGTAAGTTTCGGGCTCGGCACCTGGTACGGCTACATCAGCCGCCCGGCTATAGATAAGGTTTTGAACGTATCCGGCAAAGAGCCGACCGCCCAGTATCAGGCAGTAGATTTTGACCTTTTTTGGGATGTGTGGTCACGGGTGGAGGAAAGATATGTGGATAAAACCAAAATCAACCGCAAAGACATGGTCAACGGCGCCATTGCCGGCCTCGTAAACTCGCTTAAAGACCCTTATACCGAATTTATGCCTCCGGTGGAAACCAAGCAGTTCCAACAGGATATTAAGGGCTCTTTTGAGGGAATCGGAGCTGAAATAGGTCTGCGCAAAGGTATCTTGACCGTTATCGCACCTTTGAAAGGCAGTCCGGCGGAGAAAGCCGGAGTTTTAGCGGGAGACAAAATAATAAAAATAGACGACAAATCAACGGGGGACCTAAGTCTCAATGAAGCCGTGCGTCTCATACGCGGGAAGGGGGGGACTCAAGTTAAACTGACCGTTTTCCGAGACTCTTTGGATAAGACCAAAGAAATTTCCATCACCCGCGATACCATAAAAGTGGAAGCCGTCACCACCGAGAAAAAATCGGACGGTATCTTCGTAATAAAAATATCCACCTTCACAGAAAGCGCCTCTTATGAATTCCGCAAGGCGGTGCAGGAGTTTTTGGACAGCGGCTCTAAAAAAATAGTGCTTGATCTGCGCAACGATCCCGGAGGATATCTCAATGTCGCCGTGGATATCGCCAGCTGGTTTATGCCTGCCGGCGAGACCGTCGTAACGGAAAAAAATTATGACAACAGCGAGGATATCTACCGCTCCAGCGGCTACCGCCTGTTGGAAGATATCCCTATGGTGGTTTTGGTAAACGAAGGCTCGGCTTCAGCTTCTGAAATTTTAGCAGGCGCTCTGCGCGACAATAAAAATATAAAATTAATCGGCACCAAAACTTTTGGTAAGGGCTCGGTGCAGGAGGTGGAAAATCTCTCCGGCGGAGCATCGCTGAAGATAACTATCGCCAAATGGCTCACTCCCAAAGGCACGGAAATAAATAAAATCGGCCTAGAGCCGGATATAAAAGTGGAGCTACCCAAAGAACCCCCGAAAGAAGGAGAGGAAACAAAGGATATAATAATGGAGAAGGGGATTGAAGTGTTGAAAGGATTATAAATTTCGCTCACCAACTATCTTTTCGCTCATCTTGTTACGATACGGACAAATAATACTCATTCGTCGGGGGGTCCCTCCGTGTTCTCCACTTATAAACAAGTCTCTTGTTGTCATTCTGAGCAAAGCGAAGAATCTCTACCATCTTGAATCAATGATAATGGAGCCTCGGTTTCCCTTCCTCCTCATTTCGTTTATTTGTATCCGTATCTCCACAGTTCGCTTAAAGATAGTTGGCTCACTTTTCGATAAATAAAAACCACTAAATACTTAGTGGTTGTGTGTTTCTGTTACGGTTCGAAGGTATCAACTCCATTTAGTGCTAAGGTGGCTTTTGCCCCATCCCTCACAAGCAAGAGGTAGGCCATAGCCCGTGCGACTTCTTCCCAGCTCCATTGGCGCTTTCCTTTGAAAGCTAAATTTTTATCCAGAGTATCCATCGTTTTACGACATAAACCCATTCTGGCCGCCCATAGAGTAAGATGTAGAGTGTCTTCAACAAGAAGGGTACTCATCTTGCCATCAATAAACGCAAGGTCTTCTTCAATTTTATGGCGGAAACTGTCAACATTTTCTTCCGCGTCACCTTGACCCCTAAGCTCCAGGAACATGTCTGTACACGTACCGATACATCCGTGTATGCTTTCAATGGTATCAATATCGTTCTGCTTAAACATAGATTCTCCTCTGACTTTGGTTTGATTATTTTGGCTGATAAACCAGCCAAGTGAACTATCTATATATGTATAATACCTGGTATCAAAAGTCAAATTGTCATCTCTGGTGGACTAGAGTAAGATAATAAAAAGATGAAAGTCATCCTCCTGCAGGACGTCCGCAATGTCGGGCGGAAAAATGAGGTCAAAGAAGTAAGCCCGGGTTTTGCCCGCAATTTTTTGTTCAGTAAAAAGGCCGCCATCCCCGCCACCGAAGAAAATTTGCGTAAACTTGCCTCCTCAAAAGAACAAAAAGAAAAATCTTTATCCCGAGAGACGCAAAAATACCGGGAGATGGCTGAAAAATTAAAATCTTTGGTCTTGGAATTTAAAATCAAAGTGGGGGAGAAAGGGCAGGCTTTCGGATCCATAACTTCCGCAAAACTCACTGAAGCTCTGCGGAAAAAAGGCATAGACATAGAAAAAGAATGGCTACCCGAGGAGCATATCAAGAGCACGGGAGAAAAAACGGTCAAAATAGAATTTCCATATGGAATAATTGGAGAGGTCAAAGTGAGGATAGAAGCGGAATAGTAAACTTTCTTGTCATCCTGAATCCTTCGATTACTCTCAGGATAAACTCCGTGAAGTATCTAATCTGCAAGATTCCTCGCGGAGTTTACACTGAGCGTAGCGAATGTGCTCGGAATGACTAATCATAAAAATGTCCAAATACATTTTTGTCTGCGGAGGAGTAATGTCTGGCGTAGGAAAAGGTATCGCCTCGGCCTCCATCGGGACTATTTTGCAATCCCGCGGTTTTAAAGTCACTGCCCTCAAAATTGACCCTTATATAAATGTGGACGCGGGTACCATGAACCCCACCGAGCACGGGGAAGTTTTTGTGCTAAACGACGGCACCGAGTGCGATCAGGATATGGGCAACTATGAAAGATTTTTGGGCCTTGACCTGTCCGGCGCCAATTATATGACCACCGGCAGTATTTATTTGTCCGTGATAGAGAAAGAACGGCGGCTGGAATACAAGGGCAAATTTGTAAGCGTGGTGCCCTATATCCCGCTGGAGGTTATAAGCCGCATAGATAAAGCGGCTCAAAAAAATAAAGCCGATATAGTCATAACCGAAATTGGCGGCACGGTTGGCGAATATGAAAACCTGCTTTTTCTGGAGGCGGTAAAAATGCTTAAAATTAAAAAACCGAACGATGTAGTGCTGGTGCTGGTAAGCCACCTGCCCTTGCTGGGCGAGGGAGGAAATGAGCTGAAAACCAAGCCGACCCAGCACGCCGTGCGGGCGCTGAACTCCGCCGGACTCCAGCCGGATATTATTATTGCCAGAGCCCGAGTGCCGGTGGATAAAAAAAGAAAAGAAAAAATAGCTTTTCATTGCAGTATGCGCGAGCAGGATGTCATCGCGGCACCCGACATCAAAAGCATTTATGAGGTGCCGATAAATTTTGAAAAAGATAAAATAAGCGACTCCCTACTTGAAAAACTATCCTTGAAGCCCAAACACCAGGACCTCGGCGAATGGAAAAAAATGGTAGCGAGGATCACCAAGGCCGTAAAAACGGTAAAAATAGGCATTGTCGGCAAATACTTCGGGACGGGGGACTATATTTTGGCCGATTCTTATATATCGGTAATAGAGGCGGTGAAGCATGCCTCGGGTTATGCCAATCTAAAACCAGAAATAAGCTGGCTCAATGCCGAAGATTTTGACCCAACCATAAACCAAGACTACAAATCCAACTTAAAAAAACTGCCAAAATATGACGGGGTAATCGTACCCGGAGGATTCGGATCCCGCGGAGTAGAAGGTAAAATAAAAACCATTGAATTCTGCCGAAAAAATAAAATTCCCTTCTTGGGCCTTTGCTACGGCCTGCAGATGGCTCTTATTGAATTCGCGCGACACGTCTGCGAACTGAAAAATGCTCAAACCACGGAAGTTGACCCTGAAACCAAATATCCGGTTATTCACACCATGCTTGAGCAGATTGAGAATCTAAACAAAAAACGGCTCGGCGGAACAATGCGTCTGGGGTCCTACACCTGCGAGCTCAAGCCGGATACCATCGCTTTCCGGGCCTACGGCGGACAAAAACTTATCTCCGAGCGGCATCGCCACCGCTATGAAGTAAATAATGAATATCGGGAAATGTTGGAAGAAAAAGGCCTGGTTTTTTCCGGCGTAAACCCCGAAAGAAATTTAGTAGAAATAATAGAGCTGAAAGACCATCCTTTCTTCTTGGGTACTCAATTCCATCCTGAATTTAAGTCCAGACCGCTCGCTCCACACCCCTTGTTTCTGGAGTTTATAAAAGCGGCGGGCAAAAATAAAAACCGCTGATCCGCCGGCCGGCGGAGGCGTTTTTTTTTAATAATCTATTTGCTGGCGGCTACCACAGATACCATTTTGGCTACCCGTTGCGTTCCATCGAATCTGATTTTCCTTTTGTTGGAGAATTTTATATAGCCTTCCCTCAAGGCAAACAGAGTGTCGTCTTTGCCGCTTTCCACCCCGACGCCGGCCAGAAATTTAGATCCCCGCTGACGGATTATGATATCTCCCGTTTTCACTTTTTCGCCGGCATGCTTTTTAACCCCCAGATACTGTGGTTGGGAATCTCGTCCATATTTGGTTGATCCCGCTGATTTAGTATGTGCCATAATCGCTTCGCTAAACTCAAAACTTAAAATGCAAAGGTCAAAATATAGGTGTCCGCCTACGGCGGATAGATTTTAAGCTTTGGGCTGTTGTTTTACGCTTTTCATTTTAAAGTTTAAACTTGTATTGTATGCTATCCGATTTCATAAAAAATGTCAAATCCTGGGCGGGGGAGCGGAGGTCGGATCTTATTACCGCCGCCTTTATCTTTTTGACCGGCATGGCCGGGTTTGGCTTGGGAAGATTGTCTGTGTTGTGGGTCTCCAAACAGCCGATAACCATAGAAGAGGACGGGGGGTTTGAGACGAGGGAAAAAACAAACTCCCCAAGCACAAATCAAGAAGCGTCTATTTTAGAGTCAGCTAAAGGCCAATTCGTAGCTTCTAAATCCGGCACAAGCTATCACTACCCGTGGTGTCCCGGCGCTCAGAAAATAAAAGAACAAAATAAAATTTGGTTCCAATCAAAAGAGGATGCCGAGAGCGGGGGATACAAGCCCGCCGGCAACTGTCCGGGATTATGATGGTTATTAGTTATAAGTTTTTAGTTATCAGAAAAAATTAAGACTCGGAAGCGGATCCTTCAATTATGTCTTCAATACTCTCTAGACCCTTAACTTTTTTAAAAGAGGTAAGAAGCGAAGTAAACTCTTTGGATACGCGGCGCGCCGATTCTATTTCTTTGCGGGCATCCTCGGGTATTTCGCTCATTATCTTTTTAAGCTTAGTCTCGTCAGCTTTAAGTATATCCTACCATTTAATTTCTGTCAAATATAAATGCGCCGCCAACCC
>ERZ1292640.4138-Hain-H43-02um-R1-4138-length-11132-cov-4_pt1 | contig 11132 bp, 12 predicted proteins | sample MGYA00564404_ERZ1292640 | MGnify/ENA primary metagenome ERZ1292640 (study PRJEB36523, sample SAMEA6512636) | groundwater metagenome | collected 2019-01-08 | study: AquaDiva: Metagenomics assemblies of 32 groundwater samples | reverse complement strand
CCCCTCCGCCGCGCCCGCGGGCGCGATGGCGGGGGGGGCCGGAGGGACTTCCGGCGAACCGGCCGGGGATTCCGAGATGGCGACAAGGGCGGATGCAAGGGCGACAGCGAGGATGCGGCGCATGGGACACCTCCGGGTGTCCTACGACTTTATCCTTTGACGCGAAGCGCCGCCACCCTCTTGGTTACGTCGCGAAAGCCGATGTCCATCTCCTGCAGGCGCAGGAAGAGCTCGAGCGCCATCGAGCGTTCGCCGCCGGATTCGTGGGCGGCGCCCAGCAGATAGAGGACTTCCTTGTCCTTCTCGTCGAAGATCTGGATGCCCTCGATCGCGCGCTGGAGGGTTTTGACGGCCAGCGAGGGCTCCCCCTTCCGGATCCAGCACTCGCCGAGCCTGCGCAGGGCGTCGCGCTTCAGGCGGGGGTCGGCTTCCGCGCTCTGGAACTCCCGGATCGCGGGTTCGAGCTCGCCCGTTTCCGCCAGGAACTCCCCGAGCCGGAAGCGCAGCATCTGATCTGTCGGGCGCATGGACACGAGCCGCCGGTAGCACTCGGCGCCCTTCTGGGCGAGGTCCTTTTGGAGGGCCTCCCGGCGCGCGACGGCGGCGGGATCGACCGACGCCCGAAGGAGGCGGATCCCCGCCTCGAGGGGCTCGAGCAGGCAGCGGACCCGCCGCTCCTCGATCCGGAAGTCCTGCGGGTTGATGGCGCGGGCGCGTTCGAGGGCCGCCAATGCCCCGGCCCAGTCCTCCTTCCGGAGGAGCAGATCCACGAGGGAGATCGGGTGGCGGATCTCGCCGGGCTCGGCGTCGGCTTGGCGCCGGATCCGCTCGATCGCGCGCTCCACGTCCTCCTCGGTCCGGATCGTCTGGCTTTCGGCGTCGAGATCCCGCTGCTTGTCCATGTCCCGGACGGCATCCGTGAACGAGCCCGACTCGGGCTTCCACTGCGTCTGCATCGAAACCTTCGCCTCGAGATCGCGCATCCACTTGTCGATGTCGTAGGGGGCGGCGCCGGATCCCTTCAGGCGCTGGAGCGCCTCGAGGGCGGCCTTGGGATTGCCGCCGGCCTCCAGGGCGCCGGCGAGCTCCCGGAGCGCGACCGGGTGGCCGGGGTTCGATTCGAGGAGCGTCTCGTAGAAGAAGAGCGACGTCGGGACGTCGCCCAGCGCGCGCGCGGCCGATCCCCCGGCGAGCAGCGCGGAGCGGTGGGCGGGCTGGCGGCAGAGGATTCGCTCGCAATTTTCCAGCGCCGCTTCCGGCTTCTTTAAAAGCAGCGCGATGCGCATCTGGATCGTCGGCAGCAGGGATTGGAATGCCAGCACGAGCCCCGAGGCCTGGCGGGCCGACTGCTCCTGGACGGCCTTGCGCTGGGCCGCGCGCAAAACCTTCCGGATGTCCAGGGCCTTCGGGTCCAGCCGCAGGAAGTTGATGCCGAGCTCGATCGCGTAGCCGTGGTTCCCGCGCTGGACGGCCTGCTCCATCTTCTCGATGATCTGGCGGGCGTTGGTGGCCATGGGTTCCCGATTATGGCCCCGAAGGGCCCGCCTTGGGTATCCCGGCCGGGCGGGCCTCCCGGATCCGACGGACGGCGGCCGCCTCGGCGGCCAAGCCCACGCGAGCGTAGAAGGCCTGGAGGCGCTCGAGGCGCGCGGCAGGAAGGAAGAGCGCGGATGCGGCGGCCTTGGAGGCGCACTCGGGGCAGAGCGGAAGCGGCCGGGCGTCGGCCTCCTCGAGCGTGTTCGAGCCGTTCATGGCGCAGGCGTAGAAGACGCAGTGGGCCAATCCCAGGACGTGGCCCGTCTCGTGCGAGGAAACCGCCAGGGCCCGGCGCAAAAGCCTCGGGTCCTCGGCGGGCCCGAGACCCGGCGTCCCGAACCGCGCGATCGAGAAGACCCCGGCACGGCCGGCCGCGGAGGCGAGCCCGAAGACGAACGAGAGATCGCCGGCCCCGAGATCGTCGGCCGTCGCCCCGAGGACCGCGACTTCGGAGGATCCGGATTCGATCGGAAATCCCTTGAGGACGCGCGCGGCGTCCCACTGCTCCGGCCGGCTTTTGCGCCGCCACGCCGGCGGCGCGTCGAGCGCCGCGGCCCGCCCGGCGCGCAGGCCCCAGAAGGCCTCGAGGTGCTCGGAAACGGCCGCGAGGACCGGATCCGCGGCGCGCGGCCAGGACCCGAACGGCCGGAGCCGGATCGTCCGGACGGGCGCACTCGCAGGATTCGCGGCCCGGTATTCCTCCAGGGTCTGCCCCGGTTCGTCGAACTCGTAGAGCCACTCGCCGGGCCGAGGCGTCGCAAGCCTCCGGAACGCGCCGTCCCTTCCCTCGTGCCGGCGATAGACCTCGGCCGCTCTCGAATCGGCCGTCCGGACGGCTTCGGCGCAGGAGGACAACGCGATCGCGACGGCCGCGAGGGCGCGCATGCCCGATCCGCGCGGGGTCACGGGGGCGTCTCCCGTCAGGCCTTCGCTGCGCGCCGCCGGCGAAGGACGGCGGGCTCAACGGGAGCCGCGGCCTTGGGCGGCCGGCCCCGGCGGCGGGGCTTCTTCTCGGCCTCGACCGAAAGCGTTTCCGGCGCCTCGGCGGCGGCCTTCCGCGTCCGCCGGCGGCGCGCAGGCTTCTCCTCCGCGCCCCCCGCCTCCTCCACGGCCTCCGTTTCGGCGGCCGATTCCGCCTCCGCCTCCTCGTCCGGGATCGGGGGCAGCGTAAAGAGGCTCAACATCTCCGCGCGGGAGAAGGCCTTGAGGCCCGCGGCGTCGGAATCCAGGATCGCCTCGCTCACCACGCGCTTCTCGCCGATCAGGCGGTCGATCCGCTCCTCGACGGTGCCCCTCGAGATGAGCTTGAAGACCTGCACGCCGCGCGTTTGCCCGATCCGGTGGACGCGGTCGGTGGCCTGGTCCTCGCGGGCGGGGTTCCACCAGCGGTCGTAGTGGATCACGACGGCCCCGGCGGTGAGGTCGATGCCGAGCCCCCCGGCCAAGAGGCTCGCCACGAACACGCGGCAGTCGGGGTCCTCCTGGAAACGCCGGATCGCCGCCCCGCGGTCGCGCGTGGATCCGCGCAGTTCCGAGTAGCGGACGTGCAGCGCGTCGAGGTGGTTCTCGATCAAGTCCATCATCTCGAGATACTGCGAGAAGACGACGACCTTCTCGCCCGAGTCGAGGGCCTCCTCGAGGATTTCCTTGAAGAGCTCGAACTTCCCCGAGCCCGCCTTCTGGCCCTTCGCCCCGAGGACGAGAACGGGGTGATCGCACATCCGCTTCAGCCGGGTGAGGATCGCGAAGACGTGCAGGTAGTCGATCGGGCGGCGATCGTCGCGCAGGCCGTCGAGAACGCTCGCGGCCTCCCCCTCGAGAACGGTCCGATACGCGATCGCCTGGGCGCGCGTCAGGTTGCAGGACCGGATGTCCTCGACCTTCGGGGGCAGGTCCTGGAGGACGTCCTTTTTCAGGCGGCGGAGCTTGAAGGGACGGACGAGGCGCTTCAAGGTGTTCGCGGCCTCGACGTCCTGGTTTTTCATGATCGGGCTTTCAAAGCGATCCCGGAAGGATTTCAGCGTCCCGAAGTAGCCGGGCAGGAGGAAGTCGAAGATGGACCAGAACTCCGCGAGGCGGTTCTCGATGGGCGTCCCCGTGAGGGCGCAGCGGAAGGCGGGCTTCAGCATCTTCACGGCCTTCGCCATCTTCGTGTTCGCGTTCTTGATCCGCTGGGCCTCGTCGAGGATGACGCACTCCCAGGGGACTTCCGAAAGCAGCGCCGCGTCGCGCGTGACGATCCCGTAGGTCGTCAGGACGATCGACTTCCCGCCGTCCCCGGACGGCAGCGTCCGCCCCCAGCCGTGAAAGCGGACAGGCGAAAGGCCCGGGGCGTGGGCCTTGAGCTTCGTCTCCCAGTGGTCGATGACGGAGGCGGGGCAGACGACGAGGCTCGGGCGCTTCGTGCCGTTGGCGTGGGCCTCCAGCAGGAGCGCCATCGCCTGATGGGTCTTTCCGAGGCCCATCTCGTCGGCGAGGATCCCGGAGAGCCCCGCCTTGCGCAAAAACGACAGCCACGCGTAGCCCGCGCGCTGGTAGGGCCTAAGTTCCCCCTTCATGCCCGAAGGCTCGTCCACGGGCCGCGTGGCGGCGGCGTTCGTGAGGGCGTCCTCCATCGCCCGGACCTGTTCGGCGGCGCGCACCGGGACGCGGTCCCCCTGCTCGGCCCGAAGCCGCAGGTAATAGAGGCGCGGGATCCGCACGCGCCCGCCCTCGACGCGGCCCCCGAACTCCTCCCATTCGCGGAAGAGGTCCTGCGGCGTCACCGCGATCCAGTCGTCTTTCGAGCGCAAAAAGCCCGGCCGGCCGAGGGAGAGAAGCTCCGGCAGGTTGAACCGGTGCCCCATGATTTCGTAGAGGGGATCGATCCAGAAGGTCTCGGCGTCGGCGACCGAGGCCTCCATCGCCGCGACCTTCGGGGGCGGCCAGACCCGGGCGTTCACGACCCGGGAGGAGGCCGAAAAGCCGGCCTCGCGCAAAAGCCCCGGCAGCTCGCCCAGGATGAAACGCGGGATCTCCTCGCCCTCGAGGACGCGCCGGCCGTGGGGCCCGACGAAGGAACGCAGGAAGCGGGAGACCACCGCGACCGGATAGAAGCGATAGCCGTCGAAGTGGGGCTGCGTCCCGCCCGGGGCCACCGCGACTTCATGGAAGGGAATCCAGCCGCCGTCGGGACGCTTGTAGCCGGGCGTGAGCACGAGCCGGCCTGCGGCGTCGAACTCCGCGCGGGCGCCGGGGATGATGGGGTCCTTGGAAACCTCGAGGCTCGAGAGCCGCTCCGAGAACCGCACGCCGTGCAGCGCACGGAGGGCTCCCATGGCAAGCGACGTCTCCCGGGCGGGAAAGACCAGGGCCACCGAGCGCTCGGTCCGGCGCTCGCGCATCCGGACGACCACGCATTCGCCGCGTTCGTCGAGATCGGCGTCTACTTCCGCGCGCGGGTCGCGCAGGAAGCCCCGGAAGAAGGCCATCACGGTCCGAGGCAGCGGCCGGCCCCCTGCAAAGCCGCGGGGCGGGCGGGCGAACCGGGCGGCGTCGGAGGCGGCGGGGGAAGCCCCGGGGGCCGGGGCCGCACTCCGGGACCGCCCTCCCCCGCGCAGGATCGGCCGGCCGCCTTCGTGGAGGGCCTGGTGGATCGCGGCGACCGCGTGCTTGCAGACGCCTCGGCCCTCGCGGAAGAAGGGGCAGGAACACTGGATGAGGTGGATGGCGGCGGGATCGGCGATGTCGAGCTCGACCTTGTAGGGTTCGTCCGCCGAGCCCTTCACGACCGCGGCCAGTTTTTGCTCGTCCCACCGGATCTCGCGGACAAGGCCGCGCCGGAAGTAGCGCGCGCCCCGGGCGAGAACCCATCGAGGGGCGATCCGCGCAAGGTGGCCGGGACCGAAACGCTGGAGCGAGGCCGGCAGCGGCCGGAGCGAGGCCGGCGGAGGAGGCAGGGCGCCGGCATCCGAATTGTCCGAATCGGCACCCGGGTCCTCGTCCCCGCTAGGATCGTCGTCTTGATAGTGGCTCATCGTACCTGTGCGCCCGGAATGGTCCCGCTTGACGGAACGCGTTCCCCGTCGTCGTCGCCTTTCCCGTCCGCCACGCTCCGGATCATTGGCGCACGACGCGGACGAAAGGCTCCGACAGGGAAGCCGCCCAGCAGGCCAGCGGGCCTTATGGTAGCGCGTCGGGGGCGTCGGGCAAGGGGGAAGGCAGCGGCGGGGGCAGAATCTCCCTGTCGGGAAGCGCTTCCGGGCCGGGGATGGGCGGCGGGATCGGGACGGGTTCCGGAAGGGCCGGCAGCGGGGGTTCGACCCCGGGCGATTTCGCCTCCGGCGCGGGCGCAGGCGCCGGCCGGCGGCGAACGTAGTAGGCGCGGGACCGGGCCTCGCGCTCCCGCTTCCAGCGCTCGATGTCCTCGAGCGTCCGGCGGCAGTCGCCCGCCCGGGGGCCGTCGGGGTAGTCGTCGAGGTAGCCCCGGAAGGCGAGGTTCGCGCGATCGAGAATCCGGCCGGCGTAGTCGGGCCCGGGCCAGAGGGCGGATAGGCACTTGCCCTGCCAGAAGAGCGCCTCCGGGGCCTCGGGGGAGTCGGGATTGTTCCGGACGACCTCGCCGTAGCGGATCTCGGCCTCGGCCAAGTCGCCCGCGTGGCGGTAGACCTCCGATATCTCGAAACGGGCGCGCGCCCCGCGGGGCGTGCGGTCCTCCTTCAGCGCGATGCGCTCGAGCCAGACGAGCGCTTCGTCGCGGGGCGACGACGTCGGGATGAACAGGAATTTCCGGTCGGGCGATTTGGAATGCTCGACCGCCATCGCGAGCAGGCGGTCCAGGATGGCATTGCGCCAGGGGCTGTCGGGGTCGAGATTCCAGGCGCCCTCCAGGGCATCGCCTGCCTCTTTGCGCTGACCGAGGCGCTCGAGGATTTCGGCGCGCAGCCTAAGCGCGCGGATCTTGACGGGGACGTCGACGCCGAAGTCCGCCGCATCCAATCGCGCGAGCGCGCCCTTCGGGTCGCCGGATTCCAGCCGCCCGCCCGCCTCCACAATCGCCGGGTGCGTCGGGCCGTCCGCGTCGGCGAACGGGGGCGCGGGGGCCGGCGTCCCGGGCGATTCGATCACGGCGGCCGGATCGAGGGATGCCAGCCTCTGCCCCGCCCCCCCGCCGCAGGCGAGCGACAAAAAGCCGATCCAGGCGAACCCCGCGCTTGCCCGCAATCCCGAAGCCACCCGGCGATTCATGGCGGATAGTGTATGCCCCCGGAGCGCCGAGAATTCCATGCCCGTCGATCCCGCCGAGAGAATGCCCGCGGACGTCCGCCGGATGTTCGACGGAATCGCGGATCGCTACGACCTCGCGAACCGGATACTTTCGCTCGGACGGCACCGGGCCTGGCGAAGGGCCGCGGCCTCGATGCTCGCGCCGCGGGAGGGCTCGCGGCTTCTGGATCTGTGCGCAGGCACGGGGGATCTTGCGCTCGCGTTCGCCCGCTTCCGGCCGGGGCGGATCGTCTGCGCGGATTTCTCGGGCCCGATGCTCTTGCGCGGCCGCGCGAAGATCGAGCGCGCCCGCCTCGGCTGCCCGGTTTCCTGGGTGCGCGCCGACGCGCTCTCGCTTCCGTTCCGGGACGCCTCCTTCGACGGCGCGGGCGTCGCGTTCGGCGTGCGGAACTTCGCCGATCGCGCCAACGGCCTTTCCGAACTCGCCCGGGTGCTAAAACCCGGCGCCTCTCTCGTCGTCCTCGAATTCGCCCGGCCGCCGGACACGCTCCTTGGCCGGCTTGCGGGATGGTTCGCCTCGCGCGTCGTCCCCGGCGTCGGCCAGGCGGTTTCCCGCAGCCCCGATCGGGCCTACCACTACCTCGCCCGGACGATCGAGGACTTCCCCGACCCGGCCGGCTTCGCCGTCCTGCTCGAATCCGCGGGATTCGCGGACGTCCGCCGCAAGACGCGCGCCTTCGGCGTCGTCGCGATGTACGCCGCGCGGCGGCGCTAGCACCTAGAAGATCCCAAGCCCGTTGAATCCGGCGGAGAGGTAGTCGGAGAAGAGGCGGGGGTCGATCCCGAGGACGTCCACCACGAAGAACATGATGAACGCAAAGATCGCGCGCCGCAGCGCCGGAATCGAGCAGGACGACAGGATCACGACGATCCCGAGGATCGAAAGGCGATCCCCGGCCGCCTGGGTTTCGTGCGGAAGCCACGGCCGAATCGCCTGCCAGCCGTCGAGCGGCGGCAGCGGGATGAGGTTCAGGATGCAGGCCATGAACTGCAGGAAGACGAGCGTGCAGAGGACGACCGCCGCGATCGAGGGGTGATCCGGGTCCATCCCCCGGATGACGAACCGGAAGGCGACGCCGAGGGCGAGCCCCAGGAGGAGATTCGAGAGCGGCCCCGCGAGCGACACGGAGGAATCCCAGGCGCGGGAGCGAAGCGCCTCGCGGTCGATGTAGACCGCCGCGCCGGGCAGCGCAATCCCGCCGAGGAACAGCACGACCATCGGGAAGACCACGGACCAGACCGGGTGCAGGAACTTCAGCGGATTCCACGACAGGTAGCCTCGCTCCTCCACGCCCCTATCCCCGCCGTGGAAGGCCACGATGCTGTGGGCCCACTCGTGGACCATCAGCGAGACGAGCCAGCCCAGCGCGACGCCGGCGAGGATCAGGAGCCGGGCGTTCTCGGGGCTCGTCGGCGCGCCTTCCATCCGCGCGATTCTACGGGCCGCGGAAGCGCCACGGGGTGCATTCCCCAGTCGATGGAGGTTTGCCGGGGGCGGGATTCCCCGCCCCGCGGCTATCATCAGGGGACTCCCATGTCCCCACCCTGGTCGTGGATCGTCCTGCCGGCCGTCGGCGCCCTCATCGGCCTCGCCACGAACTGGATCGCGATCCGGATGCTCTTCCGGCCGCGCCGGCCCATTCGGTTCCTGGGCCTTTCGATCCAGGGCGTCCTGCCGAAGCGGCGCGAGGAGCTCGCCGCCCGCGCGGCCCGGGTCGTCGAGGAGCGGCTCCTCGGACCCGAGGGGATCGAGAAGGCCCTCGCCCGCGAGGAGGTGCGCTCCGCGCTGCGGTCCTCCATCGAGGAGCACCTCCGGAAGGCGGCCCTGGAGCGAATCGCCAGGATCCCGTTCGTGGGCGGCCTCGTCCCCGACGCGATTCCCTCGATGTTCGCGGAGGCCCTCGCGAAGGAGGCCGCGAACGCCTTGCCCGCCTGGGCGGCATCCGCCCGGGGCTCGCTCGGCCTCAAGGCCATCATCACGGAGAACATCGCCGGGATGGACCTGGATCGCCTCGAATCCCTCGCGATGGAGACGGCGGGCCGCGAGCTTTCCGTCGTGATCTGGCTCGGCGCGATCCTCGGCGCCATCGTCGGCCTCGCGGAAGCGGCGGCGGCGGCGCTCTTGCGATAGGCCCCCCATGCGCCCCGCCCCGTTCGCCCTTTTCGCGCTCGCCCTCCTCTCGACGGGCTGCGCCGCCGACCGCTTCGATCGGGCGCGGGCCGCGAGCGACTCCGGCCTGCTCCTGCTCGAATCCGTCCGCCCGATCCGCCAGTCGAGCGAGACGGACTGCGGGCCGGCCTGCCTTTCGATGGCCCTCCAGCCCCTCGGCGTCGACGCCCCGCCCGGCGAAATCGCGAAATGGGCGGCGACGACGGAGCGCGGCGTCTCGGTGGAGACGCTTTCCGAGGCGGCCCGATCGTTCGGCGCCGAGGCGTTCTATTTCCAGGGCGAGCCGGACGAAAGCGCTCCCCGCGGCCTGCTGAATCGCCTGAAACTCGGCCGGCCCGTCATCGTCGGATTGGCGAAACCCGCCCCGTTTCCCTCGCGCGAAACCCTGCAGCACTTCGAGGTCGTCGTGGGCCGCTGGCCCGCGGAGGCGCGCTGGATTCTCGCCGACCCTGCGACGGGAAGCCTTCGCGCGCCCCCCGACGCCGACTTCCTGCCCGCCTGGAACGCGCTGAAGCGCGTCTCGATCGTCGTCATTCCGGAAACTGCGCCAGGATCCGCTCCACCACGAAATCCACCAGATCCATGACGCCCTCGGGCTTTCGATAGAAGCCCGGCGAGGCCGGCAGGACGATCGCGCCGGCGGCGGACAGCCTCGCGAGGGCCTCCAGGTGGATCGTGGACAGCGGCGTCTCGCGAACGGCGAGGACGAGCCGGCGGCGCTCCTTGAGGGCGACGGCGGCGGCGCGCTCGATCAGGTTCGTCGACAGCCCCGCGGCAATCGCGCAGGCCTTCCCCGCCGAGCACGGCACGATCGCCATCCCGGCCGTCTCGAACGACCCGCTCGCGATGGCGGCCCCGATGTCGCGGGCATCGTAGGAGACCACCCTTTTCCGCGCCTTCGCGCGCAGCGCGGGCGCCAGCAGCGCCGCCGGATCCGGCCGGGCGGGATCGACGTCCGCGCCGAGCTCCTCGCGAATCACCCGCGCCCCGGCCTCGGAAACCACGAAATGCACCTCGTCGCCCCGCTCGAGCAGCCGCGAAAGCAACCGCCCGCCATAGACCGCCCCCGACGCGCCCGACATCGCAAGGACGATCCTCCGAGGAACGGACATGGCGGACTCACTCTACCCGATTCGCCCGCCCGGGCCGGCGAGGGCGGCGCACGTCCGCAACCCTACGCCGACCGCTTCTTGAGGAGAACCGCCATCTCGCCCTCGAGCTTTGAAATCCGCTCCGCGAAGTCGAGCCGTTGGAGGACCAGGTCCAGCTTCGATTCGACACCGGACATCCGGTTGGAAAGAACCCTCATCTCGGTGCGAATCTCTCGCAATTCCGGAACGAGAACCTCCACGAGGGCCTTCCGGAAACTCTCGAATACGCCTTCCTTTTCCATACCGCGATCCTATTCCCTCCGGAACCCCGCCGCAATTCGGCACCAACCCTGCGGGCCTCCCGCGCCTTGGCCTCGCAGGATAGGATCGAGGAATGAAGCCTCCCGCCGCCCCCGAGGCAAGCGCGCCCCCGCTCGCTCACCCCGGCCCCGCCTGGCGGGCCGCGGAAGCGGCCGGCTACGACATGTCCCTCGTGGAAGGGGCCCTGCGGCTCACCCCCATCGAGCGGATCCGGGCGAACGATCGCGCCCTCCGGATGGCCGTCTCGCTACAAAAAGCAATGGAGAAGCCCTCGGTCAAACTCCAACTCCTCGTCCTCTACGCGATTCGCGAACGCCGGGGCCCGGCGTAGAATCGCACGACCGATTCCCGAAAGGAGACCCCGATGGCCAAGAAGCGAAAGACGGCGAAGAAGTCCCCGGCGGCGAGGAACCCCGGCGCGAAGAAGCCCCGCGCGGCGAAGAAGCCCGCTCGCGCCCAGGCGTCGTGCGGCTGCCACTCCCACGGCGGCCCGTTCAAGGACGTCTGCGGGATCTCGGCGGGGGTGTAGGCGCCCGGAGCGCCCCGGCGATCGGCGCGGCTTGCCTACGCCTCCCCGCCCTCGCGAATCATCGCCAGCATCATCTTGAACCGCCGGACCGCGGCGACCGCGTGCGGCACCCCCGCCGGCAGCCGGATAGCCTCCCCCGCCTTCAGCCGCGACTTCTTCCCCCCCACCGCGATTTCCGCCTCCCCGTCGAGGACGAGGATCCACGCGTCGAAAGGCGCCG
>ERZ1292640.4137-Hain-H43-02um-R1-4137-length-11134-cov-6_pt1 | contig 11134 bp, 8 predicted proteins | sample MGYA00564404_ERZ1292640 | MGnify/ENA primary metagenome ERZ1292640 (study PRJEB36523, sample SAMEA6512636) | groundwater metagenome | collected 2019-01-08 | study: AquaDiva: Metagenomics assemblies of 32 groundwater samples | reverse complement strand
CGCTGTCTCCACGCGGCGGGCTTCGCGGTGGTCGAGCGCCGCTCGTTCCTGCTCTGGGCGAGCCGGCTGTGGGCCGCCCAGCGGCTGTCCGGCGCGCCCCCGGGTGGATTGCAATTCGCCCGGCCGGAGCGCCCGGAACGGGGGAATTCCACTCACCAGCCCCGGCCGGGGGACGCGGAGTGGCGATGGTGGACCGGCGCGCAGCTGAGTATCTCCGCCGTTCTGGTGGCCGCCCTGGCGTGGGCGGCGGCGGCGTTCCTCAAGTACGGAGAAGGCTTGCGCTTGGAGCCCTGGCAGCGCTCGGGTCTGTGGTTCCTGATCGGCGCCGGGCTGGCCGGCTTTGCCGTACGGACGGTGCTCCTGTTGTCGCGCTTCCTCGGTCCGCCCGGCGGTCGAAGGGCCTAAGTCCCGGCGTGGCATGGGCGTTGCGTGCTTGGGTGGGATTCATCAGGACACCCGGGCCGGATCACGAATCCTCCGGCCCAGACCAGGGACCGCCGCATGCTCTGTCGGGAACGCATCCTCGAGTCGCTGCTGGAGATCTCCGGCGCCCATCTGCGCTCGCGCGCCGAGGTGCACCAGCAGGTGCTCCACGCCGCGCTGCTGCTCGCCGAATCCGACGGCGCGGCGATCGTCAGCCTGTGCCGCCGCCGCTTCGAACGCATCACGCTGGTGGCGGATCGCGCGCGCCCCGAGCCCGCCGAGACGCAGCGGGGCGGCAGCGACTTCACCCGCCTGCTGGTGCGGCTCGGCCGGCCGCTCTCGATGGCCGACCTCGCCGAGGACGCACGCGCCGCGACCCACGACCGCTGCCCGGGGCTCGACGCCGGCCCGGCGCTGTTCGTGCCGCTGCGCCAGCGCGAACACCAGCTCGGCTACCTGGCGGTCTACCGCCGGCGCGGCTCGGAGCGCTTCGACGCCGCCGCCACGCAGCTCGTCACGCTGCTCGCGGCGTGGGCGGCGATGGCGCTCGAGAACCTGCGGCTCGCCGAGAGCGTCGAGAAGCTCGCGGTCACCGACGAGCTCACCCAGGTCTACAACTACCGCTTCATCAAGACCGCGCTGAAGCGCGAGCTCAAGCGCGCGCAGCGCTTCGGGCAGGAGTTGTCGCTGGTGATGCTCGACGTGGACAACCTCAAGGCCTACAACGACCGGAACGGCCACCTGCGCGGCAGCTTCCTGCTCAAGGAGATGGCCGCGCTGCTGGCCTCGCAGATCCGGTCCTTCGACCTGGTCGCGAAGTACGGCGGCGACGAGTTCACGCTGATCCTGCCCCAGACCGGCCGCGAGGGCGCGCTCACCGTGGCCGAGCGCATGCGGCAGACCGTCGAGGAGCACACCTTCCCGCTGGTCGGGCGCGGCGAGATCACGATCAGCCTCGGCGTTGCGTCCTTCCCGACGGACGCAGCGGACGGCAATGGACTGATCCGGGCGGCGGACCGTGCGCTGTACGCCGCCAAGCAGCATGGTAGGAACCGGGTGACCCTGTTCGAGGGGGCGGTAGCGTAGGTCCGGGCCACGGCAGGCGGCCCGTGCGTTGACCCTGTGCGGGAGCGCGGCTAGACTCCGCGACCCCACACGGGCACGCCCGTCTCGACACGGTATCCCTTCCCTGGACAAGGAATGAGAGGAGCGACGATGTCGGAACCCATCGGCGTCGCGGTGGTCGGCACCGGCGACTGGGGCGCGAACCTGGTGCGCAACTTCGCCAGCCTGCCGGGCGCGCGCCTGGCGGCCCTGTGCGACGCCGACCCGCAGCGTCTGGCGAAGAGCGCCGGACAGCATCCCGGGGTCCGCGCGCTGGCGCACGTGGACGAGGTGGCGGGCGCCCCCGACGTGCAGGCCACGGTGGTCGCGGCCTCGGCGGTGAACCACTACGCGCTGGCGAAGGCGCTGCTCGAGGCGGGCAAGGACGTGTTCGTCGAGAAGCCGCTCACCCTCAAGGTCGAGCACGCCGAGGAGCTGGTGCGGCTGGCGCGGGCCCGCGACCGCATCCTGATGGTCGGCCATTTGCTGCTCTACCATCCCGGGGTGCGCTACCTGAAGGGCATGGTGGAGCGCGGCGACCTCGGCGACCTCTACTACATCTACTCGCAGCGCGTGAACCTGGGGAAGGTGCGGCGCGACGAGAACGCGCTGTGGAGCTTCGCCCCGCACGACCTCTCGGTGATCCTCCACCTGCTGGACGCGGAGCCGCTCGACGTGGTCGCGCGCGGCTCGGCGTTCGTGCAGGGCGCGGTCGAGGACGTGGTGTTCGTGGACCTGCGCTTCCCGGACGGCAAGCTCGCGCACCTCCACGTCTCCTGGCTCGATCCGCACAAGCTGCGCAAGTTCACCGTGGTCGGCAGCCGCAAGATGGTGGTGTTCGACGACATGGAGGCGAGCGAGAAGGTCCGGATCTACGACAAGGGCGTGGACCGGGCGGGGGAGGTGGTGTCGTACGGCGACGCCCTCACGGTGCGCAGCGGCGACATCCTCATCCCCCGGATCTCGCTGCAGGAGCCGCTGCGGCTCGAGTGCCAGCACTTCATCGAGTGCGTGCGGGAGCACAAGCGCCCGCTCACCGACGGCGCCGACGGCCTGCGCGTGGTCAGGGTGCTGGCCGCGGCGCAGGCCTCGCTCGAGCGCGGCGGCGCTCCGGTGCCACTCGCGCGCACGAAGCAGGAGGTCGCATGAGTTCGGCCGTCCATCCCGGCGCCGTGCTCGGCGCGGGGACCACGCACGGCGAGGGTTGCGTGATCGGCGCCAACGTGCGCATCGGTACCGGCTGCCGCATCGGCCACCACGTCGTCATCCATCCGGATACCGTCATCGGCAACGACGTGCGCGTGGACGACCACGCCACGCTCGGCAAGCTGCCGATGAAGGCCGCGAACTCGGCGACCACGAAGGACCAGGAGCTGGCGCCGCTCACGGTCGGCGACGTGTGCATCGTCGGCACCGGGGTCGTGCTCTACCGCGGCGCCGCCATCGACGGCAAGGTGCTGATGGCCGACCTGTGCACGGTGCGGGAGAACGTCACGATCGGGCGCGGCACCATCGTGGGCCGCGGCGTCACGGTCGAGAACTTCTGCGCCATCGGCCGCTACTGCAAGCTCGAGAGCGAGTGCTACGTCACCGCCTACTCCACGCTCGAGGACCGCGTGTTCGTGGCCCCGGGCGTGGTGACCTCGAACGACAACTTCGTCGGCCGCACCGCCGAGCGCTTCAAGCACTTCAAGGGCGTCACGGTCCGCCGCGGCGGCCGCATCGGCGCCGGGTCGGTCATCCTGCCCGGCATCGAGATCGGCGCGGACGCGCTGGTGGCCGCGGGCTCGGTGGTGACGCGCGACGTGCCGCCGAAGACCATCGTGCTGGGACAGCCGGCCAGGCCCTGGCGGGCGGTGCCGGAAGAGCAGCTGCTCGACAACCAGGGATGGGTGGACGCCTAGTCCCCACCCGCCGACCATCGAAGGGAAGACCCGCACATGAGCGCGATGCCCGTGAAGGCCACGATGACCGTGCCGCTGCTGGACCTCAAGGCGCAGTACGCCGAGATCCGGCAGGACGTGGACGACGCCGTCCGCCGCACCATGGAGAGCGCGCGGTTCATCGGCGGCCCCGAGGTGAGCGGACTCGAGGAAGAGGTGGCGCGGTACTCGCAATGCGCGCACGCGGTGGGGGTGGCCTCGGGGACCGACGCGCTGCTGCTGTCGCTGCGCGCGCTGGGCGTGGGCCCGGGCGACGAGGTCGTCACCAGCGCCTACTCGTTCTTCGCCAGCGCCGGCACCATCGCGAACAACGGCGCCACGCCGGTGTTCGTGGACGTCGACCCGCGCACCTGCAACCTCGACCCGCACCGCCTGGAGGGTGCGATCACCCCGCGCACCAAGGCGGTGGTCGCGGTCTCGCTCTACGGCCAGTGCTGCGACCTGCCGGCGATCAAGGCGATCTGCGACCGGCACCACGCCTGGCTGGTGGAGGACGCCGCGCAGTCGATCGGCTCGGAGTGGGAGGGGAAGCGCTCGGGATCGCTCGCCGACTTCGGCTGCTTCTCGTTCTTCCCGTCCAAGAACCTGGGCGGCGCGGGCGACGGCGGCATGGTGGTGACGCAGAGCGCCGAGCTGGCCGAGAAGGTCCGGCTGCTGCGCGAGCACGGCTCGAAGCCCAAGTACTACCACGCCATTGTCGGCACCAACTCGCGGCTCGACGCGCTCCAGGCCGCGATCCTGCGCGTCAAGCTCCGGCACCTCGACCGCTGGAGCGAGGCCCGCGCGCGCAACGCCGCGCTCTACAACCAGCTTCTCGAGGGCTCGCGGGTCACCCGTCCGTACCACGACCCGCGCACCCGGCACATCTACAACCAGTACGTGATCCGCGCGCCGCGCCGCGACGAGCTGAGGAAGTTCCTGACCGAGCGGGGGATCGGGCACGAGGTGTACTACCCGGTGCCGCTCCACCTGCAGAAGTGCTTCGCCTCGCTCGGCTACAAGGAGGGCGACATGCCGCACGCGGAAGCGGCGGCGAAGGAGACCATCGCCCTGCCCATCTACCCGGAGCTCACGGAGGAGCAGATCCGCTACGTGGCCGCCACGGTCCGCGAATTCGCGGACCAGTAGCCATCCCATCGGAATCCCGGCGCGCCCCTCCTCCCCGCCCTGAGCGGGCGCGCCGGACACCGTCCCACGGCCCGCGCCGGCACAGCCCCTGAGCCGGCGCGGGAGCCGGCCCCGCGGCTTCCCGCCTCGGGACCGGTGGAACGCATCCCAATGACCACGAGTCAGCGCGATGCCCTGCGCGAGCTGCTGCGCCGCGTGGACGAGGTGCGCGGCATGGCCGACCGCAGCGAGGCGCGCACGGCCATCGCACCCGAAGATCACGAAGCGCTGGTCGAGACGCTCCACGAGCTGGTGGAGGAGCTCGAACGCAGCAACCGGCGGCTGATCGAGACCAACGTCCAGCTGGTGTCGCTGCGCGAGGTGGCGAGCAGCATGGTGAGCACGCTCGACACCGGCGAGACCACGCGCACGGTCACGCGCTACCTGTGCCAGGCGTTCGGCTTCGAGCAGGTGTTCCTGCTGCTCGTGAACCGCGAGACCGGGAGGCTCGAAGGCACCTGGACCCGCGCCGGCGGCGGCCGCGACCAGAGCGTCGCGGTCGAGCTGCCGCTGCTGGGAGACCCGGGAGCCATCGCGCGCACGCTGTGGCTCAACCGGACCGTGGTCCACCACGCCGCGCGCCACCACCCGCCGGCCCTGCTGCCCGAGGGCCACCCGCTGCAGGAGACCCTGGCGCAGCTCGGCCCGGTGGTATGCGTGCCGCTCCAGCGCAGCCAGTCCATGCTGCCCGCAGCCGAGACCCACGAGCTGTGCGGCGCGCAGTGCATCATCGGCGACACGGCCCTGCTGGTCCCGCCGCCGGGGCCCGCCGCCGACGGCTGGGCGGTGGAGCGCGAGGAGCGCCAGGCTCACTGTCTCGCGTGCAGCTTCATGCCCATGCTGGGCGTCATCGGCCTCGCCCGCGGGGCCTCGCCGTCGGGCGCGGCCGCCCCGCTCGCCCAGGGCGACGTCACGCTGCTCGAGTCCATCGCGCTCTCGGTCGCCCCGGTGGTCGAGACCGCCCGCCTCACCCAGGAGCTGCGCCGCAGCGAGCGCTTCCGCGAGCACGTGCTCGACAGCATGGCGAGCGCGCTCGCCGCGGTGAACATGAAGGGCGAGATTCTCACCTTCAACCGCGCGGCCGAATCGCTGCTCGGCGTCAGCGAGGCCGAGGTGCTGGGACAACCGTTCGGGCAGCTGTTCGGCATCGACGGCGAGGCGCTGATCCACGCCACGCTCGAGCACGGCCGCGAGGTGCTGCGCCACGAGACCCTGCTGCGCGCGCGCGATGGCGTCCCGGTGCCGGTGAGCCTGAGCACCTCGCTGCTGCGCAACGAGCGCCGCGCGGTCTACGGGGCCATCGCCACGTTCGCGGACCTCACGCCGCTCAAGCGCGCCGAGGAGCACGCCCGCCGGCTCGACCGGCTCGCCGCGCTCGGACGCTTCACCTCGAGCGTGGCCCACGAGATCCGCAACCCGCTCACCGGGATCGCGGCCGGGGTCCAGTACCTGGCGCGCACGCTGGCGGACGACGCGCCGCAGCGCGAGAGCCTGGCCTTCATCCTGGGCGAGATCCAGCGGCTCGACCGCATCGTCCAGGACCTGTTCGACATCACGCACCCGCGCGGGCTGCAGTGCCGCGCGGCGCCGGTCGAGGACACGGTGCGCCGCGCGCTCCAGTGCCTGGACGCGCTCATGGCGGAGCGCGGCGTGGCGACCGCGGTGGACCTCTCGCCGCGCACCCCGCCGGTGTCGCACGACGCCGACCAGCTCGAGCAGGTGCTGATCAACCTGCTCAAGAACGCGGTCGAGGCCTCGCCCGGCGGCGCCACCATCAAGGTGTCGCTGGCCCCGGCGCCGCCGCCCGCGCCGGGCCCGCGCTTCGCCCGCGGGCCGCGCCGCGCGCGACTGGCACCACCGCCCGACGGCGCCGCTTCGTCGCCGGGTGTGGTGCTGCGCATCGAGGACCAGGGGCACGGCATCAGCCCCGAGCACCTCAAGACCATCTTCGAGCCCTTCTTCACCACCAAGCCCGGCGGCACGGGCCTGGGTCTCTATATCAGCCACGACATCGTCAAACGCCACGGCGGCAACCTAACCGTCAGCAGCGAGCCTGGACGCGGCACCACCTTCACGGTGGAGCTGCCGCTGGAGAACCACGGAGGGAACCCATGAGCAAGGCCAACATCCTGGTGGTGGACGACCAGGATTCGATCCGCCACTTCGTCGGCAAGGCGCTCGGCGACGAGGGCTACGCGGTCCAGACCACCGGCTCCCTGCGCGAGGCGCGGCAGGTGCTCGAGCACGACCTGCCCGACCTCGCCATCGTGGACCTCAAGCTGCCGGACGGCACCGGCATCGACCTACTTCGCGAGCTCAAGCGCTCCCAGCCCGAGATCCCGGTCATCCTGATGACCGCCTTCGGCGAGCTCGAGACCGCGGTCGAGGCGATGAGCGCGGGCGCCTACTGGTTCGTCAAGAAGCCGTTCCAGAACGAGGAGTTGGTCGCGCTGGCGGCGCGCGCGCTCGAGTCGCAGAAGCTGTGGCTCGAGCTGCGGCGCCTGCGCAGCACGGCCTTCTCGGACGAGGACCACCTCCACTCGTCGAGCCCGTCCATGCAGGAGGCCTACACGATCGCCGAGCAGGTGGCGCGCGGCGACACCACCAGCGTCCTGATCGAGGGCGAGAGCGGCACCGGCAAGGAGTACTTCGCGAACATCATCCACCGCATGAGCGCGCGGCACGACAAGCCGTTCGTCGAGATCAACTGCGCAGCCATCCCGAGCGAGCTGCTCGAGAGCGAGCTGTTCGGCCACGAGAAAGGCGCCTTCACCGACGCCCGCGCCCAGAAACAGGGCCTCATGGAGCTGGCCAACGGCGGCACGCTGTTCCTCGACGAGATCGGGGAGATGAACCCGATGCTCCAGGTGAAGCTGCTGCGCGTGCTCGAGCGCCGCACCTTCAAGCGGGTGGGCGGCACCAAGGACATCTCGGTGAACCTGCGCATCATCTCCGCCACGAACCAGGACCTCGAGCGCATGGTGCGGGAGGGAGGCTTCCGCGAGGACCTCTACTACCGGCTCAAGGTGGTGCCGCTCTACGTGCCGCCGCTGCGCGAGCGCAAGGAGGACATCCTGCCGCTGTCGCGGCTGTTCATGGACCGCTTCTCGCGCCAGTTCAAGAAGTCGTTCCGCGAGATCACGCCGGCCGCCGAGCGGCTGCTGGCCGACTACCCGTGGCCGGGGAACATCCGCGAGCTCAAGAACCTGTTCGAGCGCACCGTCCTGCTCGAGACCGGCGAGGTGCTCGAGCCGCACCACCTCAAGCTCAACTCGCGCCCGCGCGCCCAGGCGACCGAGGCCACGGTGGGGCAGCGCATCGACGAGTTCCTCAACGGGTCCCTTCCGACGGGCGGCATCCCGTTCGAGCAGCTGGTCCAGGAGCTGGAGCGCGCCTTGATTCTGCGGGCCTCGTATGCTACGAAATGGAACCAGTCCCGCACGGCCGAGTTGCTCAACCTCAAGCGCGACAAGCTGCGCTACCGCATGAAGCTCTACCAGATCCATGCGGGCAACGGAGCGATGGCTCCCACGGAGTAGCTCCACGAAGCTCTGGATCGCGACGATCGTGCTGGGCGTCCTGGTGACGGGGGGCGCGGGTGGCTGCGGCTACACCACCAGCACCGCGCTCCTCCCGTCGCACCTCAAGACGGTCGCGATCCCGGTGTTCGAGAACGCGACCACCGAGTACACGCTCGAGCAGGACGTCACCCAGGCGGTCATCGAGCGCTTCGTCAAGGACAACCATCTGCGCGTGGTGGACGAGCGCTCCGCGAACGCGGTGATCAAGGGCCGGATCACCGGCTACAAGAACTCGGTGTTCGGCTTCTCGGCCGCCAACCGGACCCAGGAGTACCGGGTCAGCATCTCGTGCTCGGTGCTGTTCAAGGACCAGGTGAAGAACCGCGAGATCTGGAGCGAGCCGAACCTGGTCAAGACCGCGAACTACTACGTGGTGGATGTGCCCGGCCAGAAGGCCAGGACCGAGCTCGATGGACGCCAGGAAGCCATCACGAAGATCGCCGACGAGATCCTCAGCCGCGCCGTCGAAGGCTGGTAGCACGGTGCCGGAGGGACGCCGCGGGGCGCCGCGCGCGAAGCCGGCCGCGGCCGGTCGCGAGGCGAGCGGGCTCGATCTGCTCGAGCGCTTCCGCCGCGCGGAGTTCCCCACCACGCTCTACATCGAGGGCCCGAGCGAACCACTCAAGGCGGCGCTGCTCGCGGCGCTCCGCCACGCCTGGGCGCGCGCCTGCCCCGAGTCCCCGCTCGCGCACGTGTTCCGCGCCGCCGAATCGGGCGTCGAGGCGATCCTCGCGGTCTGGCAGGGCGCCTCGCTCTTCAGCCCGCGCGACCTGGTGCTGGTACTCCAGGTCGAGGACCTGGGGCGCGGCGAGAAGCGCGTCGCGGCGCTCGCCGCGGGGCTGGCGCATCCGGCCGGGCCCTCGACGCTGGTGCTGGTCGAGTCGGAGGCCGACGCCCCGCGCAAGTCGCTCGAGCCGCTGCGCGCGACCTGCGCCGAGCACTGGGTGGCGCTGCCGCCGCAGCGCCGCGACCTGGTCCAGTGGGGCGTGCGCCGGCTGGCGCTCGAGGGCATCGAGGCCGAGCCCGGCGTGGTCGAGGCGGTGGGGGACGGCTGCGAGGGCGACGCGCTCACGTTCTTCAACGAGCTCGACAAGCTGGGCGTCGCCGCGTCCGGCGGCAGGCTCACGCGCGCCGCGGCCGCGGCGCTCACGCCGCCGGTGCTGGGCGCCGACCTGCCCGCCTACCTCGGCGCCGTGGCCGCGGGCCAGCCGGCCGTCGCCGCCCGCAACCTGTCGCGCCTGCTGGCGACCGGGGTGGGGGAGGGCGCGGTGTTGTTCGCCCTGGCCAACCTGGTGGGGGGCGCGCTCGGCGGATGGGCGCGCCACCGCGAGCTCTCCGCCGCGCTCGGACGGCGCTGCGGCGCACGCGAGCTGACGCGCGCGCTCGACGCGGTCTACCGCGCCGAGGCGGCCTGGAAGGGCGGGCGCGCCGACGCGGTCGCCGCGCTCGAGCAGGCCACGCGGGCCGTGGCCGGCGCACCCTGAGGGCCGGCGACGCGACGCGACGCGTGCGCGGGACCCCCGCCGGCGTGACTCGGGCGGCCTTCTTCGCGTAATCTCCCGCGACCTTCGGATCCCATACTCCGGACCCCGCGAGACCATGAGCCACCGCTATCCGTTCTCCGCAGTCGAGCCGCGCTGGCAGGCGACCTGGGAAGCGCAGCGCACCTTCCGTGCGCAGGACCGCTCCCCGAAACCGAAGTTCTACTGCCTCGACATGTACCCGTACCCCTCGGGCTCGGGACTGCACGTCGGCCACGCCGAGGGCTACACCGCGACCGACATCCTGTCGCGCTACAAGCGCATGCGCGGCTTCAACGTGCTGCACCCGACCGGCTGGGACGCGTTCGGCCTGCCGGCCGAGCAGTACGCGGTCAAGACCGGCGTGCACCCGGCCATCACCACGGCCGAGAACATCGCCACCTTCCGGCGGCAGATGAAGCGCATCGGGCTCTCCTACGACTGGGACCGTGAGGTCAACACCACCGATCCCGACTACTACCGGTGGACCCAGTGGATCTTCCTCAGGCTCTTCGAGCGCGGCCTCGCGTACGTGGCCGAGGTGCCCGTCAACTGGTGCCCGGAGCTGGGCACGGTGCTGGCGAACGAGGAAGTGGTGGACGGCAAGAGCGAGGTCGGCGGCTTCGACGTGGTGCGCCGGCCGATGCGCCAGTGGGTGCTCAGGATCACCGCCTACGCCGACCGGCTGCTCGAGGACCTGGACCTGGTGGAGTGGCCCGCCAGCACGCTCGAGATGCAGAGGAACTGGATCGGCCGCTCGACCGGCGCGGACGTGGAGTTCCCGATCGAGGGGCTGAACGCGAGCCTGCGCATCTTCACCACCCGGCCCGACACGCTGTTCGGCGCCACCTACATGGTGCTGGCGCCCGAGCACCCGCTGGTGCCGGTGCTGACCAGGCCCGCGCAGCGCGCCGCGATCGAGGCCTACCGCGAGGCGACCGCGCGCAAGAGCGACCTGCAGCGCGCCGAGATCGGCAAGGAGAAGACCGGCGTCTTCACCGGGAGCCACGCCGTCAATCCGGTGAACGGCGAGCGGCTGCCGGTCTGGATCGCCGACTACGTGCTGATGAGCTACGGCACCGGCGCCATCATGGCGGTGCCGGCGCACGACCAGCGCGACTGGGAGTTCGCGCGCGCCTTCGACCTGCCGATCCGCGAGGTCGTGGCCGGCGGCGACATCGAGGAGGCCGCGTTCGTCGAGATCGAGCAGGGCACGGTGGTGAACTCGACCACGCCCGACGGCGCGTTCAGCATCGATCACCTCCGGCCCTCCGAGGCGATCGGGAAGATCACCGCCTGGCTCGAGCGCACCGGCAAGGGCCGGTCGGCGGTGAACTACAGGCTGCGCGACTGGCTGTTCTCGCGCCAGCGCTACTGGGGCGAGCCGTTCCCGATC
>ERZ1292640.4134-Hain-H43-02um-R1-4134-length-11141-cov-4_pt1 | contig 11141 bp, 7 predicted proteins | sample MGYA00564404_ERZ1292640 | MGnify/ENA primary metagenome ERZ1292640 (study PRJEB36523, sample SAMEA6512636) | groundwater metagenome | collected 2019-01-08 | study: AquaDiva: Metagenomics assemblies of 32 groundwater samples | reverse complement strand
CTCGACCCGGCGACGAAGGCCTGGTTCGACACTCTAACCCCGGCCGCGCGCCGCTAGGAAACCACCCATGACCTCCGCCAAGCTTGCCGCCAACCCGAAGATCAAGACCCTGAAGGAGCTGGGAGCCGTCCTGGCCAAGGCCCGCCGCGCCGGCAAGACCGTCGCGCTCTGCCACGGCGTCTTCGACCTGATGCACCCCGGCCACGTCGTGCACTTCCGTGAAGCGCGCGCGATGGCCGATATCCTGGTGGTCACGCTGACGCCCGACCGCCTCGTCAACAAAGGACCGGGCCGCCCGATCTTCAACCAGCAACTGCGCCTCGATACGATCTCGGCCCTGCAGTTCGTCGACTACGTGGCCCTCAACGAATGGCCCACGGCGGTCGAGACGATCAAGAAGCTCAAGCCCGCCTTCTACGTCAAAGGCTCGGACTACGCCGATCAAGACGCGGACGTCACCGGTAAAATCTCCGACGAAGAGGCCGCCGTGCGCGCGGTCGGCGGACGCCTGATCCTGACGGGCGGCTTTCGCTCCAGCTCCAGCTACCTGATCAACCGCTTCTTCAGCGCTTATCCCGAAGCCACGCAGGAATACCTGCATCGGATGCGCCAGCGCCACTCGAGCGACGAGATCGTCTCTCAACTCAAGTCGCTGGCGGACTTGAAGGTCCTCGTGGTCGGCGAGGCGATTCTCGACGAGTACTTCTACTGCATCCCGCTCGGCAAGACGCCGAAGGACACGATCGTCGCGACGAAGTTCTCGACGAGCGAGCGCTTCGCCGGCGGCGCCGTCGCCACGGCCAACCATTTGGGCGGCCTTTGCCGCGAAGTGTCCCTTTTGACCGCCGTCGGCCCCGACGACGCGGAAGAGGAATTCCTGCGCGGCAAACTGCGCCCCAACGTCCGCATGGAGTCGCTGCGGACCTCGGACCGCCCGACGGTCCGCAAGCGCCGCTTCATCGAGCCGAGCTTCATGACGAAGATGTTCGAGGTCCAGTACCTCGACGACTCCCCGCTCGAGAAGCGCGACGAGCAGGCCTTCGGCGCCAAGCTCTCGGCCCTGCTCGCCCGGCATGATTTGGTCGTCGTCAACGACTTCGGCCACGGCCTATTGACGCCGAAGCTGCGCCACATTCTCAGCCACTCGAAGAAGTTCCTGGCGCTCAACACCCAATCGAACTCGGCGAACCACGGCTTCAACGCGGTCACGAACTACACGCGCGCCGACTACGTCGCTATCGACGAGCCGGAACTGCACCTGGCCGCCCGCAGCCGCTACGGCGATCTCAAAAACGAATCCTCCAAACTGCGCGCCGCGCTGAAAGCCGCGACTTTCCTCGTCAGCCGCGGCCCGCGCGGCTCGGCGATCCTGACCGCGACCGGCTGGGAGGAGACGCCGGCCCTGGCCACGCGGATCGTCGATCGCACCGGCGCCGGCGACGCGCTGTTCGCGATGACGAGCCCCTGCGTATTCCGCAAATTCGCGCCGGACGTTCTCGGCCTTGTCGCCAACTGCACCGGCGCGATGGCCGTCGAGATCGTCGGCAACCGCGAGCCGGTGGACCCCGCCGGCCTGTATAAATTCATACAGACCCTGCTGAAGTGAAACGGAGACAGCCATGACCAACGCCGCCGCCGCGAAAATCAAGAGCGTTCCTTACTCCTACCTCTCCCGCCAGTTCGCCGACATCGACCCGATCCTGGCCGAAATCAAGAAACTCGTCCAGTCAGGCGACTTCACGCTCGGCAAGCCCGTCGCCGAATTCGAGGAGAAGTTCGCGGCGTTGATCGGGACCAAATACGCCGTCGGCGTCGGCTCCGGCACGGACGCGTTGTTTTTGTCGCTCAAGGCCCTCGGCGTCGGCGCGGGCGACGAGGTCATCACCGCGGCGAACACGTTCGTCGCCACCGCGGGCGCCATCGAAACGGCCGGCGCGCGCATCGTTTTCGTGGACTGCGACAAGAAGGGCGTCATAGACGCCGCAAAGATCGAGGCCGCGATCACCCCGCGCACGAAGGCGCTGATGCCGGTCGTCTGGGGCGGCCAGCCGCCGGACATGCCCCGCATCCTTGAAATCGCCAAGAAGCGCAAGCTTCCCGTCGTCGAGGACTCCTGCCAGGGCATCGGCGCCGCGATCGGCGGCCGAAACTGCGGCTCCTGGGGGCTGCTGGCGGGCTTCAGCCTGCACCCGCTCAAGAACATCAACGTCTGGGGCGACGGCGGCGTGATCACGACGAACTCCGTGGAGATGCGCGATCAGCTGCGCCTGCTGCGCAACCACGGCATGTCGAGCCGCGACGGCTACGCTTTCTACGCCTATAACAGCCGCCTCGATTCCCTTCAGGCTGTCGTCGGCCTGCATGAGATCAAAAATTTCCGCTGGATCACCGACACCCGCATCGCCAACGCGAAGATCCTCGACGCGGCTCTCGCGAAACTGAAGGGCAAGGTGACGCTGCCGATCCGCGACCCGAAGGAGACGCACGTCTACCATCTCTACCAGTTCCACGCGCGCGACCGCGACGGCCTGCTGAAGTTCCTGCAGGCACGCGGCATCGAGGCGAAGGTCCACTACCCGATCCCCCTGCACCTCCAACCCGCCAGCCGCCCGCTGGGCTACAAGAAGGGCGACTTCCCTCTGGCCGAGGCCGACGCGGCCGCCACGATCACGCTCCCGGTCCACCAACACCTGAGCAAAGACGAGATCGAGCACATGCTGCGCTCGATCGAGGAATTCTACGCGGCCTAACGTCGGAGGGCGGGGATGATCGGACGCCTGCTGCGCCTGATAGCGCGGGAAGATCGCTCCGATTTCGCCATAGGCCTCGCGCTCGGCGCCGTCGGCGGCTTCGTCGAACTGGCCGGAGTGGCCGGGATTTATCCCTTTTTGGCGCTGCTCTCGCGCCCGGAGCTCGTCCATGCCAACAAGCACCTGATCCACATCCGCGCTCTGACCGGCTTGACCGACGATCGCAGTTTTTTGCTCGCTTTCGGCGCCGCCTGCCTGGTCATCCATCTCTTATCGGCCGCTTTCATGATGCTCCGCCAAGCTTATCTGGCCCGCTTCGCGCTGCGGCAGATCGCCCGGATTTCCACGCGCCTGCTGCGCAGCTACCTAAACCACCCTTACCCGTTCTTCCTTGACCACAACAGCGGCGAACTCGCCAAGAACGTCGTCGCGCAATCCGACGCCTTCGCCAACGGCATCCTGCTCTCCGCGATGACCGTTTTCTCGGAGATGTTCGTCATCGTCGCCCTGACCGGCCTGATCGTCTGGGTCAACCCCGCGGCCGGCATCGCCATGGCAGCGCTCCTCGGCGGCATCTCAGGCCTTGTTCTGCTCGTGATCCGCGGCAAGGTGCATAAACTCGGACAGATCTGCGACGAGGCCAACGGCCGCCGCTTTACTTTCTGCCTCGAAACGCTTCAATCCGCCAAGGAGATCAAGGCCGCGGGCGCCGAGGATTTCTTTTGGAGAAAGTTCGAGCAGCCCGCCATCGTTTTGGCCGAGGCCTTCTCGCGCGTAAGCATCGCGCAGCTGATTCCTTCTCCCCTGATCCAATCCACGGCCTTCGCGGCGCTGATGGGGCTGGCGCTTTACATGGTCGCCGCCGGACGTTCGTCGGCCGAGATCGTTCCGCTTCTGTCCGTTTACGCCGCGGCCGGCTACCGTCTGATGCCGTCTCTCTCGCGGCTGTCGATTTCTCTGGCTCAGATGCGGCCGCATAAGACCACCTTCGAGAACGTCGCCAAGGTTCTCTCCGAAGACAATCGCGCCGCCGTCTCCGGCCCGGTGCAGCGCATCCCGCTCCAGTCGGAACTGGAACTACGCGGCATCAGATTCTCCTACGCCGCTCCGCGCGGCGAGCGCCCCGTGCTCGACGGCGTCGGACTGACCCTGCCGCGCGGCGGCTTCGTGGCCTTGGCGGGCGGCTCCGGCGCCGGAAAGACGACGCTCGCCGATATCATCCTAGGTCTGCTGACCCCGCAAGAAGGACAACTGCTCGTCGATGGGCGCCCCCTGCCGGCCGCCGATATGCCGGCGTGGCGACAGAGCATCGGCTACATCCCGCAGTCGCTATTTCTCTGCGACGACACGATCGCCGCCAACATCGCCTTCGGCGTCGCGCCGGATCGCATCGACATGGAGCGCGTCCACGAAGCCGCTCGCCTCGCCAGCCTCGACGAACTGGTGCCCTCGCTGCCGCAGGGCTATCTCACCCCCATCGGCGAGCGCGGCTCGCGCCTGAGCGGCGGACAGCGGCAGCGCCTGGGAATCGCCCGCGCCCTCTACCGCGATCCCGATCTCCTGATCCTGGATGAATCCACGAGCTCTCTCGACGGCATCACCGAGGCCGAGGTGCTCTCAACCATCAAAAGGCTGCGCGGGATCAAGACGATTCTCATCATCGCGCACCGCTCCACGACCATCCGCGGCTGCGAATCGGTCGTGCTCCTGCGCGCGGGCCGCGTCGCGGCGACGGGGCGCTACGAGGACCTGATCGCGCATGACCCGCACTTCGCCGCTTTGATGTCTCAGCCCTCGGCCGCGGAAACCGGAGGATGAAGGCGCTGCATCGGCTCATCAACCGCATCAATGAGCGGGGGGCCTTCATCTTCCTGACGCCCTGCATTTCGGTCATCGGCAACTGCTCGGAAGAGATCCTCTTCGGGCTGATCCGGGCGCGGCGCGAGGGCAAACGCCTGGTCCTCCTGCACCCCTTCGACCTCCCCTGGAAGTTTCGCTTCCCGCTCACCAACCGCGAGCTCTTCGACGTGTTTTCCCCTTACCGCTGCGACCCGCCGGCCGCGCTCCGCTTCCTGGCGCGGCTGCTCCTGACGGCTCTTTACGGCCCGCCGAACGTCCTCACCCGCATCCTCGGAAAATTCTTCGGCCCGAAAGCCCTGCTGAAGGGGCGCCTCACCCATCCGGCCCTTGGAACCGACACCCTATGGAAGCCGGAGGCCGACGTCGCCGAGTTTGACTGGAAGATCGTCGAGCGCTATCGCTGGAGCGAACAACTGCAGACCCCGCTTGCCGTCGGACTGCATCCGGACAAGCGCGCCCGCGCCCATCGATTGCGCGCGCGGATGGGCATTCCCGAAAACGCCTGGTTTGCCTGCCTCCACGTCCGCGAAAGCGGTTTTTACGACGATCAGTCCTACTTCGCCTGCCGCAACGCGACGATCTCCAATTATATCCCGATGATCCAAGAGGTCGCCGCGCGCGGAGGCTGGGTCGTGCGCCTCGGCGATCAGTCGATGACGTCCCTGCCGTCGATGGAGCGCGTCATCGACTACCCGCGCACGCGCTTCAAAAGCGACCTGATGGACCTCTACCTGCTCAGCGAATGCCGCTTCTATATCGGCATGTCCTCGGGCATTCTCGACACCGCGCAGCTCTTCCAGCGCCCGACTTTGCTGACGAACATGACGAACATGACCTTCATCTACCCGCGCCGTCTCTGCGACCGCGGCCTGCCGAAGCACGTGTACTCCCGCCCGCAAGGCCGCTTCTTGTCGGCCCAAGAAATCATCGCGGCTCCCTGGGAAGCCCAGCATTACCATACCCTCGGCGCCGACTTCGAGCTTCATGAGAACTCTCCCGAGGAGTTGCGTGAGGCGGCCGTGGAGTTCCTAAACATTCTCGAAGGATCGGACGGCGCGCCGACTCCTCTGCAGGCGCAAGCCAACCGGCTGCGCATCGCTCACGGGCGACGCCTGCTCGACGGCCCGATTGACGACCCTCTCGTGGACATAAACATACGTTACCGCATCGCGGCGCGCCTCGAGTCGTCCATAGGTTCGCTGTCGATGGCGTTTTTGGAAAAAAACTGGAGCCGCAGCGCCTGCCTGGCGCGGCCCAGTCCCTCTGCTATACTATAGACGATGTCCGTCTCCTCCTTATCCGAAGAACACGTCCAGCTGATCCTCGACGGCACGAAGATCGCCTGGCACCAGGACCGCGTCGACGCCTGGCTGCGCGGCGAACGCATAGCACCCATCACGATCGACATGGCGCTGACGCGCGCCTGCAACTTCGGCTGCCATTACTGCTACGCGATGATGCAGGAAAACGAGCGCTACCCGATCACCAAGCAGGTGATGATGGACTTCCTCGACGACTGCGCCGAGCTCGGCGTAAAGGGAATCAGCTTCGTTTCCGACGGCGAGAGCACGATCTCCCCGGTGTTCGTCGACAGCGTGATCCGCGGCAGCGAACTCGGCCTCTCGATGGCCGTCGGCACCAACGCCTACGTCCTGACCGAGCACAAGCTGCGCCAGGTTCTGCCGCACCTGACCTACCTGCGCGTCAACATCACGGCCGGCGAGCGCGGCCGCTACGCCGAGATCATGGGCGTCAAGGAAGCCTATTTCGACCAAGTCGTGCGCAACATCCGCGACATGGTCCGCATCAAGAAGGAGTTGGGCCTGAAGGTCACGATCGGCCTGCAGATGGTGCTGATGCCGCAGTACGAGGACCAAATCCTGCCGCTGGCCCAGCTCGGCAAGGAGCTGCGCCCGGACTATCTCGTCATCAAGCACTGCTCCGACAACGAGGATGGATTTCTCGGCGTCGACTACGCCGGCTACAAGCCCCTCTACGACAAGCTGCATGCCGCCGAGGCGCTGTCCGACGGCGAGTACAAGGTCGTCATCAAGTGGTCGAAGATAGCCGCCGAGGGCAAGCGCAGCTACCAGCGCTGCTACGGGTCGCCCTTCATCATCCAGCTCTCAGGCTCCGGCCTTGTCGCGCCGTGCGGAATGCTGTTCAACGAGAAATACAAGAAGTTCCACATCGGCAACATCACGCAGGAGCGGTTCAAGGACATCGTGCGCGGCGACCGCTACTGGGAAGTGGTGAACTACCTCGCCGGTCCGGACTTCAACGCCCAGAAGATGTGCGGCAGCCTCTGCCTCCAGCACAAGGTCAACGAATACCTGGACGGCGTGATGAAAGACCAGATCGAGCCGAAGGTTCCCCCCGGGGCCACGCCCCAGCACCTCGACTTCATCTAGGGAGCGCTAAAGCTGGCGGTCGGAACGCTGGGTGCGGTCGGCGCGGCGGTTGCGGTCTTCCAGGCTCTCCAACTGAAGCTCGATGCGCGCGTCCAGCCTCGCCTTGATCAGGCTCTCCAGCTTCATCATCCGCGACGCGAAAGACGGCTGGATCGTCTGCGGCGTGGCGGCCAGCACGATCCGGCAGTCGTTGAGCAAGTCGAGCACCTCGACGCCGGAGGCGGGCACGTCGAGCTCGCGGCAGCCTTCAAGAACGGCCGCTTTTGAGCGCGCCAACTTCTCTTCGGCGGGCAGCGCCAGCCAGGCCTGCGCGGGCCGGTCGTCCCAGAAGTTCCAGCCGGGCTTGGCCCCGGTCTTCTGGGCCCATTCGCTATAGGCGGCGCGGACCATTCTCTGCGGCGCCGAGAACGCGGGATCCGCGGTGCGCGGAGTGACGACGCCGCGCGCCGGCGCCGGGGCCGCGCGCTCGCGCAGGCGCGCCTCGAGGCGGATGACGGCATGGTCGCGCCCCTCCCGAAACGGCCGGCCGGCCAAAAGCTCGCACAGACCGTCGAGCAGTCCGCGCAAGGATCCCGCCGCGCCGCGGTGACGCGCCGCGGCCACGATTCCGTCGGCGTCGACGGCGACGGCCAGCCGCGCGGAGCCCTCGGAGACCTCGACGACGAGACCGCCCGCGGGCGCGGCCGCGGGCGCCCCCTCGAAGCACGGCGCCTGCGCCAACCGATCGACGGCGACGCGGTAGGCCGCATGAAGCTCTCCCGGGCGGCGCGTCTCGACCGTCGCCTTCTCGACGAAACCCTCGCGCGCCCGCGTCTTCGGCGCGGAGAAGGAAGCCGCGGAGGCGGCGCGCTCGGACAGAGCGACCGTCACGGTCCATGCGCCGTCGGACGCCGCCTCGATGCGCGCTCGGCCGTAGGCCTTGAGCAGGCCTTCAAGCCGCACGCGGTCGATCTTAGCCGCCGTCTTCGCTCCGACTACGACAGCGAGCTCGCGGCCGCCGGCGCTCTGCGCGGCGGCGAACAGCTCGGAGAGGCTCACATGATCGTCCTCATCGTGCACCCAGGTCGCCAGGAACTCCGGCTCCACGGAGAAGTTGCGGAGCTTCGAGTGCAGGCTGTCTAGATAATCGCGAACGAGGTCGTCATAGACGATGCGCATCCGGGCATTGTACAAAATCACCGACGGCGGCTGATCGCGGGCGGGCTGATCTCGTCGAGGCTTTGGTATAATCATACGGCGAAATGCGCATCTCCCTGCTGACCGTTCCCGTCGAGCCGAACTACGCCGATTTCGTCCCCGAGGCCCGGGCGGGGACGGACGTCTTCGTTTCCTCGCTGCGCTGCGCGGGCCCGCTGCCGATCATGCCGAAGATCGCCATCGTCAGCCTGATCAAATGGATGGAACGGCACGGCTACGGGAAGGATCAGTACGATTTCTACGACGTCGACATGACGCTGCCTTCGGACAAAGAACTCCTCGACTATTTCAAGAGCTACAATCCGACCGTCGTGGGGTTGAGCGCCGTCGTTTCGACCTGCTACCCGCAGGTCAAACGCCTCGCAGGCCTGCTGCGCCAAGCCTGCCCGGACGCCCTCATCGTGCTCGGCGGCAGCCTGACGGCGGCCGCCAACCTCATCCTGCGCAAGACCGAGGTCGACCTCTGCGTGGTCGGCGACGGGGAGATCTCCTGGGTCAATCTGCTCGACCACATCAAGGCTCATGGCCGCCCCGCCGGCTACGCCGCGCTGGCCAAAATCGCCGGCCTCGCCTTCCTAGACGATGCGGACGAACTGCGCTTCACCGGCTACGGCCTCCAGATTCCGGGCGATGACAACCCCTTCCCCGATTATGACATCCTTCGGGCCGGCCTCAAGAACCACCCCGAGGAACTGGAGAATTATTTCCGTCCCGGCCTAGGCTACGACGGCTTCAGCAGCAATCCGCGCGCCCGGGAACCCAACCGCCGCACGATGATCGCGCAGTTGTGGAGTTCGAAGGGCTGCGTGGCGCGCTGCACTTTCTGCCAGCGCTCGACCAAGGGCTATCGCACGCTGCGCATCGACGCCCTCGACGCGCACCTCAAGACGCTCGCCCATGAGTTCAACGTCGGCTTTATCCACATCCTCGATGAGAACTTTTCATCGGACAAGGATTACGCCTACGCCCTGGCCCGGACCATGGCGCAAAACGACATGCTCTGGATGGCCAGCGGCGTGCGCGTCTCCTCCGTCGGCTACGAAGACATCAAGTTTTACAAGGATCACAACTGCGTCAGCCTGAAGTTCGGGGTGGAAACCGGAAGCCAGAAGATCATGGACGTGATGGAGAAGAAATTCACCGTCGAGCGCGTCTACGACACGCTCAAGTACTGCGCAGACTTGGAGATCAAGTCGCCCCTGGCGGTGATGGCCGGCATGCCCGGCGAGACCAACGAAACCGCCCTGGAGACCGGCCGTTTCCTCGGGCGCGTGGCGCACATGCAGGGCAGCAACCCGAGCCATCTCGGGATAGGCGTCTTCTACGCCCTGCCTTTGGCCGGAACCCCGCTCTACGTTTACGGCCAACAGCTGGGACTCATCGGCAAGAGCCCCGAAGAAGAAGAGAAATACATCCTCTCGATCGCCGGCGCCGGCGCCTGCAAGATCAACTACGTCAACCTAAACGGCGCGCCGATGCGCGACGTGATCTTCTGGGACTGGCTCATCCACCTGGAAGCCCAGCGAACCTTCCGCGAACTGGTCCGCAAGAATCCTCTTTCGGAACCCAACTTCATGCAGCGCCAGATTCTCGCCGAGCGCGAGCGCGCGCTGGCCGCTCGCGCGTTGACTCTGAAAGACGTGCTGGGAAATTTCAAACGGGCGAACCTGCGCTGGTTCAAACAGCAGCTGTTCTACGGCTTCGACCATCTGATGGAAAACCGCCTGATCCCGAGCGCGCTGATCGCCGGCCTGCCGCGCTGGCTCGCCTACCCGCTGCTGCGCGCAGCCACCTACGCCAATTATCTGCTCCAAAGGAAGGCCGTCCGGCTGCTGGGAAAAACCTTCGCCCTTTACGAGCCGCAGCCCAAGGTCCAGCCCCTCAAAGACGAGCACGCGTTCAACCTGCGCAAGATGCGCTCACTGCGCAGCGTCGTCCAAGGGCGCTCACGCGACGCTGATGAGACCGTGCAGGACCGTCTGGCCATCGGACTCTGATCAACCGTAGTATTTCTCCGCGAAGGCGCTGCCGACCCGGCCGTTGAAATTGGCCTGGATCGCATGCCGGTAGGCGTCCTCGACATGATTTCGATTTCTATCGCCTTTGTTATGCTGAAAATACGGGCTGTCCTTCAACGTGCGGCGCAGCAACCCATTAAGGCCCTCGTGAAATAGTTTTTGCTTATCCGTCAATGGACCGGGAGAGCCCCGCAGCTGCTCCGCCATCTCAAGCGCGGCCGCCCTGATATCATCGGCGGCATTTTCGACCCAAATATACTCTTCCAGGAAATTGTGCAGGAAAGGCAATTTAAAAATCTCACCAAACGGCACGGTTTCCGCCCTCGCTATAGGGCGGACATGCTTCCAAATAAAGATATCGCTCGATTTCGTAGGCCGGGCTTGGTGCAAATCGGCGACGTTGACCAATAGTATAGGCACCCCGAAAAGGACGGCCGTATCATAAATCCCGGAATTCGTCCCGAAGTAAAAAAAACAATTCTCGATCAGGGAGAGGTCCCGCTCTTCCGACTTGAACTTGGAATTGGCGTAATCAAAGAAGCCCTCCCGCGGAGCGATGAAACCGGGCACCGGGTCTCCCATTCGGACGACCTTGTAGCCCATGGCGATCAAGCCATCTATCGCCGGATCGTAGTTTTTCGGGTCGGCGTTCCTTGTGGTGTTTTCATAGGAAACATCGCTTATGCCCCGGTAATGCGGCGTTCTAATGTGAAGGCAGACGTAAGTTCTTGGATTCAACCCCATCCCTTCGACGGCCGCCGCGAAGCGCCGCGCCGGGAAGCTGACTTTCGGAGGATGATTCAATTCCTTTTCCCAGCCGATCTTCATCACGGACTCAGGGAAAAAGGTCGGCAATCTCTCCACGTTATAGATGTCGGATATGCCGAAGCCGACCAAAGCCATCT
>ERZ1292640.4132-Hain-H43-02um-R1-4132-length-11142-cov-6_pt1 | contig 11142 bp, 9 predicted proteins | sample MGYA00564404_ERZ1292640 | MGnify/ENA primary metagenome ERZ1292640 (study PRJEB36523, sample SAMEA6512636) | groundwater metagenome | collected 2019-01-08 | study: AquaDiva: Metagenomics assemblies of 32 groundwater samples | reverse complement strand
ACGCTTACCTATAAGATGGCCAAGCGGACCAAGCTCCTCTACGACCAGATGCCCGATCCAAAGTACGTCATCTCCATGGGAAGCTGTGCCAATTGCGGGGGACTCTTTCAACTCGCCTACTCGGTTTGTAAGGGTGTCGACAAGATTATTCCGGTGGATGTCTACGTGCCCGGCTGTCCCCCCCGCCCGGAGGCCTTGACTGAGGGGCTCATGAGAATCCAGGAGAAGATGATGCGCGAGCGGTGGTTGGTTAGACAGCCCGCAGCGGCCGAGGCACCTGTGGGGGCGTAGATCGTGGAGGCCAAGGAGATATACGGGAAGCTTGAGAGGAAGTTTGCGGGGAAGGTCAGCGGCTTTCAGGGAGATGTCATGGATCCCAATCTCCGCGTGGACCCTCAAGCGGTCGTGGAAGTGTGCCGCTATCTGCGGGACGAGCCGGACTTGAAGTTCGAGATCCTGTCGGACCTCACCGGACTGGATCTGCCTAAGGAAAACAAGATCCAGGTCGTCTACCACATCTATTCCTATTCGCATCGCCATCAGATCGTACTCAAGGTCGATCTTCCCAGGGAGAATCCCCAGCTCTCTACGATGGAAGGGGTGTGGAAGGTGGCCAACTGGTTGGAGCGGGAGGCTTTTGATCTCTTTGGAATTGTTTTTGAAGGCCACACCGATCTCAGAAGGATTTTGCTTCCTGAGGATTGGGTGGGCCATCCTTTGCGCAAGGATTATGTGGAGCAAGAGGAGTACGATGGCATCAGCACCCAAAGGGCGCCCTTGGTTGAAAAACTACTGCGATAAAGTCGAGCTATGAGCGATCCTGTTCACGCCGAAAGCGAAGCCTTTCACACGGAAGACATGACCATCAGCATGGGTCCGCAGCATCCGAGCACCCATGGGGTGCTGCGTTTTATCGTCAAGACCGACGGCGAGGTCATGCGCGAGGCGATTCCGGATGTCGGCTACCTTCACCGCTCGATCGAGAAGATAGGCGAGAAGGTTACGTGGCATGGGTATGTCCCTTATACAGATCGTGCGGATTACCTGGCGGCGATGTTTACCAATCAGGCTTTCTGCATGGCGGCGGAGAAGCTTGCGGGGGTGGAAGTTACCCGGCGCGGGGAATTCTGCCGCGTGATTGCCTGTGAGCTGAATCGTATCGCCAGCCACCTCATCGCCGTCGGGAGCTTTGGCCAGGATATCGGGGCCGTCACGCCGTTTATTCATGCGCTCAGGGAAAGAGAAACGGTCAATAACCTGATGGAGGAGATCTGCGGCGCGAGGCTCACTTACAATTATATCAGGATCGGCGGAGTGGGATACGATATCACGCCGGAAACCTGCGGTCGTATCAGCGAATTCCTGGATCACTTTGAGCTTATTGTCGATGAATACAACCGCCTTCTCTCATACAACAAGATTTTTATTGAGCGGCTTGCCAATATCGCCGTGATTACCAGGGAGGATGCATTTCAATACAACATCGTCGGGCCGAATCTCCGTGCCAGCGGAGTTAAGTGGGATATCCGCAGGGACATCCCATACTCGGTTTATCCCGAACTCGAGTTCGATATCCCCGTGGGCACGGGCGAAAAGGGGACTTTGGGGGATTGCTACGATCGGTACATTGTGCGCATTCGGGAGATGCAGGAGAGCTGCAGAATTCTCCACCAGTGTCTCAAGATGCTGCCCAAGGGTCCGGCGATTGCCAAGGTCGCGCGCAAATTCAAGCCCCCTGCTGGGGAAATCTATGTGCGGGTGGAAGCCCCGCGCGGCGATATGGGCTTTTACGTGGTCAGCGATGGCAGCGAGTACGCCTATCGTGTAAGGATCCGCACCGGTTCTTTCACCGCCATGAGCCTGATCCATAAGATCAGCCGTGGTCTTATGGTGGCGGATCTGATTGCCCTCATTGCCAGCCTGGATGTGGATGCGCCGGAAATCGATCGTTAGGATTAGGATTAAGATAAGCTTATGCAAGCTTTCGTAGATCAGCTCATCCAGGAGGGGTACTTTCCGGGTTTACCCAAGGAGATTATTTACCTCGGCGCGATGCTCCTGGCAGCCCTCGTGGTTCTCTCCTTCTTTGTCGCTCCGCTGGCCGGGATCACGAGCTGGCTGGAGCGGAGAGTCTGGGCCAGGATGCAGTCGCGGGTCGGTCCCAACCGGGTAGGGCCCCAGGGGATCCTCCAGTGGCTTGCCGACGGCATCAAGAATCTGCTCAAGGAAGATATTATCCCTTCAGCCGCCGATAAGTGGCTCTTTGTCCTCGCCCCCTATATCGTCTTTGTCGGATTTCTAGCCACCTTTGTCGTGATTCCCTTCGGCAGTCAGCTCATCGTTGCCGATCTCAATATCGGTATTTTCTATCTCCTTGCTGTGACCTCTCTAGTCGTGGTTGGGATCTTGATGGCGGGCTGGGCGTCCAATAACAAGTGGTCGCTCCTTGGAGGGATGCGTTCGGCGGCGCAGATTGTGAGTTATGAAATCCCTGCGGGGCTCGCCGTGTTGACGATCATCTTCGTCGCCGGGACCATGAGTATGCAGGGAATCATCAAGGCCCAGGGCTGGGCGCCTTGGGACTGGTTTCTCTTCTACAACCCCTTTACCTTTGTCGCTTTTTTCCTTTACTTCACAGCGGCCCTGGCCGAGGGAAACCGCACCCCCTTTGATATCCCGGAGGCGGAATCCGAGTTGGTGGCCGGCTATGTCACTGAATACAGCGGGATGCGTTTTCTTTTCTTCTTTTTCGCCGAATGGGGAAACCTCTACGTGATTGGAGCGATAGCGACCACCCTTTTCTTGGGCGGGTGGCAGGTCCCCCCGGTAACGGATAATCCGGTCCTGATAGGCGTTCTCCAGTTCATGGTTTTTTTCCTTAAGGCATATTTCTGGGTTTTTGTCGCCATGTGGGTGCGCGGGACCCTGCCGCGCGTGAGGGTCGATCAACTGATGTCTGCCTGCTGGAAATACCTGGTTCCCCTCTCCTTTGTCAGTCTCCTGGGAACTGCGGCCTGGATGGTGCTTTATCCAAAGGGGAACCGGCTGGCAAGCTTCGGTATGTTTTTGATGGGTGTGGCCATCTTACTGTTGTTTTTTAAACGGGTGAATTATCAGATCCGCCACTCACGCCCTGAGATCTACTGGAAACCCTATATTTAAGGAAGCCAATGAGCACGCTGGTGGAATATGTCGGCAACGTCGTAGAGACGGTCACGACGATCTTCGAGGGAATGGCCATTACCTTTTCCCATTTTGTGCGCCGCCCGATGACGATCCAGTATCCGGACAGGATAGAAAAACCGGTTCAAGAGATGCTGCCTCTGAGATACCGGGGGATTCTGGAAGTGGACCTGGATATCTGCACCGGCTGTCTTGCCTGTGAACGGGTCTGCCCGATCACTTGTATCACGATCGGGATCGAGATGAACAAAGAGACAAAGCAGCGGTCATTTAGTCACTTTGATATCGATATTTGTAAATGCATGTACTGCGGTCTCTGCGCGGAGATTTGCCCGACAGGGTCCATTCGCCATTCGCAGGAGTTTGAAGGAGCCTGTTACAATCCGGCCGGTTTGGTTCGGCATTTCGTCACCGAACCTGTCCCCCTTTACAAGCCCAAAAAAGGTGGAGAGACCGATGCCAAGATGATAACGAAGGTTGAACTTGGACTAAAATATCTGGATGAGTTTGCCACCCCGGAAGGAAATGTGGGAGGGGCAGGCGCAGAGGAGGGGTAGGGGATCTTCCTGTAATTGACCCGGAGAGCCATCGGTTTTCTGGGATTCCAACTAGAGATAGAGTGTTATGAACATTGCCACGGTCATTTTTTACCTGATCGCCGCCGTTACGGTTGGCTCCGCGGCGATGGTGGCCTTTTCCCGGAATATCATTTACTCGGCCTTTTCCCTGCTTGGGACTTTTGCCGGAGTTGCCGCAATCTATGTATTTTTAGGAGCGGACTTTGTGGCCGCCGTGCAGGTGCTGATCTATGTCGGCGGCATCCTGGTCCTTATCCTGTTTGCCGTGATGCTGACCCATCGGATCACCGATGTCCGGATCACCAACCGCGCGGTCGGGAGGATCCCGGCCCTGGCGGTCATCGGGGTTTTTCTCTTTCTGCTCGTGCAGACGATCCGGGAGACCCCCTGGCAGAAAGCCAAAGAGATCCTCTATTCCCCGACCACAGCGAAAATTGGCGATCTCTTTCTGGGGAATTACTTGTTACCTTTTGAGCTTGCCTCTTTAGTTTTACTTGCGGCCCTGATCGGTGCCGTGGTCATCTCCCGTAAGGAACTCAAGGAGTGAGGGGGGGAATGTTGAAAGCCGCCACCCGCTCTCCGAGCCCGCGCAATGGGTTCGTGGTTATTCCCACCGCCGCTCATCGGATGCGCGGGCTCTTCGACCGGGCGGCAGCTTTCACTGCGAGGGCGAGGGGCGCGAGGGAGAGGGCCGCGGACGTCCGATGAGGGAGGTTCGACTCATGGTACGACTCTATCGGCCGCGGCCCGAAAACTTGCGCCCTGAGCAATTGCTTTAGGGGGACTTCTGAATGGCTATCGGACTCACTCATTATCTGGTTATTGGAGCCATCCTTTTCAGCCTTGGGCTTTACTCCGTTTTGACCCGGCGCAATGCCATCAGCATCCTGATGGGCGTGGAGTTGATTTTGAATGGCGCCAACATTAACTACGTGGCTTTCTCTCATTACAGCAGTGGAAATGTGGAAGGTCAGATCTATGCCGTCTTCGTCATCATGCTGGCTGCCGCCGAAGCGGCTATTGGCCTGGCCATCATCCTGGCGTTCTTTCAGATCTTTCATACGATTGACGTGGCGGCGGCGGAAACGCTTAAAGAGTGAGGAGTGAGAAGTGAGGAGTGAGACAGTGAGGAAGTCGTTAATAGGTCCATCAAAATTCGGAGCTGCGTGCTGCTCACGGCTCACTGCTCACAGCTCACTATAAAGATATGGATCATCCGATACAGACAGATTATCTTCGCTGGATCGTGCTTCTGCCGCTCGTCGGGGCGGCCGTGAACGGCCTTTTGGGAGCAGTCCTTCAGAAGAGAATCGGAAAATGGATCATCAGTCTCTTTGCCTGTGCGCCAGTCCTGATCTCTTTTCTCCTTTCCCTCCAGGCCTTTCTCGATCTTCTGGCCTTGAAGCCCGACGAGCGTTTTCTCATTGATCGCCTCTATCCGTGGCTCTCCGTCGGTTCTCTCCGTGTCGATATGGCCTTCTGGGTTGATCCTCTCTCCGTCGTGATGATCCTGGTGGTTACCGGTGTTGGCGGCCTGATCCATATTTACTCCACCGGCTACATGCGCGAGGACAAATCTTACTGGCGCTACTTTGCGTTCCTCAACCTTTTTACCTGCGCGATGCTCCTGCTCGTCACGGCAGATAACCTCCTCCTTATGTTCGTCGGCTGGGAAGGCGTAGGACTTTGCTCCTATGCCCTGATCGGTTTTTGGTATCACGACCACGTAAATGCCAGGGCCGGCAACAAAGCATTCATTGTTAACCGTGTCGGTGATTTCGGGTTTGTCCTCGGGCTCTTCCTGGTCTTTTGGTCTCTGGATCGGAGCGGTCACGGCACGCTCGTCTTTCGCGAGCTCGAGAAGTTTTCTTCCCTGCTCCAAGGGCAGGAAATCTGGGGTGTGGGCGTGGTAACCCTGGTGACCTTGTTTCTTTTCGTTGGCGCTACCGGCAAATCGGCGCAGATTCCGCTCCATGTTTGGCTTCCTGATGCCATGCAGGGGCCTACGCCGGTGAGCGCCCTGATCCATGCGGCGACCATGGTTACTGCCGGCGTCTACATGGTTTGCCGGCTTCACTTTCTCTTCTCCGCTGCGCCGGCCACGCTGGCGGTGATTGCGGCGATCGGCGTTGCCACCGCTCTCTTTTCCGCTACGATCGCCCTGACTCAGACTGACATCAAGCGCGTTCTAGCCTATTCTACGGTCAGTCAACTCGGCTATATGTTTCTTGCCGCCGGGGTTGCCGCCTACGGCGCGGCGGTCTTTCACCTCATGACCCATGCCTTTTTTAAGGCCTGCCTCTTTCTTGGCTCTGGAAGCGTGATCCATGCCATGGGTGGGGAGCAAGACATGAGGAAGATGGGGGGACTGAGACGCTCCTTGCCTTACACCTTCTGGACCTTTGCAGTCGCGGTCTTAGCGATTGCCGGTACGCCGTTGACCGCGGGCTTTTTTTCCAAAGACGAAATCCTGTGGCAAGCCTTTTCCAGCCCGCACGGCTCTCCCTTGCTTTGGGTGCTGGGAGTAGCGGGGGCAGGGCTTACGGCCTTTTATATGTTCCGTCAATTCTTTCTGGTCTTTTTCGGCGAGTGCCGTGCCGACCATCATGTGAAGGCCCATCTCCATGAATCGCCGAAGGCAATGACTCTTCCACTGGTGCTGCTGGCGATTGGTTCGATCGCCGCCGGCTGGATCGGGCTGCCGGAAATCTTCGGCGGGAGTCGTTTTGCCGAATGGCTGGAGCCTGTTTTTGGCGCGCATCATGAGGTGCATGCCTCGGGGAGCTCGGAAGAGATACTGATGGTGCTATCCGTGGCCGTCGCGGCGGCGGGCTTTTACCTTGCCTATCTTATCTACTACCGGGGCAGGCTGGCGCCCGAGCGCTTCTCCTCTCTGGCCGGCGGTCTTTTCTATCGCTTATCTTACAACAAGTACTACATCGACGAGATCTACCAGTTTTTCTTTGTCAACGGGACGCTCTTGCTCGCCCGTATCGGCGCCTGGATCGATCAATACATCATCGATTTTATCGTCGATGGCTCGGCCAAGACGACGGCCTTCATTTCTTGGATCCACGGTCTCTTTGATAATCATGTGGTCGATTGGCTGGTCAACAAGATCGCAGACTCGACCTTCGACGCGGGAGATAAATTCAGGAAAGTCCAAACTGGAAACATCAACAGCTACCTTTACGTGATCTTGGGGGCGGTGGTCCTCGCCATAATCGTCAAGTTGCGCTATTGGAGCTGACTCGAATGGGAGAGCTGGAAAGATGACAGACAACGTACTCACCTATATGACCTTTTTCCCTCTGGCCGGCATGATCGTCGTACTCATGTTGCCGTCCGACCGTCACAACCTGATCCGCTGGGTCTCGGCTCTTTTTACGGTGCCTCCGCTGGCTCTCGGCGTCTGGCTCTATGGCCATTTTAATACGGCGACTCCGGGCCTCCAGTTTGTCGAGAAAATCCCCTGGATTCCCGCTTATAACATCAACTACTTCGTGGGGATCGATGGCATCAGCATCTCGATGGTGCTGCTTACCGCCCTGCTCAGTTTTCTCTGCATCTTCGCCTCCTGGGGAATCGACAAGGGGGTGAAAGGCTACTTCGCTCTCTTTCTTCTGCTGGATACGGGCATGATGGGGGTTTTCGTTGCCCTCGACTTTTTCCTTTTCTACGTCTTTTGGGAGTTGATGCTGCTCCCGATGTATTTCCTGATCGGAGTGTGGGGCGGGCCGCGCCGAGAGTACGCGGCGATCAAGTTCTTTCTCTATACCCTCTTTGGCAGCGTGCTCATGCTGCTTGCTATCTTGGCCCTCTATTTCACCAGCGAACCCCATACCTTTGACATGACCGTGCTCATTGCCCAGAGCGGCAAATACGGCACTGAGCCGCTTGCGATCTGGCCCTTTAATCAATGGGGATGGGGTTTCCAGCATGTTGTCTGGATGGCGCTCTTTATCGGTTTTGCTATCAAGATACCGGCCTTTCCCTTTCACACCTGGCTCCCCGACGCGCACGTGGAAGCGCCGACCGCGATCTCGGTGATCCTGGCCGGTGTCCTGCTAAAGATGGGCACCTACGGGATCCTGCGGGTCAATTTTCCCATGCTTCCGCAAGCCACTGCGGACCTCGCCTATTATTTTCTTGGGGTTTTGGGTACCTGGAATATTATCTACGGGGCGCTCTGCGCCATGGCGCAAAAGGATCTGAAAAAATTGGTGGCCTATTCCAGCGTCAGCCATATGGGCTATGTCATGCTGGGCATGGCGACTTTTACCCCGCAGGGGATTAGCGGCGCGGTCCTGCAGATGTTCAACCACGGGACGATCACGGCAATGCTCTTTCTCCTCGTGGGCGTGATCTACGACCGCGCCCATCACCGCGACATCGAGGGCTTTGGCGGCCTGGCAGCCGTCATGCCGGTCTATACCGGCGTGACGGCACTCGCCTTTTTCGCCTCGATGGGGCTGCCTGGGCTTTCCGGTTTTATCTCCGAGGTCCTGGTTCTGCTGGGCGCATGGCAAAAGTATCCGATCCTCTCCATTCTAGGGGCGAGCGGGGTGGTTCTGACTGCCGGCTATTTTCTCTGGACGATCCAACGGGTATATCTGGGTCCGACCAACGAGAAGTATAAAACGTTGCCGGAGATCAACGGCCGGGAGCTGTTCACGCTGATTCCCTTGGGGATCATTGTGATTGCCCTCGGGGTCTACCCTAACGCGATGCTTGACCTCTTGCGCGCTTCCCTGGATCAGCTCAATCAGATTGTAATTCCGCATCTCTCTTAAGATCTTATGGACCTGAGAAACTTCGAGAGCCTGAGATTTTTTTACCCCGAGGCTATTCTTACTGGAACCATCCTCCTGCTCGTTTTGCTGGACCTGGTCCTGCGGCGCAAAGAGATCCTGGGCTATATTGCCGGCGTGGGTTGCCTCCTCTCCTTGTATGCCACCGTGGAGCTTTTCGGCGCGCGCGGAGGCTGGCTTTTCCAGCACATGATTATTCTGGACAACTTCAGCATCTTTTTTAAAGTGCTATTTTTGCTGGCTGCCCTCTTGGTCATCTGTATGTCCCTGGATTGTCATGAGCTCCAGAGAGTCCATAAGGGGGAGTATTACACCATCCTTCTCACTTCTACCCTGGGCATGTTTTTCATGGCCTCTTCGAGCAATCTGCTGATGGCCTATCTCTCTTTGGAGCTGGTGAGCCTCACCTCCTATATCCTGACCGGCTTGCTGCCCCACAACCGGCGCTCGACCGAGGCGGCGCTGAAGTATCTGATCTATGGCGGAGTCTCCTCCGGCACCATGATCTATGGCATGAGCTGGGTCTTCGGCATGACCGGGAGTCTGGACTACGCCAGGATCGGCGCGGCCTTGCTCCAGGGTGAAGTGAATCACTTAAGCCTCTTTATGGCCTTTGTCTTTATCCTGGCGGGATTCGGCTACAAGATCGTCTTTGCCCCTTTCCACATGTGGTCGCCCGATGTCTATCAGGGGGCGCCGACTCCGATCACAGCGTTTCTCTCGGTGGCGTCGAACGCGGCCGGCCTGGCCATCATGATTCGTTTTTTCTTTCCCGCTCTTTCGCGCCTTGGGGAAAATGGAAATTGGCTTTTTCTGCAGGGTGTAGAGTGGCCCCATTTTCTTCTTTTCCTCAGCATGGTGACTATGACCGTGGGGAACCTCTGCGCCCTCAATCAGCAAAACGTCAAGCGCATGCTCGCCTATTCCGGAATCGCCCACGCCGGCTATCTCCTCATGGGACTTGTGGTGCTCAATAACGACGGGCTCAGGGCGGTGCTCTTTTACGTCGTCGTCTACCTGATAATGAATTTGGGGGCCTTCCTGGTAGTGATGATTGTCGCCAATGCAACCGGCAGAGAGGATCTTGATGGCTACCACGGTCTCGCCTGGCGCGGCGCAGCCATCCCGGCGGTCTGCATGGCGATCTTTCTTTTCTCTCTTACCGGGCTACCGCCTATGGCGGGCTTTGTGGGGAAGTTCTTTCTCTTTGCCGCGGTGATTCGGCAAGGGGGCATGTTCGTGCTGTTGGCCGTGGTCGCGATCCTCAACAGCGTTATCTCCCTCTATTATTACGCTCGGGTTGTGAAGACCATGTTTTTCGACTTCCCTCAACCTGGCGCTCAAGAGGTTAAGATGACGCCCAGCCACGCTGCCCTGCTCGGATTCCTTTCCTGTCTTACCATTTTCCTGGGGGTCTACTGGGGGCCGCTAGCGTTCTATGCCGAGTGGTCCCTCAGGTTCTTTGTGAGATAAGGAGCCCGCTCCTCAGGTCCCGAGTGCGTGGAAAAAGAAGGCCGCTAGGAATCCTGCAATCGTCGATAACGATACCGAAGGTCCGCCTTGCTCAAAGGCCTCCGGCATCATGGTGGAGGCGAGCATGGCAAGAATTCCCCCACCCGCCACCGCGTCCACCACAGCCACAAGCGCAGGGTTGCTCTCCGCAAGCAGGAGATTTCCCAAGAAAGAGGCTACGGCACTGGCCACCGTCAGACCCGTCCACAGGCCCATGACGCGCCTTGTCGTGAAGCCGGCCTGCTTCATGCCGGCAGCGCTCGACATCGCTTCCGGCAAGTTCGAGATAAACACTGCCGCAACAAACGTGGGGTTGAAGGCTGCGCCGGCGACCAGCTCCGCGCCGATCACAAGCGATTCGGGGATGCCGTCCAGCAGCGCCCCAAGAAAGATGGCCACCGGGGCCGCGGCATTGGCTTTGTGGGCCTCGTGGAGCGCCTGTTCCTCTGCCGCCGTGACGACGCCCGGGTCATGGCCCGGTGTCTCACGCCAATGGGCTACCTCGGCTTCGAGTTCGGCTTCGTGCTGCCCTGCAAGCCCAAGCCGCTGCGCCAGGATACGGCTGACCGCCAGCGCTAAACGCGGAGACGACTCCACCATCTGTTGTAAAGCTTTCCGATCTAATCGCAGCGCATCCACTGATGTCTCTGCCACAGCGCTGCACGACCTGGCCCTGCCGGTCAAAAGCGCGCTCTCGCCAAACGTCTCCCCCGGGTCAAAACGGCGCCCTTTGGGGTCTGCCGGCAACTTTGACGGATCATTGGCAGGGGCAACGTCTGCTTTTTCTGCTGATTTGTGGCCAAACACTTCCCGCCAGGCTTGGCTGAGAGCGCCGTCTACCGCCGCTTCAGCAGCAGTATTGGCGCCGCCGACCAGCCTTACCTCCCCCTGGTTGATGACGAAAAGCGCATCGCCTTTCTCGCCTGCCTTGAAGATGAAGTCGCCTGGTTCGTAATGGCGTGGCTGGACATGGTTTACCAACCGGGCTGTGAGCGGTCGGGGCAGATGGCGTAAGAGATGCCCCTGGTCCTGTTGCTCAGTTAGCGCCTTTGCCTGTT
>ERZ1292640.54-Hain-H43-02um-R1-54-length-84371-cov-7_pt1 | contig 11146 bp, 16 predicted proteins | sample MGYA00564404_ERZ1292640 | MGnify/ENA primary metagenome ERZ1292640 (study PRJEB36523, sample SAMEA6512636) | groundwater metagenome | collected 2019-01-08 | study: AquaDiva: Metagenomics assemblies of 32 groundwater samples | reverse complement strand
CTCGCCCCAACCAGTAATGCAAAGAGCGTCCGGACAAGCTCCGACAATTCAGCAATTGCAATCTCAATCTCAATCACAACCCGTTCAGCCTCAGCCGCAAACTGCTCCTCTTAGGCCCCAGTCGAAACTTTCCTCCGAAGAAGGTTCTATGGATTTGAATATGGGGGATCAGATTGTCAAACAATTAGGGCTTGAAGAAGATAAATCAAAACAGCCTCAAAGACAGCAGGCGAGTAATTTTAATATTCCATCAAAGCCCCTGTCGCAATCCCAGCCTTTAGCGCAGTCTCAGCCGCAAGCACAAATCTCCCCGCAGGCTCCGCCTCAAATTCAAATCAAAACTTCTCCTCAAGCACCTAGCGCACAGAAACCAAAATCTATTGATCAGGAATTAATGGAAGAAGCCGACAGCATAGCATCACAAGACTTTGATGAAGCTGAGGGCGCAGAAGAGATTAAAGGCGAAGAAGAAGCTGCACCAATGAAAGCGCAGCAAGCCCCGACAATAAAATCTTCCTCTTCTGCAGCATCGCAGCCTCAAGTTCAAGTTCAATCTCAAAAACCAGTTCAAGCAAAGCCCGAGCCAAAACCAGTTCCTCAGCCGGTGCAATACAAATCTACAGTCATCCCGACTTTCCAGCCTTCTTTTTCACAAGAGCCAATTGTTGAAAGACCTACCGGCAAACAGCTAGCCGAGACTCAACAGGGGGATTTTGAAGAACTTTGGAAAAAAGGAATAGTTGTTGCAGTGAATGCAAAACTTAGTGAAATGAAAAGAATAAAGGAAGACATCGACGAAACTCTGGCAGAAAAAATAAGTGAATCCATGTCAAAAGAAAGAAAACAATTCAAGATACTCCTTGAATCTCAGAAGGATCTGATTAATTCAAGCAATAGGGAAGCGCTTGAGCAGAAGCAACGCGAAATGGATTTCATTATTGATTCAAAGATTGCGGAGCTAAAGCAATACAACAAGCAGATAACTGACAATTTGGCTCTCATGAGCAAGGCAAAACAGGATCAAGCCGCCGCAATGCAGCAGCTTTCCTCTTCTCTTGACGATGCAAGAAAACTAAAAGGCCAATTGATAATCGAGATGAATTCAGAGCTAATCAAAAGCAAATCCGGTGCGCAGGCATTTATCGACCAGGCAAATGCTCATTTAAGCGAAATAGACGGAAGAGTAAACAAGACCCTCGAACTTGAAAAGAATATTACTGAAGGAATGATGCAGGAGCTTGAGCAAAAAATAGAGACAATCACCATCCAGCGTGCTGACGAATTGATTGCCGATCTTGAAGTTGAAGTGAATCGCCTTAAAGCGATAGAGAAGAAAATTTCTCCAGAATCGCTTGACCAAAAAATAAAGGTCCTTGACGAATTTAAGAGGCAGTTTTTGACAAGCATGCAGGAGAATCTCTCGCAGATAAATGCGGCAATACAGGAGCTCAACGAAAAGAACGTCTTGGCAGAGCAACAGCTAAAGGAAAAGACTCTTGCAATAGATGCGAAGCTTGAAGAGCTCACAATGTTTGAAAAAGGATTCTCGCAGAAAATGGAATCGATTTTGAACAAAGAATGATTATGTCCTAATCCGACTTGATTCACTTGCGCAGTCTTCGCTTTAGCCTTGCGTTTAATTGATGCTCTTTTGCATAATCTTTGTATTGGTTTCTCTCAGTACGCCACATTCTCGGACGCACCTGGTGATATGCGTTTCTCAGCTCTAAAATGATTTTTTCTCTTGTGTTCAAAAAATCGTAGAGTCTAGGGTTTCCCTTTCTTTCATAAGGTATTGTTCTTTTTACTCTCCTCGTTGAAGGATCAAATTCTTTTAGCGTAAAGTGGTCGGTAAAATCAACGACATAAGTTTTTCCCTTGATTCCTAGGATGACATCAAAATGCTGTCTCCAAAGTCCTTTCGTGTATACTATTATGTTCGGCGAAAATCCGGCTTCTTTCAGCCTATCGGCGGCTACGATTGTGGTTTCGTGGCACCTGTGGGATATCGGGAATTCTTTTGCATTCTCGAGTTCAGAAAGCCTTCTTCCTCTTATGTGCCCCCTTATGTTGAAACTGAATTCAAACTCTTTTGCGATTTTGTCGAGTATTTCGTTCGCCTTTTCAAGCTGATCCATAATATCCCTTTGTCTGCGCGCAGGTCTTGCTCTTGTCCGCCTTAGATACTTTATTTTCAGAACTTTTTATTCCTTTCGAATTCTTTTGTATTTTCAAAATCTTAATCATCTCGCATGCCTTGCAGAGTTCCTTTTCAGTTGGTTCGCCGCACTTTTTGCATTTCTTAAGCGCGAGTTTCATTTTTGGTTTTTCATTTTCTTTTGGTGCAACAAAAGGGAGTAGCTCTTCGTCAAATCTCAGGATGGAATACATTGTTCCTGGAAATCTGTTCTCAAAGTTGTTGAGCATCTCGCGATACTCGTTGCGCTTCGCGCTCCAAGAATACGGGCAGCATTCCTGTGAATAATGATTTAAATTTTTATAGGCGCAATACGCTATGATTTCCTTTTCAGGGGTTTCATAAAGCGGCTTTATTCTTTTCACAAATCCTGCATGATCGACCATTCCGGCTCCCGCCGCAGCACCCATCCTTCTCATTCTTTCAAAATCATTGTTGAAAACATTCATCACAAAACTTTGTACCTCGTCATCAAGATTATGCCCGGTGGCAAGTTTATTTGCCTTGAAGACTTTTGCATATTTGTTCATAATATTTCTTCTTAGTGTTCCGCAAAAAGCGCAAGTACCGCCAAGCTTTGGATTATTTTTTAGTATCGACATTATCTTGTCGTTTGTGATTCCAAATTCTTTTGCAAAGCTGATTATTGTGTATTTCACATTCGCTTTTTTGCAGTTATCTATTGCTGCTTTGATTGCATTCTCCCTATACCCCTTTACTCCTTCATCGATTATTAGCGCTTCAAGATGGTTGCTTTTCGAGTAGAATTTTGAAAGCAAATGCAAAAGGGTTACGGAATCCTTTCCTCCACTGAGCGCGATGAGTATTTTTTCGCCACTTCTAAATAATTTATATTTTCTGATAGTTTTTTTGAACCTGTTTTCAAAAAATTGGGTGAAATGGTTTTCGCAAAAGTGGTGCGGTCCGTAAGACAGAGTAATGCTCGCATTTTTCGGGCACTTGTCGCACTTTTGCCCCTGTGCAGGTTTTATTGTTTCTTTAGCGTTAGAACCCATCAAAGTCACATTTATATAGAGCAGAGGAAGAGTTATTTTAGTGATGGTATGGCTGGACAAATGAAAAGACCTTTAATGCGGGGGCCTCCTCAGAGAAAGATGCTCTTCGGCAGAAATGATATGGGGCGAAACGGCTTAATTAACCAGATTATTAAACACCGGATAGAAGTTGGACTCAAGACGGCTGCTGAAAAAGCAGAAAAATCTGATCAGAGTTGGTGGTACAAAAGGCTTGTTTCAAAGCCAAGTAACGCTCCTCAAAAAGGCCAAATAATGCCTCAGAACGCCAAAGGCCGAAGATAGCTAAAAGGTGCCTTTATAAATCTTTTTTCGGCAATTTTCTGTTATTGGTGAGTCAGTACTAAACTTGGTGATTAACTTTGGGTGCAGCAAAATACATTTTGAAAACTTTCCAGAATCAGTGGAAAGGCATTAAGGACGAAAATTACGATTATGCTTCGATGATGAGGCAGCGCTCGATGGAATACCGTCAGGAAGGTTCCGCGGTAATAAAGCTTGAGCATCCGACAAACCCTGTTTCGGCACGTCAAGTTGGATATAAAGCAAAGCAAGGAATTTTTGTTGCAAGAGTTAGAGTAAGAAAAGGAACAGGAACTCATCACAGACCAAAGAACAAAAGAAGACCTAAGAGACAAGGACAGGCAAAACTCTCAAGAAGAATTAGCACTTACGCAATGGCTGAACAGAAAGCCTCAAGACACTTCGATAACGCAGAAGCGCTTGGCGCATACAAGATTGCAGAAGACGGAAAATGGCACTACTACGAAGTTGTTCTCGCAGACAGAACTGCTTCAACAATCACTTCAGATAAAGAGCTAGGATTCCTCGCTCACGGACAACAGGGAAGAGCTGAAAGAGGAAAGACGGCTTTCGGAAGAGCAAACAAGCTCGAGAATATGAGAAACAAGAGAAAGCACGATTACAAGAAATCGCTTGATCATAAATTTGGCTGAAGCAGTTAGTTTATTTTAATGGACATAGTTTATGCCCAGCCGCTCAAAGAGCTGCTGCAAGTAAGTACTTACTTTAAGGAAAAAACTCTTTTACTCGTTAGTGGGGATATTCAATATCAAAAAGCCAAGCAATCGGACATGAATCCGTGCCTAGTTTTATCAGAAAAAGATGATCTTAACAATACAAAAGGAAAAATGACTGCGGTAGTCGGCGGCTCGATCAAATCAAATGAATTTGCCGTTAAGATCAAGGCAGATTTTCTCCTCCAGCCTTCAAACACAAAACAATTCTTTGATTTGGGGCTTGCACAAAAACTTACTGACAATAATACTACTGTCGTACTCATGTTTGAGGAACTTTTGGAAGCAAATTCATTTGAAAGACACGCTATTTGGAAAAATTTTATCGAAATAGTAGCTTATTGCAAAAAGAAAAAAACAAGATTTATAGTTGCTTCGGGCTGTAAGGATCCTCTTCATTTGAGGCCAAGAAAAGTAAGGGAATCGCTCGCTGTGATGCTTGGGCTTGAACAGAATTTGGCGCAGAAATATCTTGAAGATTTGGACAATTTGAAATGATCAACATCAAAAAGGAAAGTTATTTTTATGAACATTGAAAAGAAAAAGAAAGCTACAATCCCTCTTTCGCAAAGGGAAAGAAAGCGTTACATTTTGCTTGAAGTGCTAAATGCAGATATCGCGGAGAAAGATTTTTATTTTGGTTTTTGGATAGAGCTTCTTTCGTTCTTCGGTTCAAAGGGCCTAGCTGAAATAAACCCCCGAATTGTTGCTTACAAGGAAAATAAGGCGATAATTAAGTGCAGGCGCGGAAAAGAAACAGATCTCATAGCAGGTACGGCTTTTATTACAAAGATAAGGAACAAAAAAATTATAATAAATCCGGTAATCAGTTCAGGCACCATTAGGACAATTAAAGAAGTTGCTAAGGTATTTACGGGGAAGGCTAAAGACGGGCTCCCAGAAGAGAAAAAGGCACCTGAAACGAAAGAATCGCCCAAAAAGTAATGCTCTAAAAAACGCCCCGAGTATGTTTAAAAAGCTTGCGAGAAGCATATGTATTTGTCGAAGATGAGCGAAGAAAGGAATATTTCTTTATTTTTAGAGTGATATGATGTACCCAGTTGGACAATCAAAAGTTCCGGCATATGACAAGGCCGCCACCATGTTTTCCCCTGACGGAAGACTTTACCAGGTAGAATACGCCTCAAAAATAGTAGAACAGGGCACAACCGGGGTAGGAATAGTTTTCAAGGACGGAGTAATACTTGCAGCGGATAAAAACATACAGGGAAAAATGGTAATTCCTTCTTCGATCGAAAAAATATTTAAAATTGACAACAACATAGCTGTTGTTTCAGCAGGACTTGTTGGAGACGCAAGAAGATTAGTTGGAATAGCAAGAAGACAAGCGCAAGACAACAGAATGGTTTACGGCGAAAAGATACAAGTTGAAGTAATGGCAAAAGAAATCGCAGAAACAAAGCAGGCTTTCACTCAATACGGCGGACTAAGACCATTTGGAGTAGCATTTATCATAGGCGGATTTGACGAAAAAGGCCCAAAGCTTTTCGAGACAGAACCAAGCGGAGCACTTGCAGAATACAAGGCTGTTGCAGTTGGAAGAAACAAGGAAAAAGCGATGGAAATTTTCGAAAAAGAATACAAAGAAGGATTGCCAATAGAAAAAGCAATGGCTTTAGCTTATAAGGCGCTAGAAAAAGCGATGCCAGAAAAAGAAAAAATATCCCTTAACAGGGCTGAATTTGCTATTATTGATAAGAAGGGTTTCAGGCTTCTTTCAGATCAGGAAGAGAAGCAGTTCTTTAAATAGTTTTTTAGAAGCCAAAACTTTTTCTTAAGTGCGCATGAAGTGCGCGAAAATCTAAAAGATAGTGCGCTTAAAAATTTGTAATTGCGATTAAAAAGATGGTTTTATGGTGAAAATGGAGGGTGCTGTAATTGCGCGCCTTGAAAAGTTTGCACACAAGTTCGAACTTTTAGTCGATCCGGATCTTGCGCTTGAATTAAAGCACGGCAAATCAATACCGATTGATTCTCTTGTCGCAATTGACAGAGTGTTTAAGGACGCAAAAGCAGGTGACGAGCAAAGCCCTGAGACTTTGGAAAAAGTTTTTCACACAACTGATTTTGCAACGATTGCTCCCATAATAATCAAGGAAGGGGAAGTTCATCTTACAACAGACCAAAGAAGAGCGCTTCTTGAAAAGAAAAGAAAAGAAATTGTTTATTTCATTTCAAGAAACTGCATAAATCCTCAGACAAAGACCCCTCACCCTGTGACAAGAATCGAACTCTCAATGGATCAGGCAAAGATACACATTGACGCATTCAAAAGCGTTGAAGAACAAGTCCAGGAAGTTGTTGTTGCAATAAGAAGAATAATTCCTATTTCGATGGACAAGGTTCATTTCGCAATCAAAGTTCCAACATCATACGCTGGCAAATGCGCTTCGATAATTCACAAGTTTGAACTAAAAAAAGAAGAGTGGCTTAACGACGGGTCGCTTGTTGCTGAATTTGTTCTTCCTGCAGGATCAAAACAGGATTTGCTTAACGAATTAAACTCTGCCACTCATGGGGACATAGTAGTAAAGATTATTGAATGATTTTTTGGTGAATTAAATGGAAGAAACAAAGATGTCAAACATTGCAATCGGCTCAATCATAGTGGGCCTTCTAATTGGAATATTGATTGTAGTGCTTGGGCTCAATTTCTTTGGGGTAATTGACATTGAAGGACTTCCAAAAGCGAACTCGACAAGCCACGTGCTTATCATAGGCGAGCCTTCGGTTGAAGAAAAAGTAATTCTTGACAATCTGAGCTATAATTTCACTTACAATCAGAGATCAGCCGCTTCTTTTGGGAGTACAGCTTCCGAAGAATTAATGCAATATGACATAGTTCTTTTGGACCAGTCCTCGCTTGCTGATAAATCGGTGACAGCTGCATTTTCGACAGGATTAACAAATTACGTGAAAAAAGGCGGAAAAGTAATTGTAGTGAAAAATTCAGGCGTATATTTTGACATGGGTTTAGGAAACACTTCTTCCGACGTAGTCGGATGGGAAGCATCGTTTGGCGAAATAATGCCTGTTGAATGCATTCTTGGCAGCGACACCGAACCGGTTTGCGCTGAAGGAAAAGAAATCAACGTAGTTGCAAGGATACGAAGCAACGATCTTTCAAGTAAGATAATGCAAGGAATAGAAATAGCTCCTCCGGTTGGAGATACTCCTTTGGAACTAAGCACTTTTGCAGTACAGACTTCAAACGGAGCAAAATTAATAGCGACTATTGAATCGGAAAACACAACTGCAAGGTACCCTGCAATAGTTGAAAAAAAATCCGGCTTAGGCACAATAATTTATTTTAATTACAATCCAGGACTTACGCCGGGCGTACTGAAGAACACGCTTGATTACTTGAAATAAGAGAATTATTCTTAAAAAGATGGAAAGGTGAAAACGGATGAGTAAGAAAGTAGTGGTTCCCGGAGACTTAGTTTCCGCGGAAAGAAAGAGGCTCGGAAGCAACGTGTTTGTTTCTGATGGAAAAGTATACTCCAAGGTCCTCGGGATATCCGACGACGAAGGGGAAGTAGCAAGCGTAGTTGCGCTTGAAGGAAAATACAACCCGCAGGTGCAGGACACCATAGTGGGCGTAGTTGGAAGAGTAGTGTTCGCCGGATACGGCATAAACATTAATTCCTACACAGAGTCCTTCATGCCAAAATCCTCGTTTAGAGAGGAGCTAAAAGTTGGCGACATCATAGTTGCGACAATAAATTATGTGAACGAACTAAAAGAAGCGGACCTTGAGTACGCAAAGAAAATGTATGGGGGAGAAATAATAGAAGTAACTCCTGTAAGAACTCCAAGACTCATAGGAAAAAACGGATCCATGCTCGAACTCATAAGAAGAGGAACAGGAACCGAGATAATAATTGGAAAAAACGGAAGAGTTTGGACAAGAGGCGGAAACATACCTCTCTTGAAAAAAGTTGTAAAGTTTATCGAAGAGAACTCCTACAAGAGCAATCTTACAAACACAATCGAAGCATTCTTTGGAGTCTTGCCTCCAGAAGCTGGCGCGGCAAAAGACAAGAAAGGAACAACAGAAGAATCCGAAGTTATGGATCAGGCTCAGGAGAACGAAGAGTCTGACAGATTTAATACTACTGAAGGTGAATGAAAATGGGGAAACATGGAAGTGAAGTAGTCGCAGACTACTCTAAAGACAAGAAAAGAATGGACGGCAGAAAAGGGATGGATGAATTAAGACCTATAAAAATAAAAGTAGGCGTAATCCCTAACGCTGACGGATCAGCATACCTTGAATGGGGACAAAACAAAGTGTACGCGGCAGTATATGGCCCAAGAGAGGCATTGCCAAAGCACTCACAAAACCCTTACAAGTCAGTGATAAAGGTATCTTACAGAATGGCAACATTCTCGGTTCCTGAAAGAAAGCAGCCAAGACCAAATCGAAGAGATTCAGAAATCTCAAAAGTTTTGGGTGAAGCACTTCAAAAAGCAGTATTTGTAGAAAACTTCCCTAACACAGAAATAAGCGTGTTCGTTGAAGTTGTTGACGCAAATGCAGGCTCAAGAGTTGCTTGTTTAACTGCAGCATCTTGCGCACTCGCAGATGCAGGAATACCAATGAGAGACTTGGTTGCAGCAACAGGAACAGGAAAAGCGTTTAACGAAATAGTTCTTGATCTAAATAAAGATGAGGAAGACGCTCCCGACGCAGTTGACATACCACTTGGTATATTGCCCCAGACTGGAGAAATTGTTCTCTTGCAAATGGATGGAGTAATAACAAAAGAAGAATTCAATAAGGCTCTTCAGATGGGAATCAAAGGATGCAAGGACATCTACAAAATCCAGAAAAGCGCTTTGAAAGCAAAGTACGAGCTTGAAGAACTAAAGCTTGACTCCGCAAAGAAAGCGATTAAAGAAGAAGGTCCTTCGCAAGCTGGCGAAGAAAAGGCCGCAAAACCTGAAAAGGCAGAGAAGGCAGAAAAAACAACTAAGAAAGAAGACAAAGCAAAGAAGGTGAAAAAGTGAGGAACACAGTTTTAGAATATGAAGTTACAAAAACAGTTGAACTTGCAAGACTCGGAAAGAGAACAGACGGAAGAGGACTTGAAGAAATGAGAGAATTCACCGTTGAAATAAACAAGTACGAGAATGCAGAAGGCTCAGCAAGAGTCCTCTTAGGAAAAACAGAAGTGGCAGCCGGAGTAAAAATTGAAGTAGGCAAGCCATACCCTGACAGCCCTGACGAGGGAGCAATATCGATTGGAGCAGAACTCCTTCCATTAGCTCACTCCGAATACGAAGCGGGACCCCCATCAATGGATGAGATAGAGATCGCAAGAGTGGTTGACAGAGGACTAAGAGAAAGCAAATCAATTGATTTCTCAAAACTTTGCATAAAAGAAGGCGAAGCAATATTAGTTGCTTACATGGACTTCTATGCGATAAACAGCGACGGAAACATGTTCGACGCAGGATCAATAGCCGGTCTTGTATCCTTGATGAATTCGAAGCTTCCAAAGGTCGACGAAAAGAACAGAATAGTAAAGCACGAGTATACTGGAAAACTCCAGATGACAAAGCAGCCTTTACTTTCGACTTTCGTAAAGATCGGCGGAAAAATAATGGTTGACCCGACATACCTTGAAGAAAAAGCGGCCGAAGCAAGATTCTCAGTTGCATCAACTGAAGATGGAAAGCTTTGTGCAATGCAAAAAGGAATGGGTGGCTCATTCACAGTAGATGAAGTCAACTACATGATAGAAACTGGAATAAAAGTAGCAAAGGAGACAAGAAAGAAGCTTGCAAAGTTCCTCTAAAGGAACTTAAGCTTCATTAAATATTTAGAAAGCAAGGGAAACTGGCTCTGGACCGTCATAAAACCCCATTCAAGGGTTTTGAAAAATCGGTCCGGGGGCTAGTTTAAAAACCTTGCTTTCGAAATTATTGTTATTGGTGAGCAGATATGACGACAGTTAAAGTTGGATCAGCAGGCAGATTTGGATCAAGATATGGTGTTTACATAAGGAAGAGAGTAGTACAGGTTGAAAAGAAACAACAAAACCTCGCTCCTTGTCCTTTTTGCGGATTCTCAAAAATAAAAAGAGAAGCTGCAGGACTTTTTGAATGCAGAAAGTGCAACGCTAAGTTCACAGGTGGAGCTTACGAAACAGAGACTCTTATTGGAAAAGCAATAAAGAAAATGGTTCTACAAAAATCATTCATTGCTGATTCCGCAGAACTCTTAAAAGCCGAAGAAATGAAAGAAAGCAGCTTTTCAGACATAGAGAAGGCAGTTGAGCAGTCAATGGGCGAAGAGAGAATTTCTGAAAACAAGAAGAAAAAGAAGAAGGATGAAGCTGCATAACTCGTGCAGTGAAATCCAATTTATTTTTTTAAGGGTGGTTTGATGGCATACAGATGCGCGAAATGCAAAACTGAAGTTACTAATGTTTCAGAAGGACTCGTAAGATGCCCTTCCTGCGGACACAGAATACTCTACAAAACCAGGGACCCATTGTCAAAAGAAGTCAAGACCGATTGAAATCGCCTGATTCTTTTCAAAAATTCTTTTTTTTAGGGGCTTTTGATGTACTTGCTTGAGATAAAAGCTGATTTTGGCTCAAAAGAAAAGGCCAAAAAGTTCTATAAATCAATAAAGCCCGAACTTGACGAGGAATTTTTAAGAAGCAGCACCAAAGTCGCCCAAAAGGACGCAGTCCTTGACTTTAAGATTTCTGCGGCAGACAAAACAGCTTTAAGGGCTTCGCTTAATTCTTTGATGAAGCCGTTGATATTATTTGAATCTTTGGAGGAATTAGCATGAATGAGGAAGAACAGAGAGCAATGCTCTTGGATTTTGAGAGAAACAG
>ERZ1292640.4130-Hain-H43-02um-R1-4130-length-11150-cov-4_pt1 | contig 11150 bp, 12 predicted proteins | sample MGYA00564404_ERZ1292640 | MGnify/ENA primary metagenome ERZ1292640 (study PRJEB36523, sample SAMEA6512636) | groundwater metagenome | collected 2019-01-08 | study: AquaDiva: Metagenomics assemblies of 32 groundwater samples | reverse complement strand
AGAGTACGGTTTGCACTCCCTTTTCCTCGAACCGGGCGCCCTTCCATGCACCTCTCGCACCAAACCGCTTCCCGTGGACGATGAAGGGAATCTCGTCCAGGCCGACATGAATGTGTTCCATGGTAATGCCGCCGCCATCCAGGAGAACCTCACGCAGAACCGCATTGATATCCTCGCACTCGTCGGTGGTGATGACACTCTGTGGCGCGGTGCCAGTAAGCTCCACCAATACGAAGTCCTCCAGAGAAGAGGGCTCCATGGAAGGTACCAAACCGTCCAAGCCGTAGGGGTTCCGAAGACGATCGACAATGATTTTTACGGCATCTCCTATTCCTTCGGCGCAACAACCGCTGCTCTGCGCGGCCAGGCATTCGTAGACGAGATGCGCCGCGCGGAAGCGCAGAACTGCCAGAAAGTGGTCGTCATTGAAACGATGGGGAGGGAGAGCGGTTGGCTTCCTGCGGCAAGTGCCGAGTTAGCCGACGGAGTGTTGATACCGGAAGTGGAGCTTTCGGAAGACGACGTTGTGCGCGCTATGCAGGAGAAAGTCCGCACGATGGGAAAGGCGTTGGTCCTCGTCGTCGCCGAAGGGCATACGATCAAGGGAAAGATGATCCACCTTGCCGGACCGCCCGACGCTTTCGGCCACATGCGTCTTGGGGGGGTTCGCTTCATCATTGAGCAATGGCTCAACAACGCCAAAATCAACACCATGCAGCTCTGTCCCGGTTACCTCTTCCGGAGCTCCCCTCCCACCCTGCGCGACGCGCACTTCGCGCGCCGTTTAGGTCAGACCGCCATGGAAGCGGCGCTCGCTGGGAAGGACGGCGTCATTGCCCATCTCCCGGAAAGCTCTCGATCTCTGGAAGATCCCCTCGCCCTCATGGATATGGCTGCGATCCGCGGAGGAAAGAAACTTGATCCGGCAGCCTATGATGCGGCAACCTTGCGGTACACCAAACCCCTCATGCCCGAGCCGGAACGTCCCTCCTGGATAGACCCCTGAAAACCCGCCTGTCCCGTTGCCGGGGCGCTCAGGAGCAGCGACAATAACACAATGGACATCCCCGACCCCCTCCCGTACATGGACCGCGCCGATGCGGGACGGAGACTTGCCGAAGCGCTGCAGGGGTTCCGCGGCCGCAAAGACACCGTGGTCATCGGCCTCTTGCGCGGCGGTATGGCCGTGGGGCGCCCCTTGGCAGACGCCCTCTCGTTGCCGCTCCTCCCATGGAACGTGCGGAAGATCGGCCACCCGGCGAATCCGGAGTTCGCGCTGGGGGCGATCGCGGAAGGAGGGGGAACCTCTTTGGATGAGGACGTGATGGAGAGCGAGGGCTTGGCCTTCGCCGACATCGAGCCCATCATCGAGGAGGAGATGCGGGAGATGCGCAGGCGCAGGAACGTGTTCGCCATGCAGGATATACCGCTGCTGGCCGGCAAGATCATCCTCATCACCGATGACGGCGCGGCCACCGGCGCCACGCTCTTCGCCGTGCTGGAAGACATGCGCAAGGCGCAGGCGGAGCGCATCGTCATCGCTCTCCCCGTGGCCCCGCGGGATACTGCGGAACGCCTACGCAGGGAAGCGGACGAGGTGGTGGTGCTGGCCACCCCCGCGCCGTTCTACGCCGTGGGGCAGTGGTACCTCTCCTTCCCCCCGTTGAGGGATGAGGATGTGCTGGAGCTCCTGGAGCGCAAGGGAAAGGGGGGGAAACGCCCTGCCGGGAAGTCTCTCAAATGATGGAACGGCGCTCCTGGACGTGTTCGGGGATCCCTTGGAATGATCACTCCAGCGGCTGCAGCGTTCCCACGAGCGAGGACTGCTCCTCAAGCGCTTCGCCGCTTCCCGTAAGGTCCTCCTCCCCCTCTCCGGCGGCTACGGTCGCCAGCGCCCCCGCCGACGACTGCATCTCGTAGTAGTCATCCAGGGAAGAGCCCAGCTTCAGCGTGGCCTGCAGCGCCGCCCCGGCGGAGGCCAGGGAGAGGATGGCAAGGAGCAAGCTCAGACGGACGAGGCGCGGGAGGGGAAGCATGGGACACACCCTACAAGACATGCCCTGCGCCGTCCACGGCGGGAACAACGGGATGACGGCACACGATCCTCAAGACCGGGACGGCGGGAAACCGATTTGCCCCACCCTCCACGTGAGCGCGCTGATGCCCCAGCGGGGGATGGCGCTGGAAATGTACGTATCACCGATCCTATTCACTTGCGTCCGGGCAAGATTGAGCGACTCTCGCGCAACGTCCTCGAAGATCGCCGTGAACGCTTCCCGACGGACATCCGACAGATTCGTTTGGCGGTTGCGGACGGCAAGGTTCCCCACGATCCGGCTGAGCACGCTGAGGAAGATGGTGCTCACGAAGTTGATCAGTTGCCGGTTCTTGTGCTCGGCCTCCTCCATGAGCGGCTTGATGTAAACGAGGGGATCGACCGTCTGGAACAGCGTGACCATGGATGCCACCGCATCCCCCGCACCCATTTCGAATTCCCGCCCGACGACCACGTTCGATTGATCGCAGTAGTCTTCCAGGATACGCCGTTCCCCCTCGGGCGTCGGGATCGTCGTAAAGCAGGCAAGGTCATCGTGCCCCACGCCCACCACCAGGCCGCCCTGTGGGCCGAAACTGATGGGGGCTGCGAAACTCCCTCTCTTCATCTGGCGGTAGAAAGGCAAGTATGTGCGGAAGACGTCCAGCGATTCATCGAGGTTGCGCAGCGCTTCCAGATCGACTTCGTAACCGTTCGGTTTGAAGGGGGGAGGGAACGGCGGCCGCTCACTTTGCGTGTCGTATGCCCGTTCCAAGAGGACGCGGCAGACGTCTGCGGCTTCTCCTTCGTTCATGGGAAGGAGCACAGCCCGCTGGTACGATTGACCGGCAACCTTGGTGCGGAATGCCGTCGAGGCATTGATGATGTAGCAGTAATCCGGCTGCGCATGCCGTTCCAGCTGCTCGAAGATGGAATCAGTGGTCGCGAAGCACGTGGCATTCCGGAACGCTTCGCGGAACGCCTCGCTCTCCGTAACCAACCGCTCGATGGCGGCACCCGATTCGTTCGCCTCCGATGTGATGCCCAACGTGCCATGCTCCGCGCCATCCGCCCACGGTACTTGCACGGCGACACGGCCCGGTACGTCCAAATGATGCACCTGGACTGCTTCCCGTACGCGTTCCTGCATGTTGTCGGGCAGCTTTCCAAATGGATCGCCGCTGCTGGCGATAGTCAACAGGAGCCTCTTCTTGTATTCCGCAAGGCGTTCCTGGATATTGGAGAACGCCATCACGAGCGCGGTATCGACCACTTGGTTCTGCACATTGCCTCCGTCGTCAACACGTGCCCCTTCCACTTGGCTGAAGATAGACTCGATATCCATAGGCCCCTCGTACCCCTCGAGATGGAGCGGAAAGGATTGCGTGATGGTCACGTCCAAGTCGCTGTTCAGCTTCCCCCCTTTGAGGTCGGCTACGAGGACGCCATCGGGATTGACTATCCTTGGTCGCAGCTCTGCGGAAATTTTATTGCCCGGAACGAACTTGTGGTTCTTCACTCCCCGGAGCAGTTTTCCCATGGCCACTTCAAGCTCTGGATTTCCCTCTGGGACCTTGATGTCCTTCACCATCTGGCTGACGCAGAGTATGTGAGGTTGCTTTTCCATGGGGATGGGGGAGAGAAAAGGGTCGTATGATACTCCTCTGGCAAGGGCAACTGGTAAAAAGCCGTGGTGTGTGCAAAGATGTAGACGGATCGCCAATACAGACACTTCAAATGGGATGATGGTGGAGACGATCACTCTCCCGCCATCGAACCGTTGGTGCATAGAAAAGCAAAACGCTAGGATATTCCCCGTGCCGGAGTGGCGGAATTGGTAGACGCGCACGACTCAAAATCGTGTGCCGCAAGGCATTGAGGGTTCGATTCCCTCCTCCGGCACCAGCCTTCGCTCCCTGCGGGGAGCTGCGGCTGGCAAGCTGCTCCATTCCAAGAATTGCGGTACCGAGAAAACTTGCAAGGCTAGAACGAATGATATACAGTATAGACACATGTAACATTCTCTATGCAGACGTTCTCCATCACCGAAGGCCGCAGAAAGTTGGGGGAGCTGGTGAACATCGTCAAGTACCAGCGCCGCACCATCGCGCTTGGCAGCCACGGCAAGCCGGAAGTTCTGCTCATCGCGTATACCCTGGGAGGAGGCGACGACATGCCCATGGCAGCAATGAACGCGCAGTCTTCAAGCTTCGCGTTCCTGCAAGACGAACCGGACCTCTACTCCGCCCCCGATGTTAAGCACCCCTATGCCTGATTTCGGTTCCATCGTCCTCGTGCCATTCCCCTTCACGGATCTGAGCGCGTCCAAAGTGCGTCCGGCACTCGTTCTTTCCAGGAAGAGAGCCCCCCGGCAGGAGGACGTGATCGTCTGCTTCATCACATCGCGTCCCCAGCCGAAACGCGCCCCTGTTATTCCCCTCCCCGCAACGCGATCCACCGGCCTGAAGATTCCCTCTTTTGCCCGGCTGGACAAGATCGCCACACTCGAGAGGGGTATCCTCTTGGGTGCATTGGGCCGTGTGCCCCTCCCAACGCTCCGCAAGTACCGGAGCATGTTCTTCTCCGTTTTCGGTTTCTGAGAGAGCTTGCGGGGTCACCCTCACCGCCTTTCCCCTTTTCCGCTATCCTGGGCTCCTGTGAAGCCCTACTCCTCCTTCATTTTCGATTCCTTTTCCCACAACGCGGAAACGGGAACGATCGCTCTTGCCTACAGTTTGGATGGTTCGACCCCAAAGGGGACCCTTCGGGTCGGGCTCACCACAGGCGATGAGATCCGTTTCGTCGAAACCCTCACTCTTCCCTTTGCGCTCCCCCCTCTCCCATCGGGAGAGGGGCTGCCTGCCCTGAGCGCAGTCGAAGGGGGGGTGAGGGAAGCCCTCCACGCCCTCCACCTGATCGGCGGCATCAGCTACTACAAGACCTGCCTCCCCAAGAAGATCGCGATACGGACCACACCGCTCTCCCCCGCCCAAGCGGCGTTCTGGAACACCATGTACGAGGAAGGCCTTGGCGAGTTCTTCTACAAGAACAAGATTGATTTCCGCAATTTCATCCACTTCCCCTCCGAGCCTGGCTTAGCAACTCGGAGTACTCCCCCTCTCCGAGCTTGTCCTGAGCCTGACGAAGGAGGAGAGGGGGTGAGGGGGGAGAGGGTGCTCGTCCCAATCGGCGGTGGCAAAGACTCCGTTGTCACAGCCGAGCTCCTCCGCTCCGCCGGCTTCGATGTGACCCTGTTCCGGGTGGGGCAACACCCCGTGATCGACCGGCTTGCCGAAGCCATGGGGCTCCCCCTCCTCACCGTCAAGCGCAGCCTCTCCCCCAACCTCTTCAAGCTGAACGCGGAAGGCGCACTCAACGGCCATGTCCCCATTACGGGCTACCTCTCCATTCTGGCAGTGGTGACCGCCATCCTGGGGGACTTCGACGCCGTTGTCATGAGCAACGAGCGCAGCGCCTCCGTGGGGAACACCGCGTACCTTGGGAAAGAGATCAACCACCAGTGGAGCAAGGGCCTGGCCTGCGAGCGGATGCTGCGGGAGTATCTCTCAACGTACATCGATGGATCCATCGCGTACTTCAGCCTCCTCCGTCCGTGGAGCGAACTGCGTATCACGCAGGAGTTCATCAAGTATCCGCAGTACCTTCCCCTGACGACGAGTTGTAATACCAACTGGAAAATTCTTGGAAAGAGTGGCTCCCCTCTCCCTCTGGGAGAGGGGCGGGGGGGTGAGGGCGGTCTGTGGTGTGGAACCTGCCCCAAATGCGCCTTCGTCTTCGCCCTCTACGCCGCATTCCTCCCTCGGCAGACGCTCATCAACACCTTCGGTAACGATCTCTTCTCGGATCCCTCCCTCCTCCCCCTCTACAAGCAGCTCCTGGGGGTGGAAGGCTTCAAGCCGTTCGAGTGCGTGGGGACGCCGGAAGAGACCGCGGCCGCCTTCCTTCTCGCCCACAAGCGCGGTGAATGGGAGGGAACGCCGGTCATGGAATACTTCCAACAGTACATCATGCCCGTCCTCAAGGATCCCGATGGTGTGATTACCGCCGCACTCCATCCTTCCCCTGACCACCTCATCCCCTCTCTCTTCCAGGACATTATCCACCATACACCCTGATTTCCTCTATTCCCTAAGTCCGAAGTCCTCAGTCCTCCATCCCCCATGCACCTCCGTGACCTAAGCGGCAAGAACGCGAACATCTGCATCCTCGGCTTCGGGAAGGAAGGCCGGGCCACGCTCCGTGCCTTGGAGAAGCATGCGCCGGACGCGGCGGTGTCCCTGGCAGATTCCGCACCGTCATTCAGCCATCCTGAGTATCCGGTGGTCACGGGGGAGAGATACCTGGAAGAGATCGACAGTCATCACTTCTCATTCATCATCAAATCCCCAGGCATCCCGCCCCATCCCCTGTTCGACCGATGGAGGAAGGAGAAGAGACTCACGTCGGGGACGCAGATCTTCCTCGACTCCATCGCGGGAACCGGGACAACCGTCATCGGCGTCACGGGGAGCAAGGGGAAGAGCACCACGGCCAGCCTGATCTTCGAACTGCTCACCGCGGCCGGCAAGAATGCCTCCCTCGTCGGGAACATCGGTGACCCCGCCATCGCCCACGTGGAGGAAGCCGGAGAGGGCGTCACCTTCGTGATGGAGATGAGCAGCTACCAGCTGATGGATCTTGACCGCAGCCCGCACATCGCCGTCGTAACGAGTTTCTTCCCCGAGCATTTGGATTACCACGGGAATCTTGAAGCGTACCTGGAGGCCAAGAAACACATCGCGCGTTTCCAGAACGAAGAGGATCTCGTCATCTACAACGGTGATGCGGAAGGGGCACGGGACATTGCGCATGAGGGGAAGGGACGGAAGGTTTCCTTTGGGCCTCACGATTCCCCGGTGGGGCTTGGGGATACGAAGCTCCTGGGACGCCACAACCTCGGGAACATCGCCGCGGCGTGGAAGGTGGCGCAGGAGCTGGGGATCCCCCGGGAGGTGTGCGTGGAGGTCTTCCGCAGCTTCCGCGGCCTCCCTCACCGCCTGCAGGACCTCGGTGTCTTCCATGGCATCCGATGGGTGGATGACGCCATTTCCACCACGCCGGAATCCGCCATCGCCGCCCTCGATGCGTTGGGTGGCTGCGTTGCGACCATCATCCTCGGCGGCCAGGACCGCGGGAATGACTTCGCCGGTCTCGGCAACCGCATCGCCCGCTCTTCCGTCCGTCACGTCATCCTCTTCCCCGGCAGCGGCCCCCGCATCCGCAAGGCCATTGAGGAATCCAAGGCTAACGTTGCGTTCCACGACGCAGGTTCCATGGAGGAAACCGTCCGCATTGCACAGGCATCCACACCGGACGGAACGATCTGCCTTCTCTCCACGGCTTCTCCAAGTTATGGAATGTTCAAGAATTTCGAAGAGAAGGGGGAACAATTCAAACAATGTATTGAAAGTGGCACCGCAAGGATCACCCACGAGCTACAACGCCCCCACCTTCACCTTCGCGGGACGGAGCACGCGCCCATGTAGTTCATAGCCTTCCTGGAGCACCTCCAGGACCTTCCCCTCCTCCCCTTCCCCCTGCAGCAAGACTTCATGGCGGGAGGGATCGAGTGGCTGGTGGAGCGCGTCGATCCTTTTGAGGCCCATCTCCGTCAACTGCCGCATCAGTTCCTGCTCGATGGCCGTCACCCCTTTGACCCAATCGTGCTCGCGCAGGTCTTCCGGCAGGTGCCGGAACGCCCGCTGGAAGTTGTCGATGGTGGGGAGCAGGCGCAGGAGCAGCGATTCCGCCGCGTACTTCCGCATGTCCTCCGCGTTCTTCTCCAGCCGCATCTTTGCGTTCTGCAGGTCCGCTTGCGCTCGGCCGGCGATATCCGTGAGCCTCTTTACGTGCGCTTCCAGTTCCCGCACCTTCCCCGCGAGCCCTTCATCCGCCGCGGGATCGTTCTGCGCCGGCGCCGCGCCCCCCGGCGATTTCTGCTGCTGTTTCTTGGGTTCCATGGCTCCATGATAGCAAACAATGAATCCCCCTCAACGTCTTCACGGCTCCGGATTCCCCTTTGTTACAATCCACTCTCCGATGCCAGAGCAGCAATCCCGCCGCCATTGTGCCGCCTGCGCCCCCGCCGAACCCCGCGGCGTGCAGTATGGGGTGGAACTCGCGGGTGCACTGGCGTTGATCCTCATACTGGGGAAAGTCTTTTCCGCCCTCGGCTTCACCGTCGCAATGCCCGGCGACGGCGCCGTCGGACTGGGCACGGTGTTCCTCCTCGGCCTCGTGGCCTCCTCCAGCAGCTGCCTGGGGCTCGTGGGGGGGCTTCTCCTCTCCCTCTCCGCCACCTGGCGCGAGGTTTCCGACCAGGAGGCGCCCGCCAAACGCCTCCTCCCCCTCCTCCTCTTCAACGGGGGAAGGCTCCTCGGTTTCTTCCTGCTGGGGGGAGTGGCCGGCCTCCTGGGCTCCGCCCTCCACCCCACGATCCGCGCCACGGGCCTGCTCACGGCCGTCATCGCCGTGATCATGGTCCTCCTCGGCCTCCGCCTCCTGCGCCTTCTCCCGCGCTTCCCGTTGAAGCATCCCTTTTCGGGGAGGTTCACGGGCAAGCTGAGGGGCATGGCGCTCTCCGGTGGTTCCCCAGCCGCCATCGTGCTCGGTGCGCTCACGTTCTTCCTCCCCTGCGGCTTCACGCAGTCGGCGCAGCTCCTGGCGCTCCAATCCGGCACGTTCCTGCAGGGCGCCGCCATCATGGGCGTCTTCGCGCTGGGGACCCTCCCCGCCCTGCTCGGCATCAGCCTCTTGAGCTCGCTCGCGGAGGGCGCCTTCCTCCGCTGGTTCTTTAAGTTCTCCGGCGTCCTCGTGGTGGTGCTGGGGCTCCTGAACCTGCGGGGCGGCCTGCTGCTCCTCGGCTTCGATATCTCCTCCTTCCTCCCCGCCCCCCTCACGCAAGCCAGCGACCCCTCCGTCACCATCGATAGCCGCGGGCGCCAGATCATCTCCCTCTCCGTCACGAGCCGGGGGTACTCCCCTTCCTCCTTCACCATCCGTGCGGGAAAGGAGACATGGATCTACGCGTACGCCCCCGCGGACGTCGCGGGCTGCGCGTCCTTCCTCACCGTCCCCGCTTACGACCTTGTGGCGACGGTGGCGCAGGGGGGGAACTGGCTGGGGCCCATCAAGGACCCGCGGAAGGACTTCGTCCTCACCTGCTCCATGGGCATGTACAGCGCGCAAGTGCGCGTGACGGGCGCCAGGTGAGGGTTACAAAAGCGTACCGCCCCTCGGGGGAGGTACGCCAGGTTCGAAGGAGTGGACGAAACTGCCGGCTTACTCCGCGGGGAGCTCTTCCGGCGGAAGCTCATCTGCCGGAACCTCGCCGGCTGCGGCTTCATCGGCGCCCGTACCCGTGTCCTCGGGAACCACCTCATCCTCTGCCGGAGGCAATGTTTCCTCAAATACCGGAGGCGCGGTCTCCTCTACGGGAGGCGTTGGCTCCCCAGCGGGAGGAGTGGCGGTGCAGGCGGCGAGCAAGAGTCCCGCAGCCGCAAGTGATAGGAACGTACGCATGCGAACAGACATGGTATATTTGGAAAAAAGTAAAGGACGGCCGGAGCATAGCAGCCGTCGATGACATCGCCACAGTATTCCGCTGGACAAACTATCTTTTGTCCACTCTCTTTACTCCTGGACAACAATAGTTCCTACCATGTCTTTATGCCCCTCGCCGCAGGGAATCGAACAGCGGAAAGCGAAGGTCCCCGCGCGGTCCGTGGGGAAGGCAACGGTGGCTGTCTGGCCCTCGGCAATCTCCTGATTGATGCCCAGGTCAGAGACCTCAAAGCCGTGGCGGCCTTGGGTGGAGGTGAGGCGGAGCGCAACCTTCTCCCCTTTCTTGATGACGATGGAAGCGGGGGAAAATTCCCAGTTCTCGGCCGTGATATCGATCACGCGGGCTTGGGAATCCACGCTGGAAACCGTGCTGCTTGCCGCGGCGGAAGAGACGCTGGAAGAAGATTCCCGCGCGGCGGGAACGGAGGAGGAGGCGTTCTGGCCGTCGGTGACCGTGGTTCCGCCATTCGTGCAGGCCACGAGCAAGAGCAGCGCTCCGCTTACGAGGAAGAGATGCGTGCGATCAGACATGGAGATGGGGGGGAAAGGGTGGAGGATGGACTGCATATGAAACGGGAAGAATGCAGATTGCTTACAGGATATGAATAACGTGTGTACTCAATGATAAGGTATTTCCATGGGAATTGACACCGAACATCTTCTCATCGCGACGGAGAGGCGGTGGAACATGGCGCGGAGGTGAAATGCCGGGTAGGATACGCGCATGGACTTCGAGTACACCGTCACGACAAGCAAAGACTTCGCTTCTGCGCTCGCGAACGTCCAAGAGGAGATCGTAAAAGCAGGGATGCGGGTTCTCCACGTCCACGATGTACAAGCAACCCTCGCGGAGAAAGGCATCGGCCGAGATCCGTACAAGATCGTGGAATTCTGCAACGCGAAGTACGCGAGTGAGTTCCTCCGCGCGGACCCCAAGATCGGCCTCTGCATGCCCTGCAAGATCAACGTGTACATCCACGAGGGGAAGGTCTTGATCACCGGGATGCGACCTATCGTCCTCCCGCAGTTCTTCCCGCATGTTGATCTGGGGAATAAGCCGGAGGAAGTCGATACGATCGTGCGGTCGATCATCGACAAGGCAAAGTTACCACCCAGCCACCTTGCCGATGGTCATCAAGACAACAAGAAGTGCTGCGAGATATGTACACCAAACCGCCCACCTTTTTCGATAGAACTTTGATTTCTTGTTAAATACTAACCATATCCAAATGAACAAACCTACAACTAGCCATGCCTGATCTATCAAGGCGCCTATTTCGCGGGGGGACATACTGAAACTGTATACTTTACGATAGTTGTGGGCAATATGGTATCACATGCACCCAATCTCACTATCTTGTAGTGAGGGAGGTTACACTTCTTCCGTATTCTTTGGTTCCTGCTACGCTATCCTCATGAAATATCTTCTTCTCTGCGATAAGCTGAGTTCAAGAACCAAGTGCAACACCTGAGGATTCCCTACCCTCTGGTG